>Ga0209289_100095_pt1 | contig 53982 bp, 48 predicted proteins | sample GXS110809BmetaG_FD_184121 | JGI IMG/M metagenome (GOLD analysis project Ga0209289, IMG submission 184121) | Hot spring microbial communities from Gongxiaoshe hot spring, China to study Microbial Dark Matter (Phase II) - GXS 110809B (SPAdes)... ... | reverse complement strand
CCGCAAGGAAGGAGAGCGTGAGGGCCGCCGTCTTCCCGGGATTCTGCGCGATCCACGCGCGCACGCTCTCCCATCCCGAGCGCAGATGCTCCTCCGCGCGGGTCGCGCGATCGAAGGCGCGCGCGACCGTCTCCACACGGTGATACTCCGCCTCGATCCGGCGGGCGAACGCTTCTGCCTTCTCGCGCGCCGTGCGGGCCGCTACCTCGACTTCCTCTCGAATCTCCTCCACCGTCCGCCCCACGTCCTCGCGAACGCTGCCGCTAACTTCTGAGCTTTCGATCCGTTGACGAGCGGCTTCAAGCCCATCAGCCAGAAGATCTGCGCCCTTTTGCGCGGCCGAAGTCACGGCAGCGGCCACATCCGTGAGCTTCTCCCGAAGGCGATAGCGCTCGTCCAGCTCGCGGGCTTTCCGCGCGAGAGCGCGCTTCAAAGCTCCGAGACCTTCGTTGCTCCCCATAGGCCCGACCTCCCAAGCGATCTTACGTCTCCGGCGCGCACGGCGTTCTCAGTTTAGCATACATGGACATGAGCCTGAAGCATTCTTGGCCTCGCCGCAGCGCGCTCGACTTGACCCGTTGACAAGGCGATTCAAGTCATGCTATATAAGGAGCCTCCAGCAAGGCGAGAACGGGCACGGCGAGGTCAGATGATGGGATTTGCCTTGGCGCTGGTCATTGGGGTAATTACCCTAGGTACCGTCGTCTTGTTTGCTGGACGTTTTTGGTGGTTCCCCGAAGCGATCTCCGAACACGGCCCGAGCATTGATCGGCAGTTCATGCTTACGCTCACGATCATCGGGATCGCTTTTATCCTGGCACAAGCGACGCTCGCTTTCTTCATCGTCCGATATCGAAGGCAGGGAGAGGGACGGGCGAGCTATTGGCACGACAGCCCGCGGCTTGAGGCCCTCTGGACGACGATCACAGCCGTCGTATTCCTCTCGCTCGCCGTTCTCGGACAACGCGTATGGGCCAAGCTCCACCTGAACGCGCCGCCGCCGGGCGCGCTTCAGGTCGAGGTCACAGCGCAGCAGTTCGTGTGGAACATCCGATACCCCGGTCCTGATGGAAAATTCGGCCGGACGCGAACGGAGTTGATCAATGACGTGGACAATCCCGTTGGTTTGGACTTCACCGATCCCGCGGCTCAAGACGACATCGTGACGGTGAACCAGATGGCTATCCCGGTGAATCGGGACATCCACGTCATTCTGCGCTCGAAGGACGTGATCCACAGCTTCTGGGTTCCACCCTTGCGAATGAAGCAAGATGCTGTCCCCGGATTGGCCATCAATATTCACTTCAAGGCGGTGAAGACGGGCCAGTTCGAGATCGCGTGTGCGGAGCTGTGCGGGCTCACCCATCATCGGATGCGGGGATTCCTCTTGGTCCTCTCCGAACCGGAATTCGAGAGATGGCTGCAGCAGCGAGCGAGTCCGTGAGACGGGAACCAAGCAAGAGGAAAGAGGGATGGGCGCGTCGTCAGCGCCTTTTTCGGTGAGCGCGCAGGGGAAAAATCCGAGAATCCTGAAGGGGGGAAGGCGATGACGCAGGCCACTGCAGTGCATGAAGCGCCGAAGAGCTTCATCCGACGGTACATCTTCAGCACCGATCACAAAGTGATCGGGTTGCAGTATCTCTTCCTGGCTATGGCGGCCGTCGCGATCGGGATCGTTCTCTCGCTCTACATGCGCTTGCGGTTGGCGTGGCCGACGGAACGCTGGCCGCTTCTTGGGAAACTCTTCCCGAATGCGATGGCAGGAGGGACGATCAGCCCCGAGTTCTATCTGTCGCTGGTGACGATGCACGGGACGATCATGGTCTTCTTCGTGCTGACGACGGCGCCGCTGGGGGGATTCGGGAACTACTTCTTGCCGATTCAAGTTGGGGCGCATGACATGGCCTTTCCTGTCTTGAACATGCTCTCCTTCTGGGTCACACTGGCTGGATTCCTCGTGCTGATGGCGGCATTCTTCGTCTCGGGGGGGGCGCCGATCTCCGGATGGACGGCCTATGCCCCGCTGAGCGCCGTTGGAGAGATCGCTGGACCAGGACTTGGCATGGGGCAGAATCTGTGGATTCTCAGCATCGCTCTCTTCTGCATCGCGTCACTCTTGGGCGCGTTGAACTTCATCACGACGACGCTCAATCTCCGCACCAAGGGCATGGCGATGACGCGTCTTCCCCTGACCGTTTGGGCATGGTTCACGACGGCCGTGCTCGCGCTTTTGGCTTTCCCCGTGCTGTTGGCCGGTGGCATTCTGTTGCTTCTGGATCGCGTGGCCGGGACGAGCTTCTTCGTCCCCGGCGGACTCATTGTCAGCGATAAGATTCTGCCCCACAAAGGTGGTTCGCCGTTGCTGTGGCAGCATCTGTTCTGGTTCTTCGGACATCCCGAGGTCTACATCGCCATCCTCCCGGGCATGGGGATCACCTCGCATGTCCTCTCCACCTTCGCCCGCAAGCCGATCTTCGGTTATCGCGCGATGGTCACGGCGATCTTCGCCATCGGTCTGTTGGGCTTCCTGGTCTGGGGACATCACATGTTCGTGAGTGGGATGAGCCCGTATTCGGCGATCGCCTTTTCGCTCCTGACGCTCTCAATTGGTGTCCCCTCGGCGATCAAGACGTTCAACTGGCTGGCGACGCTCTACAAGGCGCGGATTCACTTCACCGTCCCCATGCTCTTCGCCCTCGGCTTCGTCTCGATCTTCGTCACCGGAGGACTCTCGGGCATCGTCTTGGGACAGACGTCGCTCGACATCCCGATGCATGACACGTACTTCGTCGTCGCGCATTTTCACCTCATCATGGGCGTAGCGGCGATCTTCGGCATCTTCGCGGGGACGTATTACTGGTTCCCGAAGATCTTCGGTCGCATGATGAACGACGCGCTCGGGAAGCTCCACTTCTGGCTCACGTTCATTGGCATCTACGCCATCTTCATTCCAATGCACATTTTGGGGATCGCCGGACATCCGCGGCGATATGCGGAGACCGCGGGCTTTGATTTCCTCACGCCCCTGCAGCCCATCCATGTCTTCATCACGATCGCGGCCTTGATCACGGCGGGCGCGCAATTGCTCTTCTTCTTCAACTTCTTCTGGTCCATTTGGAAGGGCAAAAAGGCGGAGATGAACCCCTGGCGCGCGACGACGCTCGAATGGACGATTCCCTCTCCGCCACCTCATGACAACTTCGGACCACAGACGCCCGTCGTCCATCGCGGCCCATATGAGTACAGCGTGCCGGGAGCGGCCGAGGATTACCTTCTTCAGACGGCCCCGCCGGCCCCTACGAAATCATAAACGTGATGGCGAAACCGATCACCTCGCTCAGAGACTTTGAGACGATCGCCGTCGGCCCGAGACCGCCGGGTCGTCCGGAGGATGGCGGACGAGGAGGGAAGGAGCAGCCGCCGAATCTGCCCGAGGGAAGTTATCGCCTCGCCATGCTCTTTGCGCTCGCCTCGATCGGCATGTTGTTTCTGGGGTTCACGAGCGCGTACATCGTGCGACAAGGGCTCGGTGGAGATTGGCAGCCGCTGGATCCGCCGGCGATCCTGTGGGCGAATACGCTCATGCTATTGGGGAGCAGCGTGACGTTGCATCGCTCGCGCACCCTCCTACGGCGCGAAGCGATTCGGGAGGGCGTGCGCTGGCTCTCGCTGACGATGGTGCTGGGGCTGCTCTTCCTCGCGGGCCAGTATGGCGCGTGGCGGCAACTGGTCGCTCAAGGTGTTTACCTGAATACGAACCCGCATAGCTCGTTCTTCTATCTGCTGACGGCAGCGCACGGCGTCCACGTCCTCGGGGGAATCCTCGGACTTGGATACATCACGTTGCGCGGCTGGCGCTGGCGCTTGATCTTGATGGGGACGCCCGATCGCCTGAAGCACTACGACGCCTTGGTGGGCGCGGCGGCCCTGTACTGGCATTTCATGGATGGACTGTGGGTGTATCTCTTCATTCTGCTCTTCCTCTGGAGGTGACGCTGATGGCCGAGAAAGTCGAACGCCTTCGATTCGCCGAGTGGGGAGGGGGGGTTTCTCCCTTCGCCGTGGGTTCGAAGAAGCTCGGCATGTGGCTCTTTATCGTCTCGGACTCCTTGACCTTCTCTGGGCTTTTGGTCGGCTACAGCTACGTGCGGATCGCGAACGAACGCTGGCCCATGCCGTTCGAGTTTTGGCCGACCATCGTTATGGCGACGGTGATGACCTTCTGCCTGCTGTCGAGCAGCTTGACGATGGCCCTGGCTGTGCGGGCCTCAAGTCTGGGCGATCGCGCTCGCGTCGTCCGCTTCATCGCGCTCACGATGCTCGGCGGGATTCTCTTCGTCCTCTTGCACGCGAAGGAGTGGGCAGGACTCATCGCGGAGGGCGTCCGATTGTGGGAGAATCCGTGGGGCGTACCGCTTTTCGGCGCGTCGTTCTTCACGCTCACGGGGCTGCATATGCTGCACGTCATCAGCGGCGTGATTTACCTAGGGGTCATTGCGCTCGGAGTCTCGCGCGGCCGCTTCACGCACGAGGACGTCGAGATCAGCGGCCTTTACTGGCACTTCGTTGATCTCGTCTGGATGTTCATCTTCCCCTTGGTATATCTGCTCTCGGTGAAGATGCCCTGAAGGAGGAAGGCCATATGGAGACTACGCATGCTGGACATGTCGAGACGGGGCCGAAACTCTACGTCCTGACGTGGGTCTGGTTGCTCGTGCTCACGGCCATCGAGGTCACGCTCGCGTACTTTCACTTGCCAGTCGAATTAATGCTCTTTCTCCTGCTGGGGCTCTCGATCGTCAAAGCGGCGCTCATCATGGCCCATTTCATGCACTTGCGCTTCGAGCGACTGAATCTGGTCGTCACGTTGATTCCCGCGATGGTGCTCTGTATCGCGTTACTCTCGGTCTTCTTCCCGGATGGCGTGCGCGCGCTTCGATTGGCCGTCCGGTAGGCGGAGAGATGGGCCGATTCGGAAAAAGCCTGCTCTTCGGATTCGCGTTTGGATTCGGGGGCGAAGCCTCCTTTCTTCTCGCCCAATGTGCCATGTGTCGAACGGCCGTCGCTGGATCCTCTCATTTGGGAGAGATCGCGAGGGTCTTGAACACCGCTATCCTCACTCTATTGATCCCCCCTGTCGTCCTCCTCAGTCTCGTCTTCTGGCTTGCCCTCACCTTCTGGAACCGCACAGAAGACCGGAGCGAACGAGGGGCGGAGGACGCCTCGGCTTGGCGTGAGCCCGTCCTCATGGAGAGGTCGGGAGATCGAGGCACATGAGGCCCAAAAGGAGCGGCAAGTAGAGGATCGAAGCCTTCAGGACCAGACGAGCATGTCCTCTCGTGCGCGTGCGCGCCGCGCGAACGCCCTCCCAGAGGAAATACCCTCCGAGAAGAATCGCCCCCACTAAGTAGAGCGATCCCGAGAGCCCGAGGAGTGTCGGCAGAGCGCTGACGCCTACGAGCAAGAGCGTATAGAGGACGATCTGTCGCCCTGTGCGCCGGCCATCCGGGTCTACGACCGGGAGCATTCGAATCCCCGCGCGCGCGTAATCCTCGCGATACATCCATGCGATGGCGAAGAAATGGGGAAATTGCCAGAGGAAGAGAATGGCGAAGAGGATCCACGCCCCGAGGGTGATCTCATTGCGCGCAGCCGTCCAGCCCAGGAGAGCGGGCATGGCGCCCGGAATGGCGCCGACCGTCGTGCAGAACGTCGTCCGCGTCTTCAAGGGGGTGTAGGCGAAGAGATAGCTCGCGAACGCCACAGCGCCAAGGAGCGCCGTCAACGGGTTGAGGAAGCGGAGCACGTAGATTTCGGCGAAGATCGAGAGACTGAGGCCGAAAATCAAGGCTTGATGCGGCCGCAGCCGGCCACTTGGCAAAGGCCGACTCTTCGTCCGACGCATCCGCCCATCGATCTCCCGTTCCAAGTAATGATTCATGGCGCCAATGCCCGAGGAGAGCGCCGTGATTCCGACAAGCACGTGCAGCAACTGGAGGCCATCTACCGGATGCCGAGCTCCGAGCCAAAAGGAGGCTGCCGCCGTGATGACGACCAGAAGCGTGATGTCCGGCTTCGTCAACTCGAGATAAGCCCACACCGTGGCCAGCGCGGGATGCCGCCGCCACTTTTCGAGCGTGGGAAGTTGCACGCTTTGCGCACTCATCAAATCTTCTGTCCAGCCGGTTGCAGAACAGGTGTCGCTCGCCTCATCCCGCTGAGCCAAAACACCCGCCACGTGAGCACGAGCAGAGCCGCGAGCAGCAAAGCTCCACCGGCAACATGCGCGACCGTGAGAGAGATCATCGGCTCAAGCGGTTGCGGATCGAATCGCGCCGCGCGACGCGCGAAATAAGCCGCGATGCCCAACCCCAATTGCGCGCCGAGCAATCCGGCAACCCACAGCGCCGGACGAGAGAGCACGCGAAGTTCCACCTCACGTTCCCGCGCCACCTTTCGCACGCTCCAGATGATGCCGAGCAGGAGTACGCTCACTCCAACAGCCCCCAGGATATGGGGGAGAATCCCCATACCCCGATGGCGAAAACCCGCGCCAAGCAGGAGTTGAACAAAGAGCCCGACGACCGCCGCGCTGCACAATCGAGGAAGATATGCTGGTAGGTGGATCTCCGACCGACTCTGTTCCAATCGCCGCCACCCCGGGGAAGTCACCAAAGCCAGACTCACCACAAGGCTGAAAAAGAACTGCCCCATGAAGGCATGAATGAGCGCGAGGGCGAACCGGTGTTCCACGAAAAGGACGCGCGCGCCCCCAAGCCCCGCTTGTACGAGGACGGCCAGCAGCGCCACCCCTCCCAATCGCCGGACCCAGGCCCGCTTCTCCTTCCACCACACCCCCATGGCCAACACAAGCATCAATATCCCCACGGTCGCGGCCGCGATTCGATGTGTGTACTCGTAGATGACGTTCCCGACGATTTGATCAAGAGGCATCCATCGCCCGAAAGCCGTGGGCCAATCCGGCACGGAATCGCCCGCTTCGTTGCTCGTCACCAGGGCGCCGAGCACGAGGAGCACAAACGTCGCCCCCACCGTCACTAAAGCAAACCGATATAAGCCCTCGCTCTCCCTCACCGGCATAAGCTCTCCTCCGGCGAAAGAAAACCATCAACCACGCGCCCGCTCCACTCCACTGTCGAACGGTCGGGGAGAGACCCTTCGATCTCCCCCCATTCGGACCCTCACTTCGCCGCGCGCGCCATCGTCTTCTCGCAGCACGGCAGCACGAGCGCCGGCATCAGGCGCAGTGATCCCGGACGATAGGCCTGCCCGGCCGCGTAAGTGAATTCGATCTGCTTCGTCTCTTTCGCGCCCACAGTCACCTTTGCCACCTGCGCGCCGTATCGCTCATGCCAAGCTTCAATCTCATACTCGCCCGGTGGTAGGCCTTTGATCTCGAAGCTCCCATCCTCCCGGCTCACGGCGTGGAAGGGATGGCGCAGGACGCCGACGTACGCCCGCATCCACGGATGCTGATTGCACTTGACGGGAATCATCACCTCCGGTCGAGGGAAGGAACGAATGATCGGTTCCGATCCCGGTGGTTGATTCACGTTCCACTCGGGATTGTTCTTCGGCGTCGGATGAATATTGTGATTGGTCGGATCGCTCGTGATGATCTTCAGATTCTGCCCGGCCATGACGCCCAGCACGCGTGGACGATACATGCACCCGTTCTGATCCAATACGGGCTCCTCCGAAGGCACGGAGAACGAGTACTTCTCCAATCCGCTCTTGACGTAGACGAAGACGTTCTGCAGCTTCCCATTATTGACGATGACGTCTTCAGACAGCGCGTTCGGATTCTTCTGGGCGCAGACGGGATCGGCGTCCATTTGGATCCGACGCCGCTGTGGCGGCTGCCCCGTGAAGTTCACAACGCCAGTGATTGTCCCCTCATCGCCGGTCGGCTGATAGGCGACGGCCGGTGCAGCCCCCTCTTCCTTGGGAGCCTCTCCGACTTCTTCCTTTTTCCCACACTGAAGGCTGAGTGCCGCAAGGGTGAGAACCAACACCAAAGGCGACTTCCCGATTCTCATAGTGACCTCCTCCAGGATCTTAGTGATGATGACTTCACGTTCCCCCTCTTCGACTCGGTGGGCGCTCGACGGCCAGGCGCATGCCCGACGGGCGCGCGCGCGATGCGGTTCGCGTGCCCGCCAAAAGGCGCCGTTGCTCTTCAGCCGTCAACTGGAACATGTATCGCACGAGAAGATCCACATGATCACCCGGATAGGCCTTGAACGCTTCCGGCAGCGGTCCGGCGAAGACCCATCGGTCGCCCTCACGACGGAAGAGTCCCGAGGGCATGGCCGTGCCTGGACTGATGGCTTGCGGATCAATCATCCACCGGGCCGTCCACCCGGGCTTCAAGCGTTCGCGCGCGATCAAGAAGTTGGGCGCCGTCGCTTTCTGATCGTGCGCGGGATCGCCAGTCATATGACATCGCAGGCACGGGGCAGCCGGCGAGGTGAAGAGCTGTCGGGCCAGCGCGCGCTCCATCTCGGTGATCGGTTCCAGCTTTGGTTCGATGTACGGCTGCGCCTGCGCCGACAACGCTTCGAAGAAGCGCACGAGGATGCGAATCTCGTTCGGCGAGAAATAGAACGTCGGCATGCGGGCCTTCAAATACTCGCGCACGCCGTTGCGCTCCAGATTCGTCTCGCTGAGCGCTGGATTCTCCAGGAATCGCGCCAGCCAATCCGGACGCACGCGCGCCCCCTCGCCGATCAAGCTCGGGGGCAATTGGTCCTTCCAATCCGGATCTTGATACCGGGGGAGCGTACTCAGGACCGAGCGCTGTCCGGGCATGATCGTATGGCAGCCCATACAGTTGTATTTCTTGATGATCCACCACCCCTCCTGAATGTCCTTCCGCTGATCGTCGGGCGTGTAGTAGTAGCTGGGCGGCAGCGTCGCGTTCACGCTCCCGATCAGGAACGTCGTTAGTGCTCGAATCTCTTCCTCGGTGAGATTTGGATTCGGCATACGAAGCCGATCTTCGGGAGCCTTCAGCTTGCCCCGATCGTAGATGTCCGGGCTCCGGAGCTTGTTCTCGATGAAGCCCTTATGGTTGTACCAACCCTGGCGCTTCGCTTCGCGCGCCAAAAGCCCAAAATCCAACTGCTCGATCGGCTTGCTCCCCTCACGGGTCAGCTCCGTGCCGATCTTCGGCTCCTCCTCGAATCCACTGATCTCGTGGCAACCGGCGCATCCGTATCGGCGGATGAGCTGTGCCCCACGCGCCCTCAGCTTGGGATCGTCCATGAAAGGTGCCGGCGGATACGATACCCCCGAACGCCGTTGCGTCATCAAGAAACTGGCAATGTCGCGCGCCTCTTGCCAAGAGAGGCGCAGGCTCGGCATGACGGTCATTTGCTGGACCTGCATCTCAGAGCCACAGCTTGGGCACTTCGAGTGATTGAGATCGAAGCGGAACGGCAGTCCCCTCTTCGCATAATCCTCCGGTCCGATGTCCCGGCGCTCGTTCGGGCAATAGGGGCGCGTACGTTCGCGTGGATTGTGAATCCAGCGGACCAGATAGTCGTAGTTGACCTTCTCCCCCACGCGCGAGAGATTGGCGGCGAACGTCCCACCGATGGTCTGCGCGCCTTCGCCGATGGAGTGGCAGGCCAGGCAACCGCGCGTCTCGAACAACTCGCGCCCGCGAATAGGATCCCCCGGCGGCTGTGTCGGCAGCGGATCGCGCAAGGCCGTCTGCCAAAGATAGGCCGAGATCGCCTGCACCTCCTCCCGGCTCAATCGAAAGCGCGGCATCTTCGTCGTCGGCCGGAATGCGTGCGGGTTCTCGATCCAAACGGGAATCCACTCCTTGCGCAGCTTCAGGCGGACCTCCTTCAGATTCGGCCCAACCTTCTTCTGGTCTTGCATGAGATATTTCGCTTGCAGCTCCAGTTGCTCCAACCGGTCAGCGATTTGACTGTTCTTGACGCGCAGGGTTTCCGCCAGGGCATAGAGGCGACGCGCCTCGCGATCATCGGTCGCTTGATCGGCGGCGCGCAGCGCCCGCCGAATCTCGCGCTCGTTCTCCGCGCGCTCCAGGTTCAATTGGCGAATCGTCTTTCGCACCTCGAGGAGCGCGTCGGTCTCGCGATCGTATCCCTCATAGCGATGGCAACCGACGCACCCCTTCAGTTCGTAGAGATCGCGCCCGAGATTGAAGACCTCCGCCCCTTCCAGGACGCGATCGCGGAAATGGCACTGGACGCATCCGGCCTCATAATTCTCCGGCTTGTAGAGCGGCCACAGCCAATGCTTGTTCAATCCATGCGCCTTCACGACGTTGGTCGTCGCACGCCCGTTTCCACCATGACATGGAGAACACCCGAACCGTTCCGGATTATGAATTCGGAGCAAGGCAGGATTCGGATGACTGACGAAGGCCTTCCGCCCCATGATCTGTTCGGTCAGCGGCAGCGGTTCCAAGATCCCCACATGACACGAGATGCAGCGGTCAACGAGATCCCCATCTTGAACGTGGATCTGCTTCAGCTCGATCTTGAACGTCTCCATCTTGCGGAGCAGGCCGTCAATCTGCTTCTGATCGAGCCCGACGAGGTTATCTTGCAGGTATTGATTCATCTTCTTCTCGATCTCCACGACCGGCTCCAACAAGCGGGCGCGTTCGGAGACCAATTGTGCCTTCCGCTCCTGCAAGGCCAGAAATCGGCGCTGCAGCTCATCGAAGGTTAGGCGCCACTCCTCATTCTTCCCTTCTCCATCGGCGGCGATCAGGCGCACGCGGAATGGTCCGCGCTTGGCTTCCTCGATCTCGCGCATCTTTCGCGCCTTGGCGCGTTCGCTGCCAGCCACCTCCCATTCATAGGTCAGCGCTCCGATCTTCGCCCGAGCGTCCTGAAAGACCGGCCGAATGGCCTCCAGCTGCCGCTCAATCTCCGCCAACTCGCGATCGATCTCCCGAAGACGCGGCGCGACGGCTTGGCGCGCGGCCATCAACTCTTGCTCCAACTTCCGGTACTCGGGCGATTGCTTGAGCGCCGCCTCGGTCGTTGCCTGTCGCGGCTTGACTCGCTTCAGATAAGCCGTGTAGCGCTCGACGAACTCCCGCTGCATCGCCTTCCATGGGCGCCGCCCATAAACCTCATCGTAGAGCGCCCAGATGAGCGTGCCCACGAGCACAAGCGAGGCGATCAGTAACGCACCGCTCATCGAGCGGCTCGTGATCGGATCGGGTTCTTCAACGCCCATTGGGTTCTCTCGCTCGACCATCTCCCTCTCCATGGCGCTCCCCCTGTTCGCTCCCCCTCAGATGTTGAACCAGGGCGTGATCCACACATACTTGATGCGGAACAGAAGCCGCAGCAGGATCTTCGCCGGAAGACCGACCAGGATCGTGATGGCGAAGAATTGGAAGACGAGATACTGAATGAGGCTCGTCCGCTCATAGATCTTGCGATTGAGCGGCGAGCGCGTCACCAATTTGTGAATGCCGAAACCGGCGAGCGCATAAAAGAGCACGACGGCGAAGAAGCCGAAGATCCCCTTCCCCCAATCGCTCGTGATCCCGAAGATATCCGGCAGGTTTCGATTCACCTCATAGACCAAGCGCGTGTGATCCCACGTCTGCCCCGGCCAAAAGAGCATCCATCCCGGTCCCCGCATCAGCGTGCCCACGATGATCAGTGCGATCCAGAGATAGAAGCCGATCAAGAACGACCCGATGGCGACCGTCCGTTGTCGCCACGTGTAGTAGCCGTTCCCCAACGGATTCGCGTCCACATAGGGGAAGGCCATGAGCCCGATGATGATGAGCGTCGGCAGCACAACGCCAGCAAACCAGGGATCGAAATAGACGAGCATCTCCTGCAGGCCGACGAAATACCACGGCGCCTTCGAGGGATTCGGCGTCAGGTTCGGATTCGCCGGCTCCTCCAACGGCGCGTCGAGCGTGAGCGACCACACCATCAGCAGCGCCGTCACGATGATCGCCGCTAAGAACTCAATGCGCAGCAGATACGGCCAGACGTGAACTTCGGTCGGCCAGCCGGGCCGATACGGGAACGTCTTGCGATGGTGCGTCTTGGCCAGTTCAGGATTCGCCTCCAGTTGCTCAATGAGCCGATCGTTCGCTCGGGCTTGCCGCAATCCATACCAGGTGTAGAACGGGACGATGACGAGCAACCCGACGATCGGGACATTGTCGGGCGCCGAGAGGATCTGCCAAAGCTGATACCAATCCATATTCCCCTCCCCCGCGACGGGCCCAATCGGATTAGACCTTCCGCACCGGCTTCATCTCCGATTCCAACATCACCGGGGCCGGCCCCGAAATCCCCCCATCCTTCCGAACGCGCCAGAAGTGCACGCCCATGAAGATGGCCGCCAAAAGCGGTAGCGCGATGCAATGCCAGATGTAGGCGCGTAAGAGCGCGTTCGAGTCCACGATCGAACCACCGAGCAATGCGAAGCGCACGTCATTGTAGGGCGTCATCCCCAATTGTGGCCCGAATGGCCCCTCGTGCCCGATGAGCGGCGTCGCACGCGCCATGTTCGTCCCAACGGTCACCGCCCAGAACCCCAGTTGATCGTCCGGAAGAAGGTATCCCGTGAAACTCAACAACAACGTCAGGACCAGCAAGATCACCCCCACGCACCAGTTGAACTCGCGCGGCCGCTTGTACGATCCCGTGAGCACGACGCGGAACATGTGAAGCCAGACCGTGATGACCATCAAATGCGCCGCCCACCGGTGCATATTGCGCAGCAGCCGCCCAAACGGCACGTCATGCTCCAGATAGAGGATGTCCCGGAAGGCCTGCACCTTGGTCGGATGGTAGTAGAACATGAGCAGCACGCCCGTGAACGTGAGGACGATGAAGAGGTAGAAGGAGATGCCCCCCATGCCCCACGTGTAGCTGTAGCGGACGGCATCGCGATTGATGCGCGCCGGATGCAGATGCAGGAAGACATTGGCCAAAACGGCGAGCGTGCGATTGCGCGGCGTCGTGCGCTCATGTGGGACGCGAAAGATGGATTTCCAGAGTTGCGTGCGCTGTGGCTCCTTGAGGTCCTGTCTCAACCCCTCCAGCTCTTCCTTGAGCCGCACCCGGAGATGTTCGGTCTCCTCTCGAACACGCTCCAGGACCCCAATGCCGCCTCGCCCCTCTTTCTCGCGATCCATAGTGGCCCTCCCACAAAAGAGATGGCGCGCGCCATGACCCGCGCGCTTATACCGGGATGTAAGCACCGGGTTCGTTGAATTCCTTGTAAGTGTAGAGCCGGCTCACATCCACGACGATCTGTCCTTCAGCGTCCAGCTCCACCTTCGCGCGATCCATCGGGCGTGGCGCCGGGCCTTCGAAGTTAATCCCCTCCATGTCGTAGCCGCTGCCGTGACACGGGCATTTGAACTTGTTCTCGCTCGGGCTCCACAGGGGCGTACAGCCCAAGTGCGTGCACCGGGCGTAGATCACAAAGAGCCGATCGGTCGTGCGCACCACCCAGATGCGATATTGGTCTTGAAACCGCGTGTCCACACCTAAGCTGAAATCCGACGGATAGCCGATCCGAAAGACCGGACTCGGCTCAAAGAGCGCCCTGGGGAAGAAGAAGCGCAGGAACATGAGGAAATTGGTGGCCAGAAATCCCCAGACCGAGGTCCACACAAGGCGACGCCGGAGTTTATTGACCGTCTCCGTGAGCGACGAGGACTCAGCCGCCTCGGCAGCCGGTGCCTCCCGCTCGAGGGTTGCCGGTGGCGATGTCTTCATACCCCCTCTCCCTAAATGTCAAACGCGAGCCCTTCGCACCATCGCCGACGGCGCAAAGACGCTCACGACTCGCGAACGCGTGGGAAAGAAGAAGCACTTCAAGTTGTGAAACACGTGTTTGCTCGCCCTCTCGTGTGCTGATCCCAACGGATGTGCGAATTATGATGACGCATGCTCACACGAGCGCCCCGCGGCCAATCTCATCGCAGAACCAACCCCGCCATGCCGAGACATCCGTCTTGAGAACTGCGCCCTCGCTCCTCGCATGGTCCTGAAGTCCACGGCCACGCCTTGCCCCATGGGCCGTTAGAGGCTCTCTTATACTATGCCTCGCCTTGCGCTGTCAATATCCGCGCCATGGGCTCGCAGACGCACCGGAACGACGCTTGCCAGCCAGCCCGAAGATGTGCTAATTCTCCGCAGACAGTATCGCGAGAGGAGGCCGAAGATGAGACAAGCGGGAATCGTCGTGATCCTTCTCACTGCCTTCCTGCTGGTGGCGACGAAGGGATGGGCGCGATCTGGCCCCACGCGTCTGCTTGTGAAAGCGGGTGCTCTGGTGGACGTCCGTCATGGGCGCGTGCTCGCAAATCACGCGATCCTCATCGAGGGGGATCGGATCAAGGAGGTGGGCCCAGCTGACGTCCTCTTGGCGCGTGCTCCGAAGGAGACGCCGGTTCTCGATCTCGGCCGCTTGACCGTCCTGCCGGGACTCGTTGATGTGCACGTGCATCTGACGGCCAATCCCGAACATGCGGGGTATCGAGCCTTGAGCGTCTCGGTGCCGCGAGAAGCACTTCACGGAGCGGCCAACGCGTGGCGCACGCTTCAAGCCGGATTCACGACCGTGCGGAATCTCGGAGCCTCCGGCTACGCAGACGTCGCCCTGCGAGAGGCCATCGCCGAAGGCGATGTGCCCGGACCGCGCCTTCTGGTCTCCGGTCCGGCACTGGGAATCACCGGTGGCCACTGCGACAACAACTTGCTCGCCCCGGAATTCCGATACAAAGCCGAAGCCGTGGCCGATGGCCCTTGGGCCGCGCGCGCGAAGGTCCGCGAAGTGATCAAGTATGGGGCAGATCTCATCAAAGTCTGCGCTACCGGTGGCGTCCTCTCCAAAGGAGATCGACCCGGAACGCAACAGTACACGTTCGAGGAATTGCGCGCCATCGTGGAGGAGGCGCACAAGCTCGGCCGAAAGGTCGCTGCGCACGCGCACGGCGCCGAGGGGATCAAAGCGGCGATCCGCGCTGGCGTCGCCTCCATCGAGCACGCGAGCCTCATTGACGAAGAGGGCCTTCGGCTGGCGAAGGAGCAGGGGACCTATCTGGTCATGGACATCTACAACCACGAGTTCATCCTCCAACACGGCGAGCGTGTGGGCATGCTCCCGGAAGCGCTGGAGAAGGAGCGAGAAGTCGGTCCGCTCCAACGGGAGAATTTCGCGCGCGCTGTGCGCGCCGGCGTCAAGATCGCCTTCGGGACGGACGCCGGCGTCTATCCGCACGGCGAGAATGCGAAGCAATTCGCCTACATGGTCAAATACGGGATGACGCCTCTTGACGCCATCCGTTCGGCGACGATTTGGGCGGCCGAGCTGCTCGGATGGGCGGATCGCGTCGGCGCCATTGAACCCGGGATGTTCGCCGATCTCATCGCCGTCGAGGGGAACCCGCTGGAAGATATCACGCTCCTGGAGCGCGTCGTCTTCGTCATGAAGGGAGGAGTCATCGTGAAGAACGCCACACGCTGAGGATCCACAAGCGCGGCGCGATCACCACAGCTCCACGCCAGTCAGCTCGCGCAAAAGGCCAACCAGGTGCGCGCGCGCTTCTGCCGCGATCTCGGCGAACCGCTCCTCGCCAAGCCGCTCGCGCAGTCCGCGCACATGGCGCTCGATGGCTTGGGCCAAAGGGGAATTCGCTTCCGACAAGAGGCGTTGCGCTTGGAAATAACACGCCAGGGCATGCCGATAGCTCGCCTGCGCCGCCTGCACTTGCCCCAACCCGAACAACAATTCGGCGAGCAAGAAGCGATCCCCATCGGCGTAAGCCGCGCGCACGCCTTCGCCATACGTCCGCGTGGCCTCGCCGTACCATCCGGCCAGAGAATAAGCGGATCCCAGGCTCGTCAAGACCAACCGCAGCTCCCGACGAAAATCGGGATTCCCGCGGGCGCGCTCAAGCGCCTGCCGCAAGAGCGCGATGGCCGCTTCCGCGCGCTCGCGACCGAGTTCGATCGTCCCGGCCGCATACAACGCCATCACTTCCAGACGCGGCCGCCGCGTCCTTCGGGCTAACTGCGCCGCCTCTTGAAAATGCCGCACCGCTTCGTCCAGGCGTCTCACCTGCGCCGAGGCGCGCGCCAAATCGAACAACGTCTCGGCCTCGGCCCGCACGTCGAGCAACTCACGACGCAGCGCGAGCGCCTTGGTGAAATACTCGATCGCGCGCTCCGTCTGCCCAAGCGCCATATACGCTCGACCCATGTTGTACGTCGTGTTGGCGACGCCCCGCTCGTCTTTGGCCTTCTTCCGCACCAGAAGCGCCTGCTCGTACAACGCCAGCGCCTCCTGAGCCTGCCCTCGCGCGAGCCGACAATTCCCCAATCCGTTCAACGCATTGCCCTCGGCGCGCCGATTCTTCGCCTTGCGCGAGAGTTCGAGGACTTGATGGTAGAGGCGCTCGGCCTCTTCCATTCGCCCCATCACGTAGTAGGCATATGCCACTTGGTGCAATACCTCGGGCTCTCCCTTCCGATCCTTGATCTCACGCTTCAACTCCAGCGCTCGCGCATATGCATCGAGCGACTGCTCGGGCTTCCCCATGCGGAAGAGGTACGTGTCGCCGATGGCCACGAGCGTGAGGCTCATTCCGCGCCGATCCCGATGCCGACGCTGGAGTTGCAGGGCTTCGTCATAATAGCGCAACGCTTCCTCAAAATCCCCCAATTCGGCCAAGCTCTCCGCCGTCCGATAGAGCGTGCGCAATCGGCGCGTATACTCTTCGACGCGCGTCTCCACGTGCACTTCGCGGAGCGGAGGGTCTGGCGGCCACACCGGTTGCTGAGCCGCCCATCCGACGCTTCCTCCAAGAAGCGCCAGCCCGACGAGCTTGCCCATCAAACCATCCACTCGACGCATCGTGGTCATTTTATCACGTTCGGTCAGAAGATTTCACTCCGTAGACGATCACCACGGCTGCGAGAGGATCTCCACTTCCGGTTCCGAAAGCGTGACGAAATCATCCGGATCCCGCACGCGGGACGAGGCGAAGACTCGAATGCTCGCGCCACGGGGCACGATCCTCACAGCCGCGCGCAGGATGTCCCCCACCCCCACCCTATCGGCGTAGAACGTGAGACGGACCAACGCTGCGTCGTGATCCGAAGCGGATTCGCGCACGACTTCAGTGAAATCTCCAGGAACGATCCGGCGCACCGCGGCACCCTCGATGCGCAAGCGCACTTCGACGGCCCGCGGCATGAGGGCGCTCTCCTGCTGCCCCACGTTCTCAACCCGAAGAATCAGGGACGATGCCTGAACTTCCCCCCTCACGGTCAACTTCGGCTCCAGAGCCCCGCCGCGCACCAGAAGCGCGATCTGCGCCAACGGGAGATCTTCTCCCGAAAACCAAAGCGTATAGCCACGCTTCCACATCCCCGGTGTCGCCTCAATGGCCTCGAGCTGACGGCGCAAGGCGCGCGCCGTCGGCAGGCGACACGCGAGGCGCTCCCCAAAACGCAGGACGCGATCCCCCACACGAGAGATCGCCCGAGCTTCCAAAAGGACGACATACTCTCCGGAGAAATCCGTCGGAATCCGCATGCGCGCCTCGGCGAATCCGAGCGGATAGCTCTCCACAAGCCGCAGGCTGAACCGCCGCAGGAGATCTAAAGGACGAATGGTGCCCAGCGCGGAGATCACTCTCCCCTCCGGATCGAGGAGGAAACACTGCCCTTGAACGCGCCCCTCGACGTAAAAAGGAACGCCCCCTTGCTCGAACCGACGAATCCAAGAGCCGATCTCCCGAACGTCTACGCCCGCGCGGAGTGAGGCCAGATCCCTTGGCCGATCATCCGACACCAGACGCAAGACGAAGAAGTCGAGCCTCCGCAGAAGATCCGAAGGAACGCGCCCTTGCCCCCACGCGACCGGAATCGTCGCCGAAAGCGTCAACGGCCGTGGCAGTCGTGCACGCACGCGCGCGAGCACGCGCTCGTACCACTGCGCCGATTCGCTCACGGGAAGGTCCAAATGAAGGCCGGAGCAGGAGACGCCGACTTTCTTCGCTCGCTCGATGGCTTCGCGCAAAAGCGCCCCCATCTGTTCGACGAGCGACGCCTCCGAGAGCCGGGGCAAGCGCTCTACGAAACGCCTCGTTCCCCCGACGACGAAGATCAGCTCACTCGGCAGAGGTAACGCCTTCGGCTGTAAGTCCGACGCCCACCGAAGGCGATCGCCATCTACGTCGAGGTCGCCGAGCTTGAGGAAGATCTTTCGCGGCCCGATCAGTCGAAGCGCTCGCTCCTCATCCGCCGTCGCCGTCCACGCCGCGCGCTCGATCCACACCGCGCGTTCCAGCGGCCGCGAACGTTCCGGTTCCGGTGGCCCGCATCCATTCAGCGAGCCGACAGCAAGCCCACAGGCGATGAGCCAACGAACGCTGAGACGCACGCCCATCGGCTCGGATTATACAGCACCCGGACCGATGCGGTCTCTCATCCCGACCGGACGATCTCAACCCGCATCCCGAAACGCGCTTCTCCGCAGCACGCGCCCGCCGTGGAAGCCCCATCGGCGCAAGCGATCTACGCTCCAGGCGACGACTAACCACCCGGCGCAGATCAACACGATGCTGAACGAGAACCACCGACCATAAAGGCCCGTCGGAGAATACGGCTCGGTGATCTCGTGCAGATACTCGCTGTTTGGCCACAGGCCCGCTTCGGCCAGTTCGTGGAAGGCATAGATGAGGATTTGCCCGACGAAGAGAAGGAGGAAAATGCTCGTGACTTGGAAGAAGAGCTTCAGATTGATCAGGTGCCCAAACCGCGCCCACAGCAGCGCCATGAGGATCGCCGCCCCCAAGCCGAGGACGGCTCCCCAAAAGTATTCCCCACGAACCTGCATGAGCATGAGGGCGGTCTCCATCCCTTCGCGCGTGATCATGAAGGTGATAAAGGCGAACATGCCCAACCACGCCGCACGCGGCGTGCGCCGCGCCGCGATCTCATCAATCTGCCGATGCATGATCTGCTTCAATCGCGGCGCCGTCCGCCACATGTGCACCACCAGCGTCGCCACAAGCACGGCAGCGACGAGGCCGAAAATCCCTTCCCAGAGCGCTTGATTCACCCCTTGCAGCAACCAATAGCCGAGGATCGCGCTCGTCAGAACGGAGAACCCTATGCCGACGTAGACCGCCGGGATGAGCCCAACCCGCCCCGTCTTCCGCAAATACGTGAGCGTGATGGCGACGATCAAGAACGCTTCGAACCCTTCGCGCAAGACGATGACGAACGCCTGTGTCATCTCCCTTTCCTCCTCCCTTGCATGCGCGGCCTCGACGGACCGCAAGGGGAAGACTATAGCAAAATCGAAAAAGGTTTTCAATTTCAGTCCAGACGAAAGCGACCGCCGCCCGCGCGGGAAAAGGGCATCACGTCGAGGGAGAAGCCGTAACTGGAGAGATCTCCCGCTCGGTCACGGAGAAGACCTCCAGGCGGTCCAGGGCGCCTTCAACTAACCGCGGAACCTCCAGATGCGCTTCGATCGCTTCCACGCGCTCCGGACGCGCATGCGTCTCCGGATGGCGAGGGGCGAAGAGCACACAGCAATCCTCGTAGGGGAGGATCGAGATCTCATACGTCCCGATCTCGCGGGCCAGACGCACGATCTCCGCTTTATCCCAGCCGATGAGGGGTCTCAAGACGAGCATTCGGGTCACGGCGTCCACGCAAGCCAGGTTCTCCATCGTCTGACTGGCGACTTGACCGAGACTTTCGCCAGTGGCCAGAGCCCCATAGCCGTACCTCTCCGCAATTCGTTCAGCGACGCGATGCATGAAACGGCGAAAGAGGATCGTCCAAAGTGACGGCGGGGCGACGCGCGAGACTTCGACTTGGATCTCCGTGAAGCACGGCACGTAGACGGTGAGCGCTTCGGCACGCCAGCGAGCAAGGACGCGTCCCAACTCCAGCACTTTCTCCTTGGCTTTCTCGCCCACATAAGGTGGGCTGTGGAAGTACACGGCATCTACGGCCACGCCGCGCTTCATGAGCATCCAGCCGGCGACGGGACTATCAATGCCCCCCGAGAGCAATAGGAGCGCGCGACCGGCGACGCCAACAGGAAGCCCCCCGGGACCGGCGATACGTTCGGAACAAAGGAAGACGCCTTCATGCCGCACCTCGACCTCGATGGTGACATCCGGGGCATGTACATCCACGCGCAGCTCGGGCAGCGCGCGCAGGATGGCGCGTCCCAATTCTTGATTGATCTCCATCGAGTTCAACGGGAAGGCTTTGAAACTCCGGCGCGCCTCGATCTTGAAGGTTCGGGCACCGCGCGCCACAGCGCGGCGAGCCAGTTCGACGGCGGCTTCCCGCATACGCTCAAGCTCATGCGGCACGACCAAGACCACGCTGAAGCTCCTCACGCCGAAGACCATCGAGAGGCGCTCACGCAGTTTCTGCGGATCGCCGGAGGGATGGAGATAAATCCGTCCCCACTCGATCTGGACTGCGTCTTTGGAGAGACCGGTGGCTCGCCGGATATTCGCGACCAACTGGCGCACGAAATCCGGGCGATTCTTCCCTTTGATGCCGATCTCGTCATAGCGAATGAGGATGGCCTGCGTCATCGTCCACTGAGTCTCAGCGGCGCGCGGACGGTCCGAGGGCGAGCCGCTCCACAGCGCGATGGAGCGCGTGCACGGCCCATTCGATGTCTTCCACAGTCGTGTAGCGGGAGAAGCTGAAGCGCACGCTGGAATCAATGACTTCGGGCGGCAAGTGGACGGCCTCCAGGACGTGGCTGCGCCGCCGCTTCCGGCTCGCGCACGCGGCCCCCGTGGAAGCGAACACGCCTTCTTCTTCAAGGGCGTGCAGCAGGACTTCGGCAGGAACGCCTGGGAACGAGACGTTCACCGTCGTCGAGACGCTTCGCTCGGGCGAATTGATGCGCGCCCCAGGGATCCGCCGCACTCCCTCCAGAAAACGCTCCCGCAAGGTCCGAAAGTACGCGAGCTTCCCCTCCAGGTCCTCATACATCAGCTCCAGCGCGCGCGCCAGGCCGACGATCCCGGCCACGTTCTCGGTCCCCGAGCGCAACCCCCGTTCCTGCCCGCCGCCGGACAAGAGCGGCACGAGCCTCACCCCTTCGCGCACGATGAGCGCGCCCGTGCCTTTGGGCGCGTGAATTTTATGCCCGCTGATCGTATAGAGATCCACCCAGCCCAGATCCACGGGCGTCTTCCCAATGGCTTGCACGCCATCAGAATGGACGACGATCTCCGGATTTCGACGCTTCACGCGCTCGGCGATCTCGGAGATGGGGAGGATCGTCCCCAGCTCATTATTGACGTGCATGATCGAAACCAGGATCGTCTCCGGCGTGAGGGCGGCCTCGACGGCCTCAGGGGTCACCATTCCTTCAGCATCCACGTCGAGATACGTCACGCGGAAGCCTTCGGCCTCCAAATCCCGACAACTCTCCAAGACAGCGGGATGCTCGATCCTCGTCGTGAGGATATGCATCCCGCGACGGCGCAGCGCGCGGGCTACGCCTTTGATCGCCAAGTTATCCCCCTCCGTGCCCCCGGACGTGAAGATGACCTCGTTCTCGTTCACGCCCAGCAAGCGCGCAATCGTCGCGCGGCTCATGCGCACGGCCCGTTCGGCCTCTACCCCTTTTCGATGCGCGCTCGAGGGATTACCGAAACGCTCGTGCCAATAGGGAGCCATCGCCTCCACGACTTCTGGAGCGACCGGCGTCGTCGCATTATTGTCCAGATAGACCTCGCGCCGCATAGGAAAATAGTTTAGCCCATTCGAACATGTGGGGAAAGCGACGGCCCCTCATGCGCGCGCGAGAAGGCGCGTTCACGCTCCGAGCGCATCCGTTTTCAGCTGCTGAGGAAGACAGGCGGCGAGCACGTCCGGCAGCGCGTCCCATCGCTCCGAAGGGGGGATCAGATGCACGCCCGCCACATGCGGCCGAAGCTGCGCGATCAGCTCGCGGGCGATGCGCATCCCCTCGGCAGCTTCGTCCTCCTGAGCCCGACGCAACCGCTCGCGCACAGCGTCGGGAATCGTGATCCCCGGCACCTCATGATGGAGGAACTCAGCATGGCGCGCGCTCTTGAGCGGGAGGATTCCCACGAGGATGGGGACGCCGAATCCGGCACAGCGCTTCAGGAAATACTCGAAGCGCTCCATGTCGAAGACCGGCGTCGTGATGATGAAATGCGCTCCGGCCTCCACGCGCTCTTCGAGCTTACGAAGTTCGGCATCCAGGTCCTCGGCGCCGACCTGCGCGAGCACGCCGACGCGAAAGTCCGTCGGCGATCCGATGTCGTTTCCCGTCAGCGTGCGCCCGCGATTCAAGCCCTCGATGATCTTCACCACTCCGGTGGCGCTCACATCATGAGCCGAGGGCCAGCGCGGCCATTCACCGACGCTCGCAGCTTCCCCCGTGAAGGCTAAGACATTGCGCACGCCGAGCGCGGCCGCTCCAAGCAGCTCCGAATGAATCATCGCGAGCGTGCGATCGCGACAAGAAAGGTGCCAGATCGCCTCCACACCCGCCTGCGTTTGCACCAGGTAGGCGAAGACGAGACTCGACAGGCTCACGCGCGCTTCCGGCGGATCATGAACGCTCACGGCGTCCACGCCGCAGCGCGCCAGCTGGCGAATCCGCTCGATCGACGCTCGATATTCCAACCCCCGAGGAGGATGCACCTCCACCGCCACGACGAATTCGCGACCGAGCCGTTCGCGGAATCTCCCCGGAAGCGGGACAGCAGAAGGGGCGGCCGTCGGCTCCTCCTTCACTTCAACGGACACGACGACGCGCTGTCGCACGCGCCGAGGGGCGTGGCCGCGCACGACGGCGCTCATCGCCCGAATATGCTCGGGCGTCGTCCCGCAGCAGCCGCCGAGGATATTAGCGCCGGCTTCGACGAAACGGCGCGCATACTCGCGCAGATACTCCGGCGAGGAGAGATAGATCGTCCGCCCGCCGATAAATTGCGGCAATCCGGCATTCGGCATGATGGAGACGGGGAGATCGGTCGTCGTCAGAAACCCGTAGATGATGTCATAGGTCATCTGCGGCCCGCTGCAATTGACGCCTACGACATCGGCATCGGCGGCAGCCAGCGCTTCCAGAGAACGGCGCAGATCATCCCCGAACTTCGACTTCCCGTCCTCCAAGAACGTCATCTGCGCGATGATAGGGGTCGTGGGCGAGACGGTCTTGGCCGCGCGCACGGCTTCGAGGGCTTCCAGCAGACTCGGATGCGTCTCGATGATGATGACGTCCACCCCTTCGTCCACGAGGATGGCGATCTGCTCGACATACGCCGCCGAGAGATCGTCCAGCGTGAGATTCCCGTATGGTTTGACCAATGCGCCTAGCGGCCCCACCGAACCCGCGATGAAGACCTCTTCGCCGCTGATCCGCACGGCCTCGCGCGCGATTCGGACGGCCGCGCGGTTGATCGCCTCAAGCTCCGAGTCCAAACCATATTCGGCCAAACGCAGCCGATTCGCCAGGAACGTGTTCGTCTCGATCAGTTGCGCGCCCGCTCGAATGTAGTCGAGATGGATCTGGCGGATGAGGTCAGGATGGGTGAGGTTCTGCTCCATGAGCGCCTTGGGTTCAATCCCACGCGCCAAAAGAAGCGTCCCCATCGCCCCATCGGCCAGCAATACCTCTCGATTGAGCCGATCTAGAAACGTCGTGCCCATGGCCTCACCATTTTATCGGAGATACCGCCGCTTGACCACGCCGTCTCCCCACGTTCGCTCTTCTGAACCTCATGGCGTTACGCTCCCCTCGCCGCGAGCGGCGGAAGATGAAGACCGGCGACGTGCCAGCGCGACGTCGGGTTATTTCTTCAAGGCCGCGATCTCCTCTTCCAGCCGCCGGATCTTCTGAAACTCCGTCGCGTCCTTGATCATGTGCGCGATCAGGACGACGGTCAGGATGATGAGCCAAATCACCTGCGGATCTCTCCAGCTCATCATTCTCTCTCCTCGATGACACGCGGCGGCCCCGGCGGCGCGAAGTACGCCAAGTGCGAGCGGCATCCGCTTCGGCAATCGCTCGCTCCGAAGCCGGGCACATCGCTCTGCGCCGAGGCCATCACGCGCTGATTCACTTGGCATTCCCGTGCCGCGTCGCCGAGGAAGACGAGGAGGCCGACGACGCGCGCCCATCGGTGAGTCGTCAGATGGTCAATATGCCATCGCTTCGGCTTTCGACGCCGAAGATGTCGGGCGAGGCGCGCGGCGAGACAGCGCGCCGCACGCCCCGTGTACACATACATGCCGGGCGCGAACGTCCTCAGGCCAAGTCGCCCGACGCGAATGCGCGCCTCGCGCTCCAGGCGCACGACCACGCAATACACCCCACTCCCCCCGTTCATCTTCTGCCCCCAGAAGCAGCGCGATGCCGCGCAGAGGGTGCACCGACAGCTGCCGCATCTCCCACGGGGGGCGTCGCCTCATCCCTGGGGAGAAGCTCGGCGCGCCGTCGCGGTCTCGTCGGGCGCATGGACCGACGGGCGGAGGCGCGACGGCGTACGGGCTCGACCACGCGCTCCAGGAGCTCCCCCGCGCGAGGGGCTCCGGATCGAACCAGAGAGGCCTGTCCAGCGCGCCAGAGGCGGTAGTTCCCAAAATGCACGGGGAGGCCTCGACTCCGGATCGGATCCGGCCCATCCATGACGTGAAAATGAAGATGCGGTTGCGCGCTCGCTCCCGAATTCCCACATTCGGCCAGGACCTGGCCGCGTTTCACTCGATCCCCGCGTTTCACGCGCACCGATCCTCGCCTCAAATGCCCGAGCAGGCTGAATTCCCCATGGCCATGATCAATGACGATGTAGTTCCCGAAAATCCGGCGTGGGTCCTCTCCTGAAGGTTGCGCCAGCCGCAGGCGCGTCTTGACCGGAGGACGATCCGGCTCGCCATCCACGGCGCGCACGACGCGCCCATCGGCTGGTGCCAGGACCTTCTGACCAAAGGCATAAAAATCCGTGAGCGACCACGCCGAGGCGGAGCTGCCGCCGGTGGGCCGTGCGCGACGCACCCTCGCCGATGGTCTTCCCGCCTCAGTCGCTGCGCGCGCTTCAGGCGGAACGCGATCCCTCCCCCCGCGCTCGTAGACGAAATCGTACGCGAAGGTCTGCGCGTCGGCCCGTTGCCGATGCCCCTCGAAGACGTCATGTCCGCGCCACACGCGCCAGACTCCATTGAAGGGAAGCGTGAACCATGTCTTCTGCCGATAGCGGAGCAATCGGACGCGATGCGCCCGCTGCAGCAACCGATCTCCCACGCGGAAGAAGATCACGTACTCGATGCTCTCGGGCGCGCGCTCGCGATGCCCGGCGTGATCGCGCCATTTCACCTGCCCTTTCGGGGGAATGCGGTTTGATCCTCCCTCCAGAACCCGCTCGATCGCCGGAGGATCGAGCCGGATCTCCTCCAGCGCCCGCTCCTCACTCACATACCTCACGCGGATTTCCCGAAGCTCGACCTCGGTCTCGTGTGGATTCCCCAAAAGGAGATGATAGTGCCAATTCTGATCCCCCTCTCGAACCTCCACGAACACGGGATCCGGCTGCGTGCGGATGTACAAGGCGTGTTCGCCTGCGGGCTCGGCCACGACCTCCGGCGAGAGTGCGCGGGGATCGACTTCGGGAACTCCCGCCCCGAAGAGGCGAAACGTCTCGACCATGAGGCGAAAGCCCGGCAGATACGACTCGTATTTCGACTTCGGCGCGATGTACACAAGCAAGTAGACGGAACCGCGATGGACGATCGTGTACCGGGTCACCCGCTTCTCCCGCCCCTCGAAGGTCACCTGATGCGCCATCGCGCCCGAGAGCGAGAGGGTGCGCTCCTGCAGGATCTCCAGTCCGCCGAAGATCGTCGCCAGCGCGCCCTTGTCCATATCGAAGAGCTGTCGGGGATGGAGCGTGAGGTTCGGCACCGGATCGAACATATTGAGCACAGCCATGACCTCCGGGGCGTCCCGCGCTGTGAAGATCGCCGCTTCGCTTCCCGAACCGGATTGGACCTGCAGGCGCCATCTCGCGGGCAAGTAGTAGAGCGAGCATCCATGCTTCTCGTTCACGTACCGCTGGATCTGATCCTCGACGCGCGTGAGGCCGACGGGGGGGAACCCGCCTAAAAAGGCGAGTGCCAGGCCGATCGCCTTCCTCCTCGCGCGCACGACGGACATCCCGTTATGGCAGGGCACCTCGGTCAATTTTCAGGATTGTGTGCAGCAGCACGGTGGCGCCGTTGGCCAAATCTTCGGGACGCGTGTATTCCTTCGGGGAATGGCTGATGCCGCCGACGCTCGGGACGAAGATCATGCCGGTCGGAGCGATGCGCGCCATATTCTGCGCATCGTGTCCGGCGCCGCTTGGCAGGAAGATCGTGCTGAGACCCAGTTCGCGAGCCGTCTCGGCGATGAGCTGACGCACGCGCGGATCGGTTGGAGCGGGGACGGCCGTCGCATCAATGGGCGTGAAGGTGATCGTCACGCCGCGCCGCTCCTGAATGGCACGCGCTTCCTCGCGAATGCGCTCGAAGAGCTGTTCGATCTTCTCGGCCGAGAGATCGCGCAACTCCAAGCTCATGCGGACGCGCCCCGGGATGACGTTGGGTGCGCCGGGCTCAGCCGCGATGCGGCCGACGGTTCCCACCTGACGCCCGGGCGTGCTCGTCACCACGCGATTCACAACAAGGATCAGCTCGGCCGCTGCCACCAACGCATCGCGGCGTTGATTCATCGGCGTCGTCCCCGCGTGATTGGCGAATCCTTCGATCTCCACCTCCCACCGCCGGATGCCGACAATCCCTTCGACCACGCCGATCTGCGCGCCCTCGGCTTCGAGTGTCCCCCCCTGCTCGATGTGCAACTCGAGGAAGGCCTTGATCTCTCCGGGACGGCGCACGGCCTCGGCGAGCCGATCCGGGTCACCGCCAATTGTGCGAATGCCGTCGCGCACGGTCTTCCCACTCGCATTGACGACCGCCAACGCTTCCGGCGTCAACGCCCCGAGGAGCGCGCGGCTGCCGAAGAGTCCCCCCTCCTCAGCGGCGAAGACGATGACTTCCAAGGGATGCCGCGTCCTCACGTCGTGCTCGTTCAATACTTCGATGCATTCGATCGCGCCGATGACCCCGACGACGCCATCGTACCGCCCCCCGTTGGGCACGGAATCGATGTGCGAGCCGAAGACGATCGGAGGCAAGTGCGGTTCGCGGCCTTCGCGACGCCCGAGGATATTACCCGCCGGATCCACGCGCACGGCCAGACCCGCCTGACGCATGAGCGCGATGATGTAGGCCCGCCCTTGGAGATCGGCCTCGCTGAAGGCGACGCGGCTGACCCCACCGCGCGGATCCTTCCCGAATTCGGCCAGACGAAGAATGCGCTCCTCCATCCGCGCCGCGTTCGCGCGCAGCGCCATCTCTTGTGCGGACACAGCGCTGCACAACAGGATGAGCGCAGAGGCACTCCCCAACCAGAATCGGCGTGCGTTCATCTCCCCCCCTCCCGCAAGAGGAATGGATTCGACCGAACGTTCCGCTCATGCCTTGCGCCGATAAAGATGTGGGCTCACGCCGAGGAACGCTTCGGCGGCCTCCAGGAGCGTCTCCGAGAGCGTCGGATGCGGATGAATCGCTTTCGCCAAGTCCGAGGCGCGCGCGCCCATCTCGACGGCGAGGACGCCTTCGGCGATCAACTCTCCGGCCCCCACGCCGACGATGCCCACGCCGAGAATCCGCTCGCTCTCCGGATCGAGAATGAGTTTTGTGACCCCCTCGGGGCGATCCAACGTCACCGCGCGCCCGGACGCCGCCCATGGGAAGCGCGCGACCTTGATCGGCCGATTCTCTTGTCGCGCCTGCGTCTCCGTCAGCCCGCACCACGCGATCTCCGGATCGGTGAAGACGACGGCTGGGATCGCGCGGGGCGCGAACGTCGCGTGATGGCCGACGATCGTCTCGACGGCCACATGAGCTTCGTGCATGGCCTTATGCGCGAGCATCGGCTCGCCGGCGACATCGCCGATGGCGAAGATCGTCGGTTCGGCCGTGCGCCGCTGAGCATCCACCCGAACGAAGCCGCGCCCATCGCGCTCTACGCGCGTGCGCTCCAACCCGAGGTCCTGCGCGTTCGGCTTCCGCCCGACGCAGACGAGGACTTTCTCGAACACGCGTTCGGTCGGCGGCGGAACGACCTGCCCGTCGACTCCCTCCAGCCGCACGCGCACGCCCTCAGCCTCCTCTCGCATCTCAGCGACGACCGTATTAACGAGCACGGCCTCAAAGAGCGACTCGATCCGTCGAGCCACGATCGAGGCGAGATCGCGATCCACACCGGGCAGAATCCCAGGCAGCATCTCCACGAGCGTCACACGCGCGCCGAGCGTAGCGTAGACCGTGCCGAGTTCCAGCCCAATATACCCACCGCCGATCACCAGCAGCGTTCGCGGGACGTCTTCCAGTTCCAGGGCGCGCGTGGAATCCATGAGGCGCGGACTCGAGAACGAAAGCCCCGGCAGCTCGGCCGGTCGCGATCCGGTCGCTAGGATCGCCTGTTGAAAGCTCACGCGCTCGACATCGCCGGAGCCGGTCTCCACAAGGAGCGTCCGCGCATCCAGCAGACGCGCGCGCCCGCGCAGGTATCGAACGCCTCGCTGCTCGGCCAGCAGCCGCAAGCCGCCGGTCAACCGGTCCACCACGCCGCGCTTCCACGCTCGCAAGCGGTCCAGATCAATACGCGGCGTCGAGAACGTGACCCCCCACCGTTCGGCCTCCCGCGCTTCCGCCAGCACGCGCGCGACATGCAAGAGCGCCTTCGACGGAATACACCCCACGTGCAGACAGACGCCTCCGGGTGCCGGCTCCTGACCGATCAAGGTCACCGAAAGCCCCAAATCCGCCGCGCGAAAAGCCGCCGCATATCCTCCCGGCCCGCTCCCGATGACCGCCAACTGCGTCGCACTCGCCCGTTCCATCGCGTCCTCCTAGCTCGGCATCTCCGCCGCTCAACTTGAAGGAAGCGAAAATTACGCGATCACTCCATGAAGTCGCAAGCGTGCCCTCGCCGATCGCCCGCTCAAGTGAGCATCGGGATCTTAATGCCCTTTGTGCGCGCCGTCGCGATCGCGTCCTCATAACCGGCATCGGCGTGACGCGCAATGCCGATCCCCGGGTCGTTCGTGAGCACGCGCTCGAGCCGCACCGCCCCTTCTTTCGTCCCATCGGCGACGATCACCTGTCCGGCGTGTAGACTGTACCCGATCCCCACTCCCCCGCCGTGATGGAACGCGACCCAAGACGCCCCCGAGGCCGTGTTGAGCAGCGCGTTGAGGATCGGCCAATCGGCGATAGCATCGCTGCCGTCCTTCATCCCCTCGGTCTCCCGATACGGAGACGCGACCGATCCGCAATCCAGATGATCGCGGCCGATGACAATAGGCGCCGCGAGCTTCCCCTCACGCACCAGGTCGTTAATGGCCAAACCGAATTCGGCGCGCTCCCCATAGCCGAGCCAACAGATGCGCGCCGGCAGGCCTTGGAATCTCACCTTCTCGCGCGCGAGCGTGATCCAGCGGCGCAGGATGCGATCCTCGGGGAACAGCTCCAACACCAGTTCGTCCGTCTTCCGAATATCCTCGGGATCGCCTGAGAGCGCCACCCATCGGAATGGCCCTCGCCCCTGACAGAAGAGCGGCCGGATGTAGGCGACGACGAATCCGGGGAACGCGAAGGCGTCCCTCACGCCCGCCAGCTCCGCCTGCTTGCGAATGTTATTGCCGTACTCGAAGGTGACCGCCCCTTGGCGGTTGAGCGCGAGCATGGCTTCGACATGTCGGGCGATCGAATCATACGCGCGCTTGATGTAGTCCTGCGGATTCGTGCGTCGCAACTCCTCCGCTTGTTCCACGCTCAAGCCAGCCGGGATATAGCCGTTCAACGGATCATGCGCACTCGTTTGATCAGTGAGGACATCGGGCACGATGCCACGCCGCACGAGTTCGGGCAAGACCTCGGCACAATTCCCCACCAATCCGACCGAGAGCGCTTCGCCTCGCGCTTTGGCCTCTAACACCCAACGCAGGGCTTCATCCAGATCGAAGCTCATGCGATCGCAATAGCCCGTCCGAATGCGCCGCTCAATACGCGCCGGATCCACCTCGATGCCCAAGTAAGCTGCCCCGTTCATCGTGGCCGCCAGCGGCTGCGCGCCGCCCATCCCCCCCATCCCTCCGGAGACGACGAGCCGCCCGCGCAAATCGCCACCGAAATGCCGTTCGGCCACCGCCGCGAACGTCTCGAATGTCCCCTGCACGATGCCCTGCGTCCCGATGTAGATCCAGCTTCCCGCCGTCATCTGCCCATACATGATGAGACCCAGGGCTTCCAAGCGCAGGAATTCGTCGAGAGTCGCCCAGTGGGGCACGAGATTCGCATTGGCGATGAGCACGCGTGGCGCCCATTCGTGCGTGCGGAAGATGCCGACAGGCTTGCCCGACTGTACCAGAAGCGTCTCATCGTCCTCTAACTCTCGCAGGGAGCGCACGAGCGCCTCGAAACACTCCCAATTCCGCGCAGCCTTCCCCGCGCCTCCGTAGACGATGAGGTCTTCGGGCTTCTCCGCCACGTCGGGATCGAGATTGTTCATCAACATGCGCAGGGCGGCCTCTTGATGCCACCCCTTGCACGTCAGTTCACGACCGCGTGGGGCTCGAATGACGCGCGAGGTCATATCCCCCCCTCCTCACCTCCGAACTCCCTTGATGCGACTCACAGTATACCACCTCACGAACACCGAGCGCGATACCGTGAGGCCGGCCCCCAGAAGAGCGGCCCGAGAGCGGGATGCTCCCGGACGCCATCTGCGCCCGCTTGTGACGAGCAAGCGCTAGTTTGGAACCCTTTTCGCCCAGAATATCTTCGACCAGCTACTCTCCAATGGATCACGCGACCTCGCGGAGCGCATTGCGCACGGCGTCGAGGGTCATCTCGATCTCCGCCTCGCCGTGCGCCGCGCTCACGAAGGCGGTCTCAAAGGGCGAAGGCGGCCAATAGATCCCTCGCTCCAGCAAGGCGTGGAAGAACCGTCGGAACCGGGCGCGGTCGGTCGAAGCGGCTGAAGTCCAATCGGTGACCTCGCGATCGGTGAAGAAGACCGTGAGCATCGAAGCGAGATGATTCACGCGAACGGGCACGCCGCAGCGTTCGGCTTCGATCGCGATCCCTTCGGCCAAGCGGGTCGTCAAGTGCTCAAGCCGTGGATAGAGCGTCTCCCGATCCCGCCTCAGGATGCGCAACGTCGTGAGTCCGGCCACCATGGCCAAGGGATTCCCCGAGAGCGTGCCCGCTTGATAGACCGGACCTTCGGGAGCGAGCTCGCGCATGACCTCCTCTCGTCCGCCAAAGGCGCCGACGGGCAGACCGCCGCCGATGATCTTCCCCAGACACGTCAGATCGGGACGGATCCCATAGAGCCCTTGCGCGCCGTGATACCCCACGCGAAAGCCCGTGATCACCTCATCGAAGATGAGGAGCGCGCCGTGACGTTCGGTCAGCTCCCGCGCTTTCGACAAAAAGCCGGGCTTCGGAAGGACGCACCCCATATTTCCCACGACGGGCTCGATGATCACGCCGGCGATGTCTCGCCCGTGCACCTCGAAGGTCTGCTCCAGCGCGCCTTCGTCATTGAACGGGATGACGAGCGTTTGCGCCGCAAGCTCGGGCAGCACGCCCGGACTGTCGGGTAAGCCCAAGGTCGCGACGCCTGAACCCGCGCGCACCAGAAGCGCATCGGCATGACCGTGATAACACCCCTCGAACTTCACGATCTTGCGGCGTCCGGTGACCGCGCGCGCCAGCCGGATGGCGCTCATCGTCGCTTCAGTGCCCGAGTTGGTCATCCGCACCTTCTCGATCGAGGGCAACGCCTGGCGAATCTCCTCCGCCATCTCCACTTCCCAAGAGGTCGGCGCGCCATACGACGTCCCGCGCCGCACGGCCTCCTCCAGCGCCCGCACGACCTCCGGATGCGCATGGCCGAGAATCATCGGCCCCCACGAGCCCACGTAGTCAATGAAGCGATTCCCATCGGCATCTTCGAGATACGCCCCGCGGGCCGAACAAATGAAGATTGGCTCTCCACCGACGGCGCGAAACGCGCGCACGGGACTATTGACGCCGCCGGGGATCACCCGCACCGCTCGACGAAACCATTCGGCCGATCGCTCCCGTCGCATACCACCTCCTCGAACGCGCGTGCGAAGACCAAGTCGTAGTCTAGCCATCTTGGCCGCTTCGCGCAAATTTCGGAATGCGCGATTTGCTCCTCAGCTCGCCGAAGCGGATAATTGAAAGTTCGGAGGATGCTCGCCAAGGAGGCACGACGATGAACCACTTCTCGATTCGACACCTCTTGCTCATCGGCGTTCTCTCGGGGGTAATCGCCGTTGGCCTGTTCGTCAGCTATCAGCGATGGGTGGACCGACCGGCGAGCCTGTTCGGATCGCCCCCGACGTTCGATCTCCCACAGGCCTCGTCCGGCCCGGCGACGCTCACCGAGGACGAACGGAACAACGTCGAGATCTACAAGGCCGTCTCGCCCGGCGTTGTCAATATTCGCACGGTCACCCTCGTGCAAGACTTCTTCGCCGTCTATCCCGAGGAGGGCAGCGGTTCCGGCTCGATCATTGATGAGCAGGGGCATATCGTGACGAATTATCACGTCATCGAAGGTGCCCGACAACTCTTCGTCACGCTGGCCGACGGTAGCGAATACCGCGCGACACTCGTAGGTGGCGACCCCGATACGGACCTGGCCGTCATCAAGATCAATGCGCCGCGCGAGAAGTTGACCATCGTGCGCATGGGCGATTCGGAGAAACTGGCCGTCGGTCAAAAGGTGCTGGCCATTGGAAATCCCTTCGGCATCGGCCAAACGCTCACCCGAGGGATCATCAGCGCTCTGGGACGCCCCCTGCGCGCCGAGAACGGGCGCCTGATTGAAGGGGCGATTCAAACCGATGCCTCGATTAATCCGGGGAATTCTGGAGGACCGCTCTTGAACTCGCGGGGCGAGATGATCGGCGTGAACACGGCCATTCTCTCGCCGTCGCGTGGGAGCGTGGGCATCGGCTTCGCCATTCCGGTCAATCTCGTGCGGCGTGTCGTCCCCGACCTCATCGCCTATGGCCGGGTGCGCCGACCGTGGCTCGGCATTGACGTCTTCCCGATCCCCGTCTCAGCTTTGGCGGACGAATTGGGATTGCCCGTGCGCTCCGGCGTGTTGGTCTCGCAAGTCATCTCCGGGGAATCGGCGGATCGCGCGGGAATTCGCGGGGGGAATCAACCGGTGCGCATTCGCGGCCGCCTCTTCTACTTGGGCGGCGACATCATCTATGAGATCAACGGAGAGAAGGTCAACTCCGTGGACGACATCTCGCGCATTCTCACGCGCTTCCGCCCCGGGGATACAATCACCGTCACCATCTATCGAGGACGACAGCGCATGACGCTCTCGGTGAAGCTCACGGAGAAACCGGCGAATCTCTGAACGCGCCGAGCGGCCGGGCGATTCGGAGCTCGGAAAGCGCCCGGCCCCTCACACTATGCGAACTGCAACCCATCGCCAGCGGACATCGAAGCGCCAGAGTCCGACCTCGCGCGCGTAGAGGAACGCTTGTTCCAATTCCTTGCGGGTGATCCGACGGTTGATCTCCAGGAAGCGATCATCCGTGCGCGCCTTCCAAGCGGGATGATATTGGTCCATGATGTTGACGTAGGTGTCGCGGGAGACCTCCTCAGCGAGATACCGGAGGATCTCGCGCGTATCGTCCAAGAGGCCCGGCATGACCAGATGACGCACCAAGACGCCGCGTCGCGCGATCCCATCTTCATCCACGCGCAGCTCGCCGACTTGCTCGTGCATGGCTCGGATCACGCGGCGCGCGACCTCCGGATAATCCCGGGCGAGCAGATACTTTCGCGCATGCTCGGGATTCCAAAGCTTGAAATCGGGCATGTAGACGTCCACGATGCCATCCATCAGACGAATGCTGTCGAGGCTATCGTAGCCGCTCGTGTTGTACACGAGCGGCAGGCGCAACCCACGCTCGATGGCCAGCGGCAACGCTTCCAGAATCTGTGGCACCACGTGCTCCGGCGTCACAAAATTGATGTTGTGGCACCCCTCTTCCTGCAAGCGGAGCATGAGCGCCGCCAGCTCCTCCGGGGTGAGCTCCTGCCCTTCCCCCAACTGACTCGTCTCCCAGTTCTGGCAGAAGACGCAGCGGAGATTGCAAAAGGCGAAGAAGATCGTCCCCGAGCCATTCCACCCGCGCAAGCAATCCTCCTCGCCGAAATGGGGAAAGGCGCTGGAGACGCGCGCCCAACGACCACTCCGACAGACGGCGAACCGGTTCTCCAACCGATTCACGCGACAATCGCGCGGACACACGGTGCACGAGCGCAGCAGCTCGCGCGCTTCTTCGACCTTCTCCTTCAAGCGCCCCTCTTCATACGTGCGCAGATACGCGGGCGTGAAATCCTTTCGGGACAGAAGGAACCGCCCGTCTCCATGCAGCTCGCGTGGGACCGTCGTCCATCCTCCCCACATGCCTCTCCTCTCTCACAGAAGCTCCGGGACGATCATCCACCGCAAGCGCCAGGCGGCGCCTTCTCGCTGCAGGCAGACGATCCCCCCCATGCGAAAGGCGATGAGTCCCTCACCGATCGTCCCACCGGAGAGCAGTCGCGCGCTCAACCGATCCAAATGCGGCAGATGCCCGACGAGCATAAGGTCATCGCGTGCCGCATTCACCCGTTCGAGCCAGATGGCTGGATCGGCGAGCGGTTCCAACCCATCGGTCGCACGACACCCCTCAATGGGCGCGAGCACGCCGGCCAGGACTTCAGCCGTCTGCTCCGCGCGCGTCTTGCCGCTGTGATAGATCGCATGAAGCGGCGGCAACGGACGGGCTTGCAGAAAGGCGGCGACCTTGCGGATGTCCGCCCATCCCCGCTCCGTCAGCGGACGCGCGGGGTCCTCCTCCTCGCGCTTCGCTTCGGCATGTTGAACGAGATAGAGATTCATACTGCCCCCTCATCGCTCTCGGACGCTCACCAAACTCTCGGCATAGGTGAGCACGCGGCCTCCGTGCTCGGCTTGAAAAGCGCGCGCGTCGAATTCCCGCGCAAACGCGATGAGGCTCGGCAAACACCGATCCCAGTGCCGCTCGTACACGATGCCCGGCTCGCGCAGCGGCGCCGGACGGCAGCAAGTCATCACCTCGCTCCCCTCCACGTAGATCGCTCGCTCGGCCTCGATCAATCGCCCGGAGGAGAAATCCGTCGCCCAGGCCGCGCGCACGCGCTCCGGCGCGCGAAGTCGAACGTGGAGGCCACACCGCGGACAACACGTCCGCTCGCGCGCCCCATCGCGCATCTGCAGCACGAACATCTGCCCGCGATGGATCGGACGAGAGCAAACCTGACACAGGGCCGCGCGCTCGCGCAGCGCGCGAGAGACGACGACGTATCCGCCGATCCCAAACGCGAGGATCACGAGCAGACCGCTTGCCGTCGCGCGCCGCACGGTTTCCCCTCCACGCAAATGACGAGAAAATTATACTCTCCAAAGGCACGAGCGCCCAAGCGCGCCGCCCCGGTGGAGAAATCGCCCGATCGGTGCTAAACTACCCCTCTTCGCGAAATGGGGTCGGACCGGCGATGCGAACGGACATGACCATCGAGGAACAGCTCGCCTATCTGAAGCGCGGCGTCGTGGATCTGATTCGCGAGGAGGATCTGCGGCGGAAGTTGGAACGTTCGCAAGCGACCGGACGCCCGCTTCGCGTGAAGCTCGGCGCCGACCCAACGGCACCGGATTTGCATCTCGGGCATGCCGTCGTCCTGCGCAAGCTGCGGCAGTTTCAGCAACTCGGGCACACGGTCATCTTCCTCATCGGGGATTTCACGGGCATGATCGGCGATCCCACGGGACGCTCGGTCACGCGCCCGCCGCTCTCGCGCCAAGAGATCGAAGCCAACGCCGAGACGTACAAGCGACAGGTCTTCAAAATCCTCGATCCCGAACGGACGGTGATCGAATTCAACTCCCGGTGGCTCGGCGCACTGCGCAGCGAAGAGTGGATTCGCCTGACGGCGAAAGTGACCGTCGCCCAAATCCTCGAACGGGAGGATTTCCAAAAGCGCTTGCGCGAGGGCTCGCCCATCAGCCTTCATGAATTGCTCTACCCCGTTGCGCAAGCTTACGACTCGGTCATGCTGCACGCGGATGTTGAGCTGGGGGGGACGGATCAGAAGTTCAACCTCCTGGTTGGGCGCGATCTCCAGCGCGAATTCGGACAGGAGCCACAGGTCGTCATGACGGTGCCCCTTCTGGTGGGCACCGATGGCGTGCAGAAGATGTCGAAGTCCTACGGCAACTATATCGGCATCACCGAGCCGCCCGAGGAGATGTACGGCAAGATCATGTCCATCTCGGACGAGGTGATGTGGACGTACTATGAGCTGTTGACCGATGTGCCGGCGGAAGAGCTGGCCCGATGGCGGGCGGAGGCCGAAGCCGGTCGCTTGAATCCGCGCGATGTGAAAGCACAACTGGCGCGCCGTCTGGTCGCGGAATTTCACTCCGAGGAGGCCGCGCGCCGCGCCGAAGAGGAGTTCATTCGCATCTTTCGCGAGCGAGGCCTCCCGAGCGAGATGCCGATCTTTCATCTCCCGGCGTCCGTGGGCGCTCGCCTGGAGCTGGCTCGACTGCTCGTGCAGTCGGGCCTGGCGCCGTCCGTGCGGGAAGCGCGGCGCCTCATCGAACAGGGCGGCGTGCAGGTGGATGGCGAGCGTATCGCCGATCCCCGCGCTCACATCGTGGTGAGACCGGAGTTTGTGCTGCAGGTGGGCAAGCGCCGCTTCCTGCGCATCCGGAGCCGGGAGGCGACGGATCCGATCTCCACATGATTCCATCAGGAGGTGACGATGATGAGGCACAAGATCGCCGGGTCGCTCTTCCTGACGGTCTTCCTTGTCGGGAATGCCATTCCCTCAGCCGATGCCCCGCTGCCGTCGCCCCAGGACGACAAGCTCTGGGCGGAAGCGTTGCGCCTCCATCGCGAGGCCATCGTCGTGGACACGCACTCAGATGTGACCTCGCGCATGCTCGACGAAGGATTCGATATTGGCCAGCGCGCCAGCGACGGACACATGGACATCCCTCGGATGAAGGAGGGAGGGATTGATGCCCAATTCTTCGCCATCTACGTGGCCGCGCGGTATGCGCGCGAGGGAGGGGCAGCCCGCCGCGCCCTCGATATGATTGATGTCGTCTATCGCGCTCTGCAGCGGTACCCGAACGAGCTGGAGCTGGCGCTCTCGGCCGAGGACATCCGCCGCATCGCCCGCGCGGGGAAGATCGCCGTCCTCATGGGGATCGAAGGCGGGCACGCCATCGAGGACAGCCTGGGCGCGCTCCGCATGTTCTACCGGCTGGGCGTCCGCTATATGACGCTCACGCATACGAACACGAACAACTGGGCCGATTCCTCCGGCGATCAACCCCGCCACAATGGACTCACGGAGTTCGGCCGACAGGTCGTGCGCGAGATGAACCGGCTCGGGATGCTCGTGGACATCTCCCACGTCTCGGATAAGACCTTCTACGACGTCCTGGAGACGACGCGCGCCCCGGTGATCGCCTCTCACTCCTCGGCCCGCGCGTTGACCAACATCCCGCGCAACATGAGCGACGACATGTTGCGCGCCCTCGCCCGAAATGGTGGCGTGGTCATGGTCAACTTCGGCTCCGGCTTCGTGGATCAAAGCTACAACGAGGCTACGGCGCAGCGACGCGAGCGGCTTCGCCCGCAATTGGAAGCACTGCGCGCCCGCTATGCGAACGATCCGGTCCGACTTCGTCAGGAGACTGAACGACTCCTTCGCGAACATCCCGTCCCGCGTCCTCCGCTCAGTCGGTTGATCGACCACATTGATCACATCGTCAAAGTGGCGGGCATTGATCACGTGGGTCTGGGCTCGGATTTCGACGGCGTGGACAGTCTGCCCGAAGGCCTGGACGATTGCTCGAAGCTGCCGCTCATCACCTACGAATTGCTCAAACGCGGCTATCGCGAACAAGACATCAAGAAGATCCTCGGCGAGAACTTCCTGCGCGTCTTCGCCCGCGCCGAGGAGGTCGCCCGCCAGATGCAACGGGAACAGCGATGAGGTCGGCTCGGCTGCGAAGTGCGAGCGCGAACCGATGCTCCCGCGCGAACGAGCCGGAGCCGTTTCGCCGAGAGAGTGATCCCGCGGAGGAGGGAGCGCATGAACTGGCACGCGTTTGCGACGACGTTCGCCTTGATCGTCCTCGCCGAGATGGGCGATAAGACGCAATTGACGGCCATCAGCATGGTCTCGCGCACGAAGTCTCCACTGGCCGTCTTCCTCGGCGCTTCGCTCGCCATGGTGGTCGTGACGCTGCTGGGAGTCTTGGGAGGAACGCTGCTTGTTCGGTACGTCCCCGAAGCGTACCTGCAGAAGATCGCGGCTGCCGCCTTCATCCTCATCGGCCTGGCGATGCTGCTGGGGAAGTGGTGAGATCGTTCGGTCCGGCACTAGGAAAGGACATGTTTGCGCGCAGCGCGCCGAGGCATGGTGATTGCTCTCTCGACGCGAAGATTTTATAATGGAAGCCTCCACCGAGATCACGAGCGAGGCGACCGACGATGAAACCGAAGTATTATCCGCATGAGGTCGAGGCCAAGTGGCAGGCCCGATGGGAACAAGAGCGGGCGTTTGAGGTTGAGGCCGACCCCGCGCGCCCGAAGTTCTACTGCCTGGAGATGTTACCGTATCCCTCGGGTCGCCTCCACATGGGCCACGTCCGAAACTACACCATCGGCGATGCGCTCTCCTGGTACAAACGCCTGCAGGGGTATAACGTCCTGCATCCGATGGGCTGGGATTCGTTCGGACAACCGGCCGAACAGGCGGCGATCAAGCGCGGGATCCATCCAGCGATCTGGACCGAGGAGAACATCGCCTACATGCGGCAACAGCTCCGCCGACTCGGCATCAGCTACGATTGGCGCCGCGAGATCGCTAGCCATACGCCCGAATATTACCGGTGGAACCAGTGGTTCTTCCTCAAGATGTATGAGCGCGGGCTCGTCTATCGGAAGCTCTCGCCCGTGAACTGGTGCCCGCAGTGCCAAACGGTCCTCTCCAACGAACAAGCGCAAGGGGGATGCTGGCGCTGCGGCTCGGCGGTCGAGCAGCGGCCGCTCGAACAATGGTTCGTGAAGATCACCGACTATGCCGAGGAGCTGCTACAAGGCTTAGAGGAACTCGGCGAGGGGTGGCCCGAGCGCGTGCGCACGATGCAGCGCAATTGGATCGGCAAAAGCGTCGGCGCGACGGTGGAGTTTCCCCTCGAGGGGCGCGACGAAGTGATCCCGATCTTCACGACGCGCATTGATACGATCTACGGCGCTAACGCCGTGCTGCTGGCGCCTGAGCATCCATTGGCTCGACGCCTGGCCGAGGCCTCGGCCGATCGCGATCGCTTACTGGACTTCATCGCTCGCCTGGAGAAGATAGATCGGCGCGTTCGCTCCTCCGAAGCGGCGGAGAAGGAGGGGATGGCGACCGGATTGTTCGCCCGCAATCCCTTCACCGGCGAGCGCCTCCCGATCTGGATCGCGAACTTCATCCTGATGGAGTATGGCACGGGCGCCGTCATGTCCGTGCCGGCGCATGATCAGCGGGATTTCGAGTTCTCGCGGAAATATGGTCTGCCGATCCGACAAGTGATCGCGCCGCTGGACGAAGAAGGGCGCCCCATCCTCTTCGACGAGCTGACCGAAGCGTATGAGGGCGAGGGCGTGCTCATCCATTCGGGGCCCTTCGACGGCCTCGCCTCGGCCGAAGCGCGACGCCGCATGACCGAATATGCGGAGCAGCACGGGTTCGGACGAGCGACCGTCCACTACCGATTGCGCGATTGGGGCATCTCGCGCCAACGCTATTGGGGTACGCCCGTGCCGATGATCCATTGCCAGCGATGCGGCATTGTCCCGGTGCCGGAGGATCAACTGCCCGTCATCCTGCCGCCCGATGCGCCCTTCACCGGCGAGCACGGATCCCCGCTCGATCACGTCCCGGAATTCGTGCGCACGACCTGCCCGACCTGTCATGGCCCCGCGCGTCGCGACACGGACACGATGGACACGTTCGTGGACTCCTCCTGGTACTACTTCCGCTACTGCGATCCGAAGAACGCGAAGGCGCCCTTCGATCCCGAGATCGTGCGCTACTGGATGCCGGTGGATCAATACATCGGCGGAATCGAGCACGCCATCATGCACCTGCTCTACACGCGCTTCTGGTGCAAGTTCCTGCGCGATCTGGGGCTGGTCGAATTCTCCGAGCCCGTGACGCGGTTGCTCACGCAGGGCATGGTGCTCAACATCGTCCCCGAGGGGCCATATGCCGGCCGGTGGATGGCGATGTCGAAATCGCTCGGCAACGGGGTGGACCCCGACGACATGATCCAGAAATACGGCGCCGATACGCTTCGCATCTTCATCCTCTTCGCCGCGCCGCCGGAGAACGAGTTGCAGTGGAAGGAAGAGGGGGTGGAAGGCGCCTTTCGCTTCCTCCGCCGCATCCATGCGCTCGTGTGGAAGTGGCATGAGGTCTTGGCGCGCCGCTTCCCGACGCTCTCGCGACCCGAGCCGGAACAGCTCACGCCTGAGCAGCGCGCACTGCTTCGGAAGACGCATCAGACGATCAAGGGCGTGACCGAGGACATCGAAACGCACTTCCAGTTCAATACGGCGATCGCGAAGTTGATGGAGCTGCTGAACGCCATCGGGGAGTTCGAAGCGCGCTTCCCAACGACGGACGATGCCGCGGCGGCTGACCTCTCCGTCCTGGGCGAGGCCATCCACGCGCTCGTGGTGATGCTCGCCCCCTTCGCGCCGCATCTCGCCGAAGAGTTGTGGGAGGCGCTCGGCCACGCCGAGAGCCTCGTGAAGGCTCGATGGCCGAGCTACGAGGACCGATGGGTGCAAGCCGAGACGCTGGAGATCCCCGTGCAGGTCAACGGGAAACTCCGCAGCCGAATCTTTCTGCCTCCTGGGACGCCGCGCGAGGAATACGAACGCGCCGCTTTGGCCGATCCGCGCGTCCAGGCCTTCATCAACGGGCGGAAGGTCATCAAGATCATCGTCATCCCGGATCGGTTGGTGAACGTCGTCGTGCAATGAGTTGTGCGTCTGGTGGCGAAGGCTCATCCCGCGCCGACCGGAGTGGACGGATGAGAAAACCCTTGCGATTCGGCGCGCTGACGCAACCGCAGCACACAAGTTGGGAGGAGCTCCGCCAGACGTGGCGCCTTCTGGATGAGCTGGGATACGACACGGCGTGGACATTCGATCATTTCTTCCCCATCTTCGGCGATCCTTCGGGGCCGTGCTTAGAGGGATGGGTCACGCTGACGGCGCTCATGATGGAAACTTCGCGCCTTCGCGCGGGCGTGCTCGTGAGCGGGAACACCTACCGGCATCCGGCCGTGCTCGCGAAGATGGCCGCGACGCTCGATCACATCAGTCGCGGCCGCTTGATCCTTGGCTTAGGAGCCGCCTGGTATGAACGGGAGCACGCCGCCTACGGCATCCCCTTCCCCACGACGGCCGAACGGATCCATCGCCTCGGCGAGGCCGCCCACCTCATCAAGCGCTTGTGGACGGAGCCGCAGGTGACGTTCGAGGGACGGTTCTATCGGTTGCAGGACGCCTATTGCGAGCCGAAACCGGTGCAGCGTCCGCATCCGCCGATCCTGATCGGTGGCGGAGGCGAGAAGCTCACCCTGCGCGTCGTCGCCGAACATGCCGATCAGTGGAACACGTTCGGCTCACCGGAAGATTTCCGAAGGAAGATCGCCATCCTGCGCGAGCATGGTCGAGCCGTCGGACGCCAGACCGAGGAGATCGAGGTCTCCTGGGCCGGCGTCCTGCACGTGACCGACTCGGCGAGTGAGAAAGCGGCAGTGCTTCAGGCGCTCGCAGAGGCCTACGGCCGACCCGTGGAAGTCGTCGAGCCGACGGTCCTGGTGGGTTCGGTCGAAGAGATCCGCGAGCGTCTCCGCAGTTACATCGCAGTCGGCGTCACCCATTTCATCGGCGTCCTGAGGCCGCCGTTCCATCTGCCGTCGCTTCGCCGCTTCGCCGAAGAGATCATCCCGATCGTGCGCGCTGAGTACGGGAGGAGCCTCCTATGACGAGCGGACGACGCCTCCTCCTTGGCGGGATTCTCCCCCTCTTGCTGCTCACCGGGCCGTGCGGGTATCGCCGCGCACGCTTGTCCCTGCCCGCTCATATCCGCACGCTCGCGATCCCGGCGTTCCACAACACGAGCCTGCAGTATCGCGTCGAGCATCGGTTCACGCAGGCCGTCATCGAGGAATTCTTGCGCCGCACCCGAGGCATTCGCATCACCGCCGATCCGCAGCACGCCGATGCCGTGCTCATCGGGGACATCCGCGCGCTCACCTCTCGTGGCGTGCTCCTTGACGAGATGGGGCGCGTCCGCGTCTATGAGATCGCCATCACCATCGGGGTCACCGTGCGCGATCTCACGCGCAACGCCATCCTCCTGGACGTCCCGCGCTTCGTCTTTCGCGGCGAATATGAGATCCCGGAAGGGCCCGAGAGCCTGTTCGCCGAAGAAGGGCCTGCTTTGGATCGGATCGCGCGAGAGTTCGCGCGAAGCCTCGTCTCCCTCCTCCTCTCCGGAGCATGACGACGAAACGGCTCACGCCCGAAACCTTCCGAAAGACCATCGAGCGCGGAGAGATCGAACCGCTCTATCTCTTCACCGGATGGCTCCCGGAAGAGGCGCGACGAACGGGCGATGAGGAGCTGTATGCTCCTGAAGCGTATCTCCTCCGCGAGGCCGTGCAGACGCTCGTCGCCCGCGCGCTGGATCCCACGTCGCGCGCTTTCAACCTCTCACAGGTCTCCGCTCTGGAGACGCCGATGGCGGACCTCCTCGCGATGGCGCGCGAGCTGCCCGTGCTCTCTCCCCGACGCCTCGTGATCGTGCGCGATCTGGACAAGAAATGGCGCGCGCGCGAAGAGGCCGAGGAGGCGCGCGATCTCCCGGCCGAACAAGCGGCGCTCATCGAGTACCTCAAACATCCCGTCCCCACGACGACGCTCGTCTTCATCCTCGAACACGTGGATCGCCGACTGACGATCGTCACGGCCTTGCTCAAGGCGTGCACGATCGTCGAATTCCGGCGGCTCTCGGAGCGCGAGGCCCTCGAATGGGTGAGGGGGTACGTGCGTCGGCAGCAGGCCGTCATCGAGGAAGCGGCAGCGGCTGCGCTCGTCGGGCTCGTCGGCTCAGACCTGACGTTTCTGGCGGCCGAGTTGGAGAAGCTCCTCACTTACGTCGGCGAGCGACGGATGATCGCGCGCGCGGATGTCGAGCAGCTCGTCGTCCGGCATCGCGAGCACTCGAATTTCGAGCTGGCGGATTGGATCCTCGCGCGCCGACCGGCGGCGGCCTGGCGCATCCTCCGCCGTCAGCTCGCCGCGGGAGAGGAGCCGGTGAAGCTCCTGGGCGCCATCGCCAGTCTCTACCGACGCATGCTGCTCGCCAAGGAATTGATGGCGCGCGGCGCCCCAAGCGCCGAGGTCGCACGCGCGGCCGGATTGCCCCTCTCGGCCGCCGGGAGATTCAACGAACACGTGCGGCGCATCCCTCGCGACGAGATCATCGCGGGCCTTCGACACATCGCGCGCACGGATGATGCCTTGAAGAGCTCCATCGGCCCTCCGGAAGTGCAATTGGAACTGCTCCTCTATCGGCTCTGCGCCCCTTCCGAGGAGGACCTTTGAGGTTCACGCGACCTCCCCGCCAAGGAGGAATCGCCGGAGGGCGTGGGCCAGCCCATCCTCATCATTGGTCCCCGTCACGTAATAGCCGAGCCGTTTCAACTCCTCTTCCGCATTCCCCATCACGACGCCAAGCCCGGCGTAGGCGAGCATCTCCAAATCGTTCCGATTATCTCCGACGACCATGATCTCCGAGGGCGCGATCCCCCAGTGGCGGGCGAGACGATCGAGCGCTCTCGCTTTCGAGCAGTCGGGCGAGACGACGTCCACAAGAGCCACATCGCGCCGTGGGTATTCGGTCCGCCAGACGCGCACGCGCCCGCCGAATTCGCGCTCGATCACGCTGGCGAAGCGGCAGGCTTTCTCCCATCGGTCCACCGTCGTCAGCGCGAGCACCGCATGATCGGCGTACTCGAAGAGGTCGGGCACAAGCTCGACCGGCCGTCGCCACCGGCTCAGGTAACGAAGCATCCGATCGTTCTCCGACGCGATCGGCTCGGCGACGGCGCGCCCTTCCCCCTCCGGATCCTCGAAGCAAAGGAGGTCCACGCAGTGGGCGCGAGCGCAGCGGATGACCTCGCGCGCCGTCTCCCCGGCAAGGAGGCGCGCCTCGAAGACGTGTCCCGCCGAATCCTTCACGAGCGCTCCGTTATGCAGGATGAGCGGCGTCGTCAGCCCTAATTCCTCCGCGAACGCGCGCGCCTGAAAGAAGCTCCGCCCCGTGACTAAGACCACGCGCACGCCCCGCTCCAGGACTTCGCGGATCGTCGCCCGCGTCGCGGGCGAGATCACCTGCGCCGAGGTGAGCAGCGTTCCGTCAATGTCAATGGCCACAAGCCGCAGCATCGCTATGGAAACCGTACGCGCGCCTTGAGCGGGACGTCAAGGGAGGCGCGACGACGATCCCTTTCCTCGATGTGGAAATTGTGCTACGGTCATGGCGCTATGAACGTGACGGCTTTGGTGTGCTCGAAATGTCAGCGCTGGTATCCGCCGGGACGCATCTATCAACTCTGCGAATGCGGCAAGCCGCTGCTGGTGCAATACGATCTGCAGCGGGCCGCGCGCACGCTCACGCGCTCGGCGCTCGCGCTTCGCGCGCCGACGCTCTGGCGATATCGCGAAGTCCTTCCCGTGGATGAGGACGCAGCGATCGTCTCGCTCGGCGAGGGATTCACGCCGCTTCTGGCCTGCCCGCGTCTGGCTGCGCGCCTGGGCGTTCGCGCCCTCTTCATCAAGGACGAATCGGCGAACCCGACGGGCACGTTCAAGGCGCGCGGCATGGCCGTGGCCGTCTCCATGGCGCGACAACTGGGCCTGACCCGCCTGGCCGTCCCCAGCGCCGGAAATGCCGCCGGCGCACTCGCCGCATACGCTGCGCGCGCCGGATTAGAGGCCGACGTCTTCATGCCCCGCGATGCCCCCGTGGCGAATCGTCGAGAGGCCGAAGCCTATGGCGCGCGCGTCATCCTCGTGGACGGCCTCATCACCGAGTGCGCACGACGCCTCGCCGAAGAGAAGGGCGCACGCGGATATTTCGATGTCTCGACCCTCAAAGAGCCATACCGCGTCGAAGGGAAGAAGACGATGGCCTACGAGCTGGTGGAGCAACTGCAGGGACAGGTGCCAGATGTCATCCTCTATCCGACCGGAGGGGGAACGGGGCTGATCGGCATGTGGAAGGCCTTCGAGGAGATGGAAGCGCTCGGCTGGATCGGCCCCGAGCGGCCGCGCATGTTCGCCGTGCAAGCGAGCGGATGCGCACCGATCGTGCGCGCGTTCCAGCAGGGGAAGACCGAAGCCGAAGCCGAAGAGAGAGCGCACACGATCGCCGCCGGACTGCGCGTCCCACGCCCACTTGGCGATTTCCTCATCCTCGACATCCTGCGCCGCAGCCGCGGCGGCGCCGTCGCCGTCGAAGACCAGGAGATCCTGGACGCTATGCGCGAGCTGGCTCGCGTGGAAGGACTCTTCGCTTGCCCGGAAGGAGCGGCGTGCCTCCCCGCCCTGAAGCGGTTGCTCGCCCAAGGTGCGATCCATCCCCACGCGTGCGTCGTCCTCTTCAATACGGGCTCGGGGCTGAAATACCTCGACCTGTGGGAGACGGCGCTCGCGCCGTGAGGCTTCAGAAATCGCCGCGCGCTCGCGCCTTCTCGTACTCCTGCCGCAGCCGCGCCAGCAACTCCTCGCGGCGATCGTAGAGGCGCTTGGGCCGTCGCGGCGGATGCTTCGCCACGGCATAAGCCGTGAGGATCGGTAGCGCAACCGTCGCGTCCAGATACACGGTGACGGCATCGGGCAGCCGATCCGGATCCACCTTGCCCCAGCTCACCGCCTCCGAAGGCGTGGCTCCGGAAAGCCCTCCAGTATCAGGCCGCGCATCGGTGATCTGCAGGAAATAATCGTGCCCTCGCTCTTCGATCCCCAACACTTCCTGAAGCTGCGGCTCCGTCTGCAGCAGGAAATTCTTCGGCGATCCCCCCCCGAGGATGAGGACCGCGCTTTTGCCCTCCGGATAATCGCGCTTGGCCCCCAACACGATGGCCGCCGTCTCGTTCACATCGCGCGCGACGTCGAACTTCAAGCGATTCCCCAAGAGCGCCTTCGCCGCCACGTTCATGCCGATCGAACTATCCCCGGGCGCCGGCGTGTAAATGGGCACGCCGTAGTGATACGCCGCCGAGAGGATGGACTTCGTCCCGCGCCCCAGAATCCGCTCGCGCTCGGACACGTATCGCCCGATGCGATAGTGGAACTCGGCCGTCCCCATCTCCCGTTGAAACTCCGGCTGCGCGATGATCTCGTAGAAGAACCGATCGGTCGAGAGCAGCACCTCGTAGTCGAAGAAGATGTCGTAGATGCGCACGACCCCATGCCGCCGGAGCTCGACATCATCGGCGTGCGGCGTCCCGCGGTGCATCGTGAAGCCAAGGGCGAAGTGCGTGTCGTGATAGAGATTGGCGCCGGTGGAGACGATCCAATCCACGAACCCGTGCTCGATGAGCGGGACGATCGCCGACATGCCGAGCCCAGCCGGCGTGAGCGCGCCCGTCAGGCTCATGCCGACGGTCACATTCTCCTGCAGCATCTTCTCGACGAAGAGCCGACAGGCCTCATGCAACCGCCCGGCATTGTACGCGAGAAAATGCTCCTCCACCAACTCCACGATCGTCGTCGTCGCCGTGATCGGCTTAGGATCGATCGCGCGTCCGCACAAGTAATGCCTCTTCTTCATCGCTCCCCTCCCCGGGATTCCGCTCCTTCGTACTTCCCCCCGTAGCAGACCTCCTGGAAGAAGCAGCGGCGACATCGCCACGTCTCGGTCGTCATCGGGAAATCTTCCGGGCGAGCGAGGTTTCGCTCCGGATCCACCAGACGAGCCCGCATGCGCGCGATGCTCTGTAGAATCTCCTCTTTCACCTCGATGATCTGCTCCGGCAACACCGCTTGCTCCCGAGCGATCCCTTCCTGCAAATAAACGGGGACGATCCGAATCCGATCGTACGGGACCGCCCACCGCTCCATGGCATAGAGCGCATAACAGACGAGCTGCCGAAGATCCTCGGCGTCCTCCTGCCCCGATTTCCAATCGTAGAGGTAGAGCGCTCCCCGATGCGCCAAGGCGAAGTCAATCTTGACCCAGATCCGCACGCCGTTCAGATGAAAGGTTCCCATCTTCTCGATCGCCTTCCACGCCGCGCGATCCACCGAACGGATGAAGGCGAAGACCTCCGAGGCCCAGAAGTTCTCCAGACAGCACAGCACGCGCCGTTTGATCTCCTCGGTTCGCCCCCGCGGCACCTCGATCCCGTAGTAATGCTCGAAGAGATTGAGGTGCCGTTTCGGATCCTGTTCCCACTGCCGCTCCTTCGATTCCTTCCACCCCTGGCGCAAGCGCAAGAGAGCATGTTCGCGCATGGCCTCCACCGTCACCGGCTTTTGCTCCCACAGTCGTCGCAACGCCCATTCGATCACCGCGTGCACGACTTCGCCGGCCCACATCTCAAGGTTCTTCATCTTCGTGAATCGGTAGCATTTCTTCGCCAGCTCGCTCGCCCCCCACTCCCATCCCCCCCAAAAGGCGTAATGCGCGAGATAGTACAGGCGGAGGCATTCGTGGAAGCTCCGATGCCGGGACACGGACCAGGCGAATTCATTTGTGATCTCCGCCATACGTCTTCAAGTGTAACGGTGCGCCGCTACATTCGGCCAGCTTCTCGTGTCGTCTCCGTGCGCCTGCAATCGGTCACCGCTTGGCGAGGAGCTCCTCAATAGCCTGCTGAAATTCCGAGAAGCTCTTCGCCCCGCGAATGATCTTCACCGCGCGCACCGCAGCGCCGCTCGACGGCGTGAAGCCGAGCAGAAACGTGGGCGTCCCGGTGATGCCGAGGCGATTCCCCTCGGCGAGATCGCGACGAATGCGCGCGGCGTACCGGCCGCTCTCCATGCACGCTTGAAACCGCGAGAGGTCCATGCGCAGCTCCTCGGCCAGCCGCCGGAAATCTCCGGCGCTGAGCGCCGCTTGATCGGCGAAGAGTCGGTCATGCATCTCCCAGAATTTCCCCTGCTCGCCCGCGCAGTGCGCGGCTTCGGCCGCTCGAAACGCCTGCGGATGAACCCGCTCCAGTGGAAAATCCTTGAAGACGTACTGCACCTTTCCCGTCCGCACATATTCTCGCTCGATCTGTGGCCACGTCTCCCGAACATGCCGCGCGCAGAATGGACACTGATAATCCGAGAACTCGATGAGCATCAGAGGAGCCGTCGCGCGTCCCCGACGTGGCGCCTCGGCAATCTCCACCACCACTTCGCGCGATTCGCCAGGGGACGCCGCCGGCGCTGGCGCCGTAGCTGTCGGCAACGCACCGCCAGAGCGCCCAGGCCACTGCGTATAGAGAATCGCCCCGGCGATCATCGCGCCCGAGAGAAGGATCGCAAGCGGGAGGATATAGGGGTTCGCCAACGGCGGTATCTCTTTCCGACTCATCTCTGCCTCCTCAAACCCGAAAGGGAGCCTCCAGGACGACCGAGATCGCCCGAAGGCTCCCGGCGGTGGGAATGCCGTTGAAGGCGAGGCGCTTTCAGTATAGGGAGCAGCCTCTGCGCTCGTCAAGAGGAATGTGTATTGCCCTGCGCGCTGCCTGAAGCGACCGATTCCACGCGGAGTTGCGCGAGTCGCCGCCCCTCGACCTTCTCCACGATGAACGCCACGCCATTGTGCACCACCTGATCGCCCGGCAAGGGGAGCTTCCCCAACCGGGCCATGATGAATCCGGCGATCGTCGTATACTCGTCCGACTCGGGGATGTTCAGTTGCAGCCGCCGATTCACCTCCCGAACCGTGACGCTCCCCTCCATGAGGATCGTCCCGTCCGGCCTCACGTGAATCCGTTCCTCGTCGAGATCATGTTCATCGGCGATCTCTCCGACCAACTCCTCCAGGACGTCCTCTAAGGTGATGAGGCCCTCGATCGCGCCGTATTCGTCCACCACGAGAGCGAGATGGCTCTTCTGCTGCCGCATCTGGCGCAGCACTTCATCCAAAGGCGCCGTGTCCGGCACAAAAAGCGGCCGATGCAGCACCGCCTCCAAGCGAAAGCGCTCGGGCTGGCGGAGGTAACGCAGGAGATCTTTCCCGTGCAAGATCCCGATGATGTTGTCCATCTCCCCACGATAGACGGGCAGGCGCGAATAGCCCGTCTTCTCGAAGACGCGCAGGATCTCCTCAAACGGCGTGGAGGCTTCAATGACCACCATATCCGCGCGCGGGCGCATGGCTTCGCGCGCCGTCGTCGTCGTGAAGTGAAAGACGTTGCTGATGAGCTGATGTTCCTCGGCCTCCAGCAGCCCCTGCTCGCGACTGAGATTGATCAAATGCTGGATCTCCTCGGCGTACATCCCCCCCTGCGTCCGCGAGGGAGGAATGCCCAGCAGTCGAACCAATCCCAATCCCGAACGGTTGAGCAACCGCACGAAGGGGAAGGAGAGGCGATAGAACGCCGCCATCGGTCGGGCAATATGCAGGGCGACCTGCGGAGTGCGTTCCAACGCCAGCGTCTTCGGCGCCAGCTCTCCCGCGACGACATGCAGGAACGTGATGAGGGCGAAGGCTAGCGCAATGGCCATCGAATGCACGGCCACCGGGCCAAGCCACGTCGAGGGCGCGCCCACGCGCGCGAAGAGATCGGCGGGCAACCCCGTCGTCACGCGTTCCAGCAACGCCGCGATCACGCGCGCCAACGCCGGCTCGCCCAACCACCCGAGCGCCAAACTCGCGATCGTGATGCCCAATTGCGTGGCCGCGATGTAATCGTCCAGATGATCCAAAAGCGGCAATAACGCGCGCGCCCGCCGATCCCCCCGGGCCGCTTGCGTCTCCACCCACGAACGCCGCACGGCCACCAGGGCGAATTCCGAGGCGACGAAAAATCCATTGGCTAAAACCAGAAGGACAATGAGCCCGAGGCGAACCAGTCCCGCTATGAAACTTGAGTCATCCATCATCTCACGTCATCACCGATCCCCCTTATCCGACGGGGCTCCAAGCGCGCTCACGTCCCGGCGACGAAGGCGCGCGAGGTCCGCCCGTTCTGATGCTTCGCACACGCTTGCTCCAAGGCCCGGTCGATCAAGGGATCAATCTGTCCCACCGAGCGCCGCAACGCTTCCGCCACCTCCGAGACGATCAGATACCGCGCCTTCTCCAGAAGGCGCTTCTCCCGAAAAGAGAGCGGCTTGATCGTGTTCAAATAGACGAGCGTCTTCAGCACGTACGCGATCTCGAAGATGTCGCCCGTCCGCATGCGCTCGGTGAATTCCTTGTACCGCCCCTTCCAATCCATCGGGGGATCTTCGAAGTCCTCGGCCAAGACCTGAAGCAAGCGATGACAGCCATCGGGCGTGATGGGCGGGCGCAATCCCACCTCGCGTGCATTGGCCGTCGGCACCATGACGATGGAGTTCGTCGCGATCAGTCGGAGCTGATAAAATTCGCACCTCTGCCCCGTGCAGACTTCTCGAACACAAATCGCTTCGATGACCCCCAACCCGTGATTCGGATAGACGACCTTTTGCCCGACTTTGAAATCCACGACTACCTCCTTACCGGCAGAAAAGTTGGCAGTGGGACACAAGAAGGGTCCATCCTGGTGTGAAAAACTTGATCTCGCTCCCCTGCTCGTCTCATACGCTCACGGTGCGCTTCGTCTATCGCTGGCGAAGCTAAATGTAGCACCGACAAGGCCGTCGCGTCAAGTCCAGACGCACGCCTTCACCAAGGCGCCCGCACGGGAGGGTTTGACGCCCCCGCCCGATCCTCCCTATACTGAGGGTGAGCCATGCGGATTCTGGCCGTTGATCCGGGAACGCGACGCATCGGGCTGGCGCTCTGCGATGAGCTGGGGATCAGCGTGCGCCCGCTTCTGGTGCTGGCGGCGCGCGGAGTGGAGACGGATGCGCGCGCCATCGCCGAGCTGGCTCGCGCGCATCAAGCCGAAGGGATCGTCGTCGGATGGCCGCTCAATCTGGATGGCACCGTCGGCCCGGCTGCCCGACGCGCCGAGAAGCTGGCCCGCCGCCTGCGCGCGCTCGCAGGCGTGCCCGTCTCCCTGTGGGATGAACGCCTCACCTCGGTCGAGGCCGAGACGCTGCTGCGCGAGCGGGGCGAGCGTCCCACACCTGAACGCGTGGATCAGGTGGCCGCGTGCGTGATCTTGCAGGATTTCCTCACGGCTCTGCGCGCGCAGCCCGATCGTGCGTGGGACTTGCCCTGATAAGGAGAGCCCTCGATGACGATCCTCGCCGCTTTCCGCGACCTGCCGCACGCCCTCGCCGAGGCGATGCGCCGAATCCTTCAGCGCCGACCATCACGCGCACTGCTTCCGGGGGTGAGCCCACAACGCGCGCACCACTGGCGGCGACGGCGCACCCCCCCTCGCCGATGGCGACGTCGCGCGATCGGACTCGCCTTCGTCCTTGCGCTCGGAGCACTCGGCGCCGCTCTCCTCACGCTCGTGACTCCACACGAACACGCCGCCGCTTCGCGCGTGATCACCATCGCACCCGGAACCGACGCCCGCCGCATCGTGCGCACGCTTCATGAGCAGGGCATCCTCGCGCACCCCTTTCCCGTCCTGGCGTATCTGGCCCTCACCGATCACGGCGCGCGCTTGAAGGCCGGCGATTATCGCTTCCCCTCCCCCATCTCGCCACTGGAAGTCATCCGCCGACTCGTACGCGGAGAGGTCATCGCCGAGAAGATCACCATCCCCGAAGGACTCAACCGCTTCGAGATCGCCGCGCTGCTGCGCCAACTCCCCATCCCCGATGCCGAACGCGCCCTGGACTTCACCGAGGACGCGACCCTCATTCGCGATCTCGATCCAGAAGCCGATTCGCTCGAGGGGTACCTCTTCCCCGACACCTACACCTACACGCCCTCCACCTCGGCGCGCGACCTGATCGCGCGCATGGTCCGCCGATTCCGCGAGGTCTTCACCGAAGCCGATCGCGCGCGCGCCCAGCAGTTGGGGTTCACCGTTCGAGAGGTCGTCACTCTGGCTTCCTTGATCGAAAAGGAAGCCAAGCGTCCCGAAGAACGCCCCCTCATCTCCTCGGTCTTTCACAATCGGTTGCGACGGGGAATGCGGTTGGAATGCGATCCGACGATCCTGTACGCGGCGCTTCTGGATGGCGAGGACGATCGAACGATCCATCGCTCGGACCTGGCCCGACGCTCACCGTACAACACCTATCTCTATCCGGGCTTGCCCCCCGGTCCGATCGCATCGCCCGGACGCGAAGCCCTCCGAGCCGCTCTCTATCCGGCCCAGACCGACTATCTCTACTTCGTCGTAGACGGCACGCGTCAGGATGGCGCGCACCGATTCGCCCGAACCTTCGCCGAACACCAGGCCAACGTCACCCTCTATCGCCAGGCGCAGGCCCGCTTCGCCCGCCCTTCACCATGATCCCCGACGAAGCGCCCCAATTCGGCCTGCAGGCGAGCCACAGGTGAACCTGAGGAGGACGGCCACGTTGAGATCACTTCGGATTCAGCCTGCTGGAGCAAGCGGCCACGTCTCACCTCGGACAAGCCGCGCAGCGAGCCCATAGACAACCGCGCCCATCCATCCAAGGGGTGATCGCTCGCGCGCTTCGGAGAACACTATCCCCGCTCATCCGTCGGGGCCGCTCGCATCCCGTGTTCCCGAAGTTCGCTCCTCACCTCAGGCTCGATCCAAGCCGCCTGCTGCGCACACCTTGGGGGAACATCTTCCTCTAGGGCTTCCTGAGGTTCGCTCACGCCTACCCCAGGCTATATCAGCAACGCCCCCTTCAGAGGCCGGTTTATGGACGCTCGATCGCTCGGCCGGTCGCAATTCCTAAGGAAAGAAGGGGAGCCTCCACCAGACTCCCCCTCTATCCCAAGAACGAACGTTTATAACCCGACGAACAAGCCTTGCAACAAGCTCGTCGTCGGACTGTGCCCCAGCGCGATGCCAAACAAGACCACCGACATCATCGCCGCCAGGCCCAAAATGGCATCAATCAGAAGAAACGGCCCGATAAACGTCAGGAAGAATCCAGCCAGAAGGAAGATGATCCCCGGAACCATGACCGCCATGTTCCCGAGCATCATCGGAATGCCTACTCCCATAGCAGCCGCTAGCAGCTTCTTCATAATCCCTCCTCTTCAACCGTGATTGAACCGGAGGCCATAGTCTTCTGGCCATCCGAAAAAAACCCTTCACGCCCCCGCTGGACTCACCGGCGACGTCCGGAAGGGGCAGGTCGTCACCAGCCCAGCGCCTGTGCCGCACTCAGGGTTCCCGGCACCTGCATTTGCATTCACGGGCAGGCCCGTCCCATCAGGAGCAGCGGGTTGAGGCGTCCCACAGGTTGCCCCAGAAGCCTCGGGACACGCATCCGCATCACCGTCTATATCCCTTGGCCCATCGGCTGCTCCCCACCAATTCTGCGTCGCATCTAAAGGAGCAGTAGCAGCA
>Ga0209289_100094_pt1 | contig 54558 bp, 42 predicted proteins | sample GXS110809BmetaG_FD_184121 | JGI IMG/M metagenome (GOLD analysis project Ga0209289, IMG submission 184121) | Hot spring microbial communities from Gongxiaoshe hot spring, China to study Microbial Dark Matter (Phase II) - GXS 110809B (SPAdes)... ... | reverse complement strand
ATCTCTAAAAAACAATGCCCAGAAATTCCAGATGAACTAAAGGCAATTTTAAAAGTTCCTCCATCAAGAAAATGGGAAGAAAGAGATCAAAACAAGAAGTGATAAAAAGTTTTAGATAAGAAAAAAAGAAATAACCAACTGCTTTGTCTAATATTTTTAGCCCTTGCCTTAAGATTATTGAAGGACAACAGCTCAACAACCATGATTTATATCATAAAAATTCTCCAGATGACTGAAATTTCTACATTTTCTGCAAGTATATTGGACAAAGCAATAACCAACCCAATACCGCTGAAATCACCTAACCATAAATCACTATATCAACACAAAGCCAAGCAAATAAGATCAGTGAACTACTCCATATTATAGAAGATGGAGCTTCCTGCACTCAACAAGGCTATAAGCCTCTCCACAGTTCTGGCCGTCCCTGCCCTACCATCATTGACAACCCTTTGGTTATCAGGGTTATAATTATAATCAGAAACTGACTCAAGTATTTGCAATTCATCTCCACCCTATAGAGGATGGAGACTTCTTGCTAAATTTATGTTAAAGCCTCGGCATTCAGATTTATATCAGATGTGTATCCCGCATGATTTACACACAGAATGTGAATTTACTCTTCGCAGAACAGAACCACAGGCAGGACACTCATCTGGAACACTTTCCTGATTCTTTGAGAAATCTTCCGTTATAAGCACTCCTTCCCTTGAACCTTCACGATACACAGTAATACCTTTACATCCACTTTCCCAAGCAAGTTCGTATATTTTACCAATATCCTCAACAGTTGAGTTATGAGGAAGATTCACAGTTGATGATATTGAAGAATCAATATGCTTCTGTATCGTTCCCTGAATCTTTACTCTCATTTTAGGATCTATCTGATGAGCCGTAATGAAGAAATCAGGTAAATCTCTTTCATCTTTTCCTCCAAAAGCTTCAAGATATATTGAAACAAGAGGATGATATACTTTGAAAAACTCCTTAGATAGGGATTCGGATCTCCTGATATAGCTCAGAGAAAATATTGGCTCTATACCTCCGGTAGTTCCTGCAAGTATAGCACCAGATCCAACAGGCGGTATAGTGAGAAGGCAGGCATTTCTTATACCAAAATTATATATTTTCTCCCTTACTTCTTCACTCACACCTTTGAGGAAAGGTCTATCAAGATGCTTATCTCTGTTGAACGCAGGGAAAGAACCTTTTTCCTGTGCGATTTCAGCGCTTTCATCATATGCTATGTTCTTTATGAACTCAAACAATTTATCCATCATGAAAACTGCTTCATCTGTGTCATATTTTATTCTCATCATAGCAAGCATATCTGCAAGCCCAGTAGCTCCAAGACCAGTTCTTCTTGTGTAGAGTGAAGCTTCCTTCTGGGCTTTAAGAGGATGTCTATCGGCTGAATAATCAAGGACATCATCCAAGAATCTCATCGAAATTCTTACAGCCTTCTCAAGTTCTTTTAAGTTCGGATGGGCCCAATCACGTTCCTTAGCATAATTCATTGCTTTTTCTATACCCCCCTTAAAGAAAACTTCCCAGAACTTGAAAACATCTGGTTTCTTGTGGAATGGCAGATTAACAAACTTAGATAGGTTTATATTCCCCAAATTACAACAACCATAATCCTCCAACATTTGCTCAGAGCAGGGATTACAACCTTTTATAGACATTTTCTCATCATACTCTGTAGGAGAATATTTTTTAGCAGTTGTCCAGAATATAATTCCAGGTTCCGCAGAACTCCATGATCTTTTTATAAGCTGATTCCATATATCACGAGCTCTGACCTTATGCTCTATCCTTTTGACCTTGTCCGATTCAAACCATAGAGTGAAAGTTTTGTCTTCCTTAACACAATTCATAAACTCATCTGATATTTTGACAGATATATTGGCATAACGGACATTCAACCTTAATGGATCATCTTTAACAGATATAAAATCAAATATATCCGGGTGTCTATCTTCTATTGTTATCATAAGAGCCCCTCTTCTCCCACTTTGTCCTATTGTTCCGGTAACCTTTGAGAAAAGGTCCATAAACGAAACAGCACCTGTTGAGTATATAGCAGCATTATTCACGGGACTTCCCTTTGGTCTAAGTATAGTGATATCTATTCCCACACCTCCACCGTATGAATATGTTCTTGCCATTTCTTTTGCACATTCAAATATTCCCTCTATTGAGTCATCCTTTATTGGATTATAATAGCAGTTCAAAAGTGTAGCTCTGCGTGGATTCCCAGCACCAAACATAATTCTTCCCCCAGGGATAAACCTAAAGTTATCCAGGAGCCAATTGAAGTTCTTCTCCCATTTCTCTCTATCTTTCTCAACAGATGAAATCTCACGACTCACCCTTTTCCACATCTCTGGCGGAATTTTCTCAAGGTGATTGCCATCAAGATCTTGAAGAGAATATTTCTCATAAAAAACCCTTGCCCTTAATTCATCTCCTTTAAACCATTTTATTGTTTCTTCCGGTATTATCATAGCTTATATTTTAACCAAAGCATATTATGCTTTGGGCTGGAGTATTTATACCCCGCCTTTTTATATACTGACCTATTCTCCAGCTGGCGGTATTTAGGTCAGCAGTTTCTTATCTATTTCCCAGATATACTTAATCTGATAAAAGTTTGAAAAAGCCATTTTCAATTCGTTCATCTCTATCTCATAATAAAAAAATTTTTCAAAGCACCGAAAATCACGAGATTTTTTTAAAGCTCGCATATCACTTTAATCGTCAATCCAAATGCATTCATCTAAATAAATATAAACATCCCAATCTATGATTCATGCAAACGGTAGAATCTTTATCTGGTCTAGAAAATCCCTGATAAGCAATCCCATATGATATCCGACCTAATTCAAGATTATATCTTTGGAAAATCATCAACCATATGAGATAATTGATACAACCTTTATTCCTTTTGATTCTATAATTTTTCTTCCGCCAAGCTTTACAAGTTCAACTAAAAAAACTGAACCTACAACTTTTCCTCCCAGGTCCTCAACAAGCTTTATAGTTGCAGAAATTGTTCCCCCAGTAGCTATCAAGTCATCTACCACTATAACACTTTCTCCTTTTTCAATAGCATCTGTATGAATTTCCACAGTAGCTGTTCCGTATTCAAGACCATACGAATATGATAGCGTTTCATAAGGAAGTTTGCCTTCTTTTCTGACTATGACAAAACCCTTTTTGAACTTATACGCCAGCGGAGAACCAAGTATAAATCCCCTTGACTCAATACTCACAACCTTCTGGAAGTTTTTCGAACCTATTTCTTTCTCAACTTTGTCGGCAAGCAGATCAATAACTTTGTGGAAGGTAGAACTGTCCTGAAGCAAAGTGGTCAAGTCATAAAACAGTATACCTTTTTTCGGAAAATCGGGAACTCGCCTTATCTTTTTATCTAACTCATCAATGATTCTGTCGTCAGGCATATTTTCTCTTTATTCATCGTAAAAAGATTAATCAGAAAAACAAGAACTTACACTATATGAACTCAAACTGCCCGATATCTTTTTCTATAAGTTCCTCTATAACCTTGTGATATCTTATAAACCTGCAATCGAATAGATTACAGAGTTCCGGATTTATGTTTTTTATTTTATTGATATGCTCCTCTGAACCCCATATATACTGAAATTTATTCTCGTATATGTTTCCGATTTTATGTTGTTCCTGTCTATACGAAAAATAACAGCAAAGGAAGATATCTCCCTTTGCATCTATTGTCGTTTGAAGTGGTGTTAGAATACATCTCCTTTGAATTAAATTTCTACCATTATATAATATCTTAAAATTGTATCTCTGCTTCAATTCTCTTATCTTTACCTCCAAAGATTTTTCTTCCTGATCAGTCAAAGATTCCTTATCTTGCCTAAGCAATTTTATCTGCAAATTATCAAATCCCATCTTTATTGAGAACTCAACCATATTCTCCAGATCATGAATATTGTTCCTTCCAATCAAAACCTTCATTCCAAAAACCAAGGTCGGATTATATGCTCTTCTTGAAGAGTTTATTATATTTATTCTATCGCATACCACATCCCAAGCATTTTTGATCTTTGGCTTTTGAAATTGTAGATAAACTTCCTTGCTTCCAGCATTCATTGTGATCCTTATATAGCGGAGATTTTTAGCTAAAAATTCTGCTAAATCTTCAGACATAGTTCCATTTGTAAGGATTCCAAAACTAAATCCTTTAGTTTTTCCGTAAGATATGATATCTTTTAGCTTCGGATATAAAGTCGGTTCGCCTCCTCCACAGAACTCTATGCCCTCAACTCCTACATCTCCAAGCTCATCTAACAGGGAAATAAACCTCCGGAAATCAAGCATTATTGGTTTTGAATTTAACGAAGAATACTCACATCCACAACAGTCATAATTGCAACCATATACAGGATATATAATAGCTGTCCTTGGATATGGTATCTTACCATTGAGTATTTGCTTTATCCTATCGTAAAATGTTAATATTCTGAGATCTTGAAAGCTTAAAGGATTATTTGAGTTGGATCCATCCATCATAAAATATTAATCAATATCCTTCCTTGTTTCCTTTTTTTGTAGCTTTCTGAAATTTATTTAGTATATCTAAGGTATTACCCAGAATAAAACCAAAAAGGAGCTGTAAGGAGAATTTGATTCCTCTTGATTTGACTATATTTAATATCCTTGATATTCTTGAATAAAATAACACCACGGCAAGTTTCTGAATCATAACAAGATGGGAAGGTTTAAGTCGTCCTACCCCTATCACAGCAGAACCATACCTCCTCATGTCATAACCAGAATAATAAAGCTTTGCTCCCCCTTTCCCCTCGATTACCATATCTCTGAGAACAGTCCCAGGGTATGGAGTCGCTATATTGATATATGCAAAATCAAGATCCTTGAGAGAATAAATGAAAGATACTGTCTTCATTATCGTCTTTATGTTCTCATATGGCAAACCTATTATAACTGACCCTCTTGTCTCAACACCTAAACTCTTAACTATTTTGTAAGCTCTCTTTATGTCATCATGATTCGTTCCTTTCTGGACCATTTTCAGTATTTCCGGATCACCACTTTCTATACCAAAATTTATCCTCTTTAATCCCGCGCGAACCATTTGTTGGGCCAGCTTTTCATCTATTCTATTTGCGACTGTCTCACATTCAAATGTGAAACCCAAATTTTCTTCCTCCATAAGTTTGAAAATCTCAAATGCTCTTTTTGGAACAAGAGTAATTGTATCATCTATAAATATGATATGTCCTATCTCCGGATGCTTTTTCTTTATATGCTTTAGCTCCTGAATAACATTTTCAGGAGACCTAAGCTTAACCTTAGGATATAAGATCCTTTCTGAACAAAAAATACAGCGCAAAGGGCATCCCCTTGAAGTCTGAAAAGTTGTTGCGATCCTTTCTCCAACTCCAGGGACAAACCATTTATATCTATCTATTTTGAGCTTTTCTCTTGCCGGGAATGGGATATGGTCAAACTCCATGTCCTCCTTAGGAACACCGGTGTGAATTGTTTCCCCATTCCTTCTGAATATCAGCCCCCCCACGTCTTCTATCCTCTTACCGTCCCAAAGAAGTTTTAGAAAGATTGGGAGCCTGATCTCACAGTCGTTTGTAAGGGCAAAATCAAATTCAGGATTTTCATCCAAGACTTGTTTACCTACCAATGTCGCGTGCGGCCCACCAACTATGATAGGAATTTTGAAATTCTCTTTCACAGCTCTTGCAATCCTTTTTGCTTCTATTATTGTTGGTGTCGTAGTTGTTATCCCGACAAAATCAGGTTTTTCTCGTTTTATGTAGTTTAATATATCTTCATCTTTTAGTTCCTGAGCTTCACAATCTAAAATATCGGTATGTATACCCTCTTTCTCACAAGATGAAGCAAGATAACACAGCCCCAAAGGTGGTTCAAAATGCAAAAGTTTTGTTATAAACCTAAAACTGCCGTAAACTCTAAGCCACCTTGGGGCTACAAGAAGTAATTTCATATCAATTTAAATCATTACTTTTTAACCTTCTTCTTCTTCCCAGCAGTTGGGGCAGGTCTCCAATTAACAAACATTTCCTTACACCTCCTTAAATTCTAATCTAATAATTTTGCTTCAAATTGTGAGAAAAATTAAAATTGCATGTAAAAAACGAAGACGAAAAATTATCATGGCATCACAGTTAACTTATTCCAACAAAGAGATATAGAGCTTTGCAAAGCTTAAAACTATCAAGTTCAAGAACTTCTCGAAGAATAGAATTCAATCTATCAAAAAATTTCAATTGAGCCAAAGCAGCTAACTTAAAACTAACTTAAAGCATTGATAAAACGATTAATTGTTCGTGATTACATGGCTTTCTTTAAAATGCAATATTTCGGTTTTCGTTCTACGGTTTTTTCAAAGATTTAGAATTTTTGTTCTATGAAAGTTTCGGATTTTTTTTTGTTTTCATTTAAGGAAGAGCCAAAGGATGCGGATTCCAAAAGTAATAGAGCAATGCTCAAGGGTGGATATATAAAAAAGGTAGCATCAGGAATATATTCTTTTACTCCGCTTGGATATAAGATTCTTTCAAATGTCTCAAGAATAATAAGGGAAGAAATGGAGAAGATCGGTTGCAGAGAAATTCTACTCCCGATGATGACTCCAGCAGATCTTTGGAAAGAAACAGGTAGGTGGGATATTTACGGAAAGGAACTTATAAGATTCAAAGATAGGCACGAAAGAGATTTCTGTTTAGCACCAACACACGAGGAGATAGTTGTTGACCTTGTAAGATACTTCATAAAATCCTGGCGCGACCTTCCGTTCTCACTCTTCCAGATTGGCCAGAAGTTCAGAGACGAGCCCAGGCCAAGATTCGGTGTCATAAGATGCAAAGAATTCATAATGAAAGACGCTTATTCATTTGACAGAACTGAAGAGGAAGCAGAAAAAACATATTGGAAATTCTATCGTTCATACCAGAGAATATTTGAAAGACTCAAGCTTGATGTAATCCCGGTTCAAGCAGCAGTTGGAGCAATAGGAGGAAAATTCTCTCACGAGTTTATATTCCCTACAGAGTATGGGGAAGATAGAGTGATCACTTGCTCAAATTGCTCCTATATATCAAAGAAAGAAATATCTGGGTTCTTTCTTGATCTTGATACGTACAGGAGAAAACTTGAAGATGCCAAAAATAGGATAGATAAGCCAAAAAAAATCCCCACACCAAACACAACAACTGTAGAAAAGCTTGCCGAATTCCTCAAGATACCAACTTCAAAAATAATAAAATCTCTTTTTATAAAAACCTCTGGCGGAGAATATATACTTTGCCTTGTCAGGGGAGATAGATTCATTTCAGAAGACAAACTTTCATATTTGTTGCACCAGGATTTTCAGATTGTAGATGAAACCGAAGTCAGGCAATTTTTTGGCGCTGGGAAGGGTTTCATAGGTCCCATGAATTTTAAAGGAAAGATAATAGCAGATAGAACCGTATTAACAGTCCCAGACGGAGTTGTAGGCGCAGATGAAGATGACTTCCACTTTATTAATGTAGTTCCCACAAGAGATTTTTCATTCACATCTGTTGAGGATATAGCATTAGCTGAAGAAGGAGACATCTGCCCTTCATGCAAAAAAGCTCCTCTGAAGGAGAAAATTGGACTTGAGTTAGGACATGTTTTTTACCTTGGCTATAAGTACTCGGTACCTATGGAACTGAAATTCGTGGATAAAGATAAGAACACAAAACATGTTGTCATGGGATGCTATGGCATAGGAGTCTCAAGAACTGTAGCGGCTATTTTTGAAAAATATGCTGATGAAAAATCTGTAAGACTCCCCTACGAAGTATCTCCTTTCAAAATACACATAATACCAATAAACATCAAAGACAAAGAGATAGCAGATATATCTTTTAAGATACATCAAGAATTTGAAGAAATAGCTCTGATAGATGATAGAGAGGACATAAGTCCCGGAGAGAAGTTCGCTGATTGTGATCTTTGGGGAAGCCCTATAAAGATTGTTATTGGAAAGCTTTTCAAAGAGCAAAAGAAGATAGAAATATTCAATAGAATTTCTGGGCAGAGTGATTACGCAACCGCTGAAAACATATCACAGAAGATTCACTTTTTTATATCACAGCTTTTACCCGATTTTAGGAGATCATAGCATATCGTTTCAACAAGAGTGCTATGCCTTAATCTCTCAAGATCTGTTTGAGGTAAATTCCCAAACTTTTTTTTCTCTGGGATTCTTGGTTTTGGGACCTCATCTGTATGAGAATACAAGATATCCTTTGAAAAACTGCCTTTTTTCAATATTTTATATTCAAGCCTTCTCAATAGAGAAAACAATTCATCATCTACCAATTCACCTTCAGCAGATGAATCATTTATAAAAAAGATATTTCTTGGAGCTAGATTTTTAACAGATATAGCTGTTTCCGTATTGAAGCGATCCTTTTCTGTCTGCTTCCATATCTCACCTTCACACTTTATACAATAAAGGAAATAACCTATATCCGAGGTAAATATTATTAATTTCCCCCCGGAAACCCTTGCAAAAAAAGGTGTCCCGAAGAAACTTATAATTTCGCTATGCCTCTCAACATTTGTAAAATCAATAAAAATCCTACCATAGAAGAAGGTAAGGTTATCTTTGAAAACACCAACCTTTGTTTCCTCATCTACTATCATTTCAATATTCTCCGATGGTTTATATAAACTCTGCTTTGTCAGGAAAAGTTTTGAGAATCTCCCAGATTTCAGGAAAAAATCAAAATCTGGTAAAGCTATTGCGTTAATATTTTTCTGGGATATCCTGACCTCATTTTCTTTGATCGAAAGGATGGAGTTATTACCATCAATGTATTCTATATTCCAGCCAAGAGATAGAACTAACAAAAGAAGATTTTGAAGCATTTTTTTATCTACTCTCCCTTCTTAAACGAATTTCAGATTCCTCTACCATCCTTCCTTTCTTCTTCTGCAAAGGCTGATATTATATCCGATATTTTGTCTTTTATAACTTCCATTTCTGCCGATGAGAGAGGATTTTTTGAATAATATATCACAAGATCTTTTATAGCTTCCATCTTTCTTGAGGATACAAACCTTGATAATTTCTCTTGTGAATCTTTATTAGCAAGTATCACAGCTAATTCCTTTTCCGATAAAAGTGATATAAACTTGCTTATCTTTTCTGGAGGGAGCTCGAGTATCTGTTGGAATAAATCTGAACCCTCAGTCTTTTCTTCCCTGATTTTTTTCCCAGTTTCCTTCTCGGCTCTAGTTTTCGAGAGTTTTTCAGTTGATTTCGCTACCCTTTCTGCAAGATTCACTATTATAGCCTTTGCCGTCTTTGGATATTTTGAAACTATTTCGTCTATCCCCCCGTTATATACAACTAGTTCACTTCTCTCAACAGCCTTACAAGTAGCTGTTCTTTTTGTCCCTAGTATCGCGCTTATCTCACCTATAGGAGAATTAGGCTTATCTACAATGCCTATCATATCATCTCCCTTATATATACCTATCTTCCCAGATACAAGGAAATATATTGATTTTCCAGTTTCCCCTTCCCTTATTATCTCTTCTCCTTTTTCGTATATCAGAGTCCCCTTATGAGTTTTATGCATACTTTTAGTATATACATTCTGTAAGCTTTTTATGCAATATTATCATATTTTTGATTTCTAATCTTCCTTTTTCAGTGGTCTTCTTCTTGAACAAGGCTCATCTATATTGTGAAACCATCCAATTTCAGATTCTTCAAATATGCGGCAACATAGCATTACCTCATCTCCCTCAAATTGAGAGAGTATGTCAACTGTACCATGCTCAATGTCTCTAAGTATGACCGAATAACCTTCAAGTTGATTCATTATATCCCTGAGTTCTTTTCTTGTATTCATTATTTTATCAAGTACCCCATCTCTATCATACGGAGAATTTCTGAAATTAGCAACAAGGCGTGAAGCTTCAATGTGATATCTTGAATAATCGTGTGCTTTAGCTTTTATGTCTTTAACAATGGGGTGTATTTTCTTGATGAGAATTTGAGCTTCATCTATTGAGTATTTTTTCATAGTAAAGTATGGCGACGGTGGGATTCGAACCCACGACACGGGGCTTATGAGACCCCTGCTCTACCTCTGAGCTACGTCGCCCTTAAATAAAAATATTTATGTAAAACATAACATCAAAAGCACAATATCAAAATAAAATCATCGTGGAGGTAATTAGCAAAACACGAGATAAAATCGAAAAAATAAGAAACATAAGTTTCTTCAAATATATAAGTAGCGAAGATTTTGCGGAAGCCGAGAAATACATAAGTATAATAAAGTTCAAATCTGGAGAGGACATAGTTAGAGAAGGTGAAAGAGCAGGGGGTCTCTTTATAATTATTTCCGGTGTATGCAAAGTGATAAAGGGAAATGTTGAAGTCGGAAAAGTTAGAGCTGAGGAGTTCTTCGGAGAAGGAGAAATACTTCTTCAAAGTCCTGCCTACGCTACAATAAGAGCTGAATCTGATGAAGTTGAAGTCGTGTATATGATAAGGGGCGGTATAGAGCAACTTGAAAGAAAAAACCCAAGATTTACATCTACATTATACAAACTGATTGCCAAGATAGAAATGAAAAGACTACTCACCCTCGATAGAGAATATGTAGCGGTCATTGATAAACTTGAGAATATACAGAGAAAAGAAGAACTCAAAAAAATAAGAGAAAAAATGTTTGGTGAAATAAAAGAATAAATAAAATAAAAATAATAAAAATCTATAATCTTCCATAAGTCTGGCAAAGAGACCTTATCTTCTGAGCCAAATCCCCATATTCAAAATTATACGGTATCTTCCACAACCAATTTCCCTCTTTAGTTCCTGGTGTGTTCATACGAGCATCGCTCCCGATAAAGTCCTGCATCTGAATTATAGCGAATTTTGAAACAGATGAAAAAGCTAACCTTATCATCTCCCATGAGACCTGACTTTCATCAATTTTCCTACCAATGTAGGAAAAAAAATTGTTTTTTGTTCTATCATCTAAACTTCTGAACCAAGCTATCGCGGGCGGGTTATCATGCGTTCCAATATAGCAAGCAGAGTTTGCAGAATAGTTATGAGGTAAGTATTCACTATTTTTATCGTAAAAAGCAAATTCAAGAACTTTCATCCCAGCAAACCCGAATTTATCCCTTATGTACTTTACATCTTCAGTAATGAAACCAAGATCTTCAACTATTATTCTTTCTCTGCTAATTATTCCCAAAACTCTTTTGAAAAATTTTTCCGATGGTACTTTACACCATCTACCATTTACAGCTGTCTTCTCACCAAAAGGTACTTCCCAGAAAGCTATAAAGCCCCGGAAATGATCTAATCTTATAATATCATAAATAGAACTGTAAAACTCAAGCCTTCTTGCCCAAAATTCAAAGTTTGTACTTTCAAGCTTCTCCCAGTCATATAATGGATTCCCCCAAAGCTGTCCAGTTTCACTGAAGAAATCAGGTGGAACACCAGCTACATATTTCGGAACTAAATTTATATCTAACTTAAAAATCTCCGGATTACACCACACATCACAACTATCATAAGATGGGTATATTGGCACATCACCTATAATCAAAACTCCTTTTGATTTTGCATATTTCCTCAGTTCATCCCACTGCTCAAAGAATATAAACTGCTCAAATTTGAAAAACTCTATCTGTTCCCTCATAGAATCCTTAAGGTTGCGTATATTTTTTCTTAACTTAATATCTTCATCGCACTGGTGCCATTCCCTTCCACCTTCTGTTCTTATCGCTTGTAGTAAAGCATAGTCTTCAAGCCAAAAAGAATTCCTTTCACAAAAGAAATCAAATCTTCCACTACTTTTGACCCTCCGATGTGATTCTTCATAAGCTTTCATCAACAGATACCTTTTGTATCTATATACAAAATCGTAGTCTATTTTATCTGATCCAATCTGATGCGATAGCTCACTTCTATCTTTTATATATCCTTTTTCAAAAAGTTTTTCCGGACTTATAAATATGTAATTTCCGGCAAAAAGAGACAAAGAGTGATATGGAGAGTTATAGAAAGCAGGAGATGTTGGACCAATTGGTAATACCTGCCATAAAGATATACCAGCTTCTGAGAGAAAATCAATAAATCTAAAGGCACTATACCCTAAGTCTCCTATTCCGTACTCCGAGGGGAGAGATGCGATGTGCAACAAAACTCCGGCCTTTCTATCGAAAAACATATAAAATTCAACGCAGAAAAATTCTTTCAAAATTCCTGATGAAAACCTGCGATAGCTCCTCAAAACTTTCCTCCCTTATCTCAGATATTTTTTCAACGACGAACCTCACATAAGACGGTTCATTCTCTCTACCCCTGACAGGGGAAAGAAAAGGAGAATCAGTTTCTACGATAGTTTTTTCTATATCAGATACCTTTAAACACCTTTGTATTTTTTTAGAGTATGTTACCATACCCGAAAAGGAGGTGAAAAAACCGTTATCTTGTGCCTTTTTGAGTTCAAATTCACTCCAACTGAATGAATGGAAAACAGCACTTTTACACTCAAATTTCTTCAACATGTCAAAACATACATCAAAGGCTGAACCATATTTATGATTTACCCCCCTTGTGTGTATGACCAAAGGTTTCCCAGTTCTTAAAGCTAAACATATATGAAAACTGAAAAGTTCAATTTGTTTCTCTATTTCATTCACATCTTCTGTTCTATAAAAATCAAGACCAGTTTCTCCTATAGCGACAACCTTTGCCTCTTTGGAAAAATCCTCCACATATTTCAGATCCTCCTCCTTCCATCTACTAAGCGGATGTATTCCGACAGAGCAAAAGACATTATCAAAGCTCTCAGATATATCCAAAATCTTTCGATTATCATCTGACTCAACCGCAACGCATAGTATATACTTGACTCCATTATCCAGAGCCCTACTAACAGCTTCTTTAGGTCCAATAGATAGGAACTGCAGGTGAGCATGAGAATCTACCATAACAGGAAAATGATTAAATAAATATTTTACAAGTGAGTATAGTAAAAAGATTAAATCAGATTTTTCATTTCAACGATTCAATTTCAAAAATACTGCGTATGCAAAAAGTCTTTGTTTCAGATATAGCAGACTCAATACACTGCGAATGGAAAAAAATCCTTGAAAAAATGTATGGTAAGAAAATAAATAAAGCAATGAAAATGGGAACAAAAATACACGAAGAATATTTTTCATACAATGTAAAAGATCCGGATAAGGCGGAAGAGAAAATGGCAAACGGAGAACCTGTTGAATTCTCATCTAAGGTGAATTTTATAGACCGCAATAGAAAAATTATAGTTTCAGGCCAAGTTGATTCTGCTACCTTTGAAAAAGACCATATAGTGAAAATAGTTGAACTGAAAACAAGAAAAGAGTTGAAAATTTATAACTCAGACATAATTCAAGCGGGAACATATGCTCTTTGCTTTGAGAAAATGTTAAAAAAAACACTAGATGATCTTGAAATACAGATAAAAGTGAAGCTGAGGGAATCAAACCAAGAGCATCTAGAGCAATACAAGTTTGGCGATATCAGAAAATATGTTCTAGAGAAAGTTGAAAAGAACCTTGATTTTTGGGCTAATATGAGAGAACCAAAAATAGCAGATTCTTTATCTATATGCCAGATTTGCAGCTTTTTTAAAATTTGCGATAAAAAGAAAATATGAAAAAGATCAGAGTTCTATTCGTTCATAACTACTATCAATTCAGGGGTGGAGAAGACGAAATGGCAGACCTTGATACAAAATTGCTCGAAAAAAATGGTCACGATGTTTTCTTCTTTTGGAAACACAATAAAGAGATAAATAATTATTCGCCTACTGAAAAGATATCTTTGGTCCTAAAACCTACTTTTTCTCTCCAGATCTATTTTAAGATATTGAAGATCATCAGTGAATTCAGACCCGATGTAATTCACATAAATAATTTCTTCCCATTAATATCTCCTTCGGTAATATATGCTGGCTTGAGAAAAAAGGTCCCAGTTGTCATGTCATTACACGACTTCAGATTGATATGTGCAAACGGTCTTCTTTTAAGAAATTCAAAGATATGTGAAAAATGCTTTGATTCTCCAATATTCAGTCTGATTTATGGTTGCTACAGAAACTCAAGAACTCAAACTTTTCCAGTATATCTTATGATATCACTCCACAAAGTGCTAGATACATGGAGTAAAGGCATCTCAGCTTTCATCACTCCTTCTGATTTTGTGAGAAGAAAGTTTATAGATGCTGGATTTGCTGCAAACAAAATATTCGTCAGACCGAACTATGTTGAAGATGATTTCGTAAGGAGATTTGAGAACAGAGGGTTTCAAAAGGGCAATTACTTTGTTTTTGTTGGTAGGTTGAGCGAGGAGAAGGGAATCAAGATCTTACTTTCCGCGTGGGACATACTTAAGAAGGAAAATTTGAGATTTAAACTCAAGATAGCAGGAGATGGACCACTTATGGGATATGTCAGAGCAAAAGCACGCGAAAATGATCTTGTAGAGGTACTCGGTTTTGTAAAGAAAGAGAATTTGGTTGGAGTTATAGCTGAAGCCAAAGCTATGATTGTTCCATCTATATGGTATGAAGTTTTTGGGAGAACAGTTATAGAATCTTATGCTTTGGGAACACCTGTCCTTGCTAGCAAAATAGGAGCACTGAAAGATATAGTGATAGATGGTGTAACGGGAGCACTCTTTGAACCAACTCCTCAGAACATAATCGGAAAGATCAAAAATACAACACCAGAGGAGATAAAATCATGGGGCCAGAACGCAAGGAAAGAATATCTAAATAAATACACAGAAGAAATAGCTTACAATAATCTCATAGCAATATATGAAAGCGTTGTAAATACATAATTATTAAAAAAAGATTGCATGGAGAATGAGAATATTTTTATAAGCTTTCAAAAACTATTTTGGAAAACTTATCATAACAGCACAACATCACTTAAGAGCATTTAGCATAAGAGCACCAGCTGTAAGCCCCTGAAAAGAAACGGAAAGCACATCTCTTATAATGTACCAAGTTTCGTAAGGAATCACTACACGCGGAGGGACAACTATCGTATCTCCGGGATTGACTTTTGATAAATTTGTATCTGCTTGACCATTTGCCCTTATTATGAATACTTCTGACTTGTTGGCATACTTCGTATATCCACCAGACAATTCAACATAGAATTTTACTCCTTTATCTGGTACATAGGAGAATGTCGCAGGATTTTTCACTTCCCCAGCAACTATGACATGCGATGGAATCTGTGGAATTAATACAGCATCATCTGGTTGAAGCTCTATATTGTACTTTGAATCCTTTAATTTTTCAAGATCCCTATCAATTTTCAATACAATTCTCCCTGTGAATTCAGATAACTCCATAATATATCTCATCAACCTCACTCTATCAGATAGATCCCCCGGTTGCCTGATAGGAGTTCCACCCATCTGGACATACTGAGAAGATTCTCCAATTATATCCTTTGTGAGCAATTGGGTTACCAGGTCTATTCTTCTCATCTGTTCATACTTCAGTGCCTGCCTCGTGAAAATAATTCCGTCAGTGTAAGCTCTATCTGTAAATCCCCCAGCTTTTTTCAGAAGATCGTAAAGCCTATCACCTTTCTGCACCATATATTTCCCCGGAAATAAAACCTCCCCAGATACACTGACCTGTATGAACTGTGGAACTTCATTTTCTGGAGGTGGAAAAATCGTTATCCTGTCGTAAGGCAATATTATCTCATCTTTTAGTAGATCAATTATGGCATTTAGATCTTTTTTCCTTGTCTCCTCCGGTATTTTCTTGTAGATTTTGGTTTCTTTACCATTTTCATATCTTATTATCTCATAAGCATACGGAGAATTTATTGAAGTAAATCCACCAGATAGCATAATTGCGTCTTTCAACGTCATATTCTCAACATAAGGTATTTTCTGAGGCTTTCTTACATAACCTGACACGAAAATGTATTTATCTTCTTGTTCTGCGAATAATGGATAAACTTCAACAAAATCTCCATCTACAAGCTCCTGGGACGATAGTATATTCTCTCTGTTTTCATCTCCTACGATTATATCCAAAATGTTTCCTCTTCTGTCGACCGAAAGTCTCTTTATTCTTATTCTAAACTTACCCTGCGCTGGTATAAATCCGCCAGATAGTGTTACAGCATCTTTGAGACTAATTTTCTCACCAATCATTTCGTATATACCTGGGGACTTAACTGATCCGGAGATTGCGAATGTAGAACCCACTCGTGGAACAAATACCACATCCCATGCTTTAAGAGTGACCCCACTCAGGGCTCCCTCCGACACTCCCCCAAATATAAGGTCATACAGGTCTATCCTTGCAAAAAACTTACCATCCCTTCTTATCTCTATGTTTCTCAAGGAACCTGAATTCTTTATACCTCCTGCCTCCTGTATTGCTTCAAACGGAGAGAGCGTCCCAGAAAGTATTATAACCCCCGGATTTCTTACCTCACCAACAACAACAACAGGTATTGACTTTAATGATGATAAGGATACCGCAACCTCAACATCTCCAAGAACCCTCCTGACTGCTGATCTTACAATTTCAGAAGCTGACTCCAGCGTCATACCACCAACAGACACTGGTCCAACTAAAGGTATAAAAACCCTACCGTCGTGTAAGATAGTTACCATCATAGGGAACGAGAGAACATCCGGCAATTTGACTCTTCCCCATACATATAAAAATAGAGAATCCCCAGGACCCAATGTATAGCCCTGAGATATAAACTGAGTCGAAATTTTTTTATCTGGACGGGCGTAGGTTAAATCGTAGCCGATCTGCCTCAGAACCTCAGTTTTTATTCCAAGTTCTGGTCCAGCAGAATAAAATTTTTCCAATATCGGAATCTCCCTTATTATCTCAAGATAGCGCCTCATAATATATCTTTCAAGATCAATTGGATTGGTTATAAGGTATAATTCATCCAAAAAATCAATAGAGCTGATAATATCTTTTTGTGATAGAATAACCAGGAGTTTCTCCAAAGTAGATTTTGATATTTTATCCGAAATTGAAGCAAGAATCTTTTTCTTTTCTTCCGGAAGAAGATTGTAGATATCCGATTCTCTAAGAAGCTTTGATTTTTCTATGTTTTTATGCAATGGTGAAAAAGTGTCCATTTCTTCTTCTTGAGCAAGACCTCTTGTTTCTTGAACAAGACCTCCCGTTTCACCTTGAGCATATGCCGAAATCAAAAAGATCTGCACTACACACAAAAACAACGATATATTCTTTTTCAGCATGCATACTATGTTTATCTTGGGCTATAAAATAAGCTAAAAATCAGCTTTTAAAAGATCGGAAGAAAACATATCAATTCACCTCATACCATTATCTAGGAAGGATAAAATTAAAATCAATGAGGAACATCCCCATAGTTTTTCTGACAGATTATGGTTTGAAAGATGAATATGTAGGTGTTATAAAGTGTGTTATATATCGTATAAATCCGAAGGCAAAAATCATAGATATAACACACGATATAAAATCATATAGCGTGTTATCTGGGACATATATAATAGATAAAATAATGAATTATGTTCCCTTACCTTGTGTCATTCTTGGTGTAGTAGATCCTGGTGTTGGTAGTACAAGAGAGGAGATATTCGGTTTTTCTTATGTCAGTAAGAGTAAAATTTTTTTCGTTGGACCGAACAATGGTTTATTTACTCCACTTTTTTCATACAAACACAAAGTTTTCCAAATAGATACCAAAGAGCTGCTGAAAAAAGCCAGAAAGTTTAAACTTGATCTTTATGTTTCAAACACTTTTCATGGGAGGGATATATTTGCCCCTGTTGCTGCTTTCCTATCATTGGGATCAGACTATAAATCTTTGATAAAAAAAGAAATCGAAAATCCTGTTTTATGCGAAATACCAATGGTTCACCAAGAAGGCTCAATCATAAGAGGAAAAGTTCTCCACATAGACAGCTTTGGAAACATAATAACAAATATAAAAGACATCTATTTAGATAAAGTTAAAAATTTTGAACTTTCCATAGGAGATAAAAACATAGGTGGGATCAGGATTATCTCTTCATATCTTGAGGGTAAGCCCAATGAGATATTTGGAATCATTGGTTCATATAGAACTCTGGAAATTTCTGTCAGGGAAGGAAGTGCTGCTACATTATTGGGAGTTAGAGTATCCGATGATGTTTCAATAAAAATCAAATGATACATTTGAATCTACAGAACCAGCATTTGAATTGAATCTTTCCACACAATTCTCTGTTCTAAAATCAACAATACTATGCAGGTGTATCCAAAAGATTTTAAGTGAAGCCCGTTCTCAAATTTTCAGGAACAAAAGATCAAAATGAAAATGCAATGACTTTTTTATTTGGATCCTTTACTTATGTCTCACACATTGCTTAGCAACTTTTGTAATCAACGTGATCAAACTTCATATAAATCAAGACAAGAAATGTGTAATCATTTCTAAAACTGGGTTAAGAAGCCTATAATCAAGACAAATCTTATCATAAAGGAGGGACAAAGACAGCATTCCCAAAAGCAAAATCTTTCCACATCCATATCATAAGAACAACGCAGGATTAAAGATAATTTCAGAACAATTACGCTGAATCTACTTAGATTTTGTTCTTGATTGTTCTACAAGTTCTGATATCCTACCTACCACATCCTTGACCTGCTGGTCTTTGTCGAGTGTCAGAACAAGTATGAAATCTTTTCCTTCAGAAACTGCTATATTACTTAGACCAAAAAATATGGTTTTTTTCTTGCTTTTCTGATCGTTTGTTATATATAGGCAACCTTTTGATTCTAAAAAATATGCATCCCCGGCATTGCCGTTGATATCAACATCTAGGAACTGCCTTATAGACGAATATGAACCGATATCTGACCATGAAAATTCAGCTGGTATGCAAACCATCTTGTCTGATTTCTCACAAACAGCGTAATCAATAGATATATTAGGTAAAAGTTCATAGGCTTTCTTTAAATTATGAGCCAGAATAATTGATGGAATGTCTGTGTATTTTTTGAGTTCATCTATTATCGTATCAACCCTAGACATAAAAATTCCACTGTTCCAAAAGAAAGATTTACTTTCTATAAAAATTTTTGCCTTCTCTTGTGTTGGCTTCTCTGTAAATCTTTTGACTTTAAATGCTTTTTCAGATATTTTGTCTAAAACTTCAATATATCCATACCCTGTTTCTGGATATGTTGGTATAACTCCAAAAGTCACGATATAGCCATTTCTTGCTAAATCATAGCCGTTTTTTACAGCTTCAATAAATTTATCTATTTTTTGAATTTTATGATCTGACGGCATAATGAGTAGAACTGCCTGTTCCCCAAAAGACTTTTTCACCTCAAGAGCAGCAAGGCAAATAGCCGGTGCTGTGTTTTTAGCTTGAGGTTCCGGTATTAGATGATATCTTTTCTTTGATCCCCTTATTACTTCTCTTATCTTTCTTGAATGCTTCTGATTGCATACTATGAATATGATAGAAGGACCTATTTTAAGTGTTTCAAAAATTGTTTCTGCTCTATTTACGGTCTCCTCAATAAGAGTTTTATCTGAACCAATTTTTAGAAGATATTTAGGATTTTCTTCAGTTGAAATTGGGAATAGCCTTTTTCCTCCTCCACCTGCCAGTATTACAGGAACAAGGGGGGGATCTCCCCCCCAATCTTTATTTTCTATCATATTTCAGGAGGAGGTGTGGTTGGGAATTTTTCCTCCTTTTTTGGTTTTTCCGCAACGAGTGCTTCAGTGGTAAGGAGAAGTCCTGCAACGGAAGCTGCATTTTCAAGAGCTATTCTTTCAACCTTCAGAGGATCTATTATTCCAGCTTTGAGCATATCGTCTCTGAATTCACCGCGCAGAGCATCAAAACCGAAGTTCGGTTTTGATTTGAGTTCGTTTTTTATCTTTTCAACTATTACTGACCCCTCATATCCTGCATTCCTTGCGATCCACTTCACAGGTTCCTCAAGAGCTTCCTTGACTATCTTTATACCGAGCTTCTCATCATCATTTTGTTCTTTCTTGAGAAGTTCCTCAAGAGCTAGTGAAGCCTTTAAGAGAGATACACCACCACCGGGAACTATTCCTTCATCAACAGCTGCTTTAGTAGCATTGACAGCATCCTCTACTCTCATTTTCTTCTCCTTCATAGCTGGTTCTGTTGGAGCTCCAACATAGATAACTGCAACACCACCAGCAAGCTTAGCAAGTCTCTCCTGTAGTTTTTCTCTATCATAATCAGAAGTTGTCTCCTGAATTGCTTTCTTTATCTGGGATATTCTTCCTTCTATTTCGCTCTTCTTACCTGCCCCACCTATTATTGTTGTGTGTTCCTTATCTACGATTATCTTCTTAGCTCTGCCAAGGTCTTTTACCTGAACATTTTCCAATTTTATACCGAGCTCCTCGGCTATGAACCTTCCACCAGTGAGTATCGCTATGTCTTCCATCATAGCCTTCCTTCTTTCTCCAAAACCAGGAGCCTTCACCGCACAGCACTTTATAACTCCTCTTATTTTGTTCACAACAAGAGTAGCAAGCGCTTCACCTTCAACATCCTCAGATATTACCAGAAGTGGTTTCCCCTCCCTCACAACCTGCTCAAGGAGCGGGACAAGATCCTTCACTGCTGATATCTTCTTTTCGTATATAAGTATGTAAGCATCCTCCAGAACAGCCTCCATCCTTTCTGGGTCTGTGACAAAGTAAGGAGAGAGATATCCTCTGTCAAACTGCATACCCTCAACAGATTCCCATGTAGTTTCGGTTCCCTTAGCTTCTTCTATTGTAACAACACCTTCCTTGCCAACCTTCTCTATTGCATCCGCAACTATTTTTCCTATCTCTTCATCCTGGTTAGAAGCTATGCGTGCAACACTCTCAACTTCATCACGATTCTTTATGTCCTTTTTCATCTTTCTAAGCTCTTCTACTGCCACCTTAACAGCCTTACTTATTCCGTTCCTCAGACTAACTGGATTAACACCCGCAGCTATGAGTTTTATACCCTTATTGAATATAGATTGAGCAAGGACTGCAGATGTTGTTGTTCCATCTCCAGCTAAGTCATTAGTTTTCGAGCAAACCTCCCTGATGAGCTGAGCACCAAGGTTTTCGAACTTGTCTTCAAGCTCTATCTCTTTTGCGACAGTTACTCCATCTCTCGTGACCACAGGGGCACCGAAAGTTTTTTCAAGTATAACATTTCTTCCCCCGGGTCCAAGTGTTGATTTAACCGCGTTTGCTATTTTATCAACACCCCTTTGTATTTTTTCCCTTGCTTCTATATCAAAAAGTATCTCTTTTGCAGCCATATTGCTTCACCTCCTTTTTTATTCTTTTATTTTTCAACTATTCCAAGAATTTCATCCTCAGACATAATTAGGTATTCCTGGCCATCTATCTTTATTTCTGTTCCAGCATAGCGAGCAAAAAGAACCTTATCACCAACCTTAACATCCGGAGGGATAACCTTACCATCCTGAAGTATCTTTCCCTTTCCTACAGCTATCACTTCTCCCATCTGTGGCTTTTCCTTTGCCGTATCCGGGATTATTATCCCCCCAGGGGTTTTTTCTTCAACTTCCTCCAACCTTTTTACAACTACTTTATCTCTTAACGGTCTTATTTTTGTGAATCCTTTTTCAGCCATGGCTAAAAACCTCCTTTCTTTTTTGAAAGGAAAATGTTATCTTAAAATGTTATAATTAGTCAATCAGTTTTGGTGTTTAATCATCAGCAAAAGGAATGTGAAATTTTCAGAAATCTTTGCTTCTCCATACACCCCGAAAATTGCCCTTCAAGAAAACATGATCAAATCTGCAACATTTCTGCATCACAAAAAACAACGGAAAGTTCATTCTAGCCCAAGTCTTTCAACAATTGTTTAAAATCTTACAAACGAAACCCAAATAGTTTTAAGCCTCAGCTAAAATAGAGGTGAAAATAGAATACCGAAGAAACATAAATTACAATGAAACGAGAGCAATACACAGTGCTGCCATGAGATTCTTCTGAAGTTCAAAAATATATCAGATCATAGTTGTAAAAACAAACAATGAAAAATATTTCCATATTGCAGGGAAAATTAAATTTTTGATAGATATGCAGTTGATAGCTATGATACTTTCTTTTATAACCTACCCGTTCTACTCTTCTGCTATAACGCTAAAGGACATGATAAGAGAAAAATGGAAAGGGATAGATTTCGGATCCATGCAGGATAGTTTCTATGTTATGAGCTTCTTTATGCTGTTTTCCAAATACATAATACTTTTTTCAAGCATCCTGGGGGCACTCACTGCGACCTACATATCAAAAGAAATGTTTCATTCCCCAACTATAAATTTCCTTGTTGGATTATCCTCTTTTATTATCACATACTGGATAGTTTCTGTTGCGGTGTTTCTTGTTCAAGCTATGTCATGGCTCTCGTCAACCATCAGAAAGGTTTCAAAGGATGTGGAACAGATATCCAGAAGATCGGATGAAGACATAAAGAAAATAGTTCATTAATCATGCTAACATATAAAAACGGTTTGATATGGGCAAAAGCTGATATTCTCGAAAAGATAAAGGAACTCAAATATAAGAATTTTAAAGATCAAATTGTCCTATATCCTTCAGATATTGTTTTCAAAAAACCACAGCTTATAGGAGAAATAAAAGGATTGATGTTTCTTCCTGAACCTAATGTGAAAAAATCACCTGATTTGAGAAGATACCAATCTGAAATCTATGAGAGATGGGCAGAGAAGAAAAAAGGTGTGATAGTTATGCCAACAGGTGCTGGAAAAACTCTTGTTGGAATAAAAGCAGTTTGTGACATACATAAACCTGCTTTATGTGTTGTACCGACTCTTTCCCTTGTTGATCAATGGCTTGAAAAATTCAAAGATTTTTCAGATGATATTGGAGAATGGACGGGAAGAAGAAAAGCACTCGCACCTATAACTGTCTCTACATATGATTCAGCTTCAATTTCAGCTGATTTTCTTGGCAACAAGTTTGAAATCTTGATCTTTGATGAAGTACATCATCTTCCCTCTGAAAACTACAGAAGAATAGCTCTCTTTTCTATAGCACAGTACAGAATGGGATTAACTGCAACACTTGAAAGGGAAGATAATCTCCACGAACTCATCAAAGATCTTGTTGGGGATACATACGAATTGAGTTATAAGGATGTAGAGGATTTCCTCGCCGACTGGGAAATCAAGCAGATAAAGGTCAGAATATCTCGCGAAAATTATTCAAAGTATAGAGAACTTATGAGTAAGTATATAAGCTTTTGTATAAAGCAAGGCCTTGACCCGCGAGAGAAGACGAGCTTTCTCAGAGTCATAAACATGTCCGCACACTCACAAGAAGCAAGAGAAGCTCTTTTATCTCATAGGTTAGCCAAGGATATATCCAAAAATTCGGGCGAAAAGTTAGAAGTTGTCGGACAACTCATTCAGAAACATCAAAATGACAAAATCATAATATTCACGGACAGCCAGAGCATGGCTTACAGAATATCCGAAACTTTCCTTATACCCTGTATAACATCCGATATACCTCAGGAGGAAAGGCAAAAGTATATGGTCGGTTTTTCATCAGGAGTTTATCATGCTATAGTTTCCGCTCATGTTTTAGATGAAGGTATAGATGTTCCTGATGCTTCTTGTGCGATAGTAGTTTCCGGTTCCTCAAGCTCAAGAGAATTCATACAAAGACTTGGCAGAATCCTAAGGCCATCAAAGCCTAAAGCAGTTTTATACGAAATCATATCTGCTGGAACATCGGAAAAGTTCTCCTCAGAAAGGAGAAAAAATAAGTTAGAAGATTTTGACTGAAACAAAACTGAAAATTGACCAAACACTCAATAGGAATTATAAAAAGTTTTTATGGATCTAGAACTTAGCGATCAGCAAGAACTTCTCGTGAAAACCTGTGAGGATTTCGCTTCAAAGGAGATAAGACCGAAGATAAGAGAGAAAGAAAAAGAAGGTGTGAAGGATCTAAGGGACCAGATATACGAACTTGGCTTGTTTGGCGTTGAATTTCCAGAAATTTTCGGCGGCGCTGGTATGGGAATGATTGAAAGAGCTCTAGTCCTAAAAACACTCTCTGAAAAAGGAGATGGTGGAACCGTATTCTCAATATTCTACCCATTATTTCCTATGTATGCTATTTTTGAACTCTCGGAATCTAAGGATATTCTAAAAGATGCAATATCGGGGAAAATAAAAATGGCACTCGCAAAATGCGGACTTGCACCATCATACATAAGAACAAAACCAATAACACCTGAAGAAGAAATAAAAGTCATCGTAGAAGATAGAAACATAAGAAGAATAATATTCTTCGCTGAGGAAAAAAAAGGAATCTATTCATTATATTATTCTGATGAATTTGAGTTCGGAAATGAACTCTTTAGATCAGGAGTTCTATCATCCCCAGCTTTTGAAGTAAAGGTCAAAAAGTCTGAAAAGATAGCCGAAAATGTCCTATCAAATCCAAACTGGGAGAAATTCCTCTCAAGAATCAAGCTTTCGATATCAGCAATATGTGTCGGGATTTGCAAGGCAGCAGCAGATTACGCACTTGAATATGCTCTTGAAAGAATAGCTTTTGGAAGACCTATAGCATACCACCAAGCCATATCTTTTATGCTCGCAGATATGGATATACTCTCGGATTCCCTTGAAATATCTCTCTATAAATCCTGTTATGATTTTGACAAACAGAAAGAATTTTACGAAGACTCCTCAACCGAACTTATTCTTGAAACCCTATCCACCGGCAGAAAAATAGTTTCAGATGCAGTTCAAATACTTGGAGGACACGGTTATATAAAAGATCATCCAGTTGAAAAATGGATGAGAGATTTTGAAGATATAATACATACATTTGGTTCCCCCACTATGTATGAAGGAAGTATTAAAAACTTGCAGGCCGGCATATAGTTCTATTTAAATATACCCAAATTTATAAAAATCAAATTATGATACCCCGCTCAAACACAAAATAACAGAATACTGTGCTACAATGTTATTCATCAAAGAATAACAAACTTTTTCAAAACAACAGACCAAAAAGATAGGCAAAAACCACCAAAAGTTTTCGATAAGAAAACTTAAAACATATATAACTCTGCTACCTTAATTTTCACAGATTAACTGATAACACCTACTTTAAAAATGTAAGGATTTTTCTCAATCATCAGATTAAGTTTGATAGTAAGGCGTGTCAGTTTATGCAGGTAGGTTTTGAGGCTTTTTGCCCAAATACTTCCTTGAATCTTTCAAAATCTCTTTCCCATAGGCACAGTGTATGGGCTTGCTTCAGATATCCGAACTTATATATCGTCGGATTATCAAAATTCTCCACAAGTATATTGGGACTCGGATAGAAAAATTCTACATATCTTCTTTCCGCTACCTTCCTTGCTTCATCCAATATCTTTTGCATCTGCTCAAGGTGATTATTATATTCGCTATTTAAAATGCCCTCATAAAGAGTTCTTATAAAATTCGCACGAAGGTATGTTATCAAAACACCATCTTTTATCTCGTCAATGATTCTCTTCCATGGTCCTTTATCATCAACTGATGATAACGAGTGGTATATGCCTTTCATTTGCTCCTCAAATATTCCAAGTTTGTTAAGGATCTTTTCAACATCTGTTCTGGATTTTTTAGCATCCTCAAACGATATTCTACATGGTTGAGAAATAATAACCTTAGTCTGACATGCTAAATCAACATAAAAATCTTCTCCAGAGAGATAAGCAGCGAGTTCCTCTCTTATAAGATAATGATATTGCACTTCTGCAAGTTTGCTAACAAGTTCAGCAACATCCTTTTGTATGAAAAACTCATTAAGAAGATCCGAAAATGTTTCTGGAGCAGGATAATAAGACACCCTTAAAGAAACATAATCATTTAGCCAGTATCCCCACTCCCAGCCAGATGAAAATATAATGTGTGCGTAAAAGTTTTTAATAGCAGATCTATCAGATCGCCTGAAGATCTCAAAAATATCGAACCACCTTGATATAACATATATAGGCAAATACAGAGGCACTGAGTTATCAAATGCAACCCAATAAGATGTTTCCGGCTTATAACCAGTCTTTCTACCTTCCTTCATCATCTGAAAAAGAAAATCTCTGTGCTCACTAAAATCTTTGTGATTGTATGCGCCTCCGGCGGAATCAAAAAGATTGTAATACATAACAGTATGCACAAGATTTACAATCTGCGGATTAGCAAACTTTACAAGGAAGTAATACAAAAGCTTCTCCCCATTATACTCAACACGAAGATTTTCAAAATTCCCAACATGAACTGTAGTATGAACTTCAATAGAACTGTTGATAGACTTTATCTTTTCATAAGTTTCATTCAAAACACGAACAAATGTATTTGGTTCTTCTCCAATGAATTCTCCAAAAGATAAATTCACCACATCAAAAGGGAGAGAAAAAATTTTGAGGAAGTTCTCATCTGTTCTGAGAAGATAAGCATTCTGCAAACTTGATTGAGAGAATATCTGCACATTCACACCAACTTTTACACCTATGCTGTGGGCATAATCAATTATCCTTGATGAAAGATCTTTCCATTCCTTATATCTTGATTCGTTGTTTATATCTCCCAGTGGGACCCATTGAACAAAATTTCCCCTGTTCAGAACAATCCAGCGTATGATTTTTTTAGCTTCCTCAAAGTTTCCCGGAAAGTGAAAAGAAACAAAAGCTTCGGTTGGATGAAGGGTATGAAGATGCAACCCCCTTATAGCAACAGACGGCTCAAAAATCTTTTTTGATATCCTCGCAATTGCACTCCTGACAGATTCCTCATCTATATACTGAGGCTCTATGAAAAAAAACGGATGAGGAAATCTAAAACCTGATATCTCAAAAACTGCAGCCACTCCATAAATCATCCCAAGTATTTCCCCTCCCTTTACGAGAAAAAATAAATCTTTATCCTCGAGCACATAGCATTCCACACATTCCGAACCCTGAACAAATACATTTATCCCCTTCTTTTCAATACACTGCAAAGGATCCTGACACATTGAAACTTTGATCTTATCAAGTTTTAGTTCCTTCAGGAAATTGATAAGTTTTTGCTCTGGCGTCATTATATTAATAAACGTTTTTCTTCTACCATTACCATCAGCACAGGAAATAATGGCCAAAGAAGAAAGAAAAGCCGTTATAAATAGCTTCACCATAAACTATACTCTATATAGTTATTCAAGTTATTCAGAAGGAATGAGACAAGATTTTTAGTAATACAAATACACAAAAATTTACGGAATTATCCAGAAGAAATCACATACAAGATGAACAAAATCAAAAACTTAAATCTTGATTAGAGTCAAGAAGGGTCAAAAAGGAAAAAATTATAAAAATTGGTATAAGGGTCGAATTTGATGCTTCTTATACTTTTGAGTTAATTCCAATTTCTGAGGAGATATGATGTTATTGGAGGGGGACCGAGAGTGATATCGGCTATAACATCTGGAGACGCTATTTTTATATCATCTGGGACTGATTGCCCAGTTGTGATAAATGCTACAGGAGTTTCAGTCGCACATCCCACATTCAAAATCGTTCCAGGATAAGAAGTTTCATCAACCTTTGTAAATATAAAATAATCAATACCTATTTCTGAAAATCCTCTTATAACCAAGATTATTTCCTCATCTTTCTGCGAAGTAGATATAAGTAAAGCAACTTCAACTTTACTGTGATTATTTATTTGGGATATTATAGAGGAAATCCTTTTGATGTTTTTTACATCGTACTGACTCTTTCCCATTGTATCAATAACTACAAGGTCGAAATTAGAAAGCTTTGGTAGAACTTTTTGAATCTCCTCTGGAGTTGTAGCGACAAAGAGAGGAACTCCCATAATTTCGGCATACTTTTTCATTTGGTCCACAGAAGCTATTCTATATCTATCTGTTTCAAGGAGAGCTATGTTTTTTGATCTTGTGATAGCATACGTAGCAGATATTTTGGCAGCAGTTGTGGTCTTACCGACACCAGTCGGACCAACGAGAGCTATAAATTTTTTCCTAACATCTTGAAGGGGATTCCTAAAAGTCATATATCTTGATATAACAGATGATAAACCACTCAGGTCAAATTTCATTTTTGAAGTCATGATATCCTCAGTTATTGAAAGGGCGATACTTCTTTCTACTCCACGAGCAATGAGTTTTTTGAAGAATAAGAGGGCTTCTTTTGGTAATTTCAATTCCGCAGGGTTCATCGCTTTTTTCGAGATGAACTCAATGTTCTCTTTTACATAAACAAACTCTCTTTTGAGCTCATCTATTTTCTGAATCACTTGCTGAAGTTCTGTCATCTTATTAATAGTCTCGGCGATGCCCTCATTATCCTTGTTCTTTATCTCCGGAACACCAACTATAACCTCATAAAATCTTTCTCCACCAATCATTTTTTCCTCATATCCAAGCAAAACAGCATTTCCATTTGTATCTTCTTTTATTTTCTCAAAGATCTTCAAGAGATTCTTGCCGGAAAATTTCTTTATGACAGAGTATTTCACAAATATAATTATACTTTTTTGATATGCTTGTCATTTTGAACCTTGATTCTCCATCTTTTCACCCGTTTGAAATAAACAAGGAACTTTTTGAAGATTGCAAGAAATTCTTTCATGTTTTTTCATTTGATTTTGAATGTGTGAGTATTGGTAAGTTCTCAGAAGTCATCAACTTTGGTTATCCTTATTTCAGGCGAATATCTGGCGGAGGACTAGTTTTCCATGGTCCTCATAGAGATATATCAATGGCATTCTCCTTTTTTTCTCGTTCTATAAATATAAGGGAGATCTTCAGTCAAATTTATTTAAAATTATTAAATTTTATAAGATTAAATTTAGGTTTTAAATGTTCTATCAGAGATGATGGGATATATTCTAATGGCGATAAAATATTTGGAATGGCTGCTGCAAGGAAGAAGAATTTTTTTCTCATAGAGGGATGCATACTGGCTGGATCTAACGACGTTAAAAGAAATATTATAAAAAAAGAATTTATGTGCTTTCAAAATTTTGGTGTAGAAATTAAAAATTTCTACGATATCTCCTACAACTTACTCAAATTTTTGAAGGAAAATTTCGTAGAAATATGATCAAAAATGATCTTATTATTTAGCTTGTCGGATTTTTCTCAAAAATTTTTCATTTTTTATCACTTTGGAAAGAAAAATTTTTAAAATAATTTTCGTAAAGAAATAAAAATTTTTGTTTTTGTTCATTGTTATGAAAAAAGATATAAATTTTTACAAAAAATTTTCTTACAAAGGATTTTTATATTATATTTTTATTTTTATTAAAAAAATATGATAAAGGATAAAAGGGGGAAAATTAATAAATAGAGGTAAATAAAGGATGGTAAGATTAGAAAAGGGTTCAGCACTAATAATTGTAGATGTTCAGAATGATTTTATGCCTGGAGGAGCTCTAGCGGTACCTGATGGAGATAAAATAATCAGCCAGATAAACAGATATATAGAGAGGTTCAAGGGACACAACATCTTTGCCACATGCGATTGGCATCCGGAAAATCACATATCCTTTCAACAAAGGGGTGGGCCTTGGCCACCGCATTGTATCCAGAACACCGAAGGAGCTAAGTTCCACAAAGACCTAAAGCTCCCAGAGAATACAAACATAATAAAGAAGGCTTCTGACCCAGATAAGGATGCGTATTCAGGCTTTGAAGGAACAGAATTAGCAAGCAAATTGAAGGATCTTGGAGTTAATACTCTCTTTATTTGTGGGGTAGCTACAGAATACTGCGTAAAAAACACTGTCCTTGATGCCCTGAAAAATGGATTTAAAACCTACTTACTTACTGACGCTATAAGAGGGATAAATGAAGCTGACTCTCAAAAAGCTATAGAAGAGATGAAACAAGCTGGAGCTGAAACCTTGGAGATAAAAGACATTGAGCCTACCGAAAAAGCCGATAAGGTTATGGAGAAAGCGAAGGAGATAATAAAAGAAGTAACCGAACAAGTTATGAAGGATGTCTCAAGGGAAATTAGAAAAAAATCCATAAAAATTTCAAAAGATATTAAAAAAATTGTAAAAAAATCTAAAAAAGATATAAAGAAATTTTTAAGCAAGAAAAAAGGAGTAAAAGAAGCAGATTTTGTAGCTGAAACTATAAGGAAGGTAGTAGATTCCCTCAAAGGTAAGAAGGTTAGTAAAGAAAGGGGGAAGATTTCGCCCCGAGGTCTGACCCGGGGCAAAACAAAGAATAAAAAAGGAGGTGGGAAAACTATGGCTACTACTAAAAAAGGTAGTGCAAAAGCAAAACAAAAAGCAAAAAGCAAAAAAGCGAAAAAATAATAAAAAAGGGGGTATCTAAGCCCCCTTTTACCTAATTTTAAAAAACTGAATGAAGATCTGCATAGTTGCCGGTGGAACAGGTGGGCATATAGCTCCCGCACTTGCTGTCGCTGAAAAGATAGAACGAGAAGAAAAATTTTTCATAACCGGCAAATCTCGTGCAAGTGAAAAAAGATTCATCAAAAATATAGATGCCAAAGAAATACAATATATAGATGTAAAACCGATTGTCGGAAAAGGTCTGAAATCTGCTCTCGGATTTTTCTCCTCATTCTTATCATTAAAAGAGTCCTATGAAATTCTCAAAAAAATAAATCCAGATGTCGTTATCGGCTTTGGTGGATATGTATCTGGCCCGGTATGCCTTGCCGGGAAAATCTTGAAAAAGAAAGTCTTTATACACGAGCAAAACTCAGTTATGGGATTTACGAACAAAGTTGCATCTTTATTTTCAGATAAAGTATTCACTTCTTTCAAAGAAACGGAAGCTCCTATGTTATTAAAGAAAAAATTCGTGTATTCCTCTTTCCCGCTGCGCAATAAGTTCAAAGAAGATCTCCAACGCGGACTTGAGAAAAAAAATGATTCAGATAAACTAACCATATTTGTCTCTGGAGGAAGTCAAGGAGCTGTTGGACTCAATAAACTTTTTGTGGAAACTATTGAAAAAATAGCCAAAGTTTTCCCGAATATAAGAAACCACCTAAAGATTTTTCATCAAACAGGAGATCTTTCATTTGATTTTGTTCATAATTCTCTTTCTTCTTGGAACGCAGAAGTTTTTCCTTTCACTGATGATTTTGGATTTTTCCTTGGTATGTGTGATATTGCTATATCAAGAGGAGGTGCAGGAACCGTATTCGAAATCGCATTTTCAAAAAAAGTAGCTATTTTTGTTCCACTGCCAAAATCTGCTGGAGGACACCAGGAGAAAAATCCCAGATATCTCCTTAGTGATTCGTGTTTTATTGTAAGGCAGTATGAAAAACACAAATTTGAGATAAATCTATCTGACCTCATAATGAATGAAGGTTTGAGGAGAGACTTTGCAGAAAAACTCAAAGATATTCATGTAGAAGATGGTTCATTCCGTATTTTGAATTTTGTGCGGGAAAGAGGATGAGATCTCACTATAGTTTCTTTTAGAATATTGGGTGCTATCTTCGTATAAATTTCGGTTGTGGAAAGATTTGAATGTCCAAGCATTACCTGAACATTCCTTATATTCATCCCTCTTTGAACAAGATGTGTAGCAAAACTATGACGCAAAAGATGAGGATACAATCCATATCTTTTCAGAATTAACCATACTCCTTGCCTTGTTATTTTCTTTCCTTTAGCGTTTGTTATCAGATAGTCAGTTTTTGGATTGATTTTTCTCCTTTCATCTAAATAAATTGGAACTATCTTTTTAGCTTCAGTGCTTATTGGGATAAATCTCTGCTTTCTACCCTTCCCCTCTACCTTTATTATATCTTTTTCCGTAATATCATTTACCTTGAGATTTACAAGTTCAGACACTCTGAGACCAGAACCATATAAGAGTTCAAGTATAAGTCTATCTCTTACGCTTTCAAATCCAGAAATTGGTATTCCTTCTATTTTTGATGTGATCTCCGACTCATCTGGAACCTTCGGTATTTCTCTTGAATCCTTGAGATTTTTTATTTTTTTGATTTTCTTCAGTAGTTCTGTTTCATTTTTCTGTCTCGCAATAAATTTGAGATAGCATCGCAAAGCTGATAATTTCCTGTTTATACTCGTTGTATCATAAAACTCTTTCATTCTGTTGATCAGTGTTTCAACATCTCTTTCATCTATTTCCCTAAAGCTTTTTTCATTGAGCATTTCCTTTATGTCCTTCAGGTCTTTTATATATGATTGAGTCGTGTTTTCACTTCTTCCCAGAACAAAATAAAGATAACTCTCAAACTCTTCAAATTCATCCATTTTCTAAAATTTTAAAAATGTGTATTTGATCTCCGCTATCATATCTCACTAAACTTAATGTATGAGCATTCTACAGGTGAAGAACATAGAAACTGTTTATTACGATAGGCTTTATATCTTAAAAGGGATTTCTCTTGACGTGAATGAAGGCGAGATAAGAGTCGTGCTTGGTCCAAACGGAGCAGGGAAAACAACGCTTGCCAAAACTATAGCAGGGCTAATAAAAGATCAGCCACGCAAGGGCGAAATCATATTTGAAGGAAAGAACATAGAAAGGAAAGAAGCAGACAAGATAGCTCGTATGGGAATCATACTTGTTCCAGAAGATAGAGGAGTTTTTCCTGAATTGACAGTTGAAGAGAACCTGAAGATTTCCGGATGGAGTAAAGGGAAAGACGAATGGATATTTGATATATTTCCGAATCTCAAGGCTAAGATGAATGAGATAGCGAACAATCTATCTGGTGGCGAGCAACAAATGGCTGCTATTGCCAGAGCTATAATGAAAAAGCCAAAACTTTTAATTTTAGATGAACCTTCTCTTGGCCTTTCTCCAAAACTTGCTTATGAGCTTTTCCTGACTCTCCGCAAACTCAATGAAGACCTAAAAATAACCATGCTTATCGTTGAACAGAATGCTAGAATGTCCATTGAAATATGTCATTATGGGTATATTATGGAAAACGGAAAATTCGTTTTTGAGGGAAAATCAGAAGATCTAAAAGACAATGAACTTGTAAAAGAGCTTTATCTTGGTGGTAGCATAAAAAAACCAGAAAAAGGATGGAAACTCTACAAAACCAAAAGAAGATGGTAATGAGATTTTGCGAAAGTTGTGATTTTTCTTCTTTATAAACTATAAAACCTATCATATGAAGCTTTGGTTTTCAAAGTATCAAGCTCTTGGGAACGACTTTTTAGTTGTAGATCTGAGAGTTCCACAGGGAGGGGATAATCTTTCTTTATCGGATTTTGCAAAGAAATATTGTTCAAGAAACTTCGGCATAGGAGCTGATGGAGTTTTATATCTTTTACCGCCATCAAACGATGAGTTTGACTTTAAAATGAGAATATTCAACGCTGATGGATCAGAAGCTGAGATGAGCGGGAACGGAATAAGATGTCTTGGTCAGTATGTTTTTGACATGCAACTCAAAAAGTCAGATCAGATAGTCTTTGAAACAAAAGCTGGGAAAAGAGTTGTTCAGAAATCAGAAAATGGTCTTAAGGTTGATATGGGTAATCCAACAATTCTATCAGATTTTAAATTTGAGGGTTTAGAAGGTGTAAGAGTAGATACAGGCAATCCACACATTGTGTTTTTTGGTAATTTTTCGCGCGAAAAATTCTTAGACATTGGGTCAAGGGTATCCAAAGAGTTCAATTCTAATGTAGAGTTTGCGAACGTAATTTCGGTGTCTGAAGTCAATGCTTGGGTTTGGGAAAGAGGTGTAGGAGAAACTCTTGCTTGCGGGACAGGAGCTACAGCTATAACCAAAGCCGGTGTTGAAAAAGGTCTTCTTCATAAAGGTCAGAAGGTAAAAATAAAATTTTTAGGTGGAGAGCTATATACCATAATACAAGATTATAATGTCTTTATAGAAGGAAAAGCTAACTATGTATTTTCTGGCTATGTAGATTTGTGAGATTTATGGCAAAGCAGAAAAAAGAGGAAGCACTTAAAGATGTAAATAAAAGCGAAGGAGGCACAATTCAAACCGAACAAGAAACGCATCTGAAAGAAAATGAAGAACAACCTAAAGAGAACAAAGGTGATGCATATGATGTAGAGGTTGAAATAAAAAAAGATTTAGAAAAAGAGTCTGAATTGAACCCAGCAAAACTTGTAGAAGAAAACATATCCTTGAAGATCCAGATAGAAGAGCTTAAGAACCAGGTCAACGAATTCAAGCAAAAGTGGATATATACATTTTCGGAATACGAAAACTATAGGCGTAGAGTCAAAAACGAGATAGAATCAGAGGTCAGAAACAGGATTTCAAAAATAATAGAGAACTTCATTGAAGCAGTAGATAGTATAGAGTCTGCGATGAAATACATAAGCGATGAGAACACCCTGGCAGGGATAAAGCTTATAAGGGACATCATAGAAAAAGCAATGGAAAGGAGCGGAGCTAAAAAAATCGATCTTAAAGAAGGAGATTTGTTCGATCCAGCAAAATGTGAAGTAATAGATTTCATGGAATGCGATAAAGAAGAGGATGACAAAAAAATAGCAAAGGTCGCATCGGTAGGCTTTGAATTCGAAGGTAGAATCATAAGACCGGTAAGAGTTATAGTTTGGAAGAAAAAGCAGGAACAAAAATCTGATGGAAAATAAAAAAAACATAACAGGCGTCGAGGGAACATTTTCCGAACTTCTTGAAATAGTAGATACTTTAAGAAAAGAGTGTCCATGGGACAGAGAACAAAAGGTTGAAGATATAAAGTTTAAGTTAGTAGAAGAATCCTATGAGGCTATTGATAGGTTTGATAAAGGAGACCTAGAGGGGTTCGCGTCTGAACTTGGAGATGTTCTTTTGGTTGTTCTCTTTATGATAAGAATAATGCAGGATGAAGGGAAGTTTGATTACAAGTATGTTCTGAAAAAACTGATTCACAAGCTAATAGAGAGACACCCACATGTTTTTGGGGAGAAAAAATTGGATAACGCGAAGGATGTTCTGAGAAACTGGGAGAATATGAAAGGGAAAATAAAAAAGGATGATTTTAACATATCTATGCCATCCCTTTACCTTATTTACAGAATCATCGAAAAGATAAGGAACAAGCTTGGGAGTGTTGAGGATCTCAAGGAGAGATTTAAGGTTGATAGGATTGACAATTCTGATATTCCAGAATTGATTTTCAGGTATAGCGTTTTGTGCGCTCTTGACGGTATAAATTTAGAGGATGAGATGAGAAAAAGAGCCATCCAGATCATTGAGAAATTAGAAAATAGTGAAGACTTTCTTGTGGATAGTCTTTTCAATACAAATAATCCAAAACCTAAAAAATCCTTGGAATCGTGAACTACTCCATCTTATAGAAGATGGAGCTTCCTGCTTCAACGAGGCTCATAGGCCTCTCCACAGTTCGGGACGTCCCTACCCTACCACCCTTGACAACCCTTTGGTTATCAGGGTTATAATTATAATCAGAAACTGACTTCTTGTCAAATTCTTGAAATTCATCTCCACACCGTAGAGAATGGAGACTTCTTGCAAGATTCAGGTGAAATCTTCTAATCTCCTTAACAAAAACAAAAATAAATAACAAGACAAAACTGAATTTTCCAACTTAAATATAAAAGAATAGAAAATAAGATAATATGCATCAGGATAACAGAGATATCATATTCACCGATGAAGATGAAGAAGACCAGGGGAAAGGCGAACAGATACAATCATCTTTGGCAAAAATCTCTGAAACTGAAATAGGTAAGTTTAAAGAAGATATACCAGTTCCAGTTATAACTTTGTTCGGTAATCCAGTTTTCCCGGGAGCACTTTCACCCGTTTCAATAACAGATGAAGATACAATATCTGCAGTGGAGCAAGCCATTTCATCACATAGGTTTGTATTTGCAACTATAATAAAAGACAATCCAAAAAGTCCAAAAGACATAGAAAGCTTTGGAACAATCTGTTTCATAGCAAGAAGTGGGAGAGGACCAGATGGAATATACAGGGTATTGCTATTTGGACAAGCGAGAGCCAAGATTGAAAACTTTGTACGAGAGATCCCACCACTCCTTGTCAGAGTGAAAATCCTTGAAGACAAAAGACCTTTGATATTTGACCCTGAACTTGAAGCTTATACGAGGGAAGTAATCTCAATGTTTATAGAATACATATCTTTACTTCCCATCAAACCTCCACCAGAATTTATCGCCTTCTTGAAATCAATAGATATCCCGGGAAAGCTAGCTGACATTATTTCATCAAACCTACCGATCAGAGCTCGTGAGGCTCAGGACCTTATAGAGACAATAGATCAAAGGGAAAGGATGAGAAAACTACTCTCAATTTTACTTAGGGAGAAAGAAATCACCAAAGTGAGATCAGAAATATCAAAGCGAATAGGCGAAAAGATAGAAAGGGCTCAGAAAGTAAGGCTACTTCATGAAGAAATGGAAGAAATAAGAAAAGAAATTGAAAGATTGGAGGGCCAAAAAAAAGACGACCTTGAAGAGTTTAGAGAGAAGGCTCAAAAGATTCCAGAACAAGCAAGAAAAGAAGTACTAAGGCAGGTAGATAGACTTGCGTCTATACCAACAGAATCCCCAGAATATATTGTTATAAGAAACTGGGTTGAGGAAGTATTAGCTTTACCGTGGACGGAAGAGACAGAAGATAAACTTGATATAAAAAGAGCAAAGGAAGTTCTTGATGAAGACCATTGGGACCTGGAAGATGTTAAGGACAGAATAATTGAATTTCTATCAGTTGGGGTACTAAAAAATGAGATACCAAAGGGGACAATACTGTGCCTGATAGGTCCTCCAGGTGTCGGCAAGACATCACTTGGAAGATCTATAGCGAGAGCTCTTGGAAGAAAATTTGTAAGAGTTTCACTCGGTGGAGTCAGAGATGAAGCAGAAATAAGAGGGCACAGAAGAACATATATAGGAGCCATGCCTGGTAGAATAATTACGGGGATGAAGCAAGCCGGGTCAAAAAATCCAGTCTTTATGCTTGATGAGATAGATAAAATGTCCTTTGACTTTAGAGGAGACCCTGCTGCCGCACTGCTTGAGGTTCTGGACCCAGAACAAAACAACGCCTTCGTAGATCACTACATCTCTGTTCCCTTTGATCTTTCAAAAGTTCTTTTCATCACAACAGCTAATGTTGCAGAGAATATCCCAGGACCTCTGCTTGACAGGATGGAGGTTATATATATCCCCGGATATACAGACCTTGACAAACTCAACATAGCAAAAAAGTATTTCATACCTAAAGCACTTGAGAACACTGGACTCAAAGGTAAATATGAGATAGAAATGAAAGATGAAGCAATTCTAAAGATCATAAGAGAATACACCTACGAAGCAGGTGTTAGAGAACTTTCAAGAAAAATAGACTCCCTCTTTAGGAAGATAGGGAGAAACATTTTATCAGGTGAAGGAATTATAAGCAACGGTAAAACCGAGGTTTCAGCTGATATCGTTGGTAAGCTTCTTGGTCCCCCTACCTTCATAAACTCTGAGGAGGTATCTGGAGCTTCCATTGGTGTAGCTACCGGTCTTGCTTGGACACCAGCTGGTGGTGATATAATGAAAATAGAAGCTGCATTGATACCTGGGAAGAGTGAAATCCACCTTACAGGAAGCTTAGGAAATGTCATGAAAGAGTCCGCAGAGGCAGGAATAACTTATGCACGAGTTAATGCGAAAAATCTCGGAATAGATCAGAAAAAATTCAATAATTTCGGAATACATATTCATGTTCCGGAAGGAGCTGTTCCAAAAGATGGGCCATCTGCCGGAGTGACAATTTGTGTTGCGCTCGTTTCTACACTATCTGGTAAACCAGTAAAGCAAGATATAAGTATGACAGGAGAAATAACGCTAAGAGGAAAAATTCTTCCTGTCGGTGGTATAAGAGAAAAAGTGTTAGCTGCCTACAGATTCGGTATTAAGGAAGTTATCCTCCCCTACGACAACTTTAGAGATCTTGAAAAAATTCCTCAAGAAGTAAAGGAAAAAATGAAATTTCATCTGGTAAAGCATCTTGATGAAGTATGGGAAAAGGTTTTTATTAAAAACCCAAAAAACAACAATAGCAATAAATTGCATAAAGCTCTCAAGAAGAAAAAATCTAAAAAGCGATAAATAAAATCTGAAAATATTGAAGAGAAATAAAAAAAGCGAATAAACAGAAAGATAATGAGACAGAAAAAAATCATAGCGCTTAATGTAGGAATGCTTCTGCTATATTTTATAACACAGAGTTATATTCCTCTTGTTATCGCATTAATATTTTCCGCCCTTGAAACCTTCAGTGAAAAAATATCTGAAAAAGTTTTTTTCATCGTTGAAAAAACCTTGAAAGAGATCGGAAACATATTGTTCAACTTCATCTTACTTCTTGCTTTCTACCTCATTATCACCCCAACTGGTATGATGTGGAAAGCATTTTCCAAAAAAGATAAAAAAGACCAAAAATCTTATTTCAAAGAAGTTAATAAATCTTTTAAGTTATCAGATTTTGAAAGGCAATTCTGATTTATCTCATATTTTAGACATTAATGAAATTTTCCCAAAGCATATATAAGTTCAAAACATGATCGATATTTCAAGCAAAATAAAAACAGAGAGAATAGCTAAGGCACAAGCCTCTGTGGAGATCTCACCTGAAACCTTGAAAATTATAAAGGAAGGTAGAGTTCCCAAAGGGGATGTGTTTGAAGTTTCTCGTGCTACCTCGATTCTATCGGCAAAAAAGACCTCAGAGATTTTGCCATTCTGCCACAATATACCGATTGAATGGGTTGATGTCAAGTTTGAAATCAAAAACAATTCTATCCTGATAGAAACCACGGTGAAATCTGTGTCAAAGACTGGATGTGAGATGGAAGCTCTTTTTGCTGCTTCTGTTTGTGCCCTCAACATATATGATATGCTCAAACCAATTGACAAACAGATAAGAATAACAGATATAAAAATCGTAGAGAAAAAAGGGGGAAAATCTGATTTCGTTGAAGAAATACCTGAAAACTTCAAGTCCGCAGTTCTTGTAATATCAGACTCTGTCTATTCTGGTAAAAAGCAAGATAAATCTGGCAAAATAATTGTTGAAAAGCTAAAAGAAATTGGAATAAAAAGTGTAGAATATAAAATAGTTCCGGACGAAGCAGATCAGATATCAAAAGAGATACTCAATTGGTGCGATAGAGGCTTTGATCTTATACTGACAACTGGAGGAACTGGACTATCTCCAAGAGATACCACGCCGGAAGCAGTAAAACCACTGATTGAAAAAGAGATACCAGCTATCATGGAGGCCTCAAGAGCTTATGGTCAAGAAAGAACACCCTACTCTATGCTTTCAAGAGGGATAGCAGGTGTGAGAGGAAAAACACTAATAATAACTCTTCCCGGATCTTCACGCGGAGCAGAAGAATCCATGAACTCACTGTTCCCATACGTCCTACACATATTCAGGATGATGAAAATGGGAAAACACAAAGAAAGTTGAATGGTTTTATATGAATCCAAGATAAATCAATGTCTGAAGCATCTTTTTCCGGTTGTAAAGAGTTTTATTCCAAGTTTCTCTGCGGTTTTTATAACATCGGCATCCCTTATTGAACCTCCAGGATGGGCAACGAAAATCTGTGAGTCTGGAAATTTTTCCTTTATCCCAGAATTTATTACCTCTAAAGAATCTGGGAAAGGAAAAAATCCATCTGAAGATACAAAGAATTTTTCAAACCCATTTCTTCTGTGAGCAGAGATATGCTCACCAAGTTTCTTCAAGGCAAATTCTGCTGAATCAACTCTTGAAGTAAAACCAACACCTATTCCCAAAAGTTGAAAACCAGATGTTATAGCAACACAATTTGATTTCCCAAAACGGGCAATTGTATAAGAGAACATAAGTTCCCTTATATCTTCTTGAGAAAATTCAAATTCGTAAGAAGGTTTAAAATCATTCTCCTGAATATCCTCATCTAAATCACTGTATTTTTCATAAATAAAGCCACCAAGAACACTTTTGATCTCCAAAACCTCATTTTTCACAAAATCTTCGCCGAACCTTATTAACCGAGCCTTCTTTGCAGAAAGAATTTCAATAGCTTTATCATCAAAATCAGGAGCTGCTATAACATCAAAAAATTTTCCTTTCAACTCCTTAGCGATCGCGCCAATCACAGGAAAAGAAACAGCAAGTATTCCACCATAGGCGGATTTCTGATCTGAATTCCAAGCAAGATTTATTGATTCTATTGGGTTTTCCGAAGACGCAGCACCACATGGAGAACCATGCTTAACTATGCAAGAAGAATAAGTCCCAAGAATTCTCCTCAAAGCAAGAGCGCATCTCACTGCAGAATCAGCATCGTAAAGATTATTCAAAGATATATCACCTTTCAAGGACTCAAAATCTGGTAGCCTTCCACCAACTAAAAGGAAACCTTTTCTATCAGGATTAGTTCCATATCTCAAATCTTTATAAACCTCAAAAACAATCGGGATAAAATCCCAACCAAAGTATTTGACATAGTTCTCAAGTTGATATTTCAGAACATATCTCGCAGCCTTCCTGTTGAGTTCTTGCAAAAGATCATACGGTATACCCCCCATATTTTTCAACGTAAGATAAACAATGTTGTAATCTTTTGGTTCAACAACAACGAGAGTTCTATCACCAGCTTTTATCCCTGCTCTTATAAGAGAAACTCCACCGATATCCGGTTCTATACCCGGGTCATATAGATTAACCACGAGAATATCAAACCTTGATATATTCAATTTTTGAGCTTCTTCATTCGTTGCGAGTATCCTTGCAAATATATCGGGATGGAGCGTTTTCACTTTACCTCCAAGTATTTCAGGAAATCCTGTTATTTCTGCCAAATATCTAACATTAACTCCCGAACTTTTCAGGTAATCCGCTGTTCCACCTGTTGCAAATATATCTATACCTAAAGAATCAAGCTTTTTAGCAAAATCATCTATACCTCGTTTATCATAAACAGATATAATAGCAGTTTTTGCTTTGATCATAACAAAGTTAAATCTTCATTTTTCCTGTATCTGAATACTCTAAAAACAGATTTTTTATTCAGAATTCAGCTGAAATCCTGATAACAAAATCAATAAGCTCCCTCAGTTCTTACAACGACCGCTATTGTTCTTAGGATTATAACTATATCAAGCCATATAGACCAGTTTTTCATGTACCAAACGGATATAACATTTTTATCTTCGTGTGATATGTTAGCCCTTCCCATAACTTGAGCTAGTCCAGTTATACCCGGTTTTATGTATTTTGCCCATTCCATATAGTATTCACTACAGCGCTCAACTTCTTCTGGAACAAGCGCTCTTGGACCAACTAAACTCATATCCCCCTTAAGAACATTTATTATCTGTGGAAGCTCATCTAAAGAAAACTTACGGAGAAATTTTCCAACACGAGTTATTCTTGGATCATAGCCTGGAATTTTACCAGTTCGCATATATATATCACGAAATTCCTGATTTTCCTCAAGATATTTCTGCAATATTTCCTGGTTATTCACATACATAGTTCTAAACTTGTAACACTTAAATTTTTTCCCATTCTTCCCGACTCTTTCCTGAGAGAATATCACCGGTCCTGGGGAGTCTAATTTTATGGCAATTGATATTATAATAAGAAGAGGAAAAAGCATCACAAATATTAGCAAAGATATGATTTTATCCATAAGTTCCTTCAAGAATCTGTTGAGAGGATTGGCCAACTTATTTTGAACAGTTAGAAAAAGGACCTGATGACCAAAAGAGTGTCTAAGCTCAGCCAAAACAGGAAGTCCGAACATATCTGGGACAACAGAGACTTTAGGAACAAATTTTTGTAAATGACTTGCAAGCGCAGTCAAAGCCTTATCTCCCAAAGAAGGAATGGCTAAAATTACTTCATCAACATGAGTTTCCTTCAATATATTCCATATATCAGTTGTCCTACCTATGACAAGAACATCTCTGCCTCTGAATTTCCAAACAGGTTTCCAAAGCTTTGCTCTATCATCATCTAGAACTCCAACTACATCATAACCCAGAGATCTTTCAGAATCTATGGATTTAAGAACACGCAAACCAGCCAAGCCACCACCGACAATAATAACTCTTTCACGCAAGCCGAGAATCCAAAGAATATCCTTAAGTGCAAACCTGCCTATAGATAAAACCAAAGTACCGATCAACAAAAAAAGAAAAATATCCAAAGATAACCTACTAAAATCATTGAAAATATACAGTAATGATGTAAATAAAAATACCCCTGTTATCCTTCCAATCTCATCCCATAATGGGAATCTCCTTGAATAAAGGTTGTATATAAGTGAGATTATAAGATAAACTGGAACAACAAAATAATGAAGATTGAAAACATTAGAAAGAAGAAACAGCAAGATAGAATCTAATCCAGCGAGTGAAAAACTATATATGACATTTTTGAGGAGTATGCTTTGGCCACGCTTTTCAGATATTTCGTGCGGAGCAAAATTAAGAATTTCCAAAATATCAAAATCTTCCGTTGTTATTTCCTTCTCGGGTATAGTAAATTTCTTCTCCAGATGATCGTTTATTAACGGTCCATAATAGGGCCTATCCCCCATGTTTTTTAAAGTATATATTAAAAACTAAACTTTATCAATAATACAAAAATAATCCATTGCAGAGTTCAGATATAGCAGATCACGATGAAATCTAGACGTGAACCTTTTAAAAGAAAATCTCCTTTGCCGAAAAATTTCCACATACTTATAGCATCATTTTATTTTTACGAAATACTACCTGATTAAGAAAAGAATGACCTTTCACATCTTCGAAAATTTTCCATAAAATTCATGCAATACTCGTATTACACTCATCACAAAGCAAAAAATTTATAAAAATATGAGGTATGAAACTTCTTTCAAAGAACTAATCTTAGGTGCAGAGAAAGAAATACTCTCTGTTATTATCGGGTTCAATCTTGAAACCTTAATCGTCATAAAATAGGACATAAAATTTTAAATTTGTAAAATCCATCTCTTTTATCGAAAAATTCTTATGATTTACTTACTATAGAATACATTCATCATGAAGGAAGTATTAAAACTTCTTGCAACAGAGAAATAAAGAAGTTCTCATCTATTCCTGCGAATTTTTCTCAAAAATGAATAAAGAGCTGGGACAAACAAAAGTGTAAGAAAAGTAGAGTTTAGGAGTCCAAAGACAGATGGGATAGCGAAGTTTCTACCTCCGACTATTGACTCACTTTCGGTAAATATTGATGGAACAAGCCCCAGGATAGTTGTCAGAGACGTCATAAGAACTGGGCGCAACCTTGAACTTGCACCCTCAATCAAAGCATCATTCCAACGCATCCCTTCTTCTCTCCTCTTTTTCTCAACAACATCAAGAAGCACTATACCGTTATTGACTGCTATACCTGAAAGCAAGAATATAGATATTGCAGCAAGCACAGAAAACGAAGTCCCAGTCAAAAACAGTCCCAAAATAGCACCACTCACAACAAGAGGAACAGTAAAAAGTATAATAAACGGAATCAGAAAAGATTTCAATATAACCACCATAGAAGCATAGACCAGAAACACTCCAAGGAGAACAACAATAATCACAGCCGAAAATGTTTTGCGTGTCTCAGTTAAGGCCCTACCAAACTGTACATCTAAATCCGGGAATTTCTCCTTAATAAAACTCACTATCTTTTGAGCGTCGGAAAAAGATGAACCTGTAGTATCTACCGATATCCTTCCGACCCTTAATCCATCTATCCTTTCTATTTCAAGCGGAGTAAGGCCAAAACTTACATAAGCTATGTCGGAAAGAAAAGTGGAACCATCTTGTATGAAAGGAGGCTTTACTGGTAATCTCTTCAGATTCTCAAGGGATATATCCCTTCCCTCCCTCGATCTTAAAAGTATAGCTATATCTTCCCCATATCTTGTAAATATTCCTACATTTACACCTGTGATAAGTGTTGTAAGAAGATCCCCGAGATAAGCTGGAGTTATATTCAAGGATTTCCCCGACTCCCATAGTCTTATCTGTAATTCTGGAACTGGCTTTGGCTGTTCCAAATCTGCTGCCAGAACAAAATCCAACTTCTCAATTTCATCAGAAACTTTCTTTAGCCGCTCAAGAAAAGCGACATAATCTTGTTCCGCAAGGTCTGAATAGACTTTAAGCTCTATTCCTCTTGATTGCCCGAATATGAATAGGTTAACCGGATTTGCCGGTATTATTCTAAAATCTTCGACATCCGGATTAGATGAGAGAATTTTAGAAATAATCCTATAGGCATCAAAATAAGATATATTTTTCAATTTAATACCAAGGAGAATAAGATTATCTGACTCCGTGAATCTCTGAGCGCGACCAAAAGATCTACCAAAAGCAGACTCACCATATCTAAAGAACATATAATCTATATTCTCTTTCTTAACAGCATCGGCGATATCATCTTTTATCTTATAAGCAACCCTTTCAGCCCATCTCCAATTCGCAGTTTTTGGAAGATATACAAAAACTCTCATATCTGGTATATCCTTGACCGGAATAAGTTCCTTCTTAAGGTACGGGAAAGTTCCAAACGGTATAAAAATGAGAATAATAATAATCAAGAGAAATAGGGCAGGTTTCCGTGCAACCTGTTTTAAAATCTTCTTATAAAGCCCCTCAAATGCAAACATTCCACCACCCCCCTTCCCGGACTCATCATTTAAAAAGACAGAGGCAAGGGATGGGATAAGAGTAGATGCTACGTACAAGGATATTATAGATGATACCGCAATAATGACAGCAAAATCAATAAATAACCTGAAGGCTAAATCTTTTATAAATGCTATCGGTAAAAAGACAATAAAGTTCGTAACTGTTGAACCCAAAAGCGCTGTGAAAACATACTCTGTTCCCTCAATTGATGCGAGTTTCAAATTTTTACCATCCAATTGATTCCTACGCTTTATACTATCAAGAACAACTATTGAGTTATCTATAACTATACCGGAAGAAGCTATTATAGCAGAAAGTGAAATCACATTCAATCCTATTCCCAGAAAGTATATCACCAGAAGAGAAAATATCAAAGATACAGGGATTGATACAAAAAGCAAAAGGCTCTCTTTAAACCTTCTTATAAATATAAAAGTAATGATACCTACAGCTAAAACAGCATAAAAAATGGTAATCCTTAATTCATCAATTGTCTTACGAATGGAATCCGAAAAATCAAGAAGTATCCTTATACTAACATCTGCCGGAAGCTTGTTAGAAATATCCTCAAGAGCTTTTCTAACTCCATCACTTACCTGAATTATATTAGCTCCAGGTCTCTTCCTTATAAGGAAGAGAAGAATATTCTCCAACCTCTGTCCATCATAAAGAAGTGATGATGAAGATTCATCTTTTCCAGCAAGTTCCACTTGAGCTATATCCCTTAGCCTCACAGGAAGACCATTTCTGACAGCAACAACAACACTCTCAATATCTGATATACTAGAAAACCTACCCTTTACAGTTGTTATAAAAGCACTATCAGAAAGATTTATTTTACCTGCAGAAAAATCTCCATTGTACTGTGATATTGCCTGCCTTACCTCCTGAACACCAATACCATAATTCTTCATCTTTTGTATATCAAGCCAAACATTCAATATCCTTTGTGCATCTGCAAGAATTAAAACACCTCCGACACCCGGTATGTTAGAAATCTTTTGAGATAAAATATCATCCGCAATACGATACAGAGAATCTCTATCCCTTTTCCCAAATATTCCCAAAAATAGCACGGGAAATGTAGATGATGTGAATCTTAAAGTTGAGACATTCACATTGAGTCCTATAGCTGTAAAATTTCTCTTTGTAAACTCCAACCTTTCATTTATTCTTTGAACAGCAAAATCTAAATTTTCTCCCTGCCTGAATTTAATCTGAATAACTCCAACTCCCTGCTCACATATCGATTGTATCTCTTCAACTCCTTCAACTGATTTTATAGATTCTTCTATTGGTTTTATAACTATCTGTTCTATCTGTTCAGGTGAAGCATTCTCCAAAGAAGCAGCAATAGAAACGAATGGGGGTTCGATCGGTGGGAGAAGATCTACAGGCAAAAGTGTTGAAGCATAAAGTCCAAGAACAACAAAAGAAATATAAATTATAGTAGTTCCCGGAATATTCTCGACTGCCCTTCTTATAAGGCTCATATCTATCAAATTTTAACTTCCCTTCACCCAGGAACAAGAAAAATCAGGAACATACAAAGGTCATATAGTTTTTATCTATATACAAAAAAGCAAATAATCTTACATATATCTTTTCTTGAAGAAAGTAAAATGTTCGTTGAACAATAGTCTTATATCATCTATGTTGTATTTTATCATTGTAAGTCTTTCAACTCCCATTCCGAAAGCAAACCCCCGAACTCCAGAGTAATCCACAGATTTAAAAACTTCCGGATGAACCATTCCACAACCAGCAACTTCAAGAAAACCAGATCCCTTACAGACTTTACAAGTTTTACTTCTTCCCATACATATGCTGCATGATATATCAACTTCTGCGGAGGGTTCTGTGAACGGAAAATAAGAAGGCCTAAAGCGAACCTTTATATTTTCGCCGAAAAACTTCATAAAAAAGAACTCAAGAACACCGAATAAATCGGACATCTTAACATCTCGATCAACATAAAGCCCTTCCACTTGGTGAAAAACAGGTGAATGTGTTGCATCCCAATCTCTTCTAAAAACTCTTCCGGGAGCTATTATCTTTACTGGAAGAATTCCTCGCCTTTTCTCCATAGCCCTTATCTGGACAGGAGATGTATGTGTTCTTAGCAACTTTCCATTTTCAAGATAAAACGTGTCTTGCATATCCCTCGCTGGGTGATCTGTTGGGATATTTAATGCAGTAAAGTTATACCAATCGTCCTCAATTTCCGGACCATCTTCAACTTCAAAACCTATCTTCTCAAATATTCTTACAATCTGTCTCATAACATCTTGAACCGGATGGATTGCACCAAAAAACCTTGTTCTTCCGTCAAGAGTTATGTCGGGTATCTTAATTTCAATTCTTCTCTCTCCTTCAAACTCTTTAATCTTCGCCTCAACGAAAGATTTTATTTCATTCAATAGTTTTCCCAATTCTCTCTTTTCTTGAGGGTCTTGTATTTTTGGGATAAGCTTAAACATCTGTGGTATTTTATCTTTCAAATAATCTGACTTGAGCCTATGTAATGCTTCCTTTTTTTCTTGATCGGACTGGGCTTTTTGTATCAGCTCTATAGTTTTCAATATTTCATCTTTCAACTCTTCTGCCTGTTTTATAGACATAAGAAGTCTTTTATAATTTTTTCTTGTTGTTTTCGCAAATGTTAATTTCTTTTTGTCTTGATGCTTAATTTATTTGAAAAGGAGAGGTGGCCGAGAGGTCTAAGGCAGCAGCCTGCTAAGCTGCGACGGAGTTAAAATCCGTCTCGCGGGTTCGAATCCCGCCCTCTCCGCCCCAGTAAAAAATCCAAAGAAAAAAGAAATATAAGTTTCAAATCAGAAATCATTAAAAAATTCTTTAAAATAGACCAAATAGCCATTTGTATCTATAGTAAATCACAAAAAATTTTCAACATTGTTGATTTCACTCACTTGTCAAAATTTTACTGTGATTTACTATAGATCTTTAAATCCACAAGAAGCTATTGTAGCTAAACCAATAAATTCATTTCTCATAGAAATAACTAAAATTTTTATATATGCGAGATGATGTTGAGAGAACAGAACCTCCTACGCCGCATAAAATAGAAGAAGCTCGCCAAAGAGGGATTGTCCCAAAGTCAAGAGAAATTGTTGGGTTATTCGTATTACTCTCAGTGATAATTTTTCTATGGTTGGCTGGAGAATCTGTAATCAGATCTTTTCAAGAAGGTATCGGAATAGTAAGCTCAAGGGAGTTCTCAGGTGAAACTTTATCATATATATTCGGTATTGTCGGGAAAATAGTTCTGCCAGTTCTTCTGATTTCTGCAGTTTTTGCAATTTTAGGAAATGTTATTCAGGTAGGATTTTTCATTGCCACAAAAGCATTTGAACCAAAGGTTGAGAAGTTTAACCCATTTGAAAACATCACACGCATATTTTCAGCGAGGAATTTTGTAGAGTTATCAAAAGCCGCAGCAAAATCTTTTGTAATACTTGGCATTGTCTTTATTTTCATATATATTAGCAGAAACAAAGTTGACGAATTTTTTGGAGTTGATATACTTAGCATACTTCCAAAGTCAGCCGGGGTTGTAGTAAGGATATCGCTTATAATATTAGGCTTCTTATTGGTTTTATCCATAGCAGATTATGTCTGGCAAAGATGGGACTGGTGGAAATCTCTTATGATGTCAAGAAGCGAGCTGAGGGAAGAGATGAGAAGATATGAAGGAGACCCACAAGTAAAAAGCAGAGTTAGAAGAAGAATGTTTGAAATGGCGAGGACCAGAATGATGGCAGAAGTTCCAAAAGCAGATGTTATAATAACTAATCCAACACATCTGGCAGTAGCTCTAAAATATGATAGAGCAATAATGAAGGCTCCGAAAGTCGTAGCAAAAGGTATGAACTACATCGCTCAAAAAATAGTTGAAATCGCAAAAGAAAATAATGTCCCCATATATCAGGATCCACCACTTGCCTGGTCCTTATACAAAACAACTGATGTTGGGGATTACATCCCTGAAACACTATATAGAGCAGTAGCAAAAGTTCTCGCTTATGTCATAATGCTTAAACAGAAAAACATAAAAACCTAAATTCCAAATAAATAAAATAAAAAAATCAAGCCGAGCTAATAATATTATTTCCGATACAGCATAAAAAAAGAATTCATGTAATTCCTACAAAAATGCGATTATGAAAAACGATACAGCTTTTTCCTTTTATCTTTGAGCAAACCTCAGTCGTGCCGCATTTTATATAAATTCTTAAAGAAAATATACTTTAAAATCTCAAAAGCTTCATATTTAGAAAATGCTCCATGAAAGAAATACCGGGTTCTTCTAACAAAGTATGCTAAAATTGTAAAATTTATAATATGCTTACACTGGTGCTTATAATCAATATAGCCTTTTTGATGCTCACAATAATATTCTCAATCAAGTTAAGATCAGATTTTGAAAATTTGAAGAATAAAAATGACAAAAAAGGAGCAGATGATGAATTGAAAATAAGGTTGCTTGGTCTTGAGGAGAGGATAAATTCTCTTGAAGAAGAACTAAAAAAGTTAGAGACAAAGAATATTGATCAGAAACAAGCAAAATCAATTGAATTGAATCAGAAAAATGATATAATCAACACTCCGAGAGTGAGCGAAAAAAATGGAGAATTAGATAAAAAAGCGAATATCCCAAAACTAACACAAAGTCTGATTATCAATCTATTCAATCAAGGTAAGAAAGAGGAAGAAATAGCAAATCTCCTTGGCTTGTCTTTTGAGGAAGTAAAACTAATACTTATGGTTTCACAGAAAGGTAAATAATAATATAAAGATGATAGGGATTTTACTTTTTGTAATTTCTACACTCAAAATAAATCACTTTGAATTAAACCAAAATCCTACATTTTCATACCTAATAATAAATCTCAACTCATCAAAGTTTGATTTTGTTCAGAAGATAGTAGATGAAACAATAGTAATCATAATCCACTCAGCTCAAATACCAGAAAGAAAAGGAGCAAGATGGGAAAAAGATAAGTATTTTGATAAAGTCCATTTTTCTGAGATAGTCGAAGACGAAAGAAAATCAGCTCTCATCTCGATCCACTTGAAAAGAAGCAAGGAAATAAAATGGCATATAGCAAGATCTGGTAGCGCAATAATCATATTTGCCGGTAAAGATATCCCTTTTACAGATAAAATAGATATTGAAGAATATATGAGAAGTTCTGTTGAGACAAGGAACTATGGAGCTATTGATATTCTTTTTGATTTTTCAAAATCTGATGATAAGGAGATAAGCGCAAAGGCTCTGTTTTACATAGGAGAGATGCTATTTAGGATGGGAATAGAAGCTAAAGAAATAACAACACTACTCAAATCTGCGAATTTCTATTCAAACGCCGCAAAAAAATTTTCAGAAATAGGTAAAATAGTAGAAGCAGTAGAATCAAAATATAAATCATCAAAAGCTTTTAGGATATCTGGATTTTATCCTGAAGCAAAGTTTCAAGCAGAATCTGGACTAGACTATCTTATAAAAGGTGAAGGAATTTTATCATCACAAGAAAAAAATGAACTTGAAACAAAGCTAATATGTTCTCAATCTATCGCCCTTGTTGGTATGAATAAAGCAGGAGAAGCTGTCAAAGTAATAGAAGGAATCAAAGATGAGAAAATTTCAGAAGAAGCATATGACTGCTACTGGTCCGCAATTGGTGTGATTGAATTTGAGAAAGGAAATTTTGAAAAATCAGCCGAATTCATATCCTATGTATCAGACAACTTTATAAAGTATGATCCAGTTATCTTGCCAAGATATGTAAAATCTCTCATTAGAACTAAAAGAGGATACCTTGCAAGAAAGTATATTGGTTTTATGATAAACTCACAGCTTCAAGAACTTAAGCCAGAAGCTTTAATTCTTCTTTCCGATTCTCTACTTCATGATGGTGATGAAATGAATTCTCTTAAATTTCTCTACAGAGTCATGAGAGAGTATCCAGGAACAAAATGGGAAATCAAAGCAAGACTATTTGCTGTTTTAAACAGAGAAAAATACTTAAAAATATCGAATAAAGTTCCAAAAAATGAAATCCCTCAAGATGATCCGATCTCTAAAACCATTCCAAACATAAAATTTATAATTACTAAATTTCTGGCTCCAGAGTCGCAATTAGCCCTAAAAGAATATCTGAAAATAATCTCTGATAAGATAGAAAAAGATCAGGATATAGAAAATGACCTGAAATTTTTGAAAGAAGTACTTCCAACAATAAAGGCTCTCAAGATTGCTCCAGACTTGTACACCGAGATATCCGAATCTATGTACGGAATACTAAAAAGCCTTTATGATAAGGATGAAAAAATAAAAGCTTTTGTATTCTACTCTGAAAACAAAGATATTCTTCCTCCTTTAAAAGATTACTCTTTTATAGAATCAATACAGAGAGAGATAGGAGGGGAGAAAGACATAAATCTTGAGTTAGCGCAAATAGAGATTTTATCAGAAGAACAAAAATGCGATGAGGCTTACGAGAGAATAAAAAAACTTAAAGATGGGATGGATCCAAGGGAATACTCTATTGGAATACTAAAAGTAGCTCTGTGTTTCTTCCGTATGAAGGACCCGAAATTCAGACAAATATGCAAAGAGGAAATATCGGAACTTGAAACAATATGCTACCCTCAAGAGAGCACGAATTTTGAAAGAATAAAAAGTCTAATTGAAGAAATAACAAGAGAATACCAAGAGACTACAAAAGAGATAAAAGAGAAATTGAAATGATATCACAGTATTTCTGTGCAAATTTGAAGCAGCTTTTTGATAATGAATTGAAGAATAACCCTAGTAAAATCCTAAGACAAAGTGAAGAAATTTAAATTATTTCTCATAGAAGATATAGCCTGTAAGACAGAATTTCGATGAGATAAGCACCACAAATAAATCAATTAATTTCTTTGATTTTATAAAATTTACTTACATAAATTTACATCTTAAAAATTACCTTAAGACAGCAAGTATTCAGTTCCCTCTTCCCTTGATTATCAAATCAGGAACCTTATCCCTTCAAAACATGAAATTACAATGACCACTAACCAAAAGTAAATAAAACTTACATAGATCTCAAAGAGAGAAAACGGATCGGCCCGCTGTCAGGATTTTCCATAAAACCTTGAAATAAATCGCTCCAAAACTATTACAACTATTTTCAAAATTGCTATGATTTTCTCTTACATAGTTCTCTCACACAGATTATTTCAAATTTTCGTATAAATATATGAACATCGCTTACATTGAAAACCTATGAAGTTTGATGTAAAGAAGTATTATCCAGAACACAGGAGCAACAAGATAAAAGGAGGAGTTGAAAGGGCTCCACATAGAGCATTTCTGAGGGCAGTTGGGATGAAGGATGAAGATTTTGAAAAACCGCTAATAGCAGTCGCTTCTCCTGCAGGAGAAATAACACCATGCAATCTTAATCTCAACCAACAGACGAGATATATAAAAGAAGAGATAAAGAGACAAGGTAAAGGTTTTCCAATAGAGTTTGGCATTATATCGGTAAGTGATGGGATAGGTATGGGACACGAAGGGATGAGATATTCGCTCGTATCAAGAGAAATAATTGCGGACTCAATAGAAACTGTTTTGCAGGCACATTTTTATGATGCTTTTATTGGAATAGGAGGTTGCGATAAGACAATTCCAGGAACAATAATGGCTATGCTGCGTGTGAATATTCCATCAATATTTTTATACGGCGGGACCATAATGCCTGGGGAATACAATGGGAAAACAATAACTATTCAAGATGTCTATGAAGCCGTTGGGCAATATCAAGCAGGTAACATATCAGAAGAAGAACTATACCAGATAGAGTCAAGAGCGTGTCCTGGTGCTGGCGCTTGTGGAGGGCAGTACACAGCAAATACTATGGCATGTGTTGCTGAGGCTCTTGGAATTGCTCTACCCGGATCATCCTCATACCCAGCAGTTGATCCTGAAAGAAAATACGTATGCTATGAAGTAGCGCGAAAAATCTGTGAATTGCAAGAAAAAGGTATCAGACCAAGGGACATAGTTACAAAAAAGGCTATTGAAAATGCCATCGCAGTAGTTGCAGCAACGGGGGGATCAACAAACGCGGTATTACACCTACTTGCAATAGCTCGCGAAGCACAAATTGACCTACGACTTGATGACTTCTCAAGAATTAGCAAAAAGGTTCCCCTCATAGCAGATCTAAAACCCGGTGGAAGATTCGTTATGTATGACCTACACAAAGCAGGAGGAGTACCAAATATAATGAAGATACTCCTTTCAGAAGGACTCATTCATCCCGACCCAATTACCGTCACAGGAAAGAGCGTTGAAGAAAACCTGAAAGAGATAACACCAATCTATTCAGATGTTGTTAGAAGTGCAAAAAATCCATTGAAAAAAGATGGAGGTCTCATCATACTTAAAGGCACATTGGCACCAGAGGGGGCAGTTATGAAGATATCTGGGATTATGGCAAAGAAAAAGCATGTCGGCCCCGCAAGAGTTTTTGAAAGCGAACAAGAGTGTTTTGTAGCAGTTCAAAACAGAAAAATAAAACCCGGAGATGTGGTCATCATAAGAAACGAGGGGCCAAAAGGAGCCCCAGGTATGCCAGAAATGCTACAGGTTACAGCAGCACTTGTTGGACAAGGACTCATAGATCAGATAGCACTCGTTACAGATGGAAGATTCTCCGGAGCAACAAGGGGTATGATGATAGGCCATGTATGTCCTGAAGCTTACGACAAGGGCCCAATAGCAGTCGTAAAAGATGGAGATATAATCTCCATAGATATTGAAAATGAAACCATAAATATAGAAGTTCCTGAAAACGAGATAAAAATCAGATTGCAAAAACTCCCAGACCCAAAACCTAAATTCACATCAGGAGTTCTTGGAAAATACATAAAGATGGTCCAGCCAGCCTCAAAGGGAGCAGTAACCCATTGACCAAATACTGCACATAAAAAATAAAATAAATAAATATAAAAAATATTTCTCCACGCAACATAAAAATTAAAGAATAATTCAAATAGAACAGAGCTTAAAAATCTTATCTTGATCTATATATCTATCCTCTCAAAATTTTCCTAATTTGAAGACATAAAACCGCAAAATTTACGATTAAGTTCTACCAATATCACAAATTTTTCCATCCGCAGAACACACAAGAAGTAAAATCATCTTATGGGAAGATATGACGTATCTTTAAAAAATTTGTTGGAGGGTTCTGAAGCAGAAATATTATCTTTATTCGGGATTAAAGTAAAGAGGTTAAAAGTTCAAGATATTGAATTCTCTGAGGTAAGAGAAAGAAGAGCTGACAGGATATACATTGGGTTTATAAAGTCAAAGAAAGTTGTATTTCATTTTGAGATACAGTTGCAGTATCAGAGAGAATTCCCGTTGAGGATGCTTGAATATTTTCTCCTTCTGAAAAAGAGGTATAAAGACAATGAGATCTGGCAGATAGTTTTGTGTGTTGGAAATGAAGTTCCTTCAAGATTTGTTCAAAAGACACCATTCAGCGGAGTTGAGTATCATTTCAAAGTTATAGACATAACAAAGATACCTTTTAGAAGATTTCAGAATAGTAGGGATCCGAATGTAAATGCTCT
>Ga0209289_100093_pt1 | contig 54586 bp, 52 predicted proteins | sample GXS110809BmetaG_FD_184121 | JGI IMG/M metagenome (GOLD analysis project Ga0209289, IMG submission 184121) | Hot spring microbial communities from Gongxiaoshe hot spring, China to study Microbial Dark Matter (Phase II) - GXS 110809B (SPAdes)... ... | reverse complement strand
TGCTTTCGTGATAAGTCAATTGGGTTTGCCGAATCTTTCAATTCCCTCTCTCGGGATCACTGGGGAGCTGCGGATTTTGAGGTTGAACAAGCTAAGTCTTACTTTCAATTCCCTCTCTCGGGATCACCTATAGGTGCCATGGAAATGGCAATCCCATGTGGCGGGGAAGCTTTCAATTCCCTCTCTCGGGATCACTTGGAAAAAGTAGTTTCAGTTTCACTTTTAGACCGACAACTTACTTTCAATTCCCTCTCTCGGGATCACTGCGTGGGTATGGAAATGACTCCAAAAAATGGGTTGGAAAGACTTTCAATTCCCTCTCTCGGGATCACTTTTAAAGACACGATTGCCTGAAGGGAAGGTGCTGACGGCTGACTTTCAATTCCCTCTCTCGGGATCACATCAGTCTTGCAAGCTTAGTCCAGTTCCGAGGACTATTCAACTTTCAATTCCCTCTCTCGGGATCACTCGTCAGCAAGTGAACAGAAAACGGAAACTCCAAAACCTTTCAATTCCCTCTCTCGGGATCACTGGCAGCTAATCATGCTTTTTTGAAAGGGAGTGTGAATATGACTTTCAATTCCCTCTCTCGGGATCACGCAAAACATCGCCCTCAGAACCAAACCCAGTATTGCCGATGAACACTTTCAATTCCCTCTCTCGGGATCACGTGAGAGTGCGTGGGGAATTAATGGCAGCTGAGGAACTGCCTGTTCTTTCAATTCCCTCTCTCGGGATCACTGCGAAGCGAATTTGCGGTAGCTTGCAGGCGAAGCTTGAAACTTTCAATTCCCTCTCTCGGGATCACGCTATACTTTCAACTTGGTTGACGGGTCTGGGTTTACTGTTTTTCCTTTCAATTCCCTCTCTCGGGATCACCTTACGGTCATAATACGTATCGATACCCAAACAGTACTTTCAATTCCCTCTCTCGGGATCACAAATATAGCTGGATATCTTCGCATCGCTATCGACAGAAACTCTTTCAATTCCCTCTCTCGGGATCACGTGAGATGACAGAGACTTGGGATGCTAGAATGTCGTAGAGTATCCTACTTTCAATTCCCTCTCTCGGGATCACTTGGCTCAGATGGCTGGGGCAGACTATTGGACGTTTGTAGATACTTTCAATTCCCTCTCTCGGGATCACTGGGTTGTGGGCTGTAATCTGGTGTGTTATGTGGATGGGTTATTAGCTTTCAATTCCCTCTCTCGGGATCACGGGTCACCGAGATGCTGGGAAGATTTGGCCAAGCATATCAAACTTTCAATTCCCTCTCTCGGGATCACATAAGCGGGGCCGCACGGCCATAGACTGGTCGTGAAGCTTTCAATTCCCTCTCTCGGGATCACTGTGTTTGGGCGGCTTGGAAGGTTATTGGTGGACGTCATAAACTTTCAATTCCCTCTCTCGGGATCACTGAGCCGTTCATTCGCCCGTATCGCTCGTTCAAAAGAGAGACCTTTCAATTCCCTCTCTCGGGATCACAATTCGCTCATACACCTCCCAAGCGGAATATGCCAGCTTTATCTTTCAATTCCCTCTCTCGGGATCACGGATTAATGTTTGGCTATGGGATGCGGCTTTTGCACAGAAAACTTCTTTCAATTCCCTCTCTCGGGATCACTAATCCCCCATACCTATCCAATAGCGGCGCTTATCCTTCTTAATGCAGAAAACTTCTTTCAATTCCCTCTCTCGGGATCACAAACAACATCACCAACCATGGGAAATATAGGCAACGCTCATTATTTTACTTTCAATTCCCTCTCTCGGGATCACGGGATCACAGGAGCCTACTAACGCCACGACGGGCGTGATAGCTTTGACTTTCAATTCCCTCTCTCGGGATCACGGTGTGGAATTTGTGTATGGAGACCTTGACGAGGCTTTACCTTTCAATTCCCTCTCTCGGGATCACTTATTCCACGTGAAGTCCTCGAGCGTGCGATGTATAAGTATACTTTCAATTCCCTCTCTCGGGATCACGGCATGGGGCTTTTTGCGGCTGAATGCGCTCGTCTGAGGAGGCTTTCAATTCCCTCTCTCGGGATCACTGATCCGTGGCTGGAGCGAGGACGATGTGGTTGATGTGTTTCTTTCAATTCCCTCTCTCGGGATCACATCTCCTTATCTATCAACAGGCGGCGGATATAGGGGACTTTCAATTCCCTCTCTCGGGATCACAGACTGTTTGGCTTCAGGAGCGGGGATGAAGCACAGGGCAAGGGTTCTCTTTCAATTCCCTCTCTCGGGATCACCTATACTTTGTGGCTGGAGCTTTTGTGAGAATAGTTATGCCTTTCAATTCCCTCTCTCGGGATCACAATAGGCCCGCACGTTTTACTGCCACGGCCCTGATTATCTTTCAATTCCCTCTCTCGGGATCACACGATAAGCGATGAAGTCAATATCCTTCGGAGAATAGGTCCTTTCAATTCCCTCTCTCGGGATCACTACGCATCCATCACCGTCGAGTCCGGCGAACACGCAGTCGACCTTTCAATTCCCTCTCTCGGGATCACTGCTCGGAGTATTGATAGCTGTGGCGGAGGAACAGTTCTTCAGCTTTCAATTCCCTCTCTCGGGATCACAGAAAGATAGTCCCCGAGGGCCCTGTCCTGATAAAGCTGGACACGGAGCTTTCAATTCCCTCTCTCGGGATCACATGCCGAGCGGAAGAAGGTTCGCGAACATATATTATCACGGACCTTTCAATTCCCTCTCTCGGGATCACTCTGCCCATAGGTGTAGGTCCACCAAAAACGATGCCAGCCTAATTTTCAATTCCCTCTCTCGGGATCACAGAAGACAGGTTACCGGTGCATACAGGTGTATGATGTTTCGTTCTTTTCAATTCCCTCTCTCGGGATCACTGTGCGTTTTTCCTGTGTTTTTCTTGTTTTCGCGGCATTTTGTCGCCGCGTTTCTTCAGGCAATAAATGTTTAAGGGTTGTATTTAGGTTTATACCCCCTCGTCCCCCATGAAAGCTTATATAAAATGAGTGAAACTCGGCGCGATAACTCCAAGTTATAAATGTTTCAACGACCTCACGAACATTGTCGCCCAGCCCCTACCTACCAAATGACACAAAAATACCAACTTCATCTACTCCTCTATGCATGATTATCCTTGACAGCCAGCTCCACATGGTTACCGTCAAAATCCGTCACCGTCACCCCCTCATAGCCCTCAAACCCATGCACCAACCCATCCTCAACATACACGCCACTCTCCGTGAGTCTTTTCAACAATGTCTCGAGAGATTTCCATGATGGCAGGATGAGAGAGAAGGATTTGAGCTGGACATGGTTTTCAGAAGGCGGTGGCGCGTTCAGACCTGCCCAAATGTTTGCCCCTATATGGTGATGATATCCCCCCGCCGATAAAAACAACGCACCCGGATAGCTTTTCAACGTGATGTCGAAGCCCAGCAGCCCGTGGTAGAATTGCTCCGCCTTCTCAAGGCTTGAAACATGGAGATGAATATGCCCAATACGTGTGCCAGATGGCAGCCGGTAGCCGGGGTCAAGAGACTTTGAAACACCCTCACCCCTCAGCTCCTCCAGCAGCGAGTCAATGTTCAGGGGAAGCGTCGCCATCCTAAGCTCGTTGAACGAGCTGAAGGTCCAGCGCCCCCTCGGCCGGTCAACGTAAAGCTCTATCCCATGAAGGTCCGGGTCGCTTAGGTAAAGAGCCTCGCTAACCAAATGATCCGCGAAGCCTTCGAAGCTCCAGTTGTGAGCAACCCGTGTAAAGGCACGGGCAAGGTCCCGCCGAGAGGGATAGAGAACAGCGAAATGGTAGAGGCCGCGTCTGTTAGGTGGCCGCGGCTCCGCACCCTTCTGCTCATGCAGAATGACAAGAGGAACATTTTCATCAGCTCCAAGCACAGCCGCATCATCCAACACACCAACCCGCCTAAACCCGAGCACACCAGTGTAAAAGTCAAGAGACCTACCGAGACTGGACACGGTTAAACCAACCCATCCAACACTCGTCGCAGGGTCAAGCCTAAACATCCAACACCAACCACGAGCAAGAATATTTAGCCGTTGATGGGTAAGATAATTGTTTGTAACGCGCAAACACTCTTATACGGTTTAGCGGATGATGGCTCTGTGGCGGGGAAATGCCCTCTATGCGGTGAAGATGTCGGCTGGGCCGAGGAAAAAGCAGGCCTCTACGCCTGTTTAACGGTCTGCGTCCCCGCCGTCCGCCACCCAAACCACCTCCTCCAAAAACATCCCCAATACCTACACGAAGCAAAGAAATTAGCCCGCCCAGTCTTCTACTCCTCAGCAGCCCTCACAGCAGCCGCGGCCCTCCTGCTTACGGCAGGGCTATGGCAAGCCTCACTAGCTGCAGCAGCTTTGTCGGCTGTGTTTTTCATGATTGGCTGGCGTCGGCGGAAGGCTCTCCTTCACCGTCACCGCCTCCTTTACTCCGTGTAAAGTCTTTGACGATGAGGACTATGTTGACTGCTATGAGGAGTAGGACAAGTATCGGCCCAGCCGGGTAGAGGATTTCGCCTCGGAGAAAGAGGCTGATGTATCCGATGCCTGTCCACGCCGGTATGCTCAACCCTGTCCATTTCCCCAGCAAGTGGTCGAAGGGCACAGGCCCCCAGTAGTCCGCCACAGCGTTTGCATCACCTTTGGTTATGAAGCCACCCGAAACCCTTGCCACAGCCCTGTGAACAATAATCGAACTCGGAACACCTTTCTCACCCGGCCTGTAGAAAACAATAACATCCCCGTTAACGGGGTCGGCTCTAACATCATCGGGGCTAACCGGTAAAACGATTATGATGTCTCCCACCTCTATCACTGGACGCATGCTGCCGCTTTTGACTACGAGAAGCGGAAAGGTCACCCCCAAGGCTGTGTGCAACACTGATAATGTGAGCAATGTGGCGACAAGCCCAAGAACAGCGGCGTAGGCAACGTTTCGCACAGTCTTCCTCATCTTCTAAACACGTGGCCGACGGAGTCGTTTAAATGTTTGAGCCTCGCTTCCGCCACGGGGCTGCGGAGCTCTCTGAGGCCTCTGCCCACCTCTTTGCCTACCCGACGGACGAAGCCTTCCCCATCTCAGTAAACCGAAGACAGAGGACGTTGACACAGCGGCCGTCGCAGCCAAAACAACCCCCTGCCACTGCGGATTATCGACAACATGCAGAATCGAGAGAGATTTGTTCGCTCTCGACGAGTAGCTGGATGAATAGGTGTATTCACCTATCTTCATAGTCCATGTGTAGTCGCCCTCCGCGGCGTACAGAATCGCTATTCCATCCTCGTTTGTCACTTTCCTCTCAATGACCTTCTCGCCACGGTTTAGGGAAACCTCGGCCCCTGCGACGGGTTCACCGCTGGGGTCTATGATTCTCACATCTATCCGGTAAACCTTCGCCTGCAAAGCCAGCGGCGTGGTCTGCGCCAGAGAAATGGACTGCGACAACACCACCGTGTCTTGATAGCTTACCTCCAACGCGAAATCACCTCTTGGAAGCTTAATCTCCAGCCTCCCCGACTGGTCGGTGAACCCGTCGCCGATTTTTCTACCGCCTTGGAAAACAGATACATAGGCCGCGGGAAGCACTGTGTCATCCATCTTCTTAACAGTCAGCCTCAGGTAGTAGACAGCGGCCTGCACACGTACAAGGTCCTCGTCCGACCTGAAAACCGTCTGACGGTCATAAACAGTCACCCCCTTGTAACGAGCTGAGAGACGGTAGGTTGACGCGGGAATGTCTTTAAAGGTGACCCTACCATTTTCAATCTCGCCCGACTTTTTCACAACACCGAGAACAATCTCCACATCGCCCGACTCAAGAGGAACACCGTCATCATCCACAACCTCCACAATCACATCCACCACATTCTTAGCCTTCAGCACGATTTCTCTGCTAGACTCTATTCTGACCGTTTCCTCATGCACTCCGATGCTGAGGTAGTTGATGGCGACGTTGTAGCTGCCGATTGGCAGGTTTTTCACAGATGAGCGGCCATTTGAGTCGGTGACGCTTTCGGCGGAGATTTCTCCAAGCGATACTGTTACCTGTGCTGAGGAAAGAGCTGTCTCGCCGTCGGCGTCGAAGACAAGGAACACAACGTTGTAAACCTTTGTTGCGACAACCACCTCCTTCTGGTCAACGTCCAAGGTAAACTCGAAGCCGTCGTTAACCTTGACCCCTTTATAATTCACCATTCCACGGTAAAGTATCGGCAGAAGGCCAGACACCGATAGCTCTCCGTTTTCACCAGCCTGGAAAACTCCCAATGAAACATCGTCGTAGGATTTGAGCTCCACGGTGCCTGCTATTCCCTCTCCCTGGTCGTTGTTTATCAGCAGCTTGACCGTCCAAAGGGTCGGTCTCAGTGTTATTCTCTGTTCATCTTGGTTTATCTCAACCGTTCCCGAGCCGATTACGTAGGTGCCTCTCGTAATCTCGTAGCTGTATCTTCCCGCTGGAATGTTTTGGAAACCTGTCGCCCCGTTAACCGTTGTCCTCTCGCTGCTAAAGCTGCCCAGCTGTATCCTCAGCCCCACCGTGGAAACAAGCCTCTCGCTACGCGTTCCCGATGCATCCACCCTAAAGAAAACATCAAAAAACTTTCCAGCAACAGATGTGTCATCCGGCACTCTTACATCGCCTCTGAAAACCTCTGTGTCACCCATTTTGACGACGAGGCTGTAGGTTCTCGACTTCACCAACCCGAAGGCGAACTCACCGGTCGCTGTTGTCACTGGGTCACCGTAGGGGGTGGCGTCGCGATAAAGCTGGGCTTGTAGGCTTACTCCCGTAATCTGCTCGGTGCCGTCGAAGTCAAGGATGCGGACACGGTAGTTTACAAGGTCTGTTCGGGCCCGGTGAACGACCTGCCCACTTGAGAGAGCTATGTTTGACGTGGTTTGGTAAACGTTCTCCCCACGATACTCCACGTCGAGGGGATAGTTTCCCGCGGGAAGCTTGTCAAGTATGGCGACGCCGTCAGAGTCGGTGGTCGCCGACTCGAATCCCGTGGTGTTGCCCGACTGTCTCACACCATACCATACTTTGACGGTCGCCGAGGGCACGGGGTTGCCGTTCAGGTCCTCAACAATAGCCCTTATGCTGAAAAGGTTTAGGTCAAGCGTCAGCCCCGAGCCCCCGTAAGCCTTTGTGAACGTTCCCACATCATATCCCCGGTAGCTCGTGGAAATCGTGTATGTCGTGTTAGGCATGAAGGCAAGTGATGAACGGCCATCGGAGCCCGTGGTCGTCGTGTTCGTGTACGAGCCGTAGACTAGTGTGATGCGTACGTTTGGGACAGGGTTGCCCAGCGCCGTTCTCGCTAAAAGCACCATGGTTGTGACATTTACTCTGATGGTTACCTGGGCAGGGTTAGACGGGTTCAGCCTAGTAGCGTTGAAATATGGATGATGGTAAACTCTCACGTCTCGGAAAAACACTTCCACTGTGGAATTTGACATCCTATTGAGGGTGTTTGCGTTGACATGGCCTGTGGCGTTCGTGGCCCCTATCGCGGTTCCGTTAATCCTTACCTCGGCACCTTTCAGAGGCTGGTTGGTGTCGATGGTGAGAACTCTGATGGTTACGCCTGTAGTGGCATGGGCCTCGGGTAATGACCCGAGAAGTAGAAAGCAGGATGCCAGCAACGCCGCTGTCAATAGAATCGGCTGTAGGCGGTTGATTATCCCCATGCCACATCCATCTATTCACCGACATATATTTTGATGTTTTTCGAGGATTTTCAAGTATTCGCGGGTCTTACCGGAGTGTGGGTCACTTGTATGAGGAGGCTATTGTGTCAAGGGTCCATTTTACTGAGTTGACTATTTCCCGCAGCCTCGCCTCGTCTCGGTAGTTTTTTACAACAATCTCCCGCGCAACGTCTCCGTCATAGACCACTTCATAGGACAATACACTGGATTGCTCAAGCTTACCCTCCGCAACCTTCTGGAGGTCGGCCTCCCTCATAGAGTCAAGCACTTTCCTTAGGAGAAAAGAGGAGAAGGGCCGCATGTCCTGTGTCACACGGATTTCAGGGTTAAAGACTATCCGTGCCTCTTTTTCCTTCAGGGTCATGGTCGCGAGAAGGCTGCCAGACCTGCTTCTTATCATCTTTAGAGAAGCCAGCTCTTTCTCAGCCGGCTCAGGTGGAGGCTGAGCCTTTTTGAAGCTCTTAGCCACAAGCTCCCGGTCAACCAGCTCGAGCAAAGACCTGACAGCCTCGGCCTCCTTCTCCAAATCACTCAGACGCTGCTCGAGATAGGTCTTGAGCTCGGCGAGCCGCTTAACCTCCGCATCCTCAGCCTGCAACCCAGGGGCCAAAACGTATCAGAGGATATTAAGGGTTGCGAAAACTTTTCAAAAATCTGCTCCCAGCCTGTTTTTGGACGCGAGATATTGTCGGTAGAGTTCGTCGTAGATGGGTTGGTTTTCGCCGTGTATGGTTTCGGCTATTTTGACGCTGGAGGCTGCTTCTGCGAGGTTTTTGAAGAGGCCCGTGGCTGTGGCTGCTGTGAGCGCTGCGCCGAGGGCTGCTGTTTCACGTATCTTGGGTATTTGGAACGGTTTTCCCACGACCGTGGCCTTGAGCTTTGTGACAAACCGCGTCGCACCGCCTCCGCTTGATACAATTCTCCGCACCTTGGTTACCTGCTCGAAAATCTCGACGACACGGCGCAGCTCGTAGGCGACTGCTTCGAAAAAGCTGCGTGCAACATGGTTCCAGCCATGGCAAAAGGATAGACTGACCAGTGAGGCCTCCACATCCTTCATCGTCTTCGACCCTTGGGCAACAAACATCAAGCCGTCGGAGCCTGGTGAAGCATCTTCGGCGAGCCTCTCAAAAGCCATGTAGTCACTGTTGGGGGAAATTTTTTCGACTAGCCATTTATGGATAAGCCCGAGCGGGGGAGAGATGCTTATCATGTTGAGGCCGCTGATGTATGAAGGATAGGAGTGTGGTGTTTTCTCTTTTACCAGCATGGCCATGACTTCTGTGGCTCCCGCCACATCCACCATATCCCCCTCCTCTACAGCACCTGAGCCAATCATGGCTGCGAGGCTATCCCCCAAAGCCACCACAACGGGAACGCCTCTCTTTAGCCCAGCACGTTCCGCGGCTTTGTCATCTACATATCCTAGAACATCGCTGTAGCTCATAACTTCACCCAGCAAGCTTGGATTGATTCCCGCGTCCAGGCAAAGCCGCTCCAAGTCCTCAACCATGAACCAAAGCTTATCCACAGAGCTCCGCCCCGTCAACAAGTATCCAACATACTCTTTCATGTCCAAGACCTTCGAGACTTTCTCAAACACATTCGGCTCATGTTTCTTCAACCAAGCAAGGTTGCCTACCAGCTTTCGCCCGATGTATCCCATCTTCCCCAACGAGTTTTCCAACCCCATTGCGGCCAAGTCAGCTCTGTTGTCTAGATGACTCAGCACAGGATACACAGGGTTACCTGATTTATCGAGAAGAACAAGGGAGACACTCTGACCCGTGACACCCACGGCCTCAACTCTCCTTTTCTCCAAATTTCTCATCACAAGCCTAAGCGATTCAAACACCTTGTCCCTGATTTCGCCAGCATCATGAGTAAAGATGCCGCGGGATGGTGAAAAAAGGGTAAGCGGCAGCCTTGCTTCAGCGAGAAGCTCACAGCATTCGTCGACGGCAACGGACTTGACAGCCGTCGTCCCCACGTCGACGCCTATTAAGCATCTACCACCCTCCGCCATCATTTTACAGCCCTTAGGCGGATATTTATCCGAAAAATTAATCAAGTCATATGCATCCTTGGCCTGTGGTTCTTTGGTGGGGGAGAGCTTACCCAACGTCTATGTTCTCGACCATCCCTATGCTCAGATGGTTTTGACAAGGCTTCGCGACAAGTCCACTGGCCAGATCGAGTTTCGTAAAGGGCTTGTGAAGCTGGGGAGGCTAATAGGCTTCGAGATAGCGAGACATCTGCCCGTGTCGAGAAAATTTGTCACCACGCCGCTTGAGGTTGAGGCAGAGGGTGTCGAGATACCGGACATAGACAACATCGTCCTCATCACTGTATTGAGAGCGGCTATGCCTCTCGCCGAGGGTTTGTTGAAAATCTTTCCAACGGCTAGGCAGGGTGTGGTCAGCGCGAGAAGGGTTGAGGAAACCTATACAGGAGGCATGGACTTTGAAATCGAGCTAACATATCTACGGATACCCAGATTAAACGGCTCGGAGATAGTGATTATCGCCGACCCCATGCTGGCAACAGGTTCGACCATGCTTAAGGTTGTTGAGGAGGTCTACAAAGTTGGGAAACCGAAAAGGCTTATGTTCGCCACTGTGATATCCACGAAGCAGGGAATCAGCCGTGTCCACACGGTTTATCCCGAGATAGAAATCTTCACGGTGGCGATAGATGAGAAGCTGAATGAGAGAGGCTTTATTGTGCCCGGTTTAGGGGATGCTGGAGACAGAGCATTCGGATAACCATTGTTTAGAAAAGCTAAATGCCTCAAACACATCTATCATTTGATGAGTGATTATGCGGTAGATGCTTTGGTTGTTGGAAGTGGGGCCGCGGGCCTAGTAGGCGCCCTCACAGTCAGAAGCGCTGGATACGATGTTCTGGTTGTGGAGAAAACCGATTTGGTCGGAGGTTCCAGCGCCATGTCAGGCGGCGGGTTATGGATTCCAAACAATCATGTCTCGAGAGAAGCGGGTGTAGAGGATTCGTTCGAGGCTGCATGGACCTATCTGACCCATGTCGTTCCCGAGGCAGGTGAAGCAACTTCTCCCGAGCGATTGAGAGCCTACCTAACCCACGGACCCGAGATGGTGAAGTTTCTAGCAGACATGGGGTTTAGATGGAGGCCCGCGCTCGGATATCCCGATTACTATCCCGAGGCGCCAGGCGGCTCGGTCAAGGGCCGTTGCATAGAGGGCGCGGTCTTTGATGCACGTAAACTGGGGCCATGGGCAAGGAAGCTGAGACGCTACCCCGGTGCGCCTCCGATACCCATCCATACAAACGAGGCGTGGAAAATGTATCTAGCACGAAGCAGAATAGGTATCGCCGCTTTTCTGAGGCTTGGCGCACGATTACTCGGTCACAGTCTCCTCGGACGTAGGCCTTTGACTATGGGCGGCTCTTTAGTGGGGCAGCTGCTCTATCTCTGTCTTAAACAGGGTGTCAGAATTTGGCTCGAGTCTCCGCTCAGGGAACTGGTTGTTGAGAATGGACGTGTTACGGGGGCCGTGGTTAATCACGAAGGTAGGGATGTGGTCGTTGCTGCGCGTGGAGGCGTTCTTCTCACATCAGGCGGCTTTGAACACAATCAATCCATGCGGGAAAAGTATCTACCCAACCCGACCAAAACCGAGTGGGCCGTCGGCTCTCCCGGCAACACGGGCGACGCAATACAGGCGGCTGTCAAAATAGGTGCTGCGACAGCTCTGATGAACAAGGCCTGGGGCGGGCCCATAGCCATAACACCTGACGGAAAACCCGTTTTCATACTCGCCGAGCGCTCTCTACCCTTCGGCATAATCGTTGATGCGAATGGTGAAAGATTCATGAACGAGTCAGCCTCCTACGTTGACTGCTGGCGCAACATCTACGAACACCATAGAGCGACACCTTGTATACCCTCGTGGCTGATAATCGACCAGAGGCATAGGTCCAATTATCTTTTCGGAACTCTCATGCCCGGTCGAACACCTGAAAAAGCCACTGGGCCACAGTATCTGGTGAGAGCGCATAGTCTCGAGGAGTTGGCCCGGAAGATAGGCGTGGATGAAACAGGTTTGCTGAGGACTGTTAAGCGGTTTAACGAGATGGCTGTCAAAGGTGTGGACGAGGATTTTCACCGCGGAGAAAGTGCTTACGACAGGTTTTACTCAGACCCACGTGTCAAACCCAACCCCAACCTCGGCCCTCTCACCAAGCCACCATACTACGCCACAGCCATCTACCCCGGCGAACTCGGAACATGCGGCGGCCTCCTCACCGATGAGAAAGCACGGGTAATGCATGTCGACGGCCACCCCATACCAGGCCTCTACGCGGCGGGAAACACCACAGCAGCGGTCTTCGGCGGAACATATCCAGGCCCAGGCTCCACACTCGGGCCCGCATGCACTTTTGCATACATCGCAGCCAAACATATCATAGAAACACTGCGGAGGTGAGCCGGGGAGGGGATTTGCACCCCTGTAAAGCGGCTCTGCAGGCCGCCGCCTCGCTGCTCGGCCACCCCGGCCCATCAACTCATGCTACATGCCTACTTTTGATTTTAACGTTTGATGGGCTTGGGTGGCGTGGTTGTAGCTGCTACGTAGCCTATGAAGCCTATGACGACAAATAGAAACAACATTATCAAGAAGGCTGTTGTCTTGACTGCTGCATCGGGGTCGAGAAAAGGGATGGCGCCGAGCAGCCAGAAACCATATAGAATAGCTCCTACCACTGACAGAAACATGAGCAGGTAGCCGAGCTTCTTACCAGCATTCAACCTGTTCCAGTTGATTAACATCTTTTTATTAGTGGTTGCGTTGTGTGGTAAAGGATGTCTGTGGACCGTAGAAGGGTTGAAGCTGAGCTGAGGGGGAGGACGTTCGATGTTTACATCTATGTTTTGAAAGCTGGTCGCCCGGTTGGTGTGAGGGATGTTCAGCGTGGGCTCGGGTTGTCAAGCCCCAGCGTTGCGTTCCATCATCTTGAGAAGCTTCACGGCCTCGGGGTGTTGGAGAAGGATGAAAAAGGCTCATACCGAGCCGTTGAGAAAGTCGATGTCTCCGTGCTTCAGTCATTCATACTCATCGGGGGAAAGCTGCTGCCCCGAATGGCCTTCTACGCAACACTCTTCATAACATTCACGCTCCTCTATCTCATAACACACCCCGAGTCCCCGGACCTCTACGCCATCACCCTGGGAGCAGCCGCTTCCGCCGTAACCCTCTACGAAGCCCTGAGAACGTGGCGCAAAAAACCGTTCTAATCTCTGGACTTATGAACAGGGGTGATGAAGAATTGGTGTTGAAGAAGCTTCTGCCTCAGGTTTTGGGGGCTATCGTCGCCGCGACACTGTTTACAGGAATTTTTATCGCGGAAACCTCTGTAAAAACCGAGCCTCGTGCTTTGGCGGCGACGCCTGAGATAAAAGCGCAGCGGGCTGAGACCGTTGATGGGCAGCTCCTGGTCTACATCGGCTTAGGCTCCATAGCCGCTGCTTTCACCGTGTTTGCTATTGTGTCGTTCGCCGTTAGACGGAGACTTTCATAGCTTTATACATCTGCCTAAGCTTGTTGAAGTCGGTTCCCATGGTCTTTATGTGGACATAGTTTTTCGCCTTGTCAATAGCCTTCTCATACTCCTTACCCAAACGTGCAAAGTATTTCTCCAGCCTGTCAAGCCAGAAGTTGGCGCCAACGTTCAGTATGGTTGTTGTTAGGATGCGGAAGAGGAAGTTGTCCTTGGCGATTTTGAAGGCGACGGACTGAGCCATGCGTTTTGTGTTCCGCCAGCAGACATAGATTAGTGCCGCTTGCGCCGGTGTGAGGTTTGCGTAAACATCTGTCAACACGTTTGTTCCACGTAGACTTCCGAGGTTTACTAACGCCATTGGTGTTACCGTGAAGTAGAGGTTCAGCGACGCCATGTAGTTGATGAGTCCTATGGTGTCCCAGCTGTCCTCATCCGTTTCACCCTCCTGCCCCAGTATGATGGTGTAGGCAGGTATCCAGTAGGCTGCGTTGTAGACCTTCTGAGCTTCGACGACGATTTCGGCCCAAGTTCCATCGACGCCTACTTTCAGGGGCTTGGCCTTGTTAACCATGTGTTTGAGAACGAGTTTGTCGCTGCCCGTTTCCAGCCCTATCTGGACACCAATATGCTTGTCGGGGCCCGCTCCAACAATTTTAGCCACTCCCATCGCTGCTTCGGGGTCCGCTGCAACGGGTGCGAGCGTTGCATGCATCGGGTTAGCCTTCGAGACATGCTGCATAACGGCTCTGTAAAGCCGGAAAATCGCCTCCTTGTTGGGCCAGAACATGGGGTCACGCACCATGTAAGCCCACTGGTTATCCGTCACAAACCATGCGTTGTTTATCCCGCCACGTAGATTGACCAAAACCTCCTCAACAACCTTCTCAGGCGGATAGTAGCGGAGAGGCCTCGTCGTGACCTCGCAGAAATCGCAGTCAATTCCGCAGCCACGCATTATCTCCGCTTGGCCGCTTATCGCCGGGTTTACGATGGTGGGGATGTCCTCTATTTTTGGGAGACGGTATCGTGAAGCGGGGTTCCTGCAGATAAACCTGCCGGCATCGTCTTTGACGTAGCGTATAAACGGTCTGCCGTGGGCGTCGAAGGTGGTTGTCTTATGTCCATACATGAAGATGCTGTGGTCGAGGCTGTCCTCTATCAATTGCTCAAATAATAGATGAATAATGTCATCCATTTCGCCCTGTACGACATGGTCTATTCCAAGCTGCTCAATCATCTCAGGCCTGTGCTCAAACTCCCACTCACCGGAGCCGCCGACCACAACCTTGGCCCTGCATCCCGTGTTCTTTTTCGCAACCTGTATACGCTGCATAAGGTCCTCAAACTCTTTCGTGACCCACGACTTCTCACGTCCAGCGTTGTTGAACATCAGGGTCAGAGGACCTAAACCGAGGGGGTCCATGGTGTTGACGCCGATGATTTTTGTGTCGGGGCCTATGAACCTTGAGACAAGCTTCGGATGAGCCACGACAACCTGTAGCTTCGACTTCTTCACCAGACAGGCCTCTATTTTTCTGATGGCGTAGGGCGCGAGCAGGGCTCGTCCAGCCTCGTCAAACGGCACATCGGGGAGGCTTAGATAGTAATAGATAGGTGAGGGGATGAACTTGACGGGGGCGCAGGGTAGGAAGCTTAGCAGCGGAAAGTCGTGAAACCTATGACCCAGCGAGGGGTCAAAGGTCAGAACCACCTGCACCATATTCCTGGATGCTTAGGGGTGTGGCCGAATATTTAAGCAATAAACACTTTAATTGGGTGTCACAGGTTATAGATGGTGTGTCCTCAAGGGTTTTTGAGAGAAGTGATTCAAAAAAGGTTTTGGCCGGTGTTTTCGGCGGTTTAGGCGAGTATCTGAACGTTGACCCCAACCTTCTCCGCCTTGTCGGCGTCATTCTCCTGATTGTCTCGCCTGCCTTGATGATTGTTCTCTACACCTTTGCGGCTTTGTTGATTCCACGCCGTGGCGGTGTCTCACATGTTTCTCCCACGGTTGACATGTCGAGAGTCGGGCCGGTTATCGTTGGACTGGTTCTGCTTCTAGTGGGTATGTGGTTGATGGGAAACCCGCCACTATTTATCCTCGGATACCCATTTCTCAGAATCACATTCGCCACAGTTGCGGGCCTCGTCATAGCGGTGATAGGCCTGGTTTTACTGGTCGACAACCTCAAGAAGATATAGACCTGTAGCTTCTCCTCAGCAGCAGAAGATTGCTTGTGAGTATGGCCCCTGAGATTAATGTGAATATCCGGCCATAGTCTTGGAGGAAAACAAGAGCTGATAGCCCGGCGCCCGTAGAGAGTAAAAGTGTGGAGACAACTCCGCCTCCGCAGCAGGAGAAGAAGGTGAAGAGGGATGGCAACAGAGCCGCATAGGATGCTGGCAACCGTTTCCCAAGGTTGCAGACACCGTGCCTGTTTAGGTAGATGAGTGCTGCTGTGTTAAGGCTTACCAAAAGTGTCAGCATCGTTAGGGTGATGAATGCCTCCGGGTTGATGGACAGGGCCCAGCCACGGCTTATGTATATGGTTAGGACGGGGAACTGTGGAAACTGGCCTTCGACAACTTCGTAAGAAGGCGTAGGGATGCTCGGTGGAAGTGTGAAGGATAACGGGAAAATGATGCCGACGAGAAAAAGGTAAGCTGTGGCATAAACCAGCCCCGCCACAGCTCCAGCGACCCGGGCCCTAGTGTCCCACCAAACCTCACGGAAAAAAGCCCGCAACCCCATATCCAACATTCTCTGCAGAGGTATTTTAGCTTCCGTCAAGGCTTCACCGTGGTTTGAGGATAGCGCTGGTTGGAATGGGAGTGGTTGGCCAAAGCCTGCTCAAACTCATCGCCGAAAACAGGTCCGAACTAGTAGCCCGATATGGTCTGGGTGTCAGAGTGGTCTACGCGGCCGACCGCAGCGGAGCCGTCCACCGAGCTACGGGCTTCAGCCCCGACGAGCTTCTCGAAGCAAAGAAAAGAGGAGGAGTAACAAAGGTCGCCGACGCCAAAGCCTTCAACAACATTTTCGACGCTTTAGAGGATGCTGAAGCCGATGTGCTCGTCGACGCCACTCCAACAAACATAGTCGATGGCGAGCCTAGCTACAGCATAATCCGCAAAGCCATTCTCAACGGCATGGACGTTGTAACGGTGAGCAAAGGCGCCCTCGCTCTCTACATGCCTGCTCTAAAGGAGATGGCGAATAGGCGTCGGATACTTCTCAAATTCAGTGGAACGGTTGGAGGAGGAATGCCTGTTCTCGCCTTCGCGAGGGAATGCAGCAAGGCGGATAGAGTCGAGCAGATAGAGGGCATTCTAAATGGGACCACTAACTATATTTTGACAAGAATGGAGGAAGAGGGTCTCGAGTTTAAGCAGGCGCTCGCCGAGGCTCAGCTGCTTGGATACGCGGAGGCCGACCCAACCCTCGACATCAAGGGCCTCGACACCGCCTGTAAAATCACAATCCTCGCCAACGAAGTGCTCGGCATGAAGGCGACAATCAACGATGTCAAGGTGACCGGGATAGATACCTTGTCCTCTCAAGAGGTAAATAGAGCCCGTATGACGGGGAAAGCGATGCGGCTGATAGGCTACGCTGGGAAGGATGTGCTGGAGGTCAGTCCCCGGGAAATCGACGCCAAAGACCCATTGGCCGTGAAAATGGCCATGAACGCTGTCAGGTTCAAAACAACCTACTCGGGAAGCCACGTGATAACGGGGAAAGGTGCGGGGGGTGTGGAGACCGCGACCGCTGTAATCCGCGACATTATATCGATTAAGATGTATCGCTCGGAGGCTGGTGAAAAGGTTTGAGGGTTGTGATGAAATTCGGCGGCTCATCTCTTGCGACAGCCGACCTCATAAAACACTGCGCAACCCTTGTCAAACAACACACGGACAGAAACGAGGTGGTGGTTGTCTGCTCAGCTTCGGGCGACACCACAGACGACCTGCTGCAGCTCGTCGAAACAGCTCGACGTGGACGAAGTGAAGAAGTTGAGCATAGGCTTTCCGCGATTGAGGAACATCATCTCGGGTTGCTGGACGCCGTGGCGGATGAACGGGTTCGAGAAGAAACAGCGGAAACCCTGAAACAGTGGCTCAGAGAGCTCCGCAGAGCCGTGCTCGGAATACTGTATCTACGCGAAGCCACACCACGCAGCACAGACTACGTTCTCTCATTTGGTGAAAAATTCTCCACCCTTGTCATGGCTGGGGCGCTTAACTCGCTCGGGGTCAAGGCTCAGTATCTCGACGGAGGGGAGGCAGGCATAGTGACAGACTCCAACTTCGGAGAAGCCGCTCCACTGATTGAGGTGACGAGGCTTAACATCAGGAGAAGGATAGGGCGGATGCTTGACGAGGGAATAACACCCGTTGTAACAGGGTTCATCGCAACCAACGAGGAAGGTGTTATAACAACTCTGGGACGGGGCGGCTCAGACTATACTGCAACAATTTTGGCGAGCAGCTTGCCCGCTGACGAGGTGTGGCTCTGGAGCGATGTCGACGGATTGATGACAGCCAACCCCAAGCTCATCCCAAACGCCGTCGTCATCAAAAAAATCTCATACAATGAGGCCATCGAGATGGCCTTGTTCGGAGCCAAGGGCCTGCATCCAAGGGCCCTCGAGCCCGTAATGGCCGCCCAGATACCTGTGAGGATAAAGAACACCTTCAACCCATCAGCCGAGGGGACTCTAATATGTGACACATCGGAGAAAACAGCTTCACCTGTCAAAGCGGTTCTGCTGGTTAACGACACAGCGATGCTCACGGTCAAAGGGCCCAGCATGGTCGGCGAGCCTGGAACAGCCGCCAAAATCCTCGAAACACTCTACCACGCGGGAATTAACGTGATGATGATTTCGCAGAGCATATCCGAATCCAGCATATCACTCATAATTAAGCGGAGGCATCTCGACAAAGCCGTCACAGCCATCGAGAAATCGCTGCTAGGAACTCGCATAGTTGCCTCTGTTGAGCCTGAGGAGGATGTGGTGGTGGTTGCGGTGGTCGGCGAAGGCATGAAGGGCACACCCGGGGTGGCGAGCAAAGTCTTCGGAGCCGTGGCTTCATGTGGAATCAACATCAGGATGATAGCGCAGGGAAGCTCGGAGCTAAACATCAGCTTCGTGGTCAAGGAAAACGACGGCCCCGAAGCCGTCAAAGCAATCCACGACGAATACAAGCTAGGAAAACCAAGTGCATAACCGATGCAACAAGCAACCAAGCCACACACCATTCATGGACACAAACACATAATCAGCTAATCTATTAGGGTGGCTCATCCAAGCTCCAGAAAAGAAATCCTTTCATAACACGCTAAACAGACATTAACCGTTGAAGAACGACGAAGAAGAAAGATTGCTGGCCTCTCTGTCGCAGGTAGAGTCCTACAAAGAGATTTTCAAAACTTATGAGGGCTATGAAAAAAGAGTTCTACCCGGAACTCTCACGGCGTTGGGAGAAATAGATGTTGAGGAGTTTTCGAGTCTGCCGGGGAAAAACCTGCTGCTAGTCGGTGTTCCCGCCGAGTTTTATGCGGAGCTCTGGAGCGGCTTCAAAGAATCTGCATCATTCACTCTAATGGCCCCTCTACGTGGAGAAGGTTTCGACCTCTGGGTTATCGCTGTCCCCATGCATAGGCTTCGGAGGCTGACATGGGTTGTTTTCCCCGTGACCGACTCAGACCTCAAGGAAATAGAAGCGTCCCCGCGTTTCTCAGTATTCCTAATCCCCGTGGAGAAGCAGGATTTCGAGGAGCTTACCAACAGGGCTGAAGACGTTTTGGAGGACCTTGGTCAGGGAAAACCCTTCCCATCCGAGAAAGGCATAATCCTATTGCTCGACCTCAGCGAACTCTTCAGAAAAGAGAGCGACTAGACCCTGCCCCTAACAAGCTCCACAGCATGGCCATACTGGCTACTGTGGAGAACCGCCTGTAGAGCCTCCTCCGCCGCAGCAAGCATCAAGGTTTTGTCAAGTGTTTTAACAATTATCGCCGCCTCTTCGGATGTGGTGCCTAAAGCCGAGGCAAGTCTCTCGTAATCAATTACATGCGGCGCGACGTAGAAAACCGAGACATCGAAAGGCGGCTTGGGTTTGTAGTCTCTCACTTTAAAGAAAAAATTTGTCCAAGCCACGGACTCTTCCCGTGTGTATGTTTTAGGCCTCAGAGGAAGCTGTATAACGGTGTCGGGCATAAGCTGTTTAGCCAGCCTCTCCAGCGCCCGCCAAGTCGCAATCGGCCTCGACTCCGTCAGCCAAGTCTCCTCCTCTATGCATCTGATGTAGTGAGGCATTTGAATAAATGATTGTTTCCTTTTCTATAACTATTGACTGGGCTTGATGTGGATTTTTCCGCCGAGGATTGCGTTGTTGGGGATGAGTGTTTTTGTGCCGTCGGGTTTCGCGACTATTGTGAAGAGGGTTGTGATATCCTCTACCAATCCTTCCTCTCCGGCGACGTTAACGCTGTCGCCTATCTTGAAGGGGCGTGTTATGAGCACGAATAGCCCTGCGAGAGCTTGTCCAAGTATCTGCTGAGACGCGAAGCCAATCACTATGCCGATAAAGCCTCCTAAAGCCACGCCCGAGGCCGCGCCGCCAACTCCTCCAGCTATAGAAGCCACCAAAGCACCTAAACCAAGTATCCTAGAAAGATTCCTCACCGCAGCTGCGACAGGATGCTCATAGCGAACTCTCAGGGTCCAGTAAACAAATGCGCTTATGCTGGACACAATCAGGTAACCAAAACCCAGAGCCAGAAGAACCTGTCCATACACAGCATAGTCACCGAGTGCAATCCCATATCCAGGCAACACATCAAAAAGCAGCAGCTGAAAAACAGCCGCCGCAGCTACGTAGAGAATTACATACATCACCAGCCGAAGGGAGGATTGAACGGTTTTTCTCGCCACCTGTTTCTGCTCAGGAGACGAGGCCATGTTTCTCAAACTATGTTGTATTATAAAAAAATATGCGTCAGCCGTAAACCTATATTTTATCGGTCTTGTCATAGGAAGCGATGGTTTCAATCTACGAAGCTCTCGCCGTGCTGGCTGTCGGATGGGTTGCAGCCTACTTACTATACAGGGTTGTTAAGCAGCGGCGAGGGCGAGGCGAAGAAGCAGCTTCGGGCTCATCAGTCACGCTTTACCCGCTTTTCTTGATTGTTAAAAGCCGACGCATAACACGGCCTCTTGATTTTTTGGCTGATAAGATGCCTAGGTTATGGGACGCTGTTTCAAGGGCGGCTGTGGCGATGGGCTTCGGCTTGATGGCTCTCGCAATCTACATACTCTCAACAAACCTGTCAACATATCTTTTCAGACCTGAGCAAGTCGGTGGACAAAACATCGTAATACCCCTGATAATCGGCGTAACAATCCGTCTCGAGAACCTGCCCTACCTATTCCTCGCATTCGCCATAGTGTTGATAACGCATGAAGGGCTGCACGGCATAGCGGCCAGAAGAGAAGGCCTGCCTGTAAAATCAGCCGGCATTTTCATGATTTTCATCGTGCCGGGGGGATTTGTTGAACCAGATGAAGAGGCTTTCAAATCCGCCAGCCCAGGAGCACGTATGAGGGTGGCCGCGGTAGGCTCGTTTGCAAACATCATCGTCGGGATGCTGGCGCTGATGCTGATGTTCGGGGCGTTCATGCCTCAGGAATCAGGGTTAATCGCTCTCCAGGTAGACAGCAACTCCCGCATCAAAGTCAACGACATAATTGTCTCCGTCGACGATGTCCCAGTCAACCGCGGCACACTTGGCACATCGATAACAATCAAAGAAACCATCCGAATAAAAACATTGACAGATGAGTATGTTTTCGACACCAACCCCGATGTGAGAGGCAGAGAGTTCACCCTCGGCAGTGTGTTGAGAGGCCTCGGTGTCACACAGGTGGACACATTTTTCCCGTCACGTATCTCTTGGCTGGACCCGCTCTCAGCCTACAACTTCTATAGAACACTTTACTGGCTGCAGCTCGTCTCGATAGGGGTCGCGGTCTTCAACATGCTGCCTATCTATATGCTTGACGGCAGCCTTGTCCTCAGAGCGGTTTTGGAGAAGTTTGTGAAAGACGCCCGACATGCAAAAGTAATTGTCAACACGGCTGCGCTTCTGTGCATAGGGCTCGTTGTCGCAAACATATCTTTCACCTACGCGACCTTCGGTTTCTTCCAAATATAGCATCGCTCAGTGTATGAGGGTTTGTGTCAACTCGCAGACGCGGCAAAGCTCCCTGCTGCTCGGCTCACCGCAGCTGCTGCAGACCATTTGAATCTTCTTTCCAAGTGTTGCTGTTTTCTCGAAGCTTCTGAGCGCGGCGAAGAGTGAGCCTGGATATCTTTCATCAAACTCTGCGAGAAACCTGCGTATCATGTTTCGCATGCTATCCGCTGCGTTGGGGCAGACTTGGCTCTGGAAAGGTATGTTGTGGAGGTAGGCGTAGAAAACCACCTCCCTCTCAGGTGTGAGTCTGAAGGGTGCAACACGCGGTATGAAAGGCCCTTCGAGCCTAAGCCCTATCTCCGACGTGCCAAGCTCGCCTCTAAACGTCTTGAGAAAATAGGTTTGAACAACATCGTCCAAAGTGTGTGCGGTGGCTATCACAGTTGCTCCCGCCCTCTTAGCGGCTATGTTTATAGCCCGTCTCCTCAACGGCCCGCAGACACTGCACGCAGCCAACCCACTCAACCTGAACTGTCTAGAAGCAACTATCTCGGACAAGGTTTTTCCAAACACCTCCTCAAAACTTGTCTTGTAAAGAGGCACCTCCAGCATCCGTGTCACCTCCTCAACATACTCCAAAGCCTCGTCGCGGTAGCCCTCTATACCCTCGTCAACCGTGACAGCCAACAAACCGGCACGTGGAAACCTCTTCTCAATCTTTTTCAAGACATAGAGAAGAGATAGACTGTCTTTGCCGCCCGAGACAGCCACAGCTATTTTATCATCAGGCTTAAACAGCTTGTATCTGCCGATTGTTCGGATAACCCGCTTCTCAAAGGTCTTGACAAAACATGTCCTGCAAAGCCTCTCACCAGAATACACCCTATAGTAAACAGCCTTGCCGTCGTGGCAGACGTTGCAAACAGCCTCTCTCTCAACTGTCGACAACAACCCGCTCCAACTCCCTTACCCGGATATTTTAATTCATTAACGCTTAAAAGCCTCTGCGTATTCTCTCACCAGATGCATGGACAAGGCCTGTCAACCAGCGTCAGAGGGATGCGTCTTGACACCGGAGAAGCGGTGGTTGACGAGGTTGCTCTAGAGTTTCCAATAAACATATACGTTAACGAGAAGCACTTCGTCACGGTTTTTGCGACGCCGCATGAGCTGAAGGAGATGGTTGTGGGCCATCTCCTGGGCCATGGTGTTGTGGATGATGTGGAGCAGGTTGGTGATGTCGTGGTCGATGGTCTCGACATCCTCGTCAACTTGAACATAGGTAACGGGGAGTTGGAGAAACGTCTGGAGAGATACAAAACGTTTAAACTCATAATAACTTCCTGCGGCTCGGTCGAAGACTATCTCAGAGCCTTTGACAATAACACAAAACCCAGGGTAAACAGCGACTTTAGAATCGGAGTGGATAAGCTCAGGAATGTGATGGCCGAGTTCGGCAGACACTCTAAACGCGCTGTCTCGGTTCACACGGCAGGCATATATTCAGACACCGAGGGGCAGCTTGTCAGCTTGGCGATGGACGTTAGCCGCCATGTGACCGTTGACAAGGTTATTGGGAAAGCAGCTCTCCAACGCATCGATTTCACCAGGAGCTTGCTTTTGACAACGGGGCGTCAGGCGTCTGACATGGTGTTAAAAGCCGCTCGGGTCGGAATACCTATAACCGTCTCGCTTCGTGGTCCAATTTTCTCAGGGGTTTACGCCGCGTTGAAGTCAGGGGTAACCATGGCAAGTGTCGTCAGGGGTAAAGGCTTGACAGTGTACTCTTACCCCGAGAGAATAACCGGAGCCGTCCTCAAAATAGCCACCGGGTGAAGAAGATTGTCAGAGCAAACCCGCGCAGCTCTCAAAACATTCGGCATACAAACAACTCAGCTGGAGGAAGCTGTGGCCCTTCTCGAGAAAAACCCATCTCTGGAAAACCTGCGCAACTACCTAGACAGCCAGAGAAAACTCCTTGAAAGCCTGACCGAGATACTTTCCGTACTCACAACGCTTTTGAGCAGAGGAGCCTCTGCGGCTGAAAAAGTTAATCAACAAAATACTGGTGAATAAACACTCATGTCCACACGTAGAATGACAGGCTTCGCCACCTTACCAACTCTCTCTGAAGCATTATCACTCCTTCTCGAGAAAACATCAACAACCCATCCCGATGTCGAGAAAGTTTCTCTCGAACATAGCTTAGGCAGATACTGTGCGGATGACATTTTTTCACCTGTTGATGTGCCGCCTTTTGAGAAGAGCGCGGTTGACGGCTACGCGGTGTTGGCTGAAGACACCTTCGGAGCGTCGCCGAACAACCCTGTGTATCTTGTCGTCAAAGGATTCTCTCATGCAGGTGTCAGAAGAATGGATGTTCCAAAGATCTCGCAAGGCGAGGCTGTGGAGATCTACACGGGCGCGCCTCTTCCAGAGGGGGCTAACGCTGTGGTGATGGCTGAACATGCTAAGAGAATCGGGGAATATGTTTTGGAAGTTACTCGCCAAGTCCATCCTCTACAAAATGTTTCGAGAGTTGGTGAAGATTTTAGAATGAATGAGCTGGTTGTTGCGAGAGGGACACGGATAAGGTCATGGCACATAGGCGCACTGGCCTCTCTCAACATAACCACCATACCTGTCTACAAGAAAGTACGGGTAGGTGTCATGAGCACGGGAAGCGAGCTGGTCGAACCCGGCACCCAGCCCAGCGAAGGCCAGGTCATAAACAGTTCTAAGCCGATGCTGAAAGCATTGCTGGAGGAACATGGTGCAGAGCCCGTGGATTGGGGCACGGTTGAGGATGACTTGGGCCTCATAGCCGCTAAGATCTCCGAGGCCGTTGATGTCTTGGACATGCTCATCGTAACGGGTGGCACAAGCGTCGGCGGGAAAGATTTAGTTCCAGAGGCGGTGAAAAAGGTCGACGGCTCAGATATCATTTTCCACGGAGTCAGGATAAGGCCCGCCAAGCCCACAGGCGCCGCGGTGGTCAAAGGTAAACCGGTCTTCATGCTCTCGGGATATCCTGTGTCTGCTGCGTTGGGTTTTATGCTGTTCGTCAAGCCTTTGCTGGAGAGGGCCTACGGCAGAAAATCTTCCATGACATGCACCGTGAGAGGCAAGTTGACTAGACGCGTCGCCAACCCCGCCTTAACAAGGACGTATGTCCGTGTATGTGTTAAAAGAACACCGGACGGGGTTTTGGTTGAACCTTTAATGCTCACGGGCTCAGGTCTCCTCTCCACGTTGACAAAGGCTGATGGGTTACTGGTTGTGCCTGAGGGGGTTGAGGGGTTTGAAGAGGGGCAGGAGGTTGAGGTGGAGCTCCTTCATAATGAAAGCGGCAACAAGGGCTAAACCTTAAATCAAAAAACCAACACACAGATAAGGGGCCGGTAGATCAGTCTGGAAGATCGTCCGCCTTGCACGCGGAAGGTCCGGGGTTCAAATCCCCGCCGGTCCATTCACCCGGAAAAAATTGTTGTAAGTTTATTTGATGAGATTGTGTCGAACCCGTGATGAAGTATTTTCCGGATTTCCTTAGGCCGGAGAGATTAACTAGTTTGGCTCAAACGGCGCTGGATAATGGGGGTGATTATCTTGTATATGTCATGGATGCTAGTCTCCGCTCATCTTGGAACCATGCCTTGGAATACGCGGTTTTTGAGGCAAACAGACTGGGGCGAAGCCTGGTCGTCGTCTACAATCTTGATGAAAAACAGCCTTTCATGAACACGAGGAAACTCCACTTTATACAGAGAGCGTTGAAGAATGTTGGTGAACAGCTGCGGAAAAGAGGAATTCTTTTTTTGGTCCGCAAAACCGAAAGCTTGCTGAAACTCGTAAACGAAGCCGTATCAGTCATCGTCGATGCGGGATACACACGCCACCAACAAACCTTTAGAAAAACGTTGGCAAAGCATTGTCACTCGGTGACGATGGTTGAAGGTGACGTGATTGTTCCCGTCAAAACAGCTTCAAATAGGGCCGAACCCTATGCCAGAACAATTAGGCCTAAACTTCTGAACAGGCTGACCGACTTTTTGGAGACCGTACCGGCGATACCTGTGAAACAAGCCTCCGCAGACCTCGACATAGAGGGACTACGGTATGAAACATTCTATGATTTGTCGAAAGATTTTGGGTCAATTGAGTTTGTGGAGCCCGTTAAACATGTGGTAGGTGGCGAAGACGAGGCTCAAAAAAGGTTGGAGACATTTGTCAAAGAGAGGCTCGACAGATACGCCGCGGAGCGCAGCGACCCTGGGTCTGACTCATGCTCGGAGCTGAGTCCCTATCTCCGCTACGGGATGATATCTCCGGTCCAGGTTTTGAAACATGTGTTTGAGTATAGGAGACGGGGAGACGTTAATGTTGAAAGCTTGATTAATGAGCTGGTGGTTTGGCGAGAACTCGCCCGGAACGCCGAGGTCTACAACCCGTTTTTTGAGAGGTATGAAGGATTGCCTGAATGGGCTAGAGAGACACTCGGCATACATGCCCGGGATCACAGGGACTACGTGTACAGTCTAGGTGAGCTGGAGAGAGCTGAAACCCATGACGTTTACTGGAACGCGGCTCAGCGAGAGCTGCTCATGACTGGTAAGATACACAACTATATGCGCATGTACTGGTGCAAAAAACTGCTTGAATGGACCGATAGCCCAGAAACCGCGTACAGATACGCAGTCTACCTTAACAACAAATATGGACTTGACGCCGAAGACCCTAACAGCTACCTCGGAATAGGCTGGTGCTTCGGAGCATTCGACAGACCCTTCACCGAATCAAGCATCTATGGAAAAGTGAGGAGAATGACGGCTGAGAGCCTAAAGAGGAAGAAGCTGATAAAGACCTATCTGCAACGATGGAGTGCTCCGGCCGGGATTTGAACCCGGGTCTCGGGCTCGAGAGGCCCGCATACTTGACCGGACTATACTACCGGAGCTTTTTAGGCTTCATTTGTTTGTTGGATGCGGTGATATGTAGGTTTTTCGTTTAGCTTTCGCGGGCGTATATGCTTACTATTCCTCTGAATCCGAGGCGTGTGTAGAATTCGACCGCTATCTCGTTTAGGGATGGGAACTCGGCTGTGATGATTTCAACCCTGTCTTTGAGCATTTTCACGGCATAGTCGAGCAGCTCTGCCCCGTGTTTCTTTCTTCTATACTCGGGAAGGAGGTAGAATTCGACGATTTTCCCCTCTATCTTCGGATGGTAGAACAGTCTTTCGACGATGTCCGCTTTCAAGAAGCCCACCACTCTGCCGCTGTTTTCCGCCACGATGACAACAGAGTTCGGCGACTTTATGGCCTCCGCGAAGTATTTTTTCGACGTTTCTGCAATGTCGTCCCTTGTCTTGAAGAGGGGGTCGAATTCTTCGTTTAGTCGTTTGAGGCGGATGTTTAGCTCCACTAGCCTTGGTATGTCTTTTTCCTCCGCTTTTCTGAAAACAAGTTCAGTCATTTCAATCGACCTTTGGAAGCGGCTTTATGAAATGCTGGTCCATGAGCGACATTAATAGCTTTCGGGACCGTTGAATTATCTTCTTAGCTCTTACAAACTCCTCGTCATAGTTCAGCGGGTTTCGTGCAACGTTTTCATCGCGTGCTTGTTCGGCGACTGATGCGGCTACGTGAATGTAGACTTCCCATTCATCCATCGTTGGGATGATGTGGTCGGGATGTAGTTTCTCGTCTGACACATATTCTGCGAGGGCTTGGGCGGCTCTTAGGGCCATGGTGTCAGTTATTGCGCGGGCTTTGACGTCAAGCGCTCCCCTGAACACTGCGGGGAAGACGAGGCTGTTGTTTACCTGGTTTGGAAAATCGCTGCGGCCCGTGGCAACCACGGCTGCTCCGGCTTCTTTAGCCTCCCATGGCCACATCTCTGGAACAGGGTTGGCCAAAAGGAAAACAACAGGGTTCTGCACCATCCTCTGTATCCAATCCTTCTTGATTCTATCAGGGCCCGGCGTAGACGCGGCTATCAAGACGTCTGCGCCTTCAAGTGCGTCGGGAAGTTGGCCCGATAGCTTGGCACGGTTGGTTTTCAGCGCAAGCTCGTATTTCCATGGATGTTTGAGCATCAACTCGTCCATGTCCTCCCGCTCCGAGTGAAGAATACCTTTTGTATCGACCAGTATCATCTTCGTGATGTCGGCTCCTGCTTTCTCGAGAAGTCTTGCGGTGGCTATGTTTGCGGCGCCCGCTCCATACAACACGATGGATACTTTGTTCAGCTTCCTGTTTGTTAGCTTGAGCGCGTTGATGAGTGCTGCTGTGGTGGCCGCCGCTGTTCCAAGCTGGTCATCATGCCAGACAGGTATCGACATCTGCTGCCGCAGCCTATCTAGGATGTAGAAGCAATCGGGTGAGGAGATGTCTTCGAGGTTTATTCCTCCGAGGCCTGGCTCAAGCGACTTAACCACTTCAACAAACTTCTGCGGGTCTTTCACGTTCAAACAAATGGGGAAAGCATCAACTCCGCCGAGGAATTTGAAGATGAGAGACTTTCCCTCCATAACGGGTAGAGCGGCCTCGGGCCCTATGTCCCCGAGACCCAACACCCTCGAGCCGTTAGTGACGACGGCGATAGTGTTCCACCGCCAAGTATACTCAAAACTCAGCTCCCTGTTCTCACTAATTGCTTTTGAGACAGCGGCTACTCCGGGGGTGTACCACACAGAAAAGTCTTCAAGAGACTTCACGGGGATTTTGGGCACTATCTCAAGCTTGCCCCCATAGTAGGGAGCAGATTTTACGGCAAGTTTGCCGTGTTCATCACTCATGAAAAATATTGTCAAGTGTGTTGATAAATATGTTTAGTTTGCTTATCTTTAAAAACCGGGTGCCGTGTTAACTATGCGATGGAGCCTATCCGGGAGACATACATTCTGCTGCCTCCGGGAACGGATTTTTTGATGTATCTTGTCCTTGTGCCTTTTGCGTTGGTGTTTGTTTTCGGGGTTGTTTATCGGCTTAGGCGTTTGGGTGTGAGGAGCGTTGGTGAGTTGCTTAACAGTGTTTTCAGAGGCGTTGGCTACATGGCTAGGTATGGCTTATTGCAGCGCAAGGTTGTTTCCGAGCATTTGGCGGGGGTTATGCATTTGTTGATATACACCGGCATCATCGCTCTCTTCATAGGCACCACCCTCGTCTTCATAGACCATGACATTCTACGTGTTCTGGGTCTCCGGCTTCTCCGCGGAGATTTCTATCTCGGGTTCGAGTTTGTCCTCGATGTGATGGGTGTGGCGTTTCTGCTCGGATTAGCTCTCCTCATTTACAGGCGTTTTATCAGGCATGAGCCGAGGCTTCGGAACAGGTTGGAGTATTCCATGGCTCTGGCGGGTCTTCTCTTTATAGGGTTGTCGGGATATGTATTGGAGGCCATTAGGCTCACGGTTGAGCCGAGGCCGTGGAGCGGGTATAGCTTCGTCGGCAAAGCCGTATCAACGGCCTTCTTCGTAAACCTGCCAACGGAGCCGCTGACCCTGCTTTATCGAGGCATTTGGTGGAGCCACGCAATCGTGGCTTTCGCGATGGTTGCTGTGCTGCCCTACTCACCTCTTGGACACATTTTTTCCACACTGTTGAACATCGCCGTCAACGCGCCTCGGCAACTTCCTCTCGGTAAGATGAAAACACCTTTTAGGATAGATGAGCTCGACCCCTCGGCTGACATCAAGCTAGGTTTCAGGAGTTTGGCTGAGCTTGGGTGGATGGAGAAGCTGGGTCTAGACGCCTGCACCGACTGCGGAAGATGTGAAGCCGCGTGTCCCGCCCATGCCGCAGGCACCCCTCTTTCCCCCCGTGACATAATGCAGAAGCTTCGGAGACAGCTTTGGAGAAGCGACGGCCTCGACGAAGATGTATTTGCCTCGGGGTTGATAGATGAGGAGGAGGTCTGGGCATGCACCACCTGCTCAGCATGCATAGAGGCCTGCCCAGTCTTGATCAGGCCCATGGATTACATTCTTGAGATGAGGAGGGCCCTTACTCTCGAGGGTAAGCTGGATAAACGCAAAACAGCGATGTTAACTAACCTGAGCAGATACGGTAACCCATACGGCTTCGACCAAAGCGAGAAACAGAAGTTTTTCGAGGAACTTGCCGAGATGGGTGTGCAGACACTTGAAGAAAAACCCGACGCAGAATATGTTTACTGGATTGGATGCGCCTCGATATATGATGCACGTGGACGAGAGATAGCTAAAAGTGTTGCAAAAATCTTGCTCAAAGCAGGAGTCTCATTCGCGGTTCTCGGCGTTGAGGAAACATGCACAGGCGACCCCGCCCGCCGCATAGGAGAGGAAGGACGTTTCCAAGAACTTGCTCTCCAAAACATCGAGACACTCAAACAGAAATCTGTGAAGAAAATAATAGTGAACTGTCCACACTGCTTCAACACTTTGAAGAAAGAATACAGAGACTTTGGGCTCGAGCTGGAGGTGAAGCATCATTCACAGGTAATCGGCGAGCTGCTGAGAACGGGTAGGCTCAAGCTCACGAAACCTCTCTCCGAAAAAATAACGCTTCATGACTCATGCTACATAGGGAGAATCAACGATGTTTTCGAGGAGCCGAGGTTTATCATCCAGTCGGCTAACAAGGATGGAACCTATGTGGAGATGAGTAGAAGCGGTCGTAAAAGCTTCTGCTGCGGTGCCGGAGGAAGCACCTACTGGTATGAGGTGAGGAGAACGGATAGAGAAAGCGTTATACGTCTTAGGGAGGCTGTGGAGACGGGGGCCTCTATCCTCGCCGTCGAATGCCCCTACTGTATGCAGATGTTCGCCGACGCAGCACGTGTCACAGGCGTCGACCAGAGCCTCAAGATAAAGGACATAGCGGAGATAGTCGCGGAAAGCATCTAGGACATGGTTTTTTAGATGGGCACATATCGGATGATGTCGAGAACTATGCCCGATATCGTGGTTTGCGTCAAGCAGACTGTTGACGTTTATCAGTTGAAGCCGCATCCCGAGACTCTTGCGCCACAGCTTTCTCAGGCGCAGTGGAAGAACAGCGACTTCGACCTCAACGCTGTTGAAGAGGCTGTCCGCATAAAGGAAAAGAGCGGAGGCAAGGTGGTCGTCGTCAGCGTGGGGCCTGAGGTTAAGCAGCTTCTGGTGAGGGAGTGTCTAGCCATGGGAGCGGACGAGGCCTACATTCTCTCAGACCCATCTCTCGCACAGGCTGACGGCGCAGCGACCGCAAAAGCCCTCGCAGCGGTCATAAAGACAGCTTCACCGAAATGGGACATTATACTGTGCGGAGAAGCCTCTCTAGACCAGAACGCTTACCAAACCGGTCCACGTCTCGCAGAAATTTTCAACGTTCCACATGTTTCATACGTTAACAAGCTGGAGGTAGGGGACCGTGTTTTGAAGGCATGGCGGGCCGTCGAAGACGGAGTGGAGGTTGTTTCATGCAGCTTGCCAGCCGTGGTCACGGTAGGATTGGAAATCAACACACCACGTCTCCCAAGCCTGTTGATGATTAGGGCCGCGCAGAAAAAGCCTCTCAAGGAGCTCTCACTCAACGATGTTGGGCTCACCAAGGACGACCTCATGCCGAGGGCTGAGACACTCGAGGTAAAGGCCCTGAAGACCGAGAGAAGGAGACAGGTTTTCGAGGGAAAGGTGGAGGAGCTGGCTGAAAAACTAGCGGAAAGAATCATCGCACACATGGGTGGTAGAAGATGAAAGTGCTCGTTGCAGGTGAAAAACCGGAGCAAGTCATCACGACAGCCAACTACGCAAAATCACTCAACCCAGCTCAAGTCGTCGCAGCGGCCTTCAAACCCTTCACGGAAAACGAGCTTGCTATGCTTGGCGGAGCAGGAGTCGAAAAACTCATCCACATACCCGAAAAATATCTGGCTTCTGGAGCAGCGGCCTCTGCAGCGGCTTTGGCGGAGCTGGTGAAGAAACTCGACCCCGCTCTTGTTTTAATCTATGCGTCAAAGAAAGGTGTAGAGATATGTGGCCGATTGGCGCAGCGGCTTGACGCGGCCTATGCATCTGAGGCCTTCGCCGTCGAGAAAGGTGAGAAAGGTTTTGTGGCTAAACGCCTTGTGTTGGGTGGCGGTTACGTGGCCACTGTTTCGCTTAACAGCAAGCCTGCCTTGGCTTCCGTGAAGGTATCGGCATCGGAGACCTCTCAGGGCATGAAGCCGGCTGTGGAGGAGTTTGACCCAGGTATCGACGCCCCCGCTGTCGAGGTGTTAGAAACCATCAAGCCTGAGAAGACACGGGTGGACCTTGAGAAAGCTAGTTTGATTGTGTCTGTTGGCCGCGGATTCAAGAAAAAGGAGGATTTATCGCTTGCGGAGGAGCTTGCGAAACTGATTGGCGCAGAGATTGGATGCAGCAGGCCGATATCAGGTGACCTTAAATGGCTTGAGGAGGAGCGGCACATAGGATTATCCGGTAAACGTGTGAGACCCAACCTCTACATAGCGTTGGGCATATCTGGGCAGGTGCAGCATCTCGTCGGAATGCGTGACAGCAAAACCGTGATAGCAGTCAACATAGACCCCAACGCTCCAATGGCCACGGAGTCAGACTACTACTTTGTCGCAGACCTCTACAAAATCCTACCCCTCACCATCGAAATTCTCAAAAAGAAACTGGGCAGTTAAAACATGCATTACCTAACAACCGTTCTCGCTAACCAAGACCCTGGCGGACGCAGAGGCCTCATAAAAATAAACAAGAGGCCCATGATAGAATATGTGCTCGACGCTGTCCCTGAAGACACCGATGAAATCGTCATCATGGCCCAGCAAGCTTCTCTGAACGAGTATAGAGACATAGCCGAGAACTATGGAGCGCAGCTGTTGGACGCTGGACCAAAGGAGCTCGATATCCGTTTCCATCTTGAACAGCTTTTCCGCGAGAAATCATGCGACGCAGTGGTCGCCCTCTCCTGTGACACACCTCTTATCAACAGAGAGGTGGTCATGTTTCTACGAGATGTTGTGACACGATTCTCCGCGGGGATACCGCGGCCTGTTTTTGACAAGCCAGAGTTCACCCCCGCCTCCTACCGTGTCAAACCATTTCTCCAAGCCATGGACCAGAATCCAGAGCTAAAGATGGGAGACCTCGTGAAACATGTGGGAAATGTTTTATACATATCTCTTCAGAGCTTCAAAGTTTTTGATGACAAGCTCCGTTTCCTCGTCAAGGTTCAAACGCAGTCGGATGTCAGGAAAGCTGCTCAGATTCTTCAGTCGGTTACGGGGGAGTAGGTTTGCTTCCTCTGGGCAAGCTTCCGGAGAAGGTTTTGAAGGATGTTGTGCTGCGTAGAGTGGGTGCTAGGCGGAGAGACGTTGTTCTCTGGCCAAATTTCGGCGAAGACGCGGGAGCGGTCAAGACGTCAAAGGACATCTACATAGTTTCAATGGACCCGATCACCGGCTCGAAAAGCTTCGTCGGCTGGCTCGCTGTCCACGCCTCGGCTAACGATGTCGCAGTATGTGGTGGAAGACCACAGTGGTTCTCCTCAACCATACTGTTGCCGAAGGGCAGCACACCAGCCGACCTCAAGAGAATCGTCGACCAGATACATCTCGCCTGTAGACGGATGGATGTGGCTGTTGTGACGGGTCATTCAGAGGTCGCTCCCTTCGTCTCATCACCAGTAGTCGTAGGACACATGACTGGTAAACTGGTCGCGCCGACCCCCGTGACCACCAGTGGAGCAAAACCGGGGGACGAGATTCTTTTGGTGAAGTCTCCGGGGCTTGAAGGCGTGGCAATATTATCCGCGGACTTTGCCGACGTGCTTAGGCGTAAAGGCTTCACAGAAAAGGAGCTGAGGATGGGGTCTCTGCTTATCAAAAAAACATCAGTCGTCGATGAGGCCTTGTCTCTGGCTTCGACGGGTGTAAACTGTATGCATGACCCGACAGAGGGCGGTCTTCTCGGCGGATTGTATGAAGTCGCTGAAGCCGCTGGCGTTGGATTCGAAATCGACAGGTCGAGGGTGCCGATTCATCCTCTTGTGCAGCGTGTCTGCGAAAAAATGGATATTGACCCTCTCAGGCTAATAAGCTCGGGAGCACTGATAGCCACCGCGCCACGTTTCAGCAGCAGAGTTCTGGCAAAGATAGGAGGGAGAATAATAGGGAAAATACTTCCCCGCAGACAGGGGATGAGGGTAACAGAGAATGGACGCGAGGAGAAAATCAAGGGCCCCATACAGGACGAGCTGTGGAGAATCATCTCCTAGGCCCAACCTTTAAAACCATCCAGAAACACATGAATGGCATGGATGTTTTTGAAGCGATAAAAACCCGGCTAGAGATAAGGGAATTCGCTGATAAACCGGTTCCACGCGAGGTTGTTAAGGAGATTCTCGAGGCGGCGAGGCTTTCGCCGAGCGGGCTTAACTCGCAGCACTGGCGTTTTATCTTGGTTGAGGGAGCTGATGAGCTGAAGCAGTTGGCTGAGATGAGCACGTCAGGCAAATGGGTTGAGAACGCTGCGTTGGCGGTGATTGTTCTCACTTCTCCAAAGTATCCATGGCATTTGTTTGACGCTGGAAGAGTAGCCACTCACATGCAGCTCGCGGCCTGGAACAGGTCCGTCGGCTCACGTGTATACACGGGCTATGACGAAAAGGCTATGCGAGGAAAATATGGAGTCCCGCAAGAATACCACATAGCATGCGTCATAGGTTTCGGCTACCCGAAGCATAAAATAATTGGCCGAAAAAACAGACAGCCCATCGAGGCTCTTGCATTCAGCGGAAAGATGGGCAATCCACTTAAGCTATGAATTCACCTGCTTGCTACTAACCCAATCCTGGACAACGCCGTCGACCGAGCCGTCCCCTCCACATACTCGCCTGTCAACTCTATCTCCTCAAGCCACCTGATACTCTGGTAACACTCCTGACCCGGGAAAACAAGCCTCAGAGGTCCACCGTGCTCGGCTGGGATTTCTTTTCCACGATACCGGTATGCGACGACCATTTCCTTGGCCTCTGAGACCGGAAAACACTCTGAATAATCGCCTGACTTGAACACTGCATACCTTGCATCGGGCAGAGGCTCTGCCGCCTCGAGAAGAGTGGATACCTTTACCCCCTGCCACTCGGTATCTGGCACAACCCACCCCTCCAGACATCTAAAGTCAAAAGTCAAGGACACTGTGGGGAGACGCATCAACTCGTTGAGCGAAAACACAACCGTTTTCGAGACTTTGCCTCGAATGAGAAGAAAATCTCTCCCTTTCTTCTGGCTGGGAAAGGTCGGCAGGTCCTTAAGAGTCACGTATAAACAATCTCCGAAGCTGATATAACTTTTTATCCGCAACCTTTAAAGAGCGAAGGCGATTGAAAGTCTCCCAGGCATGAGCACGCCGCCGCTCTCACGGAGATACGACCCTCTAGCCGTTGAGAAAAGTGTCTCAGAGCTTTGGAAAAGTCTGAATATTGTGGAAAAAGTTTTCGAGGCTAACAGTGATGGACCACTTTTCTCTTTCCTAGAGGGCCCGCCAACCGTCAACGGATACATGCACATAGGCCATACAAGAGGCCGTGTCTACAAAGATATCGTCCTCCGCTACAAAACCATGAGAGGCTACAACGTCTGGCGCCGAGGTGGATGGGACTGCCAAGGGCTACCCACCGAGATAGAGGTGGAGAAAAGGCTCGGCATCACCAGCAAAAGAGACATCGAGAAAATCGGTCTCGAGAGGTTTGTTGAGGAGGCAAACAAGGTGGTGGACCATTACCTCAGCCACTGGAGAAGGGCCAGCGAAAGACTGGGCCTCTGGCTCGACTATGACAATGCGTATGAAACCCGGCGGGATGAATACATGGAGCATGTGTGGCACCTGTTGAAGAAAGCCCATGAAACGGGGGACTTGGTGGAGAGTCTAAGAGTTGTGCCCACGTGTCCACACTGCGAGACAGCGTTGTCCCAGCACGAGATGGCGCAGGGATATGAGGAGGTTTCCGACCCATCCATCTACGTCAAAATGCCTCTCGAAGAAGGAGGCTACGTCATAATATGGACCACCACCCCGTGGACGCTGCCGGGCAACGAAGCAGTGGCCGTCAAACCCGACGCCACATATCTCGAGCTCCAAGTAGGTGAAGAAAGATGGTATGTCGCAGAAAACCTGTTGACGGCATTCACGGAAATAACACAGACAAAAAACTACAAGGTAGTCGGAAAGGTTGACGGCGTTTCTCTTGTGGGAAAAGCCTATCGCCATCCTCTTCTGGACAAGGTCCCGCAGCACATGGGCCATAGACATGTCTTGGTGGCCTCCGAGCATGTTTCTCTCGAGGAAGGCACGGGCTTTGTCCACATTGCTCCCGGTCACGGGCCCGAGGATTATGAAATAGGTGTAAAAAACGGGTTAAACATCTTTTGCCCGGTCACCTCATCCGGGGTGTTCACGGCCGAGGCCGGTGCATATTCGGGGCTCTCAGTCTGGGAAGCCTCTGAAAAAATCATCCAAGATTTGAAAGAGAGAAACCTGCTGGTGAAGCGGGCGGAGATTGTCCACAGCTATCCACATTGTTGGAGATGCGGCAGCAAGCTAATCTACTTGGCGAGCGTGCAGTGGTTTCTCCGCGTCGACCGTATCAAGCAGCGCATGGTTGAGGAGAACAGGTCTGTTAAATGGTGGCCTGAATGGGCTGGTTCAAACCGTTTCGGCGACTGGCTCTTGAACGCTCAGGACTGGTGTATAAGCCGCAGCAAGATATGGGGCACCCCGCTGAATGTATGGAGGTGCGAGTCATGCGGCGAGAAACATGTGGTTGGCTCACGGGCCGAGCTTGAGGAAGCTGTCGAGAAACCAGCTGTCAAACGTCTTCACAGGCCTTGGGTGGACCAATATGTCTTCAAGTGCGAAAAATGCGGTGGATTGATGAAGCGTGTTCCATTTGTTCTCGACACATGGATTGACTCTGGCGTAGCCTTCTACGCAAGCATCGACGCTCTCCGTAACACCGAGTTGTTCAAGAAACTCTTCCCCTATGACTTTATCACCGAGGCCATAGATCAGACCCGGGGATGGTTCTACACACTCCTGTTCACATCCACCCTACTCACAGGAAAAGCACCCTTCAAATCCGTGCTCAACCAGGGACATGTGCTCGACGAATTCGGCAAAAAGATGTCCAAATCACGTGGCAACGTCATATGGGCTGAAGACGCTTTCAGCACCTACGGAGTAGACCCTCTGAGAATCTATCTCGTGAGCAAAGCAGAGCCATGGAGCACGATAAACTTCGTCCCCTCAGAAGTGAGGGAAACAGCTGAGGACCTGAACATACTATGGAACATTTTCGCTTTCGCCTCTACCTATCAGAAGCTGGATAAATTCGACCCACGGACACACAAGTTAACCAACTATATGCATCTCCTAAGGCCGGAGGACAAATGGATACTGTCACGGGTTAACGACCTCGTCGCCAAAGTCACAAACAGTCTCGAGGAGATGGAGATACATAGGGCCGTGAGGGAAATCATGAGCTTCATCGTAGAAGACCTCAGCAGAACTTATCTCAGGTCTGTGAGGAGGCTTGCGTGGACCGAGGCTGAGACGCCTGAGAAGATGGCTGCCTACGCCTGTCTACACTACGTGTTGAGGAGGACTCTGCTTCTTCTCGCCCCCTTCGCCCCATACACCGCCGAAATCCTCTACCAGCTTCAGAAAACAGAAACCGATAAGGAGAGCATACATTTGGAGAAGTGGCCTCAGATAGACACCGAGCTATACTCGCCAAAAACCATAGAGCAAATGAATATTGTCAAGGAGGTTTTGACGGCCATCCTAGCGGCCCGTCAAAAAGGCGGACGAAAACTACGCTCACCCGTCGCGCGTGTAGTAGTAGCGGCGAAGACACAGGAATGCCTTAAAGCTCTAGAGGCTTTTCACTCATTTGTTAAGGAAAGCGTAAACACAGAAGTGCTCGAGGTCTTGCCTCCGGATAGAGAGTTTGCGGAGCTTAAGTGGGTTGTGGAGGCCGACTTAGCCCGTCTAGGGCCGATGCTGGGCAGAAAACTTCCTGAACTACTCGCATATCTTAAACAAGCTGATGGTTCAAGTCTAAGAAAAGAACTTGAGACGGAAAAAGGTCTACGCATCAAATTCTCGGACATGGAGAGGTTTCTGCCCGCAGAGTTCTTCAAAATCCACGCCCAAGCGCCCTCAAACTACTCCACCGCCGACACAGCAGCGGCCACGGTCTATGTTGACCTGAGTGTTTCGCGGGAGCTGGAGGCGGTTTCTGCTGCACGTGAACTCATTCGCCGCATCCAAGTCATGAGGAAAGAGGCAAACCTCGACATACTGGAAAAGATAGAATGCATCGTTCAACTGGATGACCAGGCTTTTAAAAGCCTACTGACCGAGAAGAAAAGCTACATCGAAACAGAGACCCGTTCCAGAATAGTTTTCACAGACCCGGCTACCCCATTACCCGATGGATATTTTGTAAGGTCATGGGATGTCGACGGTGTAGAGATGAGAATAGGTTTTAGAAGATTGGCCGATAACGTTTATAATATGCCGTCAGAGAAATGACGCGATGGTCAATCCAAGGCTCGGCATCATCCTAGGAGCGATAGGCGTAATTGTTGTTCTCCTCCCCATACTTGCACTGTTCATAACAGGCGGATATAATTCACCCATCCAGAGGTTCTATGACTCGTCTCTGGCGCCGGGTCTGCCTATGGGGATATTGGTGACGGCCGCGGGAGCTGCCGTAACAGCGGTTGGCTTACTAATCTTCATAAAAGGTATGAGAGAGGGGCCCGCGTATCCGACGGCGCCAGCCCCTATCCGGAGGCCCTTGTCTCGGCCACGGCATGAAAACAGAGAGCTTGAACAAATAGAGCAGGAAATTTCAAACCTGCTCGACAACCAGCCCACGATGGAGATAAGAACTGTTCAGCAACCTCCGCCCAAGCGCGCACCAGCAAAGCAAGAAGCAGTGGCTGTGCAGACAACGGAAAAGAAAGGTGGAATGGTTGTCGTGACCCGTGGAGTGGATATGGTTTGTCAATCCTGTGGAGCGGTTAACCCGCTGGGCTCGAAGGTATGCTCATCATGCGGCGCCCAGCTATTTCAACCAGACGCAAAAGCCACGCCTTGTCCCGTCTGCGGCGCACCACTCGACGAGACATATAAAATAGGAGAAAACATCGTCTGCAAAATTTGTTTTAGTGAAATCAAACCAAACGCAGGTTAAAATACGTCTAATTGGGTGGTTTACCGGAACCGGTGCGTGAATGTTGGAAGCCACTAAACCTTTGACAACCCTGATGCGGCAGATAAACAAGCCTGTCAAAGTTTTTCTCAAGAACGATGCACGTTACGAAGGCACCATGGTCGAGTGCGACGGCTACATGAACATGCTTCTCGAGCACGTCGTCGAATACATGGGTGACAGCAAAACCGCAGGTTATCCAAAAGTCCTGATACGGGGAAACAACATCATGTATGTCATCTTCGCCGAAAAATAACAGTGTAGAAAGGGTTTAGACCTTAATATTGAGGCTTTTTTAGGAGAAGCGAGGCAGCGATGAGGAAATCCTTTGTAACCGTTGAGCCGCTTGATAAAACACCTGTCGAGAAACAGGAGATTGAGATGGTTGAGCGAAAAGGTTTGGGCCACCCCGACTACATAATAGACAGCGCCTGTGAAGAGGCTTCCCTACACCTTTCCAAGTACTATTTGTCGAATTATGGGCAGATTCTCCACCACAACTTGGACAAGGGGCTACTGGTTGGTGGTAGAGCATACAACAGGTTCGGCTATGGTAGGCTTGAGGAGCCGATAACCATCATCATAGCTGGAAGGGCTTCGACATCTGTGAAGACTCCGACGGGTGAGGAGAAAATCCCCTACCGCGAAATAATAACAGAGGCTGTGAGGTCTATGGTAAAGAGGAATTTCAGGTTTCTCGACTTTGACCAGCACATCGAGCTCGAGATACGTGTGAGGGAAAGCAGCCCAGACCTAAAGGCGGTGGTTGAAATGGGTAAGGAGATGCCGCTAGCAAACGACACCTCCTATGGTGTCGCGTTTTATCCATTCACTACACTGGAAAACCTTGTCCTCACGACTGAGAGGCATCTCAACTCTCCGCAGTTCAAGTCGAGGGTGAAGGAGAGCGGTGAAGATGTTAAGGTGATGGGGCTGAGGAAAGGCTCCAAAATCACGTTGACAGTCGCCGACGGCATCGTAAGCACCTTGACTAAGGACCGGGACCACTACATAGCGGTGAAAGAGCAGATAAAGAAAGAGGTTGAAGACTTGGCGGCAAAACTCGCAGGAGACCATGACGTTGAAGTCTATGTAAACACCGCCGACAAATATGGAACAAACATAGGTGACGAGGTTTTCTACCTAACTTTCACAGGCACGTCCGCGGAGCACGGGGACGACGGCAACACAGGCCGCGGTAACCGGGCCAACGGCCTCATAACACCCAACAGACAGATGTCGCTTGAGGCAACCGCTGGAAAAAACCCCATCAGCCACGTTGGAAAAATATACAACGTCGCCGCGGGCCTTGTAGCCCGCAGAATATACGAGGAGACCAAACGTGTTAAGGAGGTTTATGTGAGGATGCTGAGCCAGATAGGGAAGCCGATTAACGAGCCGCTCTCAGTGTCTGTACAGGTTATTCCCGATGACAGGATGGACGTTGGCTTGGTGAGGGATATCGAGGGAATCGTCTACGACGAGGTCGCAAGCATCAGACGCGTCACCGAGTTAATTATATCGAGGCAGGTTTCGGTCTTCTAGAGATGGGCGTCAAGTCCTCTCTGTTTTCTCAAAACCTCCATACATGTTCGCGGCGTTAGACACCTGAATTCCAAGTTCATGGTTTTCATCAGGCTGAGGGCACGTTTGGTGGCTGAGGGAGCCGCTATTATCCCGCGGGGCCTTTTTCCCCACTCTTCCGCGAGGCTTTCAAGGTAGCGGTCCAGCTGTTTGACATCCTCCGGTGTGGCAGCCCGTCTCTTCAACTCAACCACGGTGAACACGCCGTTTTTGTCAACCCCGAAGACATCTACTTTACCCGCTCTTCCAGCAGCACGTTCCTCCTCCACAGCCCTAAACCCCTCCTCAACAAGCTCCGGCCGCAGCAACACCGCCCTCTTCATCTCAGCCTCCGACGCATACATAACCATCTCAGCCTCATCCACCAGCTGGTAAACGTTGACCTGCGGCTCGCCGTGAAACCTGATTTTAAGCACCTCATCTGCACGGGCGGCCCGTAACACCACCTCATCATCCTCCATGTAGATCTCGATTTTTGAGCCGCTAGGCTGCCAGTTAACCGGCTCATATCCAGAGGGCCTGTGAACCAAGACGCTTCCATCACGTTTGATGATGACGAGTCTCTCGCCTTCACCGAGTTCTGACGAGGCACGGCCGACGTATGATATGCTGCATCTACCCGCTATAACCGCGACATGTCCCGCGGCGATTGCCTGCCTTATCTTCTCGGTCCACTTCATCGGGCTACCTTGGAAGGTTTAGCAGCTCGAGTATATGTATGTGGGTGTCTGATTTGACGGGGAAGTAGATGAAGAACCAGATGAGCTGGAGAGCGGCTATTCCATATAACACGTATCTCGAGAACCTGTCCTCGCGCAGCATCATGGAGAGACCGAGGGCCACTGCGGGGAGCGTTGGCAGGAAGTAGAAGGTGTAGACCCATCGCTGGAGAAGATGTGCAAGAGCGAAGTAGGGTAGGTAGCTCATAGCCGTCCACGAAAAGACAAACAAGTTCACAGTGTCCTCACCCCTGCTTTTCACCACCATGTAAAGGGAGTAAACAAGCACAAGGGCCGTTGTCCACCAGTAGGGGCTGTATATACCGTAGTAAGCTATTGGGTGCCAAACCCTGTCTCCAGCTGTCATGGTAACAACCATGTAGGGCGCGGCGGCGAAAGGCGAAATGGGTGAAATCCAGCTTAGGGGTAGGTCGACTATGGATGTGCTGCCGTCTTGGTTGACTACTGTGCAGCGGAGGGGGAGCTCGTATTCTGTGCAGTTGTATTTGAGCTGGGCGTGGTAGTTGAGCATGTAGTCGAGGTGTGCGAACGGGTTGCTATAAGCCCCGTATCCGATGTCGTAGACTGTGAGCCCTGCCATAAACACGGCCAACCCAATCAAAACTGTTTTCTCGAACAGGGGTGACCAGTTTTGGACGCTCTCCAAAATTTTTCCATGTCTAATGTAAACTGCCAGGAAGCTGAAGAGCAGTAGGCCGGCGACGTTAAAGACTATGGAGGTCTTTGAGAGAAACGCCAGCCCGAAAAAGATGGCTGCGCTGGTGTAGCGGGTTTGCAGAAACATGTAGGTACCTAGTAAGAGGAAGAAGAAGGCGGGGCCGTCGAGCATGGCTATGGTGCCTATGTTGAAGAACATCACATCCGTAGCCAATAGTAATGTTGTGAAGAAGGTGGCGAATCTACTGCGGGTTAGACGATATGCTATAAGAGGTATGAGTGCGACCGCGGCTGAGGAAAGGAGAGAGGGCATCAGCCGCCAGCCAAGAGGGTTGTCGCCGAAAACCAGCATAGAAGCTGCTATAAGCAGCTTAGAAAGAGGCGGATGCTCATGGTTCACCGACTCGCCTCTCAACAGTTTTCTAACAGCTGGAACATAGTGTGCCTCATCGAATACCAGGCCGCCTTCAACCCGTGTCTCGCCATCAACAACCTTGACTTCTGGAGACGGTGAGTTGATAATCATGAGTCTTAATCCCAGCAATATGATGAAGACGGCTATTGCGAGTTTTTGGTCGAACCTAAGCCTCTTCACAAATGTGGGGAGAAGGTTTTGAGGCTCCAGCATAACTTTCACCGGTCCTTAACCATATACGGACCCTCGAGACGGTATCCAAGCCTAGCATAGTATCCTCTCACCCCGGCTCCGCTGATTACAGCCACTCTGCTGAGGCCATGCTCCTCGTAGACTATGTTTTCCGCTTCTTGCATAAGTTGTTTGCCTATGCCTCGGTGTTGGGAGGTTGTGTGATCGGCAGGTGCTCCGACGGCTTTCATCGAACCGTATACGTGAAGCTCTCTAACCAGTCCAGCGTCCTCCAGCTCAGGTCTCAGGGTCCTCGGAGGTATACGCACCCTCACAAACCCGAGAAGAGCATCAGCCTCTTCATCCTCGACCGAGACAAAATACTCCAACCCACCTGAAGCACGGTAAACCAGTCTCTTCAAAACAGCTCTTCCTACGTCGACGGGCCTGTTCCTGTGTCCATGTTCTCTGCATCGTATGCATCGACACATGCCGTCCAATTCTTTCTCAACCACTTGCCGGAGGTTCGGGATATGGAGACCGTCGAGAACTATGTTGAGCGGGATTTCCCGCTGTATCCGAGATATCCTCACATAGGGCGGCACTCTCTTCATGAATTCTCTCAAGACATAGACAAGCTCCTCGTCGGAGTAGGGTTTGTAGAGGCCGTGCCGCCACATCGTCTCCAGCCCTGTGTGGGGGAGAACCAATGTTGGATAGATTTTCAACTGGTCTGGCCTGAATCGCTCGTCGTCGAAGAGTGTGGTGAACATGTTTAGGTCTTTGTAAGGCGTTGAGCCGGGGAGATTAGGCATAATGTGATAGCATACCTTGAAAGCCGTGTCCTTGAGGTCAGCGGATGCTTCAACCACGTCCTCTAAACTATGTCCCCTGTTCAGTGTAGTGAGTATTTTGTCGTCGAGAGCTTGGACACCTATCTCAACACGGGTCACACCATACTCAACCAATTGCACCGCCTTCTCTCTCTTAGCCCAGTCAGGCTTCGTCTCCACAGTTATTCCCGAAACATGTTTTGTGGAGGATGTGTTGATGCGCAGCGCCTCCTCGAGACTGTTGCTCGCTACACCGTTCAAGGCGTCGACACACTCTTTTATCATCCACATCTGGAACTCTGGCGGACTTGCGGTGAATGTTCCCCCGATTATTATCAGCTCCACCTTATCCACATTATGGCCCATTTGTCGGAGTCTGTTGACCGCTGCTTCAACCTGTTTCTTCGGGTCATATCCCAGATGAGCCGCGGTCTTGACTGCTGCTTCTTCACCGGTGTAGCTTTGTGGTGTCCCCACCGGTGCTCCTCCGGGGCAGTAGATGCATTTTCCATGGGGACATGTGTAGAGCGGTGCGACAACAGTTATGACCGATACGCCGCTAAGAGTTTTGACGGGTTTGCGTGTAATGTTTGATTTGAGCAGCTGGGCCAACTCATCGTCTGATGGATACTTTTCAAGCTTGAGACTTATAGCCAGTTGTTTTTTCAGCCGCTCCACTTCCCGCCTTGTGAGCTGCGCTGCGTTAGCTGTCAAGGTTTAGCGCGCCTCTTCACTGCCCGACAGATTTTGGCGATGCTTTTAAGGGCTTTCATATACCGCGGCCCGAGAGGTCCCGCGAAAACAACCTCGTCAAAACCCATGTCAACGACCTCGTCGACGAATTCGCGGAGCTTCTCAGGCTTGCCCCAGACGCTGAAAAAGTCTACCCACTCACTCCGGGCAGCCTGGTAAAGCCTGTCCCAATTACGGGTTATCACAAGCTCTTCAACCTCCTTCCGATGAGCCTCGTCGACACCTATTCGGTTTAAGTAGCTTGGCGACGACCCTATCATAAGGTAGGCGGCGTAGGGGACAGCGGTTTTCCACGCCTTCTCCGCATCATCATGAATAGATGTCATCAGATAGGCTGCGCGGGTAAATCCCTTAGCCACGTCATCCCCCAACAGACGAACAGATTCTTTCAACATCTCGAGGTTAGACCAGTTGATGAGCACGCCGTCAGCTTTTGTTGATGCTTTAAGCATGCGAGGGCCCTGAGCTCCAACAAAAACCTTGACATCCCAGACTCTATAGGTCTCGAGCTTCTCAAAGTAATTCCTCATCTCCTCGACAGCCCATAACACTTTCTCGACAGGCTTCTCCCGAGCATAGCCCAGTTGTTTAAGAGCTGATGCGTCACCAGCTCCGATAGCCATCCTCACCCTATGAGGAGCAAGCTCCCACAACGTGGCTGCAGCCTGAGCCATCTGAGCCGGATGATACACGTAGGGGTTGACAACGGCGGGGCCCAGTAGAATACGGCGAGTGTGGCGGGCTATTGTGGAGAGGGTGATGAAGCTGTTTCGGTTGAAAAAATGTTCACTCACCCACAAGCCGTCAAACCCATGCTTCTCAACCATCACAGCGGCCATCGAAAGCTTCCACAACGGGTCCTTCGGCACAACCTCGACCGAGAACCTTATGCTCAGCGAAACTCACCTCGCAGAGCCATCCGCGTCTTCTCAGGCTCACATATCCGACAGGCCTTGAGAAGAACTCTGAAACCTTTACCACGCCACAACTCATCCTCTACAAAATATCCAAAAAGCTCCCAGCCGAGCTCGGGAGGGACAAGGTTGCCGTTGACGCTAGACATTAGCACCTCGAGAAGCTGCTCAGCAACCCTTCTTCTCCTCATCCCAGCTATGCTCAGCCCCGTAGAAATCGCAATATAACGTTGTTGAAAGACTCCGCCTTTTCTTCGTGAACACTGTGTCCAGCATCGGGTTCGACATGTATCTCGGCCCCGATTTTCTGAGCAAGCTCCAAGTTTTTCCGAAACGGCACCACATTATCCATTCCGCCGAGGACAAACAATTTCGGACATCTAATATCGTAAACGCAGTCTGTACGAAAATCACGCCATATATTACCCGCTTCAACCAAAACAGGCCCAGCCCTCTTAACCGACTCATAATATCCCTCTACAGCCTCATCATCCAAAGCACTCTTGTCAACATAGATTTTGCTCAGAACGCGTTTTATGAAATATTTTCTAACGAACAAGCGGGTTATCAAGGTGCTGATGAATCTTTTTCTAGCCAGCTCCATAGCCAAAGGCCTCCGGCCATCATCTCCTCCCACCAAGCTCGGGTTAACGAGGACAAGCCTATCAACCCTCTCAGGATATTGTACCGCTATGTGCGCCGATATTGCTCCCCCCATGGAGTGACCCACTAAGCAAAACTTCTCTACACCGAGTCTATCAAGCGCCTTCATCAAAAGATTTGTAACAGATGGAAGGCTGATGCCTGTTGGAGGTCTCTTTGACAGCCCAAAGCCGGGAAGGTCCAGCGCCAACGCTCTGAAATGTTGGGATATCACGGGCAATGTCTTGCGCCAGCTGAAGGAGGAGGCGGCCCATCCATGAAGAAACACAACAGGCTGACCAACACCACGCATAACATAGAAAATGTTCACATCATCCACGTCTATCCAAGAACCCGTAGTCAGATGCTCGGACCAGCTGACCAATCTAAAGAGCAAATACCGGCCCTTGTAAAAACAGTTTTCCTAAACCCATCGAGGTGGTGCGAAAAAAATATATGGCAATCAAACAGGTAACCGATAATGTCGGGGTTTATCTCCCCGCGTTCAAGAATCAAGGGCACGGCTTCTCCAAACGCGTTTGTGTTTGGTGCTACGGAGATAGGGGAAGCCACGTTTGTGGACGATATGGTTACAATTGGTTATCCCGCGCGCCATCGTCTTCTACAAGCCATAGAAAAAAGGCTCACAGACCACATCTCGGTAATGGAGGATGCGAGCCTGGGAAGCTTCATCGGCCCAGGATGTTTGATAAGAAGGGGATGCATAATCTATGACGAGGTTATTATCGAAGGAGATGTGGAGCTTGGACACAACGTGTTGATCCGCTCGGGCACGATGATTCGGAGCGGTTCCCGGATAGGCAGCGGCTCGATGCTCGATGGCTCTGTGTTGGTTGGCCGCGGTGTCAACATACAATCCAACGTCTATATTCCGCATCTCACGAAAATAATGGACAATGTCTTCATTGGTCCCAATGTTGTGATGACCAACGACCCTTACCCTGTGGGCTCGCCTCTGAAGGGCCCCACCATAGCGACGGGGGCGATAATTGGAGCGGGTGCGGTGATTCTGCCGGGTGTTGAGGTGGGTGAGGGCGCTGTGGTGGGAGCGGGCTCTGTTGTCACACGGAACGTTCCGCCTAGAGCCGTTGTTTTCGGAAACCCTGCGAAATATGCCTATGACGTAGATGAATACAATAGGAAGCGGCAGGCATACCTGAAGAAATGACTACACGCTCTCAAAACCTTAAAAACAACCTCACGCATAGAAAATCAGGTGAGGCTGAGGAGTAAATAATGGCTGAAATATGTGACACATGCGGTCTACCGAAGTCGATATGCGTTTGCGAAACCATAAGCCGGGAGCAGCAGCGTGTGAAAATTAAGCTTGAGCTGAGAAAGTGGAACAAACCCACAACGGTAATCGAGGGGTTGAACGGCAGCAAGAAAGATTTGCAGGAGATAGCTTCGAAGCTAAAGTCCACACTGGCATGCGGCGGCGTAGTCAAGGATGGCGTAATTTTGCTGCAGGGCGACCATCGCGACAGAGTCAGAAAAGCTTTGGTTGAACTTGGTCTCTCTGAAGAAAATATAGAGGTAATTTAGGCTGCCACCGTCTCTAGAACGTCTTTGAGGCCCTTGAAACGGTTTCGCACAGTCACTTCGGTGACGCCGGCCGCTTTCGCGATGTCTTTCTGTGTTAGATTTTGTGTGGTCTCTTGACAGGCCATGTAGAGGGCGGCTGCCGCTATTCCGACGGGGTCTTTTCCTACCGTTGCTTTACGTTTGACCGCCTCATTTAGCAGACGGATGGCTTCTTGGACAGTTCTCTGGTCCAGCCCAACCTTGGCCGCAATCTTGTTAACATATATCGACGGGTCCGCAACGGGGACTTTCAGCCCGAGATGCTTAAGCAACAGCCTGTAGCCCTGTGCGATGGTTTTTCGCTTGACTGCTGGGTAGCTGCGTTCAAATTCTCGAAGGTCTCGGGGTGTGCCCAGCATCCTGCACGCGGCGTAGGTGGCTGCCGCCATGATGGATTTAATTGATCTTCCTCTGACGAGCCCTGCTCTGAGGGCTCTTCTGTAGATGAGCATAGCTCTTTCTGCAACCGTTTGTGATAGCCTTAGCTTATCGACATATATCTGTAGAATGTTCACAGCTTGCTGCAGGTTTCTTGTTTCGCTCGAGTTTATCTGAGACGTGGCGTCGAGCTTCTTGAGCCTAATCATCTTCTCCCGCGTTTCTTTTGAGAGTTTGCGGCCTGAAGCGTCTTCATCCACACCCTCTATTACCGTTGAGAGACCATGGTCTCTATACATTGGTGAAAGAGGAGCCCCTACTCTGCTTCTGCTCCCCTCCTCGTCTTCAAGGTTTCTCCACTCGGGGCCCATGTCCACATCTTTTTCCTGTATGACGAACCCGCAGACCGAGCAGGTAATCTCACCGGTCCTCTGGTCTGTCACGAGCATCTCATTTCCACATTCGGGACATAATGCGACTTCTCTCCAAGTTTTCCTAACCAACTTTTATCACCTTTTTCAGACATATAGGAGAGGCGTTTTTCATCCTCTCGCTATAAGTCTTTCGCTTATTACATCCTCAAAGCAATATATAAATATTATGCACCCAAATGAGATAAATAGCCACAACCAGCAAACTATACGAAGTTGATAAAGATTTTCAACACATATTCGCGCAGCCTCGAGGTTTTCGAGCCGCATCTCCCCGGACACGTCACAATGTATGTATGCGGCCCCACAGTATACGATGTGGCGCATCTAGGCCATGCGCGGACCTACGTGGCGTTTGACGCGGTCATACGTTTTCTCGAGTTCATGGGGTACCGTGTCAAATATGCTCGTAACGTGACGGACGTGGGTCATCTGCGTGAAACTGGTGAGGACAGGATGATTGTGGGGGCGGAGCGGCTGAGGAAGCATCCGATGGAGGTTGCCGACAAGTACATGATGGAGTTTTTCAGAGACATGGATGCGCTTGGGATAAGGAGGCCCGACATCCAGCCGAGAGCAAGCATGCACATCCCCGAAATCATAGAAGCTGTTGAGAAGCTCGTCGACAAAGGCTACGGCTACGTCATCGACGGAAGCGTCTACTTCGACATCAGCAAATTCACCGATTATGGAAAGCTCTCCAACATAAAGCCCGAGGAACTGCTCATGCACCGTATCGACCCTGACCCACGCAAGAAAAATCCCGCAGACTTTGCACTCTGGAAAGAGTCGCCGCCCTCTTACCCGTTTTCATGGAAAACGCCTTGGGGCAGAGGTTTTCCGGGATGGCATATAGAGTGCTCGATAATGAGCATGAAGTACCTGGGTGAGCAGATAGACATACACGGCGGGGGTCAGGAGCTGATTTTCCCACATCACGAAAACGAGATAGCCCAGTCAGAGGCCTTGACAGGGAAGAAACCCTTCGTCAAATACTGGATGCACACCGGTGAGCTGACGGTGGGTGGCCGAGGAATGCACAAGAGCTATGGAAACTTCATCACCATACAGGATGCGCTCAAAACATATCCATCTGACGTGCTGCGTCTCTTCATACTTTCCGCACATTACCGAACTCCTCTGGACTATTCCGAGAAAGCGATGGAGCAGGCGGCGGAAAACTTCGAAAAGCTCATCAACTTTTTCGAGAATCTCTCACTCATAGCGGAAGAGGGTAGACCTAAACCCCGCGACCCATCGCTCGACGAGCTAAGCAACGTCTTCAAGCAAAGTTTTGTAGAAGCTATGTCGGAGGACTTCAACACACCCAACGCGCTTGCAACCGTCTACGACTTCATAAAAAAGGTCAACACAAGGTTGGATGTCATCGGACACGAGCAGGCGACCCATCTACGGCAGCTCTTTCTCGAGACATGTAGAGCCCTCGGACTACTTCAGAAAATTGAGCGGAGAAGCTCCGCAGCAGAGGTCATGGAGTTCGTAAAGATGCTGGTTGAGGTCCGTAGAGAATTACGCAAAAGAGGCATGTATGACTTGGCTGACAGGATTAGAAGCATGTTGGCTGAACGCGGCATCATGCTCGAGGACACCAAGGAGGGTGAGAGAATTAGGATAGTGAGGTAGATGAGAAGTGAAAGCTGTTTTGCTTTCGGGAGGCTATGGTAAACGTCTCAAACCCTTGACAGAGTCTCTTCCAAAGCCTTTGCTCGAGGTCGCGGGCAAGCCCATCATTGTCTGGCAGATTGAGTGGCTGAAAAAACATGGCATAGACGAGTTTATCATCTGCGTCGGCTATTTGCGTGAAAAGATAATCGAGACGCTTGGCAGCGGGCATAGACTCGGTGTGAAAATCGGCTACTCTGTTGAGGACGAGCCTCTTGGCACTGGAGGGGCCCTTAAGAACGCTGAGCATCTGCTGAAATCTGACAAAGTTTTCCTCGTCCTCAACGGCGATGTTCTCACAACCCTGAACCCGCTCAAGCTAATTGAAGGCCTCGGTTCATCGCTTGCATGCATGGCGCTGACCCGTCTCCCATCACCCTACGGGATAGTCGAGTTTGACAGAGAAACCCGTCTGGTGAAAAGGTTTGAGGAGAAACCGCGGCTACCAAACTACATCAACGCAGGTGTTTACGCCTTCACAACAGATGTCCTAAGCTATCTACCTGAGCAGGGAGACCTCGAGAAACAAACTTTCCCACGTCTCGTTGAGAAAAAAGCCTTGATGGCTGTTTTGTATGAAGAAGATGATTGGATAAGCATCGACAGCCACAAAGACCTTGAGGAAGCCAAGCGTGTGGTGGAAAAAGTTTAGCCAGTTAAAGGAAGCTTCACAACCATGACGTAGGCGTCTTCACCGTCGGCGTAGTAGCGGCGGTGCACCTCTTTGACGACAAACCCGATTTTCCTGTAGAGACTGATTGCGACGTGATTGCTGACACGGACTTCGAGAAAAGCCTCCTCACATCCATAATCGTTCGCCAGAGAGTGAAGCGCTCGGCGGATAAGCTGCTCCCCTATACCTCTGTTGCGATAATTGGGTAGAACAGCCACCGAAACGATATGGCCCGCCCGGCGAATCTTGAGGAAATCGATTTTTGAGAAGACGCGTTCAACCCTGCACATTATGTAGCCGACCAGCTTATCGCCCACCTCGGCCACCCAGAAAGCCTTTGGATAATCTTTGGCAAGCTCGTCAAAGAAGCTGTAGGTATAGTTCTCGGGGAGACAAAGCCTGTTGATGTTCATCACATCGATTAAATCCGGTTGAGTCACGTTGCGAAACACTACGTCTATGTCGCCCAGCTTAGAGGCTTGTTGCATTCATTTTCGCGTATTACCGCTCTCATTTAAGAGTTTAGCTACACCAAGACAACAAGCTCCCGAGGAGAAGTAGGTCTGTAGGCGAGCATCTGTCCAAGTCCCCGTGAAACGTAAAGCCTCTTGCTTCCCCAACTATACCATCCCCTTGTATACCGCGAGTTGCTGAGTAGGGTGACGCCGTTGAAAATTATGCCGCCATGGGTGTGGCCTGCGAATATTAAGCAGTCTCCCGAAACGCTGTCGGCGACGTGGGGGTCGTGTGCAAAAACCAACCCATTAGCCTGAAACGGTTCATATCTTCTATTGTCACGCCAATCGATTCCATGTATTTTGCCGAGGTAACGGCTCTCAACACCGTTCCTCACCTCACTATACCCCATGGCCCGCAGGTTTTCACGGAGCCATTCATCGTATCCGCTCCAGTAATCATGGTTACCCATGACGAATAACTTCTCAGAACCCGGTATCTCGGAAAGAAATCTTCTGACATAGCTGAGGTCGGTTGTGAGCTCGTCAACCACGTCGCCGCCCAGAACAACAGCATCAGGCTCCTCTCGGTCGAGTACAGAAAGTAGTTGGCTGGTTTGGGTGTTTTCGCTGTGTAGATGCAGGTCTGGTAAGAACACGGCTTTGGCTCCAAGCCCGATGTCGATAACGGTTTTGTCGAGAAGATGTGAATTGTCCGTGATGAAGAAAGCGGCGGAACCTACGAGCATAATTGATGTGATGAAGTCTCTTCTCCTCAATCTCTTTCCATGTTTTTATTTTGGGAAATTTAGGGTTTGGTGATACATGTTCTCCAGCATATCTAGCACAGTTACCGAGTCAAGGTTTTTCGTTATGCCGCATGATAGTAACGCGATTGGCAGGCTGCATGGAGGTGTGTTGATGGAATGGATGGTTTCGGCGGCGGCTCTTTGTGGGGTCAGGTTCAGCAAGGGCGAAGTGGTGTTGGCGGCGTTGGATGACCTCTTCTTCATGAATCCTGTCTCCGTCGGCGACATGGTTGTGGTTAAGGCATGGGTGGAGTATGCAGGACATTCATCGATGGAGGTCGGTGTCTCAGCCTACGCATATCCAAGAATCGTCGGAGAACCCATGCTCACCACGACTTCGCACATGGTTTTCGTAGCGGTCGATAGAACAGGTTCACCAAGACCCTTACCCACACAAATCAAACCCACAAAAGAAGAGGAGCAGCTCTATTCCTTGGCCGAACAAAGAGCCGAAAAAAGAAGAAAAATACTCAACGACAGAAAAACCATGAGCCTCGACACATCAGAGTATGGGCCCGACGCCCGTTACAGGATGAAGTCCTCACACCTCGTAGCCCCCTCCGATGCCACGATGGGAGGAATAATGTCGGGAGGAAAGCTGCTACATCTTCTCGACGAGATGGCAGGTGCAGTGGCTATTTCTTATGCCAAGACCGTGGCCGTCACAGGGGCAGTTGACTCCACAAGCTTCCACTACCCTATTCGGCAGGGGAGCATCGTCGATGTTGAGCTGGTATTAACGGGTGTGGGCAGGTCCTCCGCAGAGGTTGCCGCAAAAGTCATCACGGAAAACCCCTCCAGCGGTGTGAGAAGACACGCGGCCACAACATTTTTCACCATGGTCGCCGTAGACTCGGCTGGAAAACCCGTGCCCATGCCGCCTTTTGAGCCATCCAACGAAGGCGAAGAAAAGCGGTTAAGAGAGATGAGGGCTAGACGCGCGATTAGACAGAGGCGTTTAGAAGAGATGCAGATTTTTGAACCGCTGCACAGAATGTTTGCACATGGGAGAGGGTGATGAACTGGGCCTCTGCATCAGAAGCGTAGACCTTACTTCACAACAGTTTATAGAAGTGGCTAAGCGTGCTGAGGAGCTGGGGTATAGCTCGCTGTGGATGACAGAGGAAATGGCGCGCGCCTCACCTGTAACACTCGCCGCAGCCGCTATACATACCGAGCGAATAAAACTCGGAGCAGCCATTCTCAACATCTTCGCAAGAACCCCCATGGCCACGGCGATGGAGGCAGCAACCCTTCAAGAGCTTTCACAGAACCGTTTCATCCTAGGCCTCGGCGTAGGAGGGCCAGACATTTCCCGAAAGGGACATGGAGCAGATATATCAAACCCTGTGCAAAAAATGTCTGAATACATAGAGATAGTCAGAAGATTTCTAACTGGGGAACGGTTTCAATACAGCGGTAGACACTACCGCGTCGACGGCGTTCGCCTATGGATGAAGCAGCCGAGGCCAACCGAAATATATCTAGCGGCCCTCAACCCTCAGATGCTCACTCTCGCAGGAGAGAAAGCAGACGGCCTGATACTCAACCTCTTCGACCCCCGCGCAGCCAACTATGTCAACAAAGCAATAGACAAGGGACTCGAAAAATCACATGACCCAAGCAGAGCCTTCAAAAAATTGTCGTTTGTGCTTGCTGCCGCGTCGAGCGAACCAGAGTGTTTCAACGCCTTGAAGCGGTCTGTTGCCTTCTACCTTAGTTCACCTGCTTACAGAAGAATAATGCGTGAAGCAGGGCACGGCGAAGCTGTTGAGAGATTCACCGCAGTGTTGGATACTCGTGGACGAGACGCAGCTGTCGAGACCCTAGACAACGATGTAGTCGAAAGTGTATCGGTTTTCTGTGACAGGGATGTCTGCGAGCAGCTGAAAAGATACCGCAAAGCAGGAATCACACCTCTAATCTATCCGCAGCCCCGCCCCGGAAAAGAGTATCAAGACATCCTATCCATCCTCGCGGCTGCCAAAAGTAAACCATTTAAATGATAGAGCACAGTCTTTCTAGTGTATGTCTTTGAAAGGCTTGGTCGGGCTTTTTGAGGAATTCACAAACTTGGATAAGTTTGAGCTAGGTGGCAAGGGCTATGGCCTTGTGCAGATGAGCGCTATTGGATTACCTGTTCCGCCGGGGATTATTATTCTAACCACGGCGTGCAAGATGTATTATCGTGAGGGTGGAAAGATTCCGGAGGGGTTGTTTGAGGAGCTTATGGAGAAGCTGAGAATTTTGGAGAAAAAAGTGGGGAAAAGGCTGGGAGACCCCAGTAACCCTCTTCTCCTATCCGTGAGGTCTGGCGCTCCTTACTCGATGCCGGGAATGATGGACACAATTCTCAACCTCGGCATCAACGATGCCGTTGTCGAGGGCCTGGCTAAATTAACCGGTGACCGGCGGTTTGCCTACGACGCATACAGACGTTTCATCCAGATGTTCGCCCGCATCGCCATGGGTGTCAAAACCGATAGATTCGAAAAAATTCTTGAAGAGACGAAGCAGAGGCTAGGGGTAAGGTTCGACATAGAGATTCCCGCGGAGGAGTTGCGGAAAATTGTTGAGGAGTTTAAACGCGTCGTCAGAGAGGAGACTGGGAGGGAGCTGCCTCAAGACCCCTCGGAACAGCTTAAGATGGCTGTCGAAGCGGTGTTCAAGTCCTGGAACAATCCACGAGCAATCGAGTATAGAAGGTTCTACAAAATTCCTGACGACCTTGGGACAGCCGTCAACATTCAGATGATGGTTTTCGGCAACTTGGGCGAAAACTCTGGCACAGGCGTCGGCTTCACACGCGACCCCTCAACAGGTGAGAAAAAGCTCTTCGGAGAATATTTGCCAAAGGCACAGGGCGAGGATGTGGTCGCGGGAATAAGAACACCTTTCCCACTCTCCCAGGTCGAGCCGCAGCTTTATCGACAGCTATTGGCGATGGCTGAGAAACTTGAGAAACACTTCAGAGACATGCAGGATTTCGAATTCACGGTGGAGAACGGAAAACTCTATCTCCTACAGACAAGAAACGGAAAGAGAACAGCGCAGGCCGCTGTCAAGATAGCTGTGGACATGTTTGAAGAGGGGTTGATAACTGCTGAGGAGGCTCTG
>Ga0209289_100091_pt1 | contig 55699 bp, 37 predicted proteins | sample GXS110809BmetaG_FD_184121 | JGI IMG/M metagenome (GOLD analysis project Ga0209289, IMG submission 184121) | Hot spring microbial communities from Gongxiaoshe hot spring, China to study Microbial Dark Matter (Phase II) - GXS 110809B (SPAdes)... ... | reverse complement strand
GGATAGGGCGGTTGGAGGCTGTTGTGGAGCAGTTGGCGGAGGCACAGCGGCGGGCGGAGGAGCGGATAGGGCGGTTGGAGGCTGTTGTGGAGCAGTTGGCGGAGGCGCAGCGGCGGGCGGAGGAGCGGATGGCGCGGATGGAGGAAGCGATGGCGCAACTGACGGAGGCGCAGCGGCGGACGGAGGAGCGGATGGAGCGTGTAGAAGTGGCCATTAAGGAGATGGGACAGTTTCAGAGAGCGCTAGGGGCGACGATTGAAGAAGAAGCCGAAAGTGTGCTCCTCATGGTGCTGGAGGAGAAGGGGTATCGTCTTCTGGATGAGCCGTCTACGCTCTTCTTGGATGGGGAGATCGACATTGTCGTCCCCGTTCAGGATCCAGCGGGCGAGGCGATCTGGGTGATCGTTGAGGTCAAGACGCGGTTGAGTCGTCGCGTCGTGCGCGATTGGGCGCAGCGCATGAAGTCTGCGGGATGGCAGAAACGGCTTCGAACGGCTGGAGTGCCAGGTCCCTATTTGGTCTACGTCTTTGGCTTGCGGATTGATCAGCATACGGTCGCCGCTGTTCAGGAACATGGGATCGGTTTGCTGACGGGGCGAGGCGAGCGAGTTCCACCCCGCGGAGTTCTCGCTCCTTGCTCCTGAGCGCGCGACAGCGTCAGATTCCCCAGAACGTTCGTGAGTGTCGGTCACCCCTTGCTTTTTCCCGTGGGTTTGTGTATTTCTGCCTGGCTGCAGGAGGTGACGCTACGACGAAGGGAGGAAAGCATATGAGACGTCATGTTGCTGCGTTTCTCCTTTTGCTGTTGGTCATCCCTCCATTGGTTCGAGCCGAAGAGCCGGTAGACTTGCAAGCGATCGCGCGGATCAAGCAGGAGGGGTTCGGGAATTCCAAGGTTATGGAAATCGCGAGTTACCTGACGGACGTGTATGGGCCGCGGTTGACGGGCTCTCCGAATTTGAAGGCCGCGAGCGAATGGGCGCGTCAGAAGTTCAGGGAGTGGGGGCTCGCGAATGCTCGGCTGGAACCCTGGGGGACCTTCGGACGCGGGTGGTCGGTCGAGCGGTTCTCCATTGAGATGCTCGAGCCAGTGTACATGCCGATCATCGCCTATCCGAAGGCGTGGACGCCGGGAACTGAGGAAACGGTGGTGGGCTCTCCGGTGTTAGTCGCGCTCCGCTCGGAAGAGGATTTCGCCGCCTACAAAGGGAAGCTCAAGGGAGCTATCGTCATGCTGCAGCCACCGCGTCAAGCGGTCACGCGCTTTGAGCCGGATGCGCGGCGGCATAGTGAGGAGGATTTGAGACGTCTGGCACAGGCTCCGGAGCCGGGCGCGCGTCCTCCCATGGAAGCGCAACGAGAGGAGCTGCGCGCTCAGCGCGCCCTACAGGAAAAAATTCAGCGATTCCTCCGTGAGGAAGGCGTGGCCGTTGTGCTGGAGCCAAGTCGCGGCGAGCACGGAACGATCTTCGTCACCGGAGGCGGATCCTATCGAATGAATGCCGAGCCGAGCGTGCCTTCGCTCGTCGTCGCCATCGAGCATTATGCGCGGATCGCGCGCCTGCTGGAGAAGAAGATCCCCGTGAAACTGGAGATCACCGTCAAGACTCGATTCCATGACGAGGACACGCAGGGCTACAACGTGCTGGCGGAGATCCCAGGCGTCGATCCGCGGCTCAAGGATGAGATCGTCATGCTGGGCGCGCATCTGGACTCCTGGCATGCGGGTACGGGAGCGACCGATAACGCCGCCGGATCGGCCGTCGTCATGGAAGCTGTGCGGATTCTCAAAGCGATCGGCGTCCAACCGCGGCGCACGATCCGCGTCGCCCTCTGGACGGGGGAAGAGCAAGGGTTGCTGGGCTCGCGCGCTTATGTGGAGAAGTATTTTGGCAATCCGCGCACGATGGAGTTGAAGCCCGATCATGCGAAGATCTCCGTCTATTTCAATCTGGACAATGGGACGGGTCGAATCCGTGGCGTTTATCTACAGGGCAACGACGCCGTGCGACCGATCTTCGAAGCTTGGCTGCGCCCTTTCCATGATCTGGGGGCGACGACGGTGACGATTCGCGGCACAGGCGGCACCGATCATCTCGCCTTCGATGCTGTAGGAATCCCGGCCTTTCAATTCATCCAAGATCCCATCGACTATAGCACGCGCACCCATCATACGAATATGGACGTCTACGATCGGCTCCTGCCGGGCGATCTGATGCAAGCGGCCGTGATCATGGCTTCGTTCGTCTATCACGCGGCCATGCGCGATGAGAAGCTGCCTCGCAAACCGTTGCCACGACCGCAGTCTGGGCCTCAGATTCCGCCGCAAGAGTGACGTCTATCGCGGGCACCTCGCGCGACGCGAGGTGCCCGCGTCATGGCAAGGGGAACTCTGCGTCGAGCGCCTGGCGCACGGCTCGGGCTAGTTCCCTTCGCTCGTAGGGCTTCTGCACGACGCCCAGAGCCCCTTGAGCAAGCAATTCGGCGGCGGCGTGCTCCGGACTATAACCGGTGATCAGCAGGATCTTCGCTTTCGGATTGATGCGGCGCAGTTGATGGAACGCCTCATGCCCACTCATGCGCGGCATGACGACATCGAGTAGGATGAGATCGATTTGCGAATGCCAGGCCGTGTAGAGGATGACGCCTTCCTGGCCATCGCGTGCGGTGAGGACGTGATATCCGAGTGATTGGAGCATCTGTCGTCCGAGTTCGAGGACGACGGGCTCATCTTCGATCAAAAGGATGGTCTCATGCCCACCCGGAAGCTCCCCTTCTTCGAGCGAGGGCTCGCCGGAGACAGGTCGAGAGGCGGAAGCGGGGAGATAAAGATGGAAGCGAGTCCCGCACCCCAGCTCGCTCTCGACGTCAATCCATCCGCCGTGCGCCTTGATGATCCCGTACGCGACGGCCAGTCCCAGACCCGTTCCCTTGCCGACCTCCTTGGTGGTGAAGAACGGCTCGAAGATGTGGGGCAGGATGTGCGGGGGGATGCCGGAACCGGTATCGCTGAGCGTCAGCCGTACGAAGCGCCCTGGTCGAACATGGGGGACAGCCGGGGCTTCGACATCTACGGCGCGCGCTTCGATGCGCAAGCGTCCACCGGTCGGCATGGCGTCTCGCGCGTTGATAGCGATGTTCAGGAGCACCTGTTGGAGCTGAGGTGGGTTGGCTTCGATGAGAAGCGCTTCCTGTGGCAGATCCAGCTCGATCTCGATGTGTTCCGGCAGCGTGCGCCGGAGCAAGGTGATGAACTCGCTGAGAAAGTTGTGAAGATCGCACTTCTCTTGCTCGCCCGTAGAGGGGCGGCCGAAGAGCAAGAGTTGTCGCACGAGATCGCGCGCGCGTGCCCCGAGCGAGAGGATGTGGCGCAGGTATTCGGCGATCTCGTGGCGCGGCCCTAGCTCTATGAGCGCCAGTTCGGCAAATCCGATCATCCCCGTGAGGATGTTGTTGAAATCGTGAGCGACGCCTCCGGCGAGCGTCCCGATGGATTCCATTTTCTGCGCTTGGTAAAGTTGCTCTTGTAACTTCAGCCGGGCTTCCTCCTCACGGAGCCGTTCGATCTCGCTCCCAATGCGTTGGCCGACGATGTGCAGCAGGTGCGCGTCGGCTTCGGTGAACGCTCGCGGGCGTTTCCCGAAGGCGTTGATGATGCCGAGGACGGCGCCGTCGCTGCCAAGGATTGGCGCACCGATATAGGATTCGATGCGAAGGGTCGCCAGGATCTCGTCCTCGGGGAATAGTTCCCAAGCGCCGCGTGGATATGCGCACCACTCGGCCCGCGACATGACGTCCTCGCATGGCGTGCCGCGCAGCGCGTAAGAGAAATTATTCCGAAGCTCCCCTTCGCTATAGAAGGCCAATACGCGCACCCGCGTGCCCCCCTCCTCCGCCACGCCGAGCAGGGCATACTCGACTTCGAAGAGTTGGGCGAGCGTGCGGACTGCGTGATCGAACAGCTCCTGTCGCTGGAACCGAGTGACCAGATCGTAGATGCGCGCCAGGCGTTCGCGCGCGCGTCGCTCGGCTTCCTCCGCGCGCTTTCGCTCGATGATCACGGCGAGGTGATTCCCGACGGAGGCCAAGAACTCCAGGTCACGATCCGTATAGGCCTGCTCGTCCTCATAGTGTTGGACGACGAGCACGCCGATCGTCTCTCTCGGCGTGCGCAGCGGTACGCCCATCCAACAGGCTGCGGGTGTCCCCACGATCTCCAGTTCTCCTTGTTCGACCAACTGGCGGCAGCGCTCCCGCGTGAGCCGTTGCGGTTGCCCGATCCGGAATACGTAAGCCGTCGCCGTCTTCTCCAAGCGCAGGGGAGGAGGCGGCGCATCATATTGGTCAACGAAGTAGGGGAAATGAAAGTATCCGGTTTGCGCATCGTAAAGCGCGATGAAGAGATTCTCCACCGGGATCACGCGCTTCAAGGCTTGATGAACCATGGAGAACAGCTCGTCGAGGTCTACGATCGTCGTGGCGCCTTGCGTGATCTCTAGCATCGCTTCGCGCTCGGCCTCCACCCGCTTCAATTCGGTGACGTCCAGGAGAGCCCCCTCATAACCGAGCACGCGTCCCTCGGCATCGCGGATGACGCGCGCGACGTCGTGCACCCAGCGTCTTCGCCCCGTGCGGGTCCGAACTTGGTATTCGTGTTCGAAGGTTCCGTGCTGCTCAAGGTGCTGACGCCACAGCTCGCGCTCCTGCGGATGAGCCCAAATCTCATGAGCCGGGACAGCCAAGAGCGCTTCCACGTTCGGGTATTCCAGGAGTCGCGCTAACGTGGGATTTGCCATCAAAACGCGTCCCTCAGGCGTACTCCGATAGATGCCCACGATCGCGTTCTCGAAGAAGTTGCGATACTTCTCTTCGGAGCGGGCGATCTCCTCATAAAGGCGTGCGCTCTGGATGACCTGGGCGGCTTGATTGGCGAAGATCCCGAGCACGCGCGCGTCTTCGGGCGTGAACCCACCGGGCTTATCCAAAGCATAGATGACGCCGATTGTCCTCCCCTCGGCGAGCATGGCGACGGCCAGGAGATTTTCGACACCGAACTTCGAAGCGAGCGGCTGCAAGGGACGGGGGATTTCTTCCAGGCGATTGGCGATGAAGGGGCCGCGCGTCCGCAAGTCCCAAAAGACCTGCAATTCTTCGCTCACGACGTAGGAGGTAGTTTCCGCCAGCACGTCTTCGACGCGGTACCCGGGGAGCTCCGCACGCAGCGTTCGAGTTGTCGGATCATAGGTGGCGATCACGCATCGCGTTGCGCCGATCAAACGGGCGATCAGCTCCGTCAGTTCCCCGTAAACCTCGCGCGGGTTCCGAACCATACCGAAGAGGCGCGCGATCTCATAGAGTCCGTTCAGCTCGAAGAGTCGCTGTCGAACCTCTTGATAAAGGCGCGCGTTCTCCAGCACGACAGCCGCATGTTCGGCGATCAGTTGAGCATACGCCGCGTCCTCCGCCGTGAAGAAATTTGGCTGCGCCGTGCTCAAGAAGAGCGCGGCGATCGGTCTCTCTCGAACGCAAAGGGGAACGGCCAGGATGGAGCGGAGGCCAAGGGATTCCACGATCTCCGCAGGGATGAGGTCGCTCTGCGTCGCATCCGGGATGATCAGCGGGCCGAAGGTCTCCTGCAGCTTCCATCGGATAGGGAGTTCGGTGATCCGTTTCCCTCTCAGCGATTGGAGCAGGTCGGGGCGTCCCAGGCTCGCATCATACGTCACGACATCGAGGATCCGCTCCAGGTCCCGATCCGGCACGTACACCGTGGCCCGTTCCACGCGAAAAACTTCGGCGCATTTCCGAACGAGGATCTGCAGCAGTTCCTGCAAATCGAGCGTGCGGCTCATCGTCTGCACCAGTTCCTGCAGAGCCGCCGTACGACGTTGAGCCTCCTCGATCCGACGCTTCACGTACGATGCCCGGATCGCTCGCTCGACAACAGAAGGGAGTAACTCCCAATATCCTGCCTCCTTGATCACGTAGTCGGTCGCTCCCTGCTTGAGGGCTTCTACGGCGATGCGTTCGTTGCCAAGTCCCGTGATCAGAATCACCGGCATATCCAACTTTCGAGCTCGTATCGTGCGAAGAAGCTCCAGGCCGTCCATCCCGGGCGTTCGATAATCAGCCAGCACGATGTCGAAGGTCTCGCGTTCCAATGCGCTCAGGCCTTCGGTGGCTGTCGCCACCGCTGCGATGACGGTCTTCGAGCCCAATCGTTCCCTCAGGGCCCGCGTTTCGAGCATCCGGTGGTCGGGATCATCCTCGATTAAGAGGATGCGATATCCTGATGGTGCTCCCTTGGTCAAGGGCCATTCTTTTAAATCCCTGGATTCCTCCTCCCGCATTTTGACCTCCTCTGCCTTCAGGAAGTACACCGCGGAGGCTTCGCGGAGAGCTCGGCCGGCCTCCGAGCTCTGCTAAGCCTGCGTCCCGTCACCTTACTGCGTCGAAGGAGTGACGGATTCCCTTCCTACGGCGTCGGCCCTAGAAAGGCGGACTCTGGAGGGAGCGTATTGACCAGGATCCAGTAGAGCTTCAGCTCTCGCACCTTCTGGACGAAATCGTCGAACCGAATGGGCTTCACGATGTAGGAATTCGCGCCATTCAGGTAACTCCGCAGGACATCGGCCTCTTGTTCGGAACTGGTCAGCATGATGGTGGGAATCACTTTCAGGGTGGGATCGTTCTTGATCCTCCGCAGGACTTCTAGCCCATCCACTTTCGGCAACTTGATGTCGAGCAAGATGAGCCCCGGACGGGGCGCCGATTCCGGATCGGTGTATTTCCCCTGGCGGTAGAGATAATCGAGCGCTTCCTGCCCATCCTCGACGACCCGCACCTCGTTGAGGACGTTGTTCACCTCCAACGCTCGCTTGATGAGCAAGATGTGATCAGGATTATCCTCGACAAGCAGGATCACGATCGGTCTCATCTGCTCCTCCTCCGCTCCGAAGAAGTCGGTCCGCTCGGACTTTCCACAGAGGGAACCGGCTCCATCGCGTTCGGTGACTCCCGGACGACGGGAAGCGTGAACCAGAACGTGCTCCCCTTTCCGAGCCCTTCGGATTCGACCCAAACGCGCCCTCCGTGGGCTTGGACGATCCGTTTCACGATCGCCAGTCCGACACCCGTGCCCTCATCGTCGTGATATTTGCCCGCGACGCGGTAGAAGATCTCGAAGACCTTCTCCTGGTGTTCAGGCGCAATGCCAATGCCGTTGTCACGAACGAAGAAGGCGACGATGCCTTTTTGTTCCTCGCGCGCGCCGATCTCGATCTCCGGAGGAACCTCCGGGCGAGAGAAGCGCAGCGCGTTGGAGATCAAGTTCGCCCAGACTTGGCGAAGGCGCATGCGCTCGCCGATGACCGTCGGGAGCGTGTCGGCGATGCGAATGCGCGCCTGTTTGAGTTCGATCTGTCCGTGCAGCTCGGCGAGCACTTCCTCGACGAGTTCTCGCATAGGGACCGAACGGCGAGGTTCCCGCAACCTCCCGATGCGCGACAGCTCCAGTAGCTCGGCGATGAGTCGCTGCATCTGCTCCGCGTTGGCTTGGATTCGCTCTAGGTAGAAGGCGGCGTTCGGGGAGAGGTTCCCTCCCAGCTCCGCCTGAAGCAGGCTCGCGAGCCCTTGCAGGGAGATGACGGGAGCTTTCAAGTCATGCGAGATCGTGTAGACGAATGCCTCCAGTTCTTCCGCTTTCTCCACGAGCTGACGCGTGCGCTCGGTGACTTGCTGCTCCAGCTCTTCCGCTCGGCGTCGAATGCGCGCCGTGCGCCACCGATGGCCTCCGTAGAGCAAGCCCGTCAGCCCGATCCCCACGATCCCCCAAAACCACCACTTCTGCCAAAACGGGGCGCGGATCGTGAAGGCGAACGAAAGCGGTGGTGACCACGCTCCTTGGTATTTTCGGGCGCGCACCTGAAGGATGTAAGAACCTGGCGGCAGGTTGGGGACGCGCAACTCCCGACCTTCCAGGGGCGCCCATTCATCTTGGAGACCCTTCAACCGATATTCGATCTGCACCTGGCGTTCATTGAGAAACGACAGGACTGCGATCCGCGCGATCAAGCTATTATCCGCATAATCGACTTCTTGGCGGTGGAGGCTCGCCCGCGTCGTCGTGGGGAAGGATCGAGCGCCGAGTCGTAGCTCTTGGAAGAGAAGGGATGGCGGATCGCCGCGCGTTAAATCGAACCGGGGGTCGTAGCGGCTCAAGCCACCCATCGTCCCGAACCAGAGTGTGCCGTCGGCGTCCTCCCAAAATCCCCCGGCATTCGATTCCGGGTCCGCATATCCTTCCTCTACGCCGTAGTTGACGAATGTCACGCCGTCGAAACGATCGACGCCGCGCGCTGTGCCGATCCAGATGTTCCCCCGACGATCCGCGCCGAGCGAATACACAGCATCATTGGTCAACCCATCGCGCGTCGTATAGTGCCGAAACGTCTCTCCGTCGAAGCGCGTCACCCCATGCGAGGAATGGTATCCGAACCAGAGGTTCCCGCGCGCATCCTCGCAGAGAAAGTACGGTTGATCGCTCGCCAATCCCTCGCGCGTCGTATAGGTGCGCCAGTTGCGGCCATCCCATCGCGAGAGCCCTCGATCCCCGGAGATCCACACCCATCCGCGCCGATCCACGAGAATGCGCGCGTTGGAGAACGTCTGACCTTCGACCTGAACCGACTCCAGGCGTGATCCTACCCATTTGAAGACGCCCCCGGACAAGGTCGCGATCCAGATCGCGCCCGCGTGATCCTGAGCGAGGGCGACCGTGAGGCCAATGCGAGAGAGTATCGGGTCTTTCCGGAAGCGCGCACCGTCAAAGAGCGTGATTCCCACGCGCGTCCCAATCCACAACCATCCCCGGCGGTCTTCCAAAAGGGCGAAGACGTAGTCGTCCGTCAATCCATCCCGCCGCGTGAAGTTTCGCCATCGATTCCCATCGAAGCGGCTCAATCCTCCGCTGGTCCCCACCCAGAGCCAGCCTCGGTGATCCCGCACGATAGGACGCACGACATTGGAGCCAAGGCCATCCTCCGTGCGATAGATCGTGAACGCGCGGCTGTGAAACTTATACAGCCCGCCCAAGACGCCGATCCAGAGGATACCCTCGCGGTCTTCCAGGAGCGCGCGCACATCGGAATACGCAAGTCCGTGAGCTGCTGTGAGCGTCCTGAGGCGATCGTCCTCGATCTTGATCAGTCCCTGCGGCGTCCCCGCCCATACGATGCCGAAACGATCGGCACAAAGTGTGACGACCGGGGAAGGGGTAGCATAGGACTTCCTCAGGCGCCCTTTCTCGTACACGCGCACGCCCGTGCTCGTCCCCACCCACAGGCGATGTGCTCGATCTTCAGCAAGCGCACGGACGCTCTGACCGCGTAGGCCGTCTGAATCGAAGGCGACGAAGCGCGATCCCGTCCAATAGGCGAGTCCCGCCTCCATCCCCACCCACAGCCGGCCCTGCGCGTCTACCAAGAGCACGGTGACGCGCGGGTCGGGAAGCCCATCCGCCACCGTGTATGTGCGCCACCGTTGACCGTCGTAGCGGCTGATCCCTCGGTGGGTCCCGCACCAAATCCCCCCCTCTCGATCCACTGCCAATGCTATGACGCGATTGTCGGCCAGTCCGTCCGACGTCGTATAGGAACGGAACTTCTGCCCATCCCAAACGAACACGCCTCCTAAGGTCGCGATCCACAAGCGCCCGTGCGCATCCTCGACGATGGCGTTGATCCAATCCTGCGCGAGCCCTTGGGCTGGACCGTAGACGGTGAAGGACGCTCCATCATATCGGTTCAGCCCCGCCTGCGTCCCGATCCAAAGATATCCCGCTCGATCTTGATAAAGTGCTTGCACAGCGGCCTGCGAGAGTCCTTCGGTCGCCGTGTAGCGGCGAAAGTAGTACCGTTCGGCCATCGCCGAGGAGGTCGGGATCAGAAGGCCGATGAGGCTGAGCACGAGGCGTCCGCTCCACGTCGCTCGCAGGCGCATCTTCAGGGAAATTCGCCCCACGCCTCCCCCGAGAGGCCCTGTGCTCGCGTATGCTCGTTGACGATCGCCCATCATCCCCCTTATGCGTTCGTCGAACGCTTCTTTGGTTTCTGAAAATCGCTCTTTGAGGAGCGCCGTTTGACTTGGAGCGCGCGACGGTAGCGTTCCTCCTGCGCCTTTCGCCATTGGTCAATGGATTCCTTGTTGAATCGCCAGTCCGTGCCGATCTTGAAGGCCGGCAGCTCCCCCCGTTTCACGTAGCGGCGAACCGTGTCCGGATGCACGTTCAGATATTCCGCCACCTCCTTGAGCGTGAAGACGACTTTCGATACCGCCATTGTGACCTCTCCTGCTTAATCTCTGCCTACTTCGGCTATGCCGGATTTCGCTAGGAGCGTAGGACAAGTCGCGCGTTCGGTCAATACGGCGAAGGTCGGAATTTTCGCGCGCCGCTGACCGGATGTCCCCTCTTGTTCCGCCGGGAAGGTCGTCGCGCAGCCTTTGGGAAGGGAGCAGGGCGTAGTAGAATGACGGAGCTAAGGAGATCCTTCGGTAGGGGGTGAGGGGATGGATCTTCACGGGGGGCAACTAGTCGCCAAGACGTTGAAAGCGGCGGGCGTCGAGGTCGTCTTCACGCTCTGCGGGGGACACATCCTGCCGATCTACGACGGGTGCGTGGAGGAAGGGATTCGCCTCGTTGATCTGCGACATGAGCAAGCTGCCGTGCACGCGGCCGATGCCTGGGCGCGCTGCACGGGGAAACCGGGCGTCGCCGTCGTGACGACCGGACCTGGGGTGACCGATAGCGTCACTGGTGTGGCGAATGCCTTCCGGGCAGGTAGTCCGATCCTCGTCATTGGGGGGCAAGCCCCTTCCTTTCAGCTCGGCCAGGGCTCGTTGCAAGAGATGGATCATGTCAGCGTGATGCGCCCGATCACGAAGTGGGCGGGGCAGGTGCTGCATACCGATCGCATCCCGGAGATGATCGACGTCGCTCTGCGCCACGCGATGGCGGGGATTCCTGGACCGGTCTTTGTGGAAATCCCGGTGGACATTTTGATGAATCAGGTCTCGGAGAAATCGGTGCGGTTTCCCCACTTGGGGCGAGAGCCTCAGGAGCTTCGCCCTCGACCCGAGGCCATTCGACAGGCGCTCGCGCTACTGGCACAGGCCGAACGACCCGTTCTCGTCGCCGGCAGCGGCGTGCGTTGGTCCCGAGCTCACGAAGCGCTCGCGCGGTTCGTGGAGCGGCTCCATCTGCCGACCTTTACCAACGGCATGGGACGCGGGGCTCTGCCTCCTGATTCGCCTCAGCTCTTTGTCCACGCGCGACGCCGGGCACTGCGGCAGGCCGATGTGCTCATCCTCGCCGGAACCCCCTTGGACTTTCGCCTCAACTTCGGACGCGAGCTGCCGGCGGATGCGAAGCTCATCCAGATGGATCTCGATCCCATAGTCATCGGACAGAATCGCTCGGCCGACGTAGGGTTGGTCGGCGATCTCCGCGTGATCTTCGAGCTGATGGATGAGGCCGTGCGCGCCGAATATCCCGCGCTGCGCTTCACGGCCTGGCGGGATCGGCTGCGCGAGGCCGAACTGGAGCAGCAGCGGGCTTGGGAGCCGCGCCTTCATTCCGATGCTGTTCCGATCGATCCGCTCCGTCTGTGTCGCGAGCTGGCTGAGTTCGTAGACCCTGAGACGATCGTCATCGGAGATGGGGGGGATATCGTCTCGCTGGCCGCGAAAGTGCTCCCCGTTCACTGGCCGGGACAGTGGATGGACCCGGGCCCCTTCGGCTGTTTGGGGATCGGCGTGCCTTTCGCCATCGCCGCGCAACTGGCGCATCCGGATAAGCGCGTCCTGGTTCTCTTCGGCGATGGGTCCTTCGGCTTCAACGGCTTCGAGTTCGATACGGCCGTGCGCTTTCACCTGCCGATCATGTCCGTCGTCGGCAACGATGCGGCCTGGGGGCAAATTCGCCGTCCGCAAATCGCGCTCTATGGGGAGGAGCGGGCCGTGGCGACGCGACTGCAGCCCACGCGCTACGACCGCGTGGTCGAAGCGCTCGGCGGATATGGGGAATTCATCGAACGGCCTGAGGAGATCGCTCCCGCGCTCCGACGCATGCGAGCGTGCGGCCGGCCCGCCTGCGTCAACGTCCGCATCGCCGAGCAGCCTCCGAGTTTTGGGGAGAAGTATTTCTGACCAGACACCAACAGCAGGCGCGGGCCTGGCACGGCGTCCGAAGGTGGAATTCGCCAGATCGTCATGCTGGAGGGGCGTACACTCCCTCCAGGCACTCCTCTGGATCGGGATAGGGGCTTTGCTCAGCCCACGCGATCGCCTCATCCACCTCGCGCAGGACCCGCGCCTCCACGTCTCGAAGCTCCGCTTCCGTCGCGATCCCGCGTGCCGTGAGATACTCGCTCAAGCGTGCGATCGGATCCTTCTTCGCCCATTCCTCGAAAAGTTCCTTGGGGACGTAGAAGGCATCGTCGTGCGCCGAATGTCCCGTCATGCGAAAGGTCTTGCATTCGAGGAGCGTCGGCCCCTCGCCTCGCCGGGCGCGCTCCACCGCGCGCGCCGTCGCCTCATAGACAGCCAAAACATCGTTGCCATCCACGATCTCCCCCGGGATCCCGTAGTTGATGGCCCGATCGGCGACGTTCGGCACGGCCATCTGTCGCCAAAGCGGCGTCGAGTAGGCATATTGATTGTTGTTACAGATGTAGACGATTGGCAGTCGTTGGACGGCCGCGAAGTTCAACCCCTCATGCCAATCGGCGCGGCTCGTCGCTCCATCTCCGAAATAACACACGGCCACGCGATCCTCCCCTCGCCGCTTGAACGCCAAAGCGCAGCCGGCAGCCACCGGGACCGTATCCGCCATGTGACTGGGGAAGGCGATGACGTGCCGTCGAATATCCCCCATGTGCATGTTCCCGTCCTTGCCGCCGGTCACGCCCGTCTTCCGCCCCATGTACTGAGCCATGATTTGCTTGAGCGGAATCCCCCGGATGAGAAAGACGCTCATATCCCGGTGACTGGGAGCGACGACGTCATCTGGTCGGAGCTGAATGGCGCTGCCAACACCAATGGCCTCCTGCCCGCGACCGACGTAGACGCCACCCACGATTTTCCCCTGCCGGTACAAGACCCGCTCGATGCGAGATTCTGCCTCCCGCGTCAGGCGGAGATAGTAGAACATCTTCATGAGCAAATCCTTCGGCACCATAACTTCTCCCCTCATGGTCACCATCTCAAAGTGCGAGACACCTCCCACGCCCTTTGGTCCGCGATCCGCTAAACCCCCCATCCGTATTGTCGCTCGTAGTCGGGAGCGACGTCGTTGCGCGAAGGCTGGCGGGATCGCCCGTATTCCTTGAGCAACTTATACCGGATCGCATCCACGAGCGCTTGATAGCTCGCCTCCAAGATGTTCTCGGAGACGCCGACCGTGCGCCATTCTTCCTCCCCATCGCTCGTTTCGACGAGTACGCGCACTTTGGCTGCCGTCCCCCGCCTGGCGTCGAGCACGCGGACTTTGTAATCGGTGAGTCGCAGGTCATTCACGCTCGGGAAGAACGTGCGCAGCGCCTTGCGGAGCGCACGATCCAGAGCGAGCACCGGCCCCTTCCCCTGGGCGATCACTTCTTCGACCGTCTCCCCAACGCGCACCCGCACAGTGGCGACCGAGCGCAGCCGCCCATCGCCCGTGCGCTCGCTCACGACGCGAAACGTCTCCAACTGGAAGAACGCACAATCCCCGTGCACAGCCTCTTCCAAGAGCAATCGCAGCGATCCCTCCGCCCCCTCGAATTGATACCCCTCATATTCGAGCAGCTTCAAGCGACCAAGGAGCGTTCGGAGCCGATCGTCGTCAGTGCCGAGGTCAATCCCCATCTCTGCCGCCTTATAGAGGAGATTGCTCTTGCCCGAGAGATCGGAGACTAAGACCCGACGCGCATTCCCCACGGCCTCCGGAGGAATGTGCTCATAAGTCGAGGTATCCTTGAGCACGGCGCTCACATGCACGCCCGCCTTGTGCGCGAAGGCGCTCCTCCCCACGAATGGCTGATTGGAGCGCAGGGGGAGATTCGCCAGCTCGCTCACGAAGTGCGAGACCGACGTCAGTCGCACGAGCCGCTCCGGCCCGATCGTCCGATACCCCATCTTCAGCTCCAGAATGGGGATGATCGAGCACAGGTTCGCATTCCCGCAACGTTCGCCATAGCCGTTGATCGTCCCCTGCACGTGCGTGATCCCATGTTCGACGGCCGCAATGGCGTTGGCTACGGCTAGATCTGAGTCGTTATGCGTATGGATCCCCAACCGCACATGAAGGTGAGGACGCACGGCCTCGATCATCTCGATCAGGTGATGGGTGAGCGTGCCACCATTCGTGTCGCAAAGGACGATCACATCGGCACCAGCTTGCTGGGCCGTCACGAGCGTGGCCAGCGCGTACTCCGGATTCGCTCGAAAGCCGTCGAAGAAATGCTCAGCGTCGAAGATGACCTCACGCCCGGCTGCCTTCAAATAGGCGATGGAGTCACGGATCAGTTCCAGGTTCCGCTCGAGCGTCGTGTTGAGCGCGTTCACGATGTGCCGATCCCAGCTCTTCCCGAAGATGGTGACCGTCGGCGTCTCCGCTTCCAAGAGAGCGCGAAGGTTCGGGTCCTCCTCCGCGTGATGCCGGGGATGACAGGTGCTGCCGAAGGCCACAAGCCGCGCCCGATGCAAGCGCAAGTGGCGCGCGCGCTTGAAGAACGCGGCATCACGCGGATTCGACCCCGGCCACCCCCCCTCGATATAATCGATCCCTAGCTCATCGAGCTTGCGCGCGATCATCATCTTGTCTTCGACTGAGAAACAGACATCCTCTCCTTGTGTCCCATCGCGTAACGTTGTGTCGTAAATCTCGATCTTCCTCATGCCCTTCCGACCTCCTTTCCCAAAGTGCTCCGAAAAATCGAAAGGGCCATTATCCGTGAGCAGCGGATAATGGCCCTTGCACCTTCCGTGATGGCTGAGCCATCACCCGCTGCCCGACCCGGGCAGTATAATGGAGCGAATAATAATGGCGAGGGTGAGCGCGCGATCGGGACCTCCAGCGCCGAGAGCCTTCGCTCGGCTCGTTCGCCACATCTTCATTGTCCCGATCGGTCTTCCCATAAGGCGTCCGCTTGGAAGTTTATCCGAAACGCACGCGAATGCAAATTGAAAGTTTTTAGCCGGCCCTAAATCTCCCTTATGGGCGCGGTGGTGCCCGGTGCGACCGGGTGAGCGCCTCCCTGATCATACGGCTGACCTCCCGGGCCAATGAGAATCGCTGACGGCGGGCGAAGCGAGCGTTCCCGCTCTCGGTGCGAAATTCGATTCGATCGAATCGTCGGCCTCAACTTCACGACGACATCCCCTTTGTCTCGGATCTTGAGAACGCCGGGAAGTGCGGATTGCGACATTCCCGGACGGTTTGAATTCAGGGGGCGCCTCACCACCCGCCCCCCCGAAGGCGATGAATCATCCTTCTTTCGGAGTTGATGAAATCCACGCGGATCATTAGCTGTACTCGCGATCCTTCATAGTCGTCGGACCGCACGGGGGCAAGCGGGAATCGAGCGATGGGAAAGTCAACGGATCTCGACCGTATTTTTCAAAGTGGCCGGGAACGTCCGCATAATGCGAAGGTGAGGATCATCGGGTGGTAGGCGAGACGACGCGAAGTGTTCTGATACGTGTTGCGCGAGGAAGACCTCAATGGGAATGGGCTCGATCTTTCGGCAGAGGGAGCGTGGTTCATCCTTTTGCTCGCCCCTACCCGGCTGTTCAGAAGATCCGCTACATAGACGGTGCCCACTCCATCAACGGCTCCGGGGCATGGAGGGCTTCGCCTTAACTCCCCTGCTATCAGCGACTCTTGACTCCTGCCAGCCGGGCTCGCTTGCCGGCCGCCCAGGGCGATCTTCTTTAAACGAGTACGACCTCAAGATCTTCATCGAATCGCCGGCTTTAACTTCATGATGAGGAACGTCCCTCTGGTTCTCGAACCTGAGAATGCAATGAAATGCCCGTCTGAGTAATTCGCGAGTGAGACATTGTCAGGCGGCTCAAATTCCGGCGAAGCGGCCTCACCATCCTGGCTCACGAGGGCGATGAAATTCCGCGATATCCCGGTCAGCACGCCACCACTCCTGGCCGTTGGCTTGTAATTGTAAAATCCCGCCACGAGAAAGCGATCGCCAATTTTGTAAACTCCTGTTATGAACCTCAGCGTCTTAAATCCACCGCGCAGCACCTCCTCCGGGGGCGTAAGAGGGGTCAACGCCGGGAGCGTCAATTTTCGCACGAGTTGTCCTTGGCGAAACACCCGAATCGCGTTCGTCCCACTCGCGTAGTAGACGATCTCATCTCCCGTGCTCTTAAGCGTGGAAGGAAGTATGCCCTCTTTTTCACCCCGCACAAGGATGACCGAATGCTTGAGGTCAGGGCTATAAACTCGAAGTTGCTCGCCTTCTACGGGATTAACGGGAATGTAGCTGCGCTCCAAAGCGGCTTTTATGGGATCAATCTCCTCCCCTAATACCCACACTTGACCGTGGTCGTCTACGGCCAATTTGTGGGGAATGAAATCCCGGAACACCAATTTGGAGACTAGATTCCCGTTGTCATCCACTGCAATTAATCCTCCTCGCCGGATCGGCCATTCAACGGCCACGTAGAGCGTCCCATCCTTCCCGACAGCCAGAGCGGACGCCTCCACTGGTGGTTCCCATATCTCATGCGTCAGGCGTATGGTGTCCAGGAAAGTCCCATCGGCAGCGAGCTTTTGGATACTACACCCCATCCCCTTAGGAGCAGAATAATCCCATGAGAGTAGGTACACGTTACCATGCTGATCAGCGGCCACGCTGGCTATGGTTACAGGCTTATTCAGTTTCTTTAACTCGATGCGTTGAGCGAAGTCAGCGCTGAAGATTGGCTCCAGCACCCGAGCCGGCACCCCGGAGTTACGGATGGGTTCCTTCGGGCTAGGCTCCGCTGAGATCCAAGCCACGACCAAGTTAACGCTCAGTGCGGAAAGTATGGCCAAGAGCGATCCGATGATCCATTTAGTCATTGCTCAAAACCTCCTTTTCATCTGTTTGGCAAGTACCGTGAGCCGAGTGATTCCCCCAACCACCCCTGTTATTCGATTAAGGAGCAATGCTCACCATAAGGGCACCAGACAGGGTTTGTAGAATTTTCACAGTACCATCCCGCAGTCCATTTACATTCGCACCAAAAGAGGCACCAGCCTACACAGGTAGGCAGGTACTCAAGACATGCCGTACACCAGTGCTCTTCTATGCGCCTTCCATCACAACGCCAGATGGGTCCATGAACTCCTACGAGAGTGCAAGCGCCTACCGAGACGTTTCTTTGGGAAGGATTCTGCGTGCTCAGGTTCCTGCCTTCGTACCACGGCGTGCCCGTGAACGTTGGAGTCCAGGCACCAAGTCCTAATGGGTCTCTCGCGGGAGACTGGAATCCCCATAAAGGGACCAAGGACAGTAGCATCACGATGCACTGGAATCCTTTCATCCTTCTTCACCTCCTTCACCTCACTAGTCTATGAAACCCGCTCGGAATGTCAAATGAAAAAAAAATACTTGCATAAGCAAATCTTATGCCCCCAAACTAGAGGGGATCAACGCGAATCGAAAGATGGGAAGGCCGGCAGATCGCCGTCGCGTCCTTCCAAAACTTAAAAGGTGGCCGGCCATGGACGTCCGCATAATGTCGAAGATTAATCCGATGTATCCCCTTCAGGATCTCGTCCGACCTGAATTCTCTCTCATAGAGCTCCACTTCCGTTGCCTTTTCTCGTCTCGCTCGGAATGAGGAATGAATGTAGGGGATCGTGCCTTCCTGGGAGTTGCGCGCGGACAGACATAAATTGGTAGGAAGATCGAAAGATCTTCGCCCCCTCCTTCCACCTTGAAAAGTGGCCAGGGAGATTCGCATAATGCGGAGGTGAATATCCGTGGGTGGACAATGACGAGGCAAACCGTTCTGGCGCGCGCTGGGCAAAAAACGCCTCATCGGAGGCGGCTCAATCTCTCGGCAGTGGGATTCTGGTTCGTTGTTCTGCTCGCCCTTATTCTCCGCTGGCATCATCTTGGGACGCGGAACCTGTGGTTTGACGAAGCGTGGTCTTGGTATGTCTCGCAGCAGCCGATCCGGTTCATCCTCGAAGAAGGGCGGAGCAACATCCATCCGCCGTTTTTGCATCTCGTTTTGAAGCTCTGGACGACGTTTTTCGGCGAGAGCGTGTCCGCCTTGCGTACCCCTTCGCTTCTCGCAAGCGTCGGGCTTGTTGCGGGAGCATATTGGCTGGGGCGGCAGATTCTCTCTCATCAGGCGGCGCTTCTGGCGGCATTTTTGTTAGCGCTCTCCCCGCATCAAGTCTTCTACGCTCAGGAAGCGCGGATGTACGCGCTGGTGAGCGTCCTCACATTGGGGGCTGTTCTCGCTTACATTCGGTTCCTTCGCCGGGAAGGCTTGCTTGTAAATGTGCAAGAGCCGGGGGCGACGGAAGTCCTTCGCGGCCTCGATGCCTCGGCGTGGTCTCGCGAGAGGGGAGTGGCGCGCGTGGATCTCCGAGGGGCGCTTGGCTACATGCTCTCGGGCGCACTCGCGCTCTACACGCACGTCTTCGGGGCGCTTGTGCTCGCGGCGGTGAACTTGCATTTCCTGGGCTTGCTCGTGCGCCGGGCTCGTCGGGGTGAGCTTCCTCAGTCTCCCTGGTATTTCGTGCGACGGTGGGGACTCTGGCAGCTCGGGCTCATTTTGCTGTATACGCCGTGGTTGACGACGTTCATCTATCAAATCTTTTCGCGTCCTCGACAGGGATGGCGTCCGCCGCTGGATGGCCTCATGTTGGTTGGAGAGTTCTTCCTCTTTAGTGGGAAGATGGTGGTCGGTTCGTTCGTGTATCCCCAGGGAGTTTTCTATGCCATGAAGAACCTCGTCGAGTACCGGTGGAATGCGGAGATGCTCTTACGGGCTTTGGAGAATCTCTCGCTCTATCCGCTCGCCATCGGACTCGGGGTCTTCCTTCTCTGGAAAGGGATGCGGGCGGAGGCAGGAGCCGGGTTGTTGCAGGTGCTCTTTTTCATCCCCGTGGGATTGATCTGCGGTGTGCTTTTCGTCATTCGGCAATACATGGACTTCGGGCGCTATCTCATGCCGATCACGCCGTATTACTTTTTGTTGCTCGCGGCGGGGGCCACGAGCCTTCGCGCCGCGTGGAAGCGCGGGGTTGCGGTCGGGTTGTTGAGCGTGTCGATGCTCCTCGGTCTGAAGGCGCATTATCGTGCACCCGCCTTTGACAGCGACTATCGGCCCGTGGCCGCGGTGTTGCGGCAGGAGTGGCGGGAAGGGGAGTCGATCTTGGTTGATCCCGGATACATGGATCGGTGTTTGCGATACGAGTTGCGCGGGACACCGATCCCACGCGTACTGCCTCTGGGCGATCTTCCTCTTTTGTCGCTTCGCGATCGACTGCGGCAGGCGCGGGGTGCTCGCGTGTGGATCGTGCTCGACTATCGGTCGCCTTTGTTCTCCAGCATGGGAGCGCTCGAGGTGGAGCGCGATGGATGGGTGGTGGTCTCCGACCGCAGGTTTCCGTTCTCCGATCCACGCGTTCGGCTTCTTCTGCTTCGGCATCGGGAGTCGTCCGAGCCCACGGGCGAGCGCAGGGAGCGCCGGGCTTCAGAAAGGGGGCGCGTATGACGCTCTTGGAGGCGATGCGGAGGCACGATTTCGAGCAAGTGATTGCCCTCAACAACAATGCGTCGGGCTTGCGAGGGTTCATCGTCATCCATGATACGACGCGGGGGCCGGCCCTCGGGGGGATTCGCGTTCGCCAATATGCGGACGACCTCGAAGCGCTGGAGGATGCTCTTCGGTTGGCTCGCGCGATGAGCTATAAGGCGGCGATTGCGGATCTCCCGTGCGGAGGGGGGAAGGCCGTAGTGATCGAGCATGCGGGATGGGATCGCGCTCTGGCCATGCGCACGCTCGGGCGGTTCATCGAGAGCTTGCGGGGGCGATTCCAAACGGGACGCGATCTCGGGTTGACGGAGGAAGATGTGCGCCTCCTGCGCGAGGAGACGCGCTACATCGGATGCGAGGGCGCGGAGTCCGACGAGTACGCGGCGCTTGGCGTGATCGAAGGGATGCGCGCGTGTTTGGAGCATCAGGCCGGAACGCACGCGGCATCCGGGAATCCCTTCGTCGGGCTCACGATCGCCGTGCAGGGGGTGGGGAGCGTCGGTTGGGCGATCGCGCGGCGTCTTCATGAGGCCGGCGCGCGCTTGATCGTCGCCGATGTGGATGAGCGGCGCGCGCGCGCGGCCGAGCGGGCATTCGGCGCTCAGATTGTTCCCCCCGAAGAGATCTACGATGCGCCGGCCGACGTCTTCTGTCCTTGTGCTTTGGGTGGGGTCCTCACCGAACGAACGATCGCGCACTTGCGCGCGCGTATCGTCGCCGGTTCGGCCAACAATGTGCTCGCTGAGGAGGCACTCGGGTGGAGGCTCCTGGAGCGGGGCATCCTGTATGCGCCCGATTACGTGGTCAACGCCGGTGCCCTCATTCACGGGGCGAATCTCTCTTTGCGGGGGCAGCGGGAGAACGAGGCCGAGGTGAGGAAGATCTACGGGCGCGTGCGGGAGATCCTGGCGATGGCCGAACGCGAGGGCCTTCCGACGAATCTGGTCGCCGATCGTCTGGCTGAGAGTCGTTTGAAAACCGCGAAGACTTATCGCGATCTCTTCTGGGGAGAGGCGAAGGGCGCTTCGGGTTGCTGCGCGTGATGTGCGAGATCTCGTTCGGGAACGCGATCGCGGGCATCTCGCTGCTTCGCCAAGACGTGAAAGGGATCGCGCGGAACATGCTCGAAGGAGGGAAGTGACATGGCGGGAAGAAAGCGATGGAGCATACTGCTTGTCCTCGCGCTCGCGAGCGCGACGGGGCACGCCCAGGAGAAGGCGGATCTCGTCCTGCGTGGGGGGAAGATCGTGACGATGAATCCGAATCAGCCGCAGGCGGAAGCGATCGCGATCCTTGGCTCTCGGATCGCTCGGGTCGGAAGCGCTCGCGAGATCGAGGCGTTGATCGGTCCAGGGACGCGCGTCGTCGAGTTGAACGGGCGGCTCGTCGTTCCGGGCTTCATCGAATCGCATGGACATCTGCTGGGGCTTGGGCAGAGTCGGCTCATCCTCGACCTTCGCGGGACCAGAAGTGCGGAGGATGTGGCCGAGCGTGTCGCGCGAAAGGTGAGCGAGGTGCGGCCTGGGGAATGGATCATCGGTCGCGGGTGGGATCAGAACGAATGGCCAACTCGGGAGTTCCCCACGCATGCGGTTTTGGATCGCGTCGCGCCGCACAATCCCGTGTACCTGACGCGTGTGGATGGACATGCCGCGTGGGTGAATCAGCGCGCGTTGGAGCTGGCGGGGATCACGCGCGAGACCGTCGATCCGCCGGGCGGGCGCGTGATTCGCGATGCGCAGGGACGTCCGACGGGCGTGCTCATTGATCGCGCGATGGATCTCGTGGCGCGCCATATTCCGCCGCGGCGCCGTGAGGAGAACAAGCGAGCGCTCCTGTTGGCCATTGAGGAATGCCTGCGCTCCGGGATCACGAGCTTTCACGATGCCGGAGCGAGCCGCGAAGCGATCGAGCTGTACCAGGAGTTGCTGCGGGAGGGGAAGCTGACGCTGCGGCTCTATGTCATGATCAGCGGGCGGGACGAAGCGTTGCTGCGCGAGTACTTGTCGCGCGGACCGGAGATCGGCCTCGGCGAGCACCATCTCACGATTCGCGCGATCAAGCTCGTCGCCGATGGAGCCCTCGGGTCGCGCGGTGCGGCGCTTCTGGAACCATATGCGGACGAGCCCGGACACATGGGGTTGCTCCTCCTCTCCGAGGAGGAGATTTATCGAATCGCCCGGCAAGCACTTGCTGCCGGATTTCAAGTCAACACGCATGCCATCGGCGATCGGGCCAATCGCATTGTCCTCAACGCCTACGAGCGCGCCCTCCGCGAGTTCCCGAACGCAAAGGATCATCGGTTTCGGATCGAGCATGCGCAGATTTTGGATGAGACGGACATCCCCCGATTCGCGCGGCTTGGGGTGATCGCCTCGATGCAAGCGATCCATGCGACCTCGGACATGCCGTGGGTGCCTGCTCGCCTCGGTGAAGCGCGAGCGCGCGAAGGCGCCTACGTCTGGCGGAAGCTTCTCGACAGCGGCGCGCGGATCGCTAACGGATCGGATGCTCCGGTCGAGCCGGTGAATCCGCTGCTTGGATTCTATGCGGCGATCACGCGACAGGATGAACAGGGGAATCCTCCGGGCGGTTGGTATCCCGATCAGCGAATGACGCGCGAGGAGGCCTTGCGTTCGTTCACGCTCGACGCCGCCTATGCGGCGTTCGAGGAGCAGCTCAAGGGCTCGCTGGAACCTGGGAAATTGGCCGACCTCATCGTCCTCTCCCGGGACATCCTGACGATTCCCCCCGTGGAGATTTTGCGGACGGAGGTGGACCTCACCATCGTGGGGGGACGGATCGTCTATGAGCGGTCGGGCGCACGACCGTGAGAGCGGTGCGCCCGCGATGTGGTAGAATTTCTCGCCGGAGGAAAAGAAGAGATGAACATCGTCCGAGGCGATGTGGGATGGATCGAAGTGATCAGCGGGGGGATGTTCAGCGGGAAGAGCGAGGAGCTGATCCGCCGATTGCGCCGGGCGCAGATCGCGCGACAGAAGGTCCAGGTCTTCAAACCGCGCGTGGACGCGCGCTACAGCGAGAATGAGATCGTTTCGCATAGTCAGTGGCGATTGGAGGCCGAGGTCGTCAGCTCCGCGCGCGAGATCCTCGAACGCGTGCATGAGGATACGGAGGTCGTCGGCATTGATGAAGGGCAATTCTTCGACTTCGATCTCGTGGACGTGTGTAACGAGTTGGCCAATCGCGGCAAGCGGGTGATCGTCGCCGGACTGGATCAGGACTACCGCGGGCAGCCGTTCGAGCCGATGCCACAACTGATGGCCATCGCCGAGTACGTGACTAAGACGCTCGCCATCTGCGTCCGGTGTGGCAATCCGGCGAACTATTCGCAGCGGCTGGTCCCGAGCGATGAACGCGTGCTCGTCGGCGCGGCGGGGGTCTACGAGCCGCGCTGTCGAAAATGCTTCGTCCCGGGCGTCGCCCCCGTCGAAGCGGAATCGAGGAGGGGAGCGTGATCGAGCTTCCGTGGGAGCGGATCCTTTCGATCGAGTTGTGGCTCCGGGTGATCGCCAAGCTCCTGGAGATCGCTCTAATCCTGGTCCTGGCGCGACTGGTCCTGCTGTTCAGTCGGAGGATCCTGGCGCGCGCGCTGCGACCGGTGAGGCTCGCCAGCGAAGCGGCCGAACGGCGCGCGCGCACGCTCCTGATGATGCTGCAGAGTTTGATCAAGTATGTCATTGTGGTCGCGGCGCTCCTCATCATCCTTGGACGATTGGGCGTCTCGACCGGATCGTTGATCACGGGGGGGGCGATCGCTGGCCTCGCCGTGACCTTCGGCGCACAGAACCTGGTTCGCGATTTCTTCACGGGGATCGCTCTGCTCATCGAGGATGCGTTCACCATTGGCGATCGCGTCACCATCGCGGGGGTCACCGGCGAGGTGATCGAGATGGGGATGCGCATGGTGAAGTTGCGCGATGAGGACGGTACGATGCATTTGGTCCCCTATGGGGCGATTCAGACGGTGAGCAACCGAAGTCGCGCGCTCGCGGCTCAGGCGCCGCGCGAACGCGCGCCGGTCGAGGCAGCACCGGCAGCGAGCGACGAGCCACCTTTTGAGGAGATCGTGCAGGAATGAGCACACGACGGCTCCTGGCGCTGCTCGCCATCGGGACGGCCTTCGGACTTTTGATGACGCTTCTGGTCTTCCTGCGCCATTCGCTCGAGCGGGAGCGCGCTCTCGGTCGAGGCCATACCTTCCCTTCGATCACCGTGCGCGCGCTCAATCGGTCGTTTGAATTGCAGCGCGTGCCCTCAGGCAGGAAGATGCTCCTCGTCCTCTTTCGGCCCGACTGCCCACAGTGCGAGAGCGAGCTGGCGCGGCTGGAGCGCGTGTGCGCGGAAGTCTCCACAGAGAAACTCGACTGCGTGGCCATCTCTTTGGGTTCGGAGGAGCAAACCTACTCCTGGCAACGCACGCAGGTCTTCCGCCGCTTGACAATCGCCGTGAGCGTGGACCCAGTATTCGCCGAGCCGTATCGGGACTGGCTCATGGCCGTCCCCCTTGTGTTCCTCATCACCGAGCAGGGAACGATCCACGATCGGCGCGCTGGGGAGCGGAGCCAGGAAGATACGCTTGCGCGCGTTCGTGAGTTCGTGCAATGAAGGGGGTCGAGCGTGAGCGAACCAGCGGCATGGTCATCCCTGCGGCTTTTCGCTCAAGCGCTCTGGGCGCCGCGCGATCTGGCTTCCGCTATCGAAGATGAGCGCGCGAGCTGGCGTCTTCCGGCTTTGGCGATCATCGGCGCGCTCATGGTGATGGACTTCCTCGCCCTCCCGCTCTTTCTGCGCGCGGTCCCGCAGATGGCGCCTGTCGGGCTGAGCCCGGATATGCTGATGCAGTTGGAGCGGACGGCGCGGATCATGCGCCCGATTCAAATTCTCCTCTCTCCGCTCGCGCTGCTGCTCAAGTGGGCGTTCACGGCGGCGCTCCTCTTTGGCATGGGACTGCTCGTGCTTCGTCCGGCGGCTCGCGCCGAAGGAGAAGGTGCGCGTCTGGCTCCGGTGAAGAGGTTCTTCGTGCTCGTCGTCTACGCGAATCTCGCCCTCTTGCTTGAGGAAGTCTTACGTAATCTCCTGCTTTGGCTCCGTTACCTTCTCACGGGCGCGATCGTGCTCCGTCCGGCGATCGGCTTGGATACTTTTGTTCGCCCATCTGATCCAGCGCTTGCGGCGCTCGCCGAGCAGGTGAACGTCTTCGAGGCGTGGTATGTGGTGATCCTCATCGGTGGGGTCGGCGCGCTCTGTCAGTGCTCTCGCTCGGCGGCGATGGCCGTCGTGCTCCCGGTATGGGGGTTCGGCGTGCTCGTCCGCGTGGGGTTGGCGCTCGTTCGGGAGGTCTTGACGCGGCAGTTGGGGGGATGATGGTCATCCTCCCCGCATCGCATGCCGACGGCGCGGACGTTCCTGCGTCCACGCGGAGATCGACATTCCCGAGTGGGGATGTGCGTCTTCCGAGAGGGTCGCCTCTGCCCACGCGGGCGAAGGGGAATCGGCACGGAATCGCTCGCGCAACTCCGGGCGTTCGAGGAGTCTCGCCATGCCCAGGATCACGACCTCCAAGGGGCGCTCCGCGCGAACCACGGGAAGGCTCAGCTCTTCGCGCAGGCGCTCATCGAGATGGCGAACGAGCGAGCCGCCACCGGTCAGAACGATCCCGAATTGGTGAATATCGGCTGCGACATCGGGCGGCGCCATTTCGATGACCGCGCGCACGGCGTTGACGATGATCCGAATCGGGCGCTCGATAGCGCGCGCGACTTCCTCAGCCGTCACTTCAACCTCCTCCAGCTCGCCCGTGAGGGTCGATTTCCCCCGCACGCGCTTCCGTCCCGCGACAACAAAGGGGAGAGCCGAGGCCAGCTCCAACTTCACCTCCTCGGCCACCTGCCGGCCGACAAGGAGGCCGCGCTCCTGCCGGAGGTATTCCAGGATCGCATCGGTCATCTCGTTTCCGGCCACGCCGAGCGCGCGCGCGACGATCAGGCCGTAAGCCGAGACGATGTTCACCCCCGTCGTCCCACCGCCGATGTCCACGATCATATGGGCGCACCCATTCCGCTGCGGGAGTTCGAGGCCCAGAGCGACGGCCAACCCTTCCTCAACGAGGTGAACGCGATCAGCGCCCGCTCGGTGGGCGATCTCTCGGAGAGCCATTCGCTCGACATCAGTCGCAGAGCTTGGCACCCCAACTAGGATGTGAACCCGTTGTCCGAAACCATGCGCGCCGGCGCGCTCCAGGAAAGCGCCAAGCATCAAAGCCGCGAGGCGTTCGTCGGCCACCGTGCCATCGCGCATCGGATACCGCACGACGACATCGCGAGGCTCGCGCCCCAGCATCGCCAACGCCTCGCGTCCGACGGCCACCAGTGCTCCCGTGTATTTGTTCAGGGCGACGATCGAGGGTTCGCACACCAACAGGCCGCGCCCTCGACCGTAGATCAACGTATTGGCGGTGCCCAAATCCACGGCCAGCTCATGAAGGAACCACCGTCGCACGCGGCGCCAAATGACTCCCCCCATGCGTTCCCTCCAACTCGGAGGCTCCCTCACGGAAGGGGGAACGTACGCTGCGCCCTCATCAGCCAAAGGGGACATCATGTGCGCGACTTTCGAGGGCCTCAGTTCTTCTCCCCGGGATGCTCGGCTTTCGTCCTCAGGGTGAGCGTCGGATCGTTCGCCAGAAGAAGGATGCGGCGCCGATTGAGCGGATTCACGCCTTGCGGTTTGTAGATCACTTGGTACCATCGCTCGCTCAACTCCTCTAGGATCTCTCGAGCGGCGCGCTCCGCATCTTTGAGCGGATAGGCCTTGCCGCCGGTTCCCTGCACAAGCCGCGCGACGGCTTCTTCGGGTTTGAGCGTCCGTCGGCGCGTCGCCCCACGCGTTCGGTCTTCGGCTTGCAGGACATAGACGAGGATATTCTCGCGCGCGAGATTGGCCAGCACGACCTCGGGACGCATCTGGCTCTCTCGGTCGAAACCATCGGAGACGAGCACGATGACGCGCTTGGAGTATCCCACTTGCAGGCGCAGGGCATCATCGAGCGTCGCTTGCAAGGCATCCCAGAGGCGCACCTTGGTCGAACCGGTACGCTTCAATCGCAATCCCGCTTGTTCGAGCTTTCCCCGATCTCCGGTGAATTCTTCGAGCACTTCGGGCTCCTCGCCATAGGCGATGAGCATCATCTGATCGCCTTCGTAGAGGTTCGCCGCGAACGCTCTCACGCTCTGAATCAGGTGCCCCAGCTCCGCACGCAGCGAATCGCTCACATCCAGAAGCAGCGCGATGCGCGCCGCCGAATAATCCGGCTGCACGGCTTCGATCTGCTGCTCGATCCCGGCATCGTACAGTTCGAGCTTCTCGCGCGTGAGCTGAATCTCCTTCTGTTCGCCTTTTGGCTCCACGATCACGTTGAGGATGACCGAGGCGCCCATTCGCTCCATCGTCTCGCGCCGTCCGGCCTGTGGGCATCCCCAGGCCGGCTCCAACATGAGCAGAAGCGCGCTCCCGCCGACCAGCAGCCGACTCATGCCGCCTTTCAGGCCGCCGTGCGCGCGTCGAACCTCGGCGCAAACGCCCCACATCGTGTTACCTCACGATTCCTCCCCTTGCGGGGAGTGAACGCTACCCGTGCGCTGTTCCTCAAGCACGGGGGGGTGAGATCGGCGAGCGTCGGACGCCCATTCATCGTGCTACTCCTCGGACTTCGAGGCCTTCCCATTTCCTTCAGAGGACTTGCGTTCTTTCTCGCGGCGCTCCTTCCGCGCGTAATCGGTCACGTACCATCCCGATCCCTTCAGGATGAAGCTGCTTTGCGAAATGATCCTCTCCAAACGCCCACCGCAGCTCTTGCAACGGGTGAGCGGCTTGTCGGTCATCTTCTGCAGAACCTCCAGATGCGCACCGCATTTCTCGCAAACGTACTCGTAAATCGGCATCCTCGCTCCACCTCCTCCAGTGGGTGTCGCTGGAATCGCTCAAGCCAAGATTTTAGCAGGGGCAGCCCTCTCCTTCAAGCGCGCTCACCCTCTCGCAGCCGATTTTGAGGGGGCACGCGCGACGGCGGCTGTGCGCGTGAGCGCCCACTTCAACAGGGGTGGCGTCAACAGCGTCGTCGCCATCACCATGATGACGATGGCCGAGAAGATTGGCGGGGTCACGATCCGCTCACCCCGCACGGTCAGCGTCATGCCAATGCTGGCGACGATCAGCCCGACTTCGCCGCGGGGAATCATGCCGAGCCCGATGGCCATCCGATTCACCCCGCGCTCCCACACGACCAATCCGCAGATCTGCTTGCCGAGGATCGCCGCCAGCGTCACCAGCACCGCGAAGCCAAGGACATCCGTCCGTCCGAAGCTCGAGAGATCCACGCGAATTCCCATCAACACGAAGAAGACGGGGACCAAGATCGTCGTGAGCGGGCGCAATGCCTCTTCCAACCGGTGCTCTCCCCGATCGAGGAAATCGCGATAATGCACCTGATCGAGTAATAGGCCGGCCGCGAACGCCCCGACGATCGTCGCCAGGCCGATGGCGTGGGCGATGTACGCCATGAGGAAGCAAAACGAGAGGCTCGTCACCAACAGCATGCCGTGCACGCGAAGCTTCGAGGCCAGATGGAAGAGCTTCGGAGAGAGGCGCTGGCCGATCCAGATCGCGCCGAAGAGGAATCCGACGGACTTGGCGATGATCCCCACGAGGCTCTCGATGGGCACCGTCGCCGTCCCCCGATTGGCCGCGCGGATCAGCCCACTCACGGTAGCGAGCACGAGCAAGCCCAAGACGTCGTCGATCACAGCCGCACCGAGGATGATACGTGCTTCCGGCGTCGCCAGCTTCCCCAGGTCTCGAAGCACGCGGGCCGTGATCCCTACGCTCGTCGCGCAGAGCACGGCGCCCACATAAATGTGCGCGAGCCGATGCGCTTTCGGCAACAGCCAGGACGAGACGCCCCATCCGAGGAGAAAGGGCGCGATCACCCCGGCCGCCGCCACCGAAAACGCCGAGAGCCCCACGGCCTTCATCTCCGCGATGTCGGATTCTAATCCGACCTCAAAGAGCAAAAGGATCACCCCCAATTCCGCAAGAAGCGCTAGGATCTCCTCGTTCTTCAGGAAGTCGAGCCCGTGGAAGCCAAGGAGCGAGAGATTCCCGAGGAGCATGCCCACGACCAGCTCCCCGAGCACGGCCGGTTGATGGAAGCGCTCGAAGATCTCGCCGCCGAGCTTCGCCCCCAGTAGAATCAGGATCAACGCGAGGAGCACACGCGCGACCGTTTGCGAATGCTCTGCGCTCGGTGCAGCCTCCTGACCGAAGATCGGCGGGATGAGTAAAAGAAGAAGGAGGATGGCGAACGTTCTCCTCATAGGGGGAGAAGTGTACGCGAAACCTTGTGCTTTCACCAACTCGTTGAGCGCTCGGATGGATGTGGGAGACATCGAGGGAGGCCCCGAGAGACCTCCCTCAGGCGGGCTCATGGGGTGGCTAACTCCCTTCGCCGTATCGCTCCTCGTACATCTCCTTCAAGCGTTGTACGACCGTGGGATCGGCGAGCGTCGTCGTATCGCCCAGGACGCGTCCCTCGGCGATGTCTCGCAAGAGCCGTCGCATGATCTTTCCCGAACGCGTCTTCGGCAGCTCGGCCGTGAAGAAGACAGCAGCCGGACGCGCCAGCGCGCCGATGCGGGTGACGACATAGCCCTTCAATTCCTCGCCGAGTTCGGCCGTCGTCGGGATGCCCTCACGAATCGTGACGAAGGCGACAGGAACCTGACCTTTGACATCGTCCGTTCTCCCGATGACGGCGGCTTCGGCGACGGCCGGATGCTCGACCAGCACGCTCTCCAATTCCATGGTGCTCAGCCGATGTCCGGCCACGTTGATGACGTCATCCACGCGGCCGAGCAGCCAGAAATATCCGTCCTCGTCTTTGACGGCAGCATCTCCGGTGAAGTAAGCTCCGGGGAAACGCGACCAGTAGACCTGCACGTAGCGCTCCGGGTCTCCCCAGATCGTGCGCGAGAGCGCGGGCCAGGGGCGCGTCAGAACCAAATATCCCGGGACCTCTGGCGGGCAAGATCGCCCCTCCTCATCTACGACATCGGCGAAGATGCCGGGCAGGGGCCGCGTGGCCGATCCCGGCTTGAGCGGCGTCACTCCCGGAAGCGGCGAGATCAAAATACATCCGGTCTCCGTCTGCCACCAAGTATCCACGACGGGACAGCGCCGACCGCCAATGTGTTCCCAATACCAGAGCCACGCTTCGGGATTGATCGGCTCCCCCACTGTCCCCAGCAGGCGCAGCGACGAGAGGTCGTGCCGTCGCGGATATTCCTCCCCCCATTTCATGAACGAGCGGATGGCCGTCGGCGCCGTGTAGAGGATACTGATGCGGTATTTTTCGATGAGCGCCCACCACCGATCCCGATCGGGATAATCCGGCGCGCCTTCGTACATGACCGTCGTCGCTCCGTTGCAGAGCGGACCGTAGACGATGTAGCTATGGCCCGTCACCCACCCGATGTCAGCCGTGCACCAATAGATGTCTTCATCGCGCAGATCGAAGATCCACTTCTGCGTAGCGGCGACGCTGACGAGATACCCCCCCTGGACGTGGAGCTGGCCTTTCGGCTTCCCCGTCGTCCCGCTCGTGTAGAGGATGTAGAGTGGGTCTTCGCTGTCCATCTCCTCGCATGGGCACTGCTGCGGTGCATGTTCCATCAACCGATGCCACCAGTGGTCGCGCCCCTCCTGCATGGGGACGTGCGTCGCATCCACGACGCCGCGATGTACGACGACGACGTGCTCCACACTCGGGCATTCGGTGAGCGCTTCGTCGGCGTTTCGCTTGAGCGGAACGATCTGACCGCGCCGCCACCCTCCTTCGGCCGTGATGAGCACGCGACTGCCGGAATCATTGATCCGGTCGCGCAACGCCTCTGCCGAGAAGCCGCCGAAGACGACGCTGTGAATCGCGCCGATGCGCGCGCAGGCGAGCATAGCGATGGGCAGCTCAGGGATCATCGGCAGATAGATCGTCACGCGATCGCCGCGACGCACGCCGAGCGCTTTGAGGACGTTGGCGAACTTCTGCACTTCGCGATGCAAGTCCTGGTAGGTCAACACGCGTTCCTCGCCCGGCTCCCCCTCCCAGATGATTGCCGCTTTCGTGCGCCGCCACGTTTGCGCATGCCGATCCACGCAGTTATAGCAGACGTTGAGCCGACCGCCGACGAACCATCGGAACCAGGGCGGAGATGTCCCTGGCTGCGGCGGCGTCCCCTGAAGCACGCGCTCCCAAGGGCGGAACCAATGGACGAATTCTTCAGCCACGCGCCCCCAAAAGGCTTCGGGATCGTGCGCCGCCTCCTCGTAGAGGCGTTCATCCCGAATCAACGCCCGTTCGCGAAAAGCGGCGGGAGGCTCAATGACCCGTCCTTGAGATAACAGAGCATCCACGGTTCGCATCGTATCCATGATCGCGCCTCTCCTCGCCGTGGTGGTCGAGAGGCTCTCTTCGGAAAGCCCCTCTTGTCATTGGAGGCTAAATTGTGCCTATTCGGTGAGCCAAAGTCAACTCGGCTTTTCGGAGAACGCGTAGCGTCACAAGAAGCCTCCGGTCGGGATCATAGGGGCGAGTGGCGACGCGGACGGTATTCGACGATCTTTCCCTCGATGGCCGAGGCGGCGACCGTGAGAGGGCTGGCGAGGTAGAGCTGCCCGGGGCCGCTGCGACCGGGGAAGTTCCGGTTCTGCGCGCTGATGGCCACTTGCTCGCGGCTTGTCGTCGCTCCCGGACCGGCGTTGATGCACGCCCCGCAACTGGGCTCGATCACGATCGCGCCGGCCCGTCGAAACAGCTCCAGATATCCTCGTTCCGCGCAGTATTGCCGAACGTCTTGTGAACCAAATTGAATGTAGAAGCGCACGTCAGGATGCACGCGTCGCCCATCGGCGAGAGCTTCAGCGAGCACGCGCGCGTACATGTCCATGTCGGTCTTCTTCCCCGCCGTGCAGGAGCCCCCGTAGGCGATCTGAATCTTCACTTCGCGGTCGAGGGCGGCGATCTCGATGCCGTTGCCGGGATCGCCGGGCAGCGCGACAATCGGTCGAATCATCGAAGCGTCCAACTCGATGACGTGGGCGTACTCGGCGTCCGGATCACTCTGCAAGCCTTCGATCATTCGCTCCACGTCCGCGCGCGGCAGGCCACGTCGTTCGACCAGGAAATCCACCGTCTTCTCATCCGGGGCGACGATCCCCGTGAAGCCGCCGATCTCGGCCGCCATATTCGTTAACGTGGCTCGCTCGTCTATGTCGAGCGCGCGGACGGCCTCGCCGTCATACTCGATCACCTTGCCAATCGCTCGGCCGCTCTTGACGTAGTCGAGGCGAAGGATCGCTAGGACGAGGTCTTTCGCCGTGACGTTCTCCGGCATGCGCCCTCGAATGAGGATCTTGACCGATTCGGGCACGCGCACGCGCACATCGCGCGTGATCCAGGAGTTGAAGAGATCGGTCGTGCCCACGCCAAAGGCGAGCGCGCCGATCGCTCCCGAATGCGGGGTGTGTGAATCCGAGCCGACGATAACTTGTCCCGGCAGCGCGTAGCGCTCGAGGACGAGGCTATGGCAGATCCCCTCCGATCCTTTCCGATCGTTCAGCTCGCCGTGATAGCGAATCCCTTGCTTGCGGGCGAACTCCTCTTGCTTGAGCTTGAGCTGCAGGGCCAGGTCCAAAAGCCCCATGGCGCGTCGCTCCGGCGGCATGACTTCGTCCAGAAACGTCAGGTGATCGCGGAAAAAGAGGATCGAATCCGGATCGGCGACGCGTTCCTCCTCGCCGACGTAACGCTCGAAGAAGATGGCGGCCATCGGGGTCACGTACTCGTGGCTGAAGCGCAGATCAGCGCGGACGAATCCGGCGTCGCCCGGACGCACGGCCGGCACGCCCACGCGATCGCGCGGTAGGTCGAGGACCATGTGGCGTGCCAGGATCTTCTCCGCGAGCGTCATCGGGCGCGGCTCCGTCGTGATCGGAGGGATAACGACTTGGCCCTGAAGGCGGGCGACGTTGAAGGGAAACAAGCCGCCGAACTCCACGATCTGCCGCGTGATTTCGTCCTCGCCCTCGGTGAAGGCGGAGAGCGGGATCTCCTCCCCGCGTCGAATCTTCTCGATGAGGTCGAAATTCGTCGTCGTCAGCAGGCCCAGATTTTGACAATTTTGCTTGTAGATGCGTTCGATGTTCTCCGCGATCACGACGCGGATGCCCGCCGAGAGTTCCGCGAACGGCGCTTGTTCGCGACTGCTTCCCTTGCCTCGCCGTTTGCCTGAGACCGAGGCGACGAACCCCCCGCGTTTGACGTCGCCCCGGCCGATCGGGAAGTGATCGCCGGCCTTCAGGCCGATGTAGGGGAATTCCCCGAGCGTTTCGTCGAAATAGAAGCACACGTGGGCGGGCGTGATCTCGTCTGTCGAGATGTCATCTCGCAGCTTTATCTCCGGCGTCCACGCGAGGTCCTCCCCGGCCAATTGTCGGCGGATGAGATCCGGATCTTCGGTGAGGAAAAGGATCCTTCCCGTGAAGCGCACGGTTGCCGGACGCCGAGAGATCGGGCGATCGAGAAGGCGACGAATCATGGACGTTCGCTCCTCGCCAGCATCTTCGGCCTTTCATCATAGCATGGAACCGCCTCCGAAGGGGAGGCGCCGTCACCCTGGCGCGAAAGTCGCTCCCTCACCCGCGCGGGCCATCACGGTTCGAGGATGAAGTAGCTGCGGCAGGCGCGAGCGATCGCTTCTTCAGAGAGCACGGCGGGGCTCTCGGTAAACTTCGCACGACCGACGATGTGCTCGATGAGATCGCGAGGATGACACCCGCGCGGCTCAATTCCGTATCTCTCGTAGACCTCGTGGTAGAGGAACTCGACGACAGCGGGATCGTAGGCGAGCCCTCTTCGCTCGCAATAGCGGCGGAAGATCTCCTCGTACATCGGGCGCGTGGGATTCGCCACGCGAATCTTGAATCGGATGCGGCGGAAGAAGGCATCGTCCACCAACTCCCGAGGCTCGATGTTCGTCGCGAAGATGACGAGCGTATCGAAGGGAAGCGGGAATTTCTCTCCCGTGTGGAGCGTGAAATAGTCCACCCGCTTTTCCAGAGGCACAATCCACCGATTCAGAAGATCGCGCGGGCGCACCAGCTGGCGGCCGAGATCGTCGAGGATGAAGACGCCGCCGTTGGCCTTCACCTGTGGCGGCGCCTCATAGTATTTCGAGAGGGGGTTCAAGTGCAGATCAAGCATCTCCAGCGTCAGCTCGCCTCCGACGAAGACCGTGGGACGGCGGCAGCGAACCCATCGGCGATCATGCGACGCGCCCGGGGGATCCGCGACGGGAGTGTGATCCACGGGATTGAAGACCCTGATGATCTGATGGCTCACCTCGATGGCGTGCGGGATGAAGATCTCTCCCTTGGTGGCGATCGCCGCTCCGATGGCTTCGGCGATGAGCGTCTTTCCATTACCCGAGGGGCCATAGAGGAAGATCGAATGGCCGGAATTGATGGCCGGGCCGAGTTGCTCGATGACTTCGTCGCTCACGACGATTTCGGAGAGAACAGCCCGCAGCGTCTCGCGATCCACGCGGACGTCATAGACCGATTGGCGACGCACCCGCTCCGCGTACTGCGCCAGGGGGACGGGAGCCGGCCCGACGTAAAAGCTCACGTCGAGGAATTCGCGCGCGCGCTCGCGTCCCAGGCTCGTCAGCGCATACCGATAGGCGCCCTTCTCGATACCCTCCACCCCGCGCACCTCGATCAGCTTCTCCGCGCGGAGGAATTGGAAGAGCGGATCGAGCACGAAGTAGGGGAGTCGAAGGTCCCCGGCGATCTCCGATCCCGTCGCCTCGCCTGCGGAGTGAAGCGTCTTCACGATGAGCTGAACGAGCAGGTCGGGATCGAGCCCCGTCTCCTCGAGCGTCTGCGGGGGCGGGGGGATTGCCTCGAGAGGCTTCTGCGCCTGGTGCTCCTGCATCCTCTTCGCCTCCTCACGGTCTTCCGGCACGCACCATTCGCCTCACCACCTTTTGTACCGTGATGTGCCTGCGCAACTCATCGCGGTGAAGGAAATACGTCGGCGCGGCGCGCCCTCGACTGAAGAGTTTCTCCGCTTGATCATCCCAATGCGGACTCTTCGGATCGTCGCTATGCCCCAAAGGGACGACCGAGTACGAGCGAGGTGGTTTCGTCAAGATGACGATGTGCGTCGCCGATTGTCCGGCGCGCCCGAGCATGAAGTCGCCGACGGGAGCGAACGTGATGGCTCGAGGCGTGGCCATCCCCACATTGTTCGGCTCGCGATTGAGGGAGCCGCCGCCAACGGGCCAGGTTCGCGCTCCCCCTTCACGCCCGACGCGGAAATATCGCCCGTAGGGGACGCGAAGCGATCCGAAGGTCGTGGTGAGCCAGGTCGCCGCGCGAGTGAGCGCCTCCAGAAGTTCGGCATCGGTCACCGTCGGCGGAGGATCAACGCGAGGTGCGAGCGCTGGACCAAGCCCTTTCTTGAAAGCGTAGAAAGCGAGTGCGCCTTCGGACTCGGGATCGCTGCGCCGGTTCCAGCGTTGGATCAGCTCATAGACGACGGCCGCGTCGACCGGTTTCGCTGACGCGGGCGCTCGCTCCCATGCCTCTTTCAGGCGCGCTTGCCATAAGTCGGCGTGCCAAACGCCCGTATCAAAGGCGAGGGCGATGGCTTGCTCCTCGGTGACGCGGGTCGCCGCCTCCAACAGCTCCGTCACGCGCTCGCCGCGCTGATGGCGCGGTGCCGTACGACTCGCGTTGTAGATGTACGAGATGTAACGCTCCGGCACAAGTGGGCTGTCCCGCATCATGGCGAAGGGCGTCACGTTGCAATTATGCATGTAGCCCGAAGGGGGATTGAGCACCTGCACGAGATCGGATAAGGGATGAATTCCGCGCCATTCGGTGGCCGCCGTATGTCCGGGAATGGGACGACTCGGATCCACGCCCTCAGGTCGGATCGGCACGCGCCCGATGCGCACGTAGTAGATATCGCCGGAGGTGCAACCGATCAGGACGTTCTGCGCCATGAGTTGGAGGCGTGCTAGGGCGCGCTTCATCTCCTCGATGTCGCGCGCCGTCAGCATCTCGTAAATCTGTTCCATCAGCTCCACCTCTTCGGCATAGGGGAGCGCCACCGCGTAGGCTTTACGACCGCGTCGGGCGACGATCGGTCCGTGATGCGTCTCTTCGATCTCGACGGTCACCCACTCCACGCGATCGCCCCTCCGGAGGCCGATCTTCTCAGTGCGCACGCGCATCGGACGCCACTCCCCTTCGTAGCGATAGCGACGCGGATTCTCCGGATCGACCTCCTCTTCATACACATCGGCTGTATCTGGTCCCCCCGTCGTCATGGCGATAGAGCAGTGGGCGCTGTGCCCGAGCGCCGGAAGGGGGGTACCGAGGATGGCGACGCCCGCGACGGCCAGCTCGCCCGCGTACATGCGGAGTTGGTAGAAGCGGAATTCCCCATACCAACTGAGGTGCGGATCAATGATGGCGATAGGGGCGCGCATCGCCGTGCGCCATGGCGCGATGAGCATCGCGTTCGAGCCGCGATCCGCGAGCTCGAAACTGCTCGACGACTTCCCCCATAAATCTCGCAGTTCAGCAGGGAGCCCAGATGGGGCATCGGGCGTGATCCCAACGCGACGCAAGTCGGCCAGGGCCTCGCCGACAGGCCATCCGAAGAGGATGAAGCGTCCCAGGGCGAGGACGTGCCAAGGCTGGATCTCCGGTGCCCAGGCGGGGACTTTCTCCGGATGCTCGCTCATGTACGCCTTCACGCCTTCGACGAAGGCTTCGATCACGGCCCGCATCTTCGGACTGAGGCGGTGGTAGTTCGCGCGGCTCACTTCAGCGTGTCGCCAAAGGCGCTGCTCGTAATCGTGGCGGAAGAATTCAGGGCCGAAGGCTTCGGCCATTGTCCCCGTCGCCCGGCGATAGTTCTTGAGCAGCTCTTCGAGTCGATCTTCCGCCTGCGCATAGCCGACGGCGTAGGCCGCCGTCTCCAAGTCCGGAGCGAAGACGTGAGGGATGCCGAAGTCATCCCGAGAGATGAGCGCCGAGATGCTCCGTCTCGCACTTTGCGAGGGCGCGCCGTCGCCACCAAGCGGAAGCAGGAGAAGCCCGAGGAGCGTCCAGAGCACCCATTGAGCACGCCTCATCGCGTCAATATCCCACCGGTTTCCCATCCATGCGCGGGTCAGAGACACCCACGCGCACGCCCGTTTCCGACTCGATCATGATGGCCTGCACATCGCCCATGTAGCGCGGTCTCTCCGTGAACGCGTGCCCGCGCGCTCGAAGCGCCTCGATCGTGTCCTGTGAGAGGCCGAAGGGTTCGTAGACGATCTGATCCGGCATCCATTGATGGTGTACGCGAGGCATCGCAATGGCCTGTGGGAGGGTCATCTGGAAGTCGATGACGTTCAGGAGGACTTGCAAGACCGTGTTGATGATCGTCGGGCCGCCTGGACTACCGAGAGCGAGCCACGGCTTGCCATCTTTGAGCACGATCGTGGGTGTCATGGCCGAGAGCGGGCGCTTGCGTGGAGCGATCTGATTGGCCTCGCTCTGAAGGAGGCCGAACATGTTCGGCGCGCCGGGCTTGCTCGTGAAGTCGTCCATCTCGTTGTTCAGGAGAAATCCGGCGCCGCGCACCGTGACGCCGCTGCCATAGCTGCCGTTGAGCGTATATGTGTTGGCGACGACGTTGCCTGCCGCGTCCACGACAGTGAAGTGTGTCGTGTGCTCGGATTCGTAGGCGAAAGCGTCACCACCGGTGAGGGCGGCGCTCGGTGTCGCCCGTTTCGGATCAATCGTTCGGCGCAACGCTTCCGCATATCGGCGCGAGGTGAGCCCTCTCACCGGGATGCGCGCGAAGTCGGGATCGCCGAGAAACCGCGCGCGATCGGCGAAGGCGCGGCGCATCGTCTCGACGAGCAGATGCACGTAATCGGCGGAGTTATGGCCTAGAGCGCGCAGCTCGAAGCCTTCGAGGATATGCAGCATCTCGATCAAGGCGACGCCTCCGGAGCTGGGCGGGGGAACGGTGATGATCTCATATCCGCGATAAGTCGTGCGCAAGGGCTCGCGTTCGACGGCGCGATAGTTCTTGAGATCATCGAGCGTGATCAATCCCCCTCCGGCGTCCATCTCAGCGACGATGCGGCGCGCCGTCTCGCCCTCGTAGAATTCTCGCGGGCCGTGTTCGATCAGGCGGCGGAAGGTCTCGGCCAGGTCCGGTTGGCGGAAGACCTCACCCTCTTCATAGTAGCGCCCATCGCGAAGGAAAATGCGCCGACTTTCAGGAAAGCGGGAGAGGAGCCGGGAGGCCCGCTTCAGGCTCTCGGCCTCGAAATGGGTGAGCACGACACCTTCGCGCGCGAGCCGTTCGGCCGGTCGACAGACGTCGGCCCAAGACATCGTCCCGTATTTTTCGAGAGCGAGCGCCAGACCAGCGACCGTTCCGGGAACGGCGACGGCGCGATGACCAACGGTCGAGGCTTCGGGGATGAGCGCGCCCTTCTCGTCGACATACAGATCGCGGTGCGCGCGAGCCGGCGCCATCTCCCGATAGTCGATGACGGTCGTGCGTCCATCGGCCATGCGGATGAGCATGAAGCCGCCACCGCCTAAATTCCCCGCCGCCGGATGGACGACGGCGAGCGCCAGCGCGACGGCGACGGCAGCATCCACGGCGTTCCCCCCGCGCTGCAGAATCTCCACGCCCACCCGCGAGGCGACCTCATGCGTGGACGCCACCAGGCCGTGTCGTGCGCGAACGGGCCGTCCCACGAACGCGCTTGTCGGTGATGGTTCCAGCGTCACCGCGAGCATCAGAACCGGCAGAAGACTCCTCTTCCTCATCCCACCCCTCCAGAGAGATTCGGTGCCGAAAATCACACCTCTGCATACGCGGGGCATTATAGCCGAAGGCCTCGCCGCGATGCACGATCACGCGGCGATTCGGATCGGCCTGCGCACGCTGCGAGCGAGCCGCTTGGGAGATCGAACTCCTTCCTCCCCCTCGGCGGCTCGCTCCGGCGCTCATGGCATGTCTTCTTCGTCGCCGGTGGCTTCAAGTCGCGCCGGCTGCCGTCCGACGTGCAAGTGATCGTAGTGGAGCATGGCATTGAAGAGGAGGAAGAAACTGCCTTGCGTCTGCTGTCGCCACATCGGATTATTCGCGAACAGGAGCACGTGCCCTTTGCCGACAGGGACATCAATGACGGCGGGACGATTCGCCAGCTCGCGGCCTCCGGCGAGCATCCCGGAGATGAGCAGATTTGGCTCATCGGCGAACCGTAAGACGACGCGCGGCCGGGCCTCCGGTGGCGGAAGGAATGCGCGCACGAACTCGCTCACTTCCTCCGGAATGCCCGGTTCCTCTCCCGTGCGCGGGGGAGGGGGTGGCGCATACGGCCGTCCTTGTGGAATATCGGGATCGGTGAGCGAGCCGCGTCCGCTCGGTCGAGGGGATGGTTGCTGCTGTTGCGCGCCGAAGGCGCCACCGCCACCCAAACCACCGGTCAGGCTCACTTGAAACACAGGCGCTTGATTGAAGTACACGGCCAGTTGGTCGCCGTAGCCGTAAGCGATCGGACTCCGCCTGTCGGCGAAGATGGCGCGGTACACTCCGCCGCGCGCTTGCAGCTCGCGCGTTTGGACGATGGAGACGCCTTGGATCACTCCGTAGTCAATGGGGATGGCCGCATTGCTTCCGATCGTGACGAAAAGTCCTCCTTGCTCGATGAAGCGCTTCAGATTGACCATGCCCTCCAGCTCGATCCCTCCGCGAATGTCTTCCGTTTGATCGGGCGACGTCCCGATGTTCGGCGTCAGCTCGCTCTTCTTCCATGGGATCGGGTCGCCGCGCTTGGGGAGGCCGTTGACGATCGCCTGCGCGCTGCCCGGGGTCGGCCCCAGGATGATCACGTCATACTTGTCGCGGAGGTTCGGCGTGTCGCGCAGCACGTGCACGGAGATATAGTCGTAGGGAATCTGCAAGCGATCGAAGGCCAAGCGGAACCAACCTTCGTTTTGCGTGTTCGTCCACGTATGCACGAGCGCAATGCGCGGCACAGCGATCGGGTGGGTGGGCACTTTTGGCAATTCCTCGACGGCGTATACGGTGAGACCCAGATCCGCCGCTGCTTGCTCGAGTCGCGCGCGCAAGTCCGGTGGATTCCCCTCCGTCGGGATGATGAACGAGCCGGCGTTGAACGAACGACCGAGCGCTTCAAACGGCTCTTCCGCGGCGAGCATCCGAACCTCTCTCAAACGGAAGCGGAACGTCGCCAGCGTGTTGTCCGTGTTGTGATTGATCAGATAGCCGGCCGTGGCCGCCGATCCGATGATCCGACCTCGGACCTTCACATCGGCCGTCAAAAGCGTCATCGGCGCTTTCAAGATCGCCGGATCCGTCACGCGCACGGTCCTCACGTTCTTCAACGCGCCGAGCGACCATCCCGTATCGTCGTAGGGGCGCGGATCGTTCGGATTGTAATACTGCGTGTCGAGCAACATGTCGGCCATGCGGCTGTAGGGTTGATCCATGCGGATGATGTAGCTGCCGGACGGGAAGGTGACCTTCTTCTCCTCTCGCCCCTCGCGCACCGTCACCTCGATCTCGCGATCCGCCGTATGAACTTCGACGCCTTGGAGCCGAAGGAGATTGACGAGTTCCGCGCATTCGACCGGGCGCGGGTCGTCGGCCGGGATGACCCACGCGGCCGGACCCTCTGTGGTCGCCTTCAACACCGAGCGCTTGCTCTTGAGATAGAAGTTGTGCAGGAACCGCTCCTTATTCCTCGCCACGAAATTCATTGCGAACAGCAGGGCGCTCTGCTGCAGATTGATGTTGTTGCGCAGCGACCAACGGACGCGCGGCAGCGGAGGATTCGGCCGATACCACGTGCGCGTCGTCTGCGCGGCCGGGACGGTACGCTCGCTCGTGTCCGCCCCGCGCCCGCCGAAGGTCTCATAGAATCGCCCGATCGCGTTATGCCCGTTGGCGACATAGAACATGTAGTTGGGCGCCCATCCGTCGTAGAACCCATGCGTCCATACCCCGGGCACGCCCCGCTTGGTCATCTCCTCGATCTCGTGGTAAGCCAACAGATGCCACTCGTTGATCAAGATCGGATCGACCCAGGCGTTATATGGGCCCGTTCCCGTCGAGGTGTAGAGGAAGGGGACCGATTCGTGTAGATCGTGCAGGACTTGCGGGTGCCATTCGAGGAAAGTTCGCATCATATGTCGGCTGAGCGCCAGCGAGAGCGACATCATATCGCGATTGTTGTCGTGAGCGACGTACTTGCCCCAATAGATCAAATTCGGCACCGGCTTGTTGGGATTGGCCTTGCGATAGTTGTAGAGATCAACCTGGCGGTCACGCCCATCCACCTCGACGACCGGCGTGATGAGCACGATCAGGTTCTTTCGGATCTCCTGGATGAAGGGCGTCTCTTCGACAGCCAGCCGATAGGCCAACTCCATGAGCATTTCGGGCGAGCCGGTCTCCGGCGAATGGATCGCTCCGGTCGCCCAGTACATGGGGAGTCCTTCGGCGATCAGGCGTCGAGCCTCCTCATCGGTGAGCGTGCGCGGATCGGCGAGTCGAGCGGTGATCTCTTTGTAGCGCTCAAGCTGCCGCATGTTCGCTTCGTCGGAGATGACGACCAGGATCATCTCTCGCCCTTCCTCCGAATATCCCATTGTGAAGACCCGCACACGCGGCGTCGCTTTCTCCAGCTCGCGCATGTAGCGGTAGATGTCCTTCGTGTACGTCAACTTGTTCGGCGTGCCGATGACATAGCCGAGCACTTTCTCCGGAGTGGGCACCGTATCGGAGGCTGGCAAATGATCCACCAATTCGGTCAGGAAAAATGGCTCGGTCGTATACTCGCGGATCTTTGCCGTGTATCCCTCATCGAGTTTCTGAGCGGTCGGCGCGGGCCGCGCCTTCCCCTTCGTTTGGGGAAAAGCTGAGGGGACAACGATGAGCAGACCAGCGAGGAGAAACGAAAGGCTTCTTCCGATGAGGCGTATCTTGCGCTTCATGACGTTTCCCTCCTTAGTTTGTTCTTGCGGTTCGCCCGCTCACGTCTTCGGAGCGAGGAACAGAAACGATCGCTCGATGAGAGCGCAACGCGGCGCGTTCCGCTTCGGAGTCCCGGCCGGGGAGCGACCGGGGACGGGACCCCTCCTCTTCTCGCGAGAAGCGAGGGCGAGAGAGCAAGCGCCGCTCGAGCCGTGACGCCCACGCGCCATATTTAATCGCCGCTCTTCGGGCTGATTTCAACTTCATGCTCTTCGCGCTTGAACAGGGAGGCGGTGGCGCTCGAGCGAGAGGTGACCTGACGCCATTCGAAGAGGGTGCCGAGCGGTCGTCTCACCGGTTCGAGCAGCCAGCGCGCGCGTTCGGTGAGCGTCCGCCAGAACGCCATCGCTCCGATGTCGTCGAAGATCGAGTACGCCACTGGAGTAACCAGCAGCGTCAAGAACAAACAGAGCGATTGCCCTCCAATGACGACGACGGCGACAGCACGTCGCTCCTCCGCTCCCGGCCCCGTCCCAATAGCCATCGGGATCATTCCGGCCACGAGCGTGAGCGTCGTCATCAAGATGGGGCGCAGCCGGTCGCGATTTGCCTGGAGGATCGCCGAGAGCCGATCCATCCCCTGCGCGCGGAGCTGATTCGTGTGGTCAATTTGCAGGATGGCGTTCTTCTTGACCACGCCGAAGAGCACGAGGAAGCCCAGCGCCGAATAGAGGTTGAGCGTGTTCCCCGTCGCCCAGAGCGAGAGCAGGGCGAACGGTGCCGACAGTGGCAGTGAGAGCAAGATCGTGAACGGATGGACCCAGCTCTCGAATTGCGAGGCCAGGATCATGTACATGAAGATGACCGAGAGCAAGAACGCCCAGAGGAATTCCCGGAAGGTGCGCTCCAGTTCTCGACCGCGTCCGGCGATGCTGACCATATAGGCGGGAGGCATGTTCAGCTCGGCTGCCGCCGCGCGTAGTGCTTGGAGACGATCGGCCAGGCCATAACCCGGCGCGACCTGCGCGCGCAAGCTGACCTGCCGTTGCCGATCCAAGCGATCGATCCGCGAGGCAATACGCGCCGGCACCAACCGCACCACGTTATCCAGCCGCACCAATCCTCCAGTGCGGCTCGGCACGTACAGGCGCGAAATCGTCTCGGGATCGTTTCGGTCACCCTCGGTCAATCGGAGTTGGACGTAGTAGTCTTCGTTGAGCGCGGGATCAAGGAACCGCGAGACCTTCTCGTCTCCGCCGACCATGATGCGTAGGGCCGTCGCGATGTCTTCGGTGGAGACGCCTAGCGCGGCGGCGCGATCCCGGTCAATTTCGACGCGCAACTCCGGTTTGTCCAGTTTCAACGTTGTGTCGGCATCCACGATGCCCAGGGCGTCAGCCCGTTGCCGCAAGCGTTCGGCATAGGCGGCGAGCTGCTCGAGATCCGGACCGCGAATGACGAAGTCGATATCGAAGTTCCCCCCACCGATGTTGAACGAGGGAGCGTTGCGCACCGAGATCCGAAGATCGCGATACTTGCGCAGGCGGCGGCGTACTTCTTGCATGACGTCGCGCTGGGTATAATTGCCCCGAAATGCTTCGAGCGGACGCCCCTCGAGCGTCTCTCGCCAGAGGCGGGCCAGGGAGAATCGCCGCTCTTCGTGAGGAGCGATGCGGACGTAGATGCTCCCCTGGTTGACGTTGCCGAGGAATCCGCCTCCAGCCGAGGCGAGGATGAGGCGCACGCCTCGCGTCGCGCGCAGTTCGGATTCAATGGCCCGCATGATCTCGTCCATGGCGGCGATGCTCGTTCCCTCAGGAGCGGTCACATTGACCTCAAACTCCGCTTCATCAACGTCGCTGGGGATATATTCCTGTCGGAGGATTTGATAGAGCGGGATGGCAGAGAGCATCACGAGCACGGCCGCTCCGGCAACGAGCCACCGATGGCGCATGGCGAAGGCGAGGCTCGCCAGGTATCCTCGTTCCAACCACGCGTAGAAGCCGGTTCGTGATCTCGCGATGCCGGTATTCCCGGAAGCATCCTCGGCGCGCAGCAGGCGCGCGCTCAACATCGGCGTCAGCGTGAAGGAGACCAGCAGGCTCACCATCACGGCCACCGCCGCCGTGATGCCGAATTGATAGAGGAAGCGCCCCGAGATCGAGGACATGAATGAGACGGGAATGAAGATGACGGCGAGGCTGAGCGTTGTGGCCGTGACGGCGAGGCCAATCTCGGCCGTCGCTGCGCGCGCCGCTTCCAAGGGGCGCATCTTCTTCTCCTCGACGAAGCGGAAGATGTTCTCCAGCACGACGATGGCATCGTCAATGACGATCCCGACCATGAGCACGAGCGCCAGCATCGTCACGCTGTTGAGCGTGAAATCCAGGGCGCGCATCATACCGAAGGTCGAGATGACGGAGGTCGGAATCGCCACGCCCGCAATCAGCATCGAGCGCCAGCTCCGCATGAAGAGGAGGACGACCAAGCAGGCGAGCAGGCTGCCGGCCAGCAGATGCATGTTGATCTCATGAAGCGCTGCGTAAATGTAGCGCGATTGATCGCGGATGATCTCCATTCGCACGTCGGGAGGCAGTTGCGCCTGGACGCGCGCGAGTCGGGCTTTGACCCCCTCGATGACCTTGACCGTATTGGCGCCGGACTGGCGTCGGATTTCGAGCGTCACCGTCGGGAGGCCGTTCAATCGGGCGAACGAGCGTTGTTCTTTCGTCCCATCTTCCGCCCAACCGATATCGCGCACGCGGATGGGCATCCCGTTGATGGTCGCGACGACCAGGTCATCGAACTGCTTCGGATCCGTGATTCGCCCCATCGTGCGGAGCGTCTGCTCCTGCGGCCCGGCCGTCACGTTGCCCCCCGGGATGTCGGCATTCTGACGCACGATGGCTTCGCGCACGGCCGTGATCGGAATCTGATAGGCCGCCAGCCGGTGAGCATCAATCCAGATATTGATGGCCCGCTCCAAGCCACCAACCACGCGCACTTCGCCAACGCCTTCGGAGCGCTCCAGTTGCCGCTTCACGATCTTGTCGGCTAATTCGGTCAGCTCCCGCAGCGGCCGATCGGCCGAGAGGGCGATCGTCATCACCGGCGAGAGATCGTTGTTGAACTTGGAGATGATGGGCGGTTCGGCCTCACGCGGCAGATCCCGCAGCACCGTCGCCACGCGATCGCGAACGTCCTGAGCCGCCGCGTCAATGTCGCGCTCCAGATTGAAGGTGACGATGACGATCGAAGTGCCAGGGCCGGAGATGGAACGCAGTTCATAGATGCCCTCGATCGTGTTGACGGCTTCTTCGATACGCTGCGAGACTTGCGTCTCGACCTCTTCCGGCGAAGCCCCCGGCAGAACCGTGCGCACGCTCACCGTCGGCAGATCCACCGACGGAAATCGATCCACGCCCAGGCGAAAATAGCTCGCCGCACCGACGACGACCAGAGCGAGGATGATGTTCGTAGCGAAGACGGGGCGTCGAAGGCAAATCTCCGCGAGTTTCTGCATGAGTCCTTCTCCTTCTGTCGCTGCGAGCGCCTGAGGATCACTCGCGCACGGGATGGACCGATTGTCCCGGTTGGAGATTGCCCGGATCGAGGACGACCTCCTCTCCCGGTTCAAGCCCGGAGAGGATCTCCACCCATTCCCCCGTGCGACGGCCGGTCGTCACCCGCTTCTCAACGGCCTTCCCCTCTTGCACGACGAAGACCTTCTCCAGTCCGGCGAAGCTCACGATCGCACGGGGCGGCACAACAGGTGCCGGACGTCCCTCCCCAGCGATGATCTCCACGCGCGCGAACGCGCCCGGACGAAGCCGTCCGGGATTGCGCACTTCGGCCTCGACGACGAGCATGCGGTTTTGCGGGGCGATCGTCGGACTGAGGCGCACGATCCGACCGGCGTAGATCGCGGGATCGCCTTCGACCATCACACGCACGCGTTGTCCGAGGCGCACTCGGTGAGCTTCGCGCTCCGGAACCTCAGCGCGCAGCCGTAACGGATCCATTCGCACGATCGTCACCACCGGGGAGCCGACGGCGAGGAACTCGCCGACGCTCGTGTGCCGTTCCTGCACGACGCCATCGAAAGGCGCATAGATGGCCGTATCGGCCAGTTGCTGCCGCGCGAGCGCTAGCTCCGAGCGCCGCTGGGCGAGCAGGGCTTGACGATTGCGCACCTCTTCGAGGGCATCCTGATAGCGGCTGAGCGCGACTTTATACGCGGCTTCGTCTGCATCGAAACGTGAGCGCGGGATGATGCCTTCTTCCAGAAGCCGGGCCGAGCGCTCGTAATTGACCCGCGCTTCCTCTAAAACTGCGCGCGCTTGACGGACAAGCGATGTCTGCTCGGGATCAAGGCGATCGTCCGTCCCTTCCGGAGGCAATCCCAGGCGGGCACGCGCTTGCGCCAATGCCGCTTCGGCCTGCTCCACACGCAATTCGTAGTCACGAGGTTCAATCTGCGCGATCAACTGCCCCCGGTGTACGACGCTACCCAAATCCACCGTGATCGTTTGTAGTCGCCCCGGCACTTTCACCTTCAGTGTCGCTTGATCGTAGGCGGTCAGCGTCCCCACGACCATCATCGTATCCTCAAGAGGCTGGGCGACGACGCGCGTCGTCTGCACCCGCTTCGGCGAAGCCACATCTCCTCCGGCCGGGTTCTGCGCGCTCGAGACCTGGGATTGGCCCCGACATCCACCTAGGAGGACGAGCGCTCCTACGAAGGCCACCAGGACAATAAAGCGTTCCCGCATCGTCCGAATGCCTTTTGATGAATAACTCGATCGGCTCCCCCTCACCTGCACTGAACGTTCTCCTCTCCCGTCCTCTGAGTTGTTCTTCAATCATAGGAATACGCCCCAGTTCATGCAAGAGTTACGTGTAGCTCGCAGAAACTCCCCAGGTGAAACAGAAGGGACTTTGGAAGCAGCAGTTTGCGTGTGGCGGAGGGACCTCTGATCGCGTGAAGGAAAGGAGCGAGCCGATGAAAATTAGCGATGAAGAATTGGGTGGTGCTGGAATCAGGGTGAGATCGCGCGCTTCGCTCGGCGGATGCGGTTGGAGGGGGGCGAAGCTCGAGAGCAGATCGGCATGATCTTGCTGCGGCTGGGGGAAGCGGCGTCTTCTTCGGCCGGGATGCGCCGCTGATCCTATGTCCAGGTCTTGACATTTACAGTCAAAATGTGCTAAAGAAAGCGCCGTCTCAAGGGCCTGAACTGAGGGGGTAAAATGGCGAGGATGAGTGGGGTCGCCCACAATCCTTTGGCATGGGCTGCTAAGTCCAAACTAAGGAGGAGCCTATGAGCCGACAGGAACATTGGAGAGGTCTTGTCTGTGGCGTGGTTCTGCTCCTTGTGATGATGCTGACAGCTGTAGCGCCAAGCAGCGCGACGCAAACGGCGGCGACGGCGACGATCTCGGGAATGGTGACTGATCCGACGGGCGCCGTCGTGCCTGGAGCGTCGGTGGAGCTGCTCGATACGACCACCAATCAGGTGCGTAAGCAGACGACCAATGAGGCTGGGCAATACCTCTTCACTTCGGTCTTGCCCGGCATTTATAAGATCACGGTCACGGCCCAAGGCTTTCGCCAAGCCGTCATCCCTTCGCTCAAGGTAGACGTGGCGAAGTCGTATCAGGTGAACGTCACGTTGGAAGTCGGGGAGATCGCGGAGGTCGTCGAAGTGACGGCGGCTGGTGTGGAACTGCAGACGTTGGATTCAACGGTAGGGACCGTCATCGGCGGTGAACAGCTTCTTCGATTGCCGACCCTCACTCGGAGCGCGGGAGCGCTCTTGACCCTTCAACCTCTGGTGCAACCGAGCCGAGGCGTCGGCGTGCTCGGCGGTGGGCAGATGGCTGGCGCTCGGAGCGATCAGAACACGTTCCTGATAGATGGAGTTGACGCGACGGATGTGACGGCAGGGACCGGAAGCTATTACAGTGAGGCGATCGACTGGGTCGGACCGACGCCGGCGATCCCTGTCCCGGCCGAGAGCATCGAGGAATTCCGCGTCGCGAGCACGAATCCCAATGCGACATTCAGCCGTTCCTCCGGCGGCCAAGTGAGCTTCGTCACCAAGCGCGGGACCAACGCGTTTCACGGCTCGCTCTACTGGTACCATCAGAATGATAACCTCAATGCCAATCGCTGGGAATTCAATCGCTTGGGCATCCGGAGACCGGAGTTGAAAGATCACCGCTTTGGATTCACGACCGGCGGGCCAATTCGGAAGGACAAGACGTTCTTCTTCACCCATTATGAAGGTCGGCGTTTCCCCAAGACCAACAGCATCCTGCGCCTTGTCCCCACGGCGACGCTCAAGCAGGGCATCCTGCGCTTCCCCGATGCCGAGGGCAACATCGTGAGCTACAATATCAGGGACTTCGATCCGCGCGGTATCGGCATGAGCCCCGTCATTCGGGAATTCTGGAGCCGTTTTCCTGAGGGGAACGATCCAAGTGCCGGAGATGGATTGAATACCATCGGATTCCGGGCACCGGCCGATGCGTCTTTGAATATGGACTTCGCGCTCCTTCGTCTGGATCATCACTTCAACAGCAACTGGCGTTTCGATGGGACGTACCGCTACTCGTCGCATAGCGTTCGGGATACGACCCAAGTCGACATCGCCGGATTCGTGCGGGGCAACCCTCGCGGACAGGCCATTACGGTCGCTTCTGTTCCCGTCGAGCCGCGGCTTGTGACGGCTCGACTCACCGGACAGATTCGACCCACGTTGATCAATGAGTTCATCTTCGGGTACCAGCGAAACTGGTATGCCCTGAAGCGCGTGCGGGCTTTCCCGCAGGTCCCCGGAACGACGGGGGCGCTCATGATCGCGCTGGATATCTTGGACCAGGGAGTGGACGTGGATACGCAGCGAGCTCGCAGTCGATACTGGCGAGATCATCTCTTCCAGTTCACCGATAACCTGAGTTGGGTGACCGGGAAGCATAGCTTCCAGTTCGGTGGGACGTGGCGACTCCTGAATACAGTCCATGAGCGGGATGATAAAGTCATCGGTTCACTCACCTCGCTCGTCTACGAGCTGAATGCGCGAACGGCTGTTGGCATTCCCGCCAGCAGCCGCCCCCCGACCTGCGGCGGGAGTGTGACGCGCAATTGCCTGCGCTCGGGCGACGTTGGGCGTTGGAACGACTTACTGGCTGGGGCTCTCGGTATTGTAGATAAGGCGGGCGTCATGGTGACCCGCGACATCAATCTGAATCAATTCCCCCTGGGAACTCCGCTGTTGGCGACCGTCACGACTCACGCCTTGGAGTTTTATGCGAATGACGCGTGGCGAATTCGGCCTACGCTCACGCTCTCGCTGGGGGTCACCTATTCGTTGCAAATCCCGCCGGTGGAGAAGGACGGTTTGCAGACGATGATGATTGATGTCGCGACCGGGAAGGCCATCATCGGCCGAGAGTACATCGAGCGGCGTCGAGCGGCTGCTCAACGCGGAGAAGTCTGGGATGTGACGCTCGGGTGGGTGCCGATTGGACGCTCCGGCCATAAGTACATCTACGACATAGACTGGAACAACATCGGACCTCGCTTTGCAGTGGCCTGGAATCCCTCCTTCAAAGAGGGACTCCTTGGGAAGCTCTTTGGCGATCGGAAGACGGCCATTCGAGGCGGATATTCGCTCACGTATGATCGCATCAATGGCGTCCCTCTGGTCATGATCAATATGCTGGGCGGGGTCGGCTTGTCGCAGACGATCACGTGCATCGGTCCTCGAACGGATGGGACCTGCCCCGGAACGAGCGATATCACCACCGCTTTCCGAATTGGCGTTGATGGGGCGACGGTGCCGTTGCCCTTCCCAACGCGACTGGCATGGCCGGTGATTCCGAGTCCTCCCTTTGGCGAGACGATGGTCTCGGCCGTGGACCCGAAACTCGTTCCGGGAAAATCGCACGGGATTGATTTGACGCTCCAGCGCGAACTGCCCGGCCAATTCCTCATGGAGGTCGGATACGTGGGCCGCTTGGCGCGCGATCTCCAGAACTATATCAACATCAATTCGGTCCCGTACTTCATGAAGGATCCGGCATCGGGGCAGACGTTCGCCCAAGCCTTCGATGCCATCGCCCAGCAGTTGCGAGCTGGGGTGAAGCCGAGCGACGTGACGCCGCAACCGTGGTTTGAGAACCAAATGGGGCCGGGGGGGACTGTCCGGGCGGCTACCGCGCGCACCGTGGCCTTCCAGCAGGGGCGGTTGAACGAGCTCTTCACCTGGATCAACCTCAATCGTCCGGGAGGGCCGATCACGAACATTCAAGCGCTCATGCACCGGCAGCGAATGAGCGGAACGCTCTCCAACTATCATGCCGGCTTCATCAGCCTGACTAAGCGCCTCTCTCATGGCTTGACGTTCGCGCTGAACTACACGCTCTCGCAGAGTCTGGATCAGTTCGGGCTGAATCAGGAACAGAGTTCGGTTCTCTCGAGCGCTTTCGATTTCAACATTGACTATGGTCCTTCCTCCTGGGATCGGAGGCACGTGCTCAACGCCTATTGGTACTACGACTTGCCGTTCGGTCGGGGCCGCTTCTCCTCGGGGACGGCGCTGAACAAACTGATCGGCGGGTGGTATACGTCCGGCATTTTCACGGCGAGCAGTGGATTACCACTGACGGTGGGACAGCATCCTCAAGTCTGGGGAGCTAGTCCGAATAACCTCTCGATCACGGCGGGGGCGATCCCGATCCGCAAGCCGAACTTCGGGAACTCCGTGCATCGAGGGGTGAAGGGTTCAGGAGGCGTCGGCACGACCGGAGATCCGGCTCGTCGTGGTTCGGGACTCAACCTCTTCGCCGATCCCGAGGCTGTTTTCAAGAACTTCCGCCACATTCTGATCAGTCAGGATACGCGTCACGGGCGGGGCGTGCTGCGCGGCTTGCCTCGGTGGAATGTGGATCTCTCGATCGGGAAGAAGACGGCCCTTACAGAGAGCGTGCGAACGGTCTTCGTGCTCGATCTGATCAATGCCTTCAATCACGTGGAGTTCAATGATCCGAGCCTGAGCCTTCTGAATCCGGCGACTTTCGGCGTGCTCAGCTCGCAATTTGCCGGACCGCGAGCGATTCAGTTCGGCCTTCGGATCGAGTTCTGACGCGGCGGATGGCGCGGAGGTGGAGGCGCTCCGCGCCATCCGTTTCGCTGTGGCTCCCCAGCATCTCCTCCGGAACGGTGGTCTTCACGAGCGGGCGCACTGACGCTGATGGTGCTCCCGTTGACCAGGCCATCGAAATCCTTCTTGGCGACAGCCCGAGAGTGGGTTTCCGTCATCCCTTTGGCTGCCGCGTTCACTCCGCTAGCCTTTCCGGGCTCGCGGCAGACTCCCCTCGGCAATCGCGCATAGCGTGCTGCATCCTCCAATGAGGGCTGAACAGGTAGGGATTTGCGGGTGTTCGCGCTTCACGCTCGCGCCCCCTTTGCTCTTGGGCCCCATTGGGACGAGCGATCTCGCTTGCGCATTCGTACTGGCACAGATTCTCCCGCACAATCCGGTATGCTGACTGTCGCTCGGATTCCATTCTTCGACCACAGGGGAAACAAAGGGGCGGATCGTAGCAACCGCCACGCGGCTTCGCGTCTGCGAAGGCACGGACCTTGGTTCGGACACACCTTTGCGCTTATAATGCCCGTGCATTTCGCGCGAATTTAAAAGCGCGGTCTTATGGCGCCGTGATCGTCATGTCAGGGGTGGGACATCGGGAGAATGGGCGTATGGGAAGTGCTAAGGCAGGGCGAAGCGGTCTTGGAAGAAGGGGGCGGGGCGTAGGGATCATGGTGATGATCGGAATGGGGTGGCTTCTTGGGGGATGGCCTGGCGAGCTTTCCCGTGTGGAGGGTAAGCGGCAAGTGAGCATGCCGATCACATCCAGTGCTTCCCTTCAAGCCTTGGCGGACGCGCAGGCGCTTCAGGCGCGCGTGGATCAGTTGTTCGCCGCTTGGGATCGGCCGGATTCGCCCGGGTGCGCCCTAGGGGTCATCCGGGATGGACGACTCATCTACGCGCGCGGCTATGGTATGGCCAATCTTGAACACGCGATCCCGATCACGCCGCAGACGGTCTTCGATATCGGCTCGACCTCGAAGCAGTTCACGGCGGCGAGCATCCTGTTGCTGGAGCAACAAGGGAAGCTCTCGCTCGACGACGACATCCGACGGTTCGTGCCGGAGATCCCTGAGTACGATCGTCCGATCACCATCCGTCATCTACTCCATCATACGGGCGGGTTGCGGGACTATCTCACACTCATGGCCTTAGCTGGCATTCCCTTCGATGGGGTCACGACCGAGGAGGACGCTCTTCGATTGATCGCGCGGCAGAAAGGGCTCAACTTCACTCCTGGGGAGGAGTACCTCTACAGCAATTCCGGTTACTTCTTGCTCTCGATCATTGTCAAACGCGCGAGCGGCAAATCGCTTCGCGAGTTCGCCGAGGAGCACATCTTCCGCCCGCTTGGGATGAGAAGCACGCACTTTCATGACGATCACACGCGGATCGTTCCCCGACGCGCGACCGGTTATGCTCCGGCACCGGGAGGAGGATTTCGCATCCACATGTCTCAGTTTGAGCAGACGGGGGACGGGGCGCTGATGACGACGATTGAGGACCTGGCGCGTTGGGATGCGAATTTTTATGAGCCGCAGGTCGGCGGGCCCGAATTGATCCAGCGCCTGTTGACGCCCGGCCGGCTCGCAAACGGCGAGATGCTGCGCTATGCCGGGGGATTGGTCCGCGACACATATCGCGGCTTGACGATGATCCATCATGGAGGCTCTTGGGCGGGATACCGCGCCGAATTCCTTCGCTTCCCCGAACAGCGCTTCTCGGTGATCTGCCTGTGCAACCTGAGCGCGATCAACCCCACGGTACTCGCGCGCCGGGTCGCGGATCTCTATCTGGCTTCGGTCTTTCCCGAACCCGCACCTTCGACGGAGCGCGCGCATCTCTCCGAACCAGAGTTGGCGGCTCGGGTGGGGATCTATCGAAATCTGAAGACGGGCACTCTCGTGCGTCTCCTCCAACGCGGCTCGACGTTCTCTTTGGAGGCCTTCGGCTCGAATCTGGAACTGAAGCCGATCGCGAAGGATCGCTTCCAACTTACCGGAGCGCCCTTTTCGGCAGAGCTGGTATTCGAAGGAGGGCGCGTCGAAAGGTCCGAGAGAGGACCTCTTGTGCGGTTCCAACTCCTCCGACCGAACCGACCGCCCGAAGTTTACGAGGAGCTATCTCCGGTGACGCTCCCGCCTGAGCGGCTTCTGGAGTACGCGGGGACGTATGAGAGCGAGGAGCTAGATGCCGTCTATGTGATCGCGCGCCAGGGTGAGGGATTGATCGTGCACGCGCGAGGGATTCCCGCTTCTCCGCTGCAGCATCTTCGCGAGGATGATTTTCTGAGTCTCACCGGCCTACATTATCAATTCCGTCGGGACGCTCAAGGACGTATCACGGGCTTCGTTTTGAATGCCGGTCGTGCTCGCGGCCTGTGGTTCGCGCGTCGCTCATCCGGCTCATGAGGCGCGCTCGCGCGGCGCCGTTTCAGCGATTGCCGGGAGCTGATCGGAAATCTCGCGGAGCAGATTCCCACCCGGAGGGAATCGTGCTATGATCCTCGCGCGGTACATTCGCAAGGGGAGGAGAGCGATGAGGATTTGCATGAAGGTCATCGTTCTTGCCGGAAGTCTTTTGATCGCATCCGCTCTCGGCGCGATGGACAAACAATCATCGGGTGCGACGGACATCGCCTTCGTCCACGTGAACGTCATCCCGATGACGTCCGAGCGCATTCTGGAGGACCAGACGGTCATCGTTCGTGGAGATCGTATCGTCGAGATCGGTCCGAGCGCGCGGGTGAGAATTCCTGAAAGAGCTGTGCGGATCGAAGGGCGCGGGTATTATCTGCTGCCTGGCCTAGGGGAGATGCACGGGCACATCCCTCCGCCGCAAGCGCCACCGGAGTATCTCGAAGCCGTCCTGTTCCTCTATCTCTCCAACGGCATCACGACGGTGCGCGGGATGCTCGGAGCGCCCGGACAGTTGGAACTGCGCGAGCGGGCGAATCGGGGAGAGCTCCTCTCGCCGACGCTCTATCTGGCTGGACCGAGTTTCAGCGACGCTTCGATCAATTCTCCAGAGGAAGCCGTCGCGCGAGTCCGTGAGCAGAAGCAGCAGGGATGGGATCTCTTGAAAATCCATCCCGGCCTCACGCGCGAGGAGTATGACGCCATGGCCCGGACGGCTCGCGAAGTGGGCATGCGGTGGGTCGGACACGTCCCGGCAGCTGTCGGTATCGTGCACGCGCTAGAGATGGGGCAGGAGACGATTGATCATCTGGATGGCTACATCGAGTACCTGGAGGGGGAGAAGGGACCGCTCGATCGGGCCAAGTTGGAGGACATCGTCCGGCGCACGCGCGAGGCGGGCGCGTGGGTCGTCCCGACGATGGCCCTGTGGGAGGTGTTGATCGGCGCGCGTGACCTGCAGACACTACTCGCTTATCCTGAGCTGCGCTACATGCCGCCGCAGATGGTCGAGAATTGGGCCCGAGCGCATCGCGCGCGATTAGAGGACCCGAATTATAAGCGGGAGCGGGCTGAGCGAATCGCCGCGAATCGAAAGGAGATCCTGCGGGCGCTGCATCGAGGTGGGGTGCGCATTCTCTTCGGGACCGATGCCCCACAGCAATTCAGCGTTCCTGGCTTCTCCATCCATCGCGAAATCCCCGTGCTGCTCGAGTGCGGGCTGACGCCATATGAGATCCTGCAGACGGCGACGCGCAATGTGGGGGAATATTTCCGGCATAAGGATCGCTTCGGGACGATCGAGGTCGGCGCGCGCGCGGACCTAATTCTGGTCAAGGGGAACCCGCTCTCGAACGTGGAGAACCTGAAGCATCTGGCGGGCGTCATGGTGCGTGGGCGGTGGATCCCGGAGGAAGAGATTCAGGAACGGCTCGAGCGCATCGCCGCGCGCTATCGTCCGACGGCGCAGTGAAGCGCTGGCCCACGGCGGACGTTGGAAGCAGGAGCTATGCTGGGATCGCTCCGTGCCGGCATTCGGCGACGACACGTCGTTTACTTTCTGTTCGGGCTCTTCCTGGTTGCCTCCGCTCTTCTGCAATATCGTATCAAGGTCTCTGAATTCGGAAAACGAATCCCTGAGGGGCTTTCGGAAGGGGATCCCGCTCCGACGTTCACCCTCCCCGATCTTGACGGCGCGCGCGTCGCGCTCGAAGAGATGCGTGGGAAGATCGTCGTCCTCGATTTCTGGGCGACGTGGTGTGGGCCGTGTCGGACCCAGCATACCGATCTCCGTTCGTGGTGGGAGAAAAATCAAGGGCGGTTTCCTGAGCTCGTGATCCTCTGCGTGAACGTTCGGGAAGATTTGGCGCCGGTCCGCGCCTACGTTGAGCGGATGCGGCTGCCGTTCCCCGTGCTCCTCGATGCCAAGGGGGAGGTCGCGGAGCGGTATCAGGTTCGTGCGTTGCCCACGCTGTACGTCGTGGATCCGAAGGGGCGCATCGTCAAGCGGGAGATCGGCTACAAGAGACGACGACGATCAATCTCTTGATGGGATTTCTCAGGCCGACAAGGGGGTGCGCTTTCGTCCTCGGTCATCCGGCCGGAGCTCGTGAGGCGCGGCAGCGAATCGGGTATCTGCCCGAAGGATATGC
>Ga0209289_100090_pt1 | contig 56118 bp, 55 predicted proteins | sample GXS110809BmetaG_FD_184121 | JGI IMG/M metagenome (GOLD analysis project Ga0209289, IMG submission 184121) | Hot spring microbial communities from Gongxiaoshe hot spring, China to study Microbial Dark Matter (Phase II) - GXS 110809B (SPAdes)... ... | reverse complement strand
TGCGCAGGCTTCGCGCGGCGATCTGCCCACGCGCGCGAAGAGCGCTCAGAGCTTCTTCAAGGGCGAAGTTTGGCCAGAGCGACGTGTCGAGCGAGAGGCCGCGCGCGCGATAGAGCGTCGAACGACGAGGGATTCCTCGGCCGGCGTGTGGTCCTGCTCGGCCTCCCGCGCAACGCGCGCGAGCGCCTGTTGCTCTGCGAAGGCGCGTGCCAGGATCCTCACTAGGTAAGCTCGCAAACGCGGGCGATTGGCCGCCGAATACGGACGATCCGCGGCGACCGTCGGGATGCCTCAGCGGGCTTGCGTCCTGAGTCCACGCTCGTCAGAAGCGTCAACGCGAGCGCAAGGCCGAGGCCTCGCCGTTGGGGGCCTGTGTTCGGTGACCGATGGCGAACGCTCACGTGGAGGGAGCTTAGAAATCGCCATCGGAGAAGTCAAGCGCGGTGTTGTTCGGGCCGCGAGGTTCGTTTAAAATTGGCCTTCTCGACGCGATGTGGGATCATGCATGAGCAGGGGGATATGAGGAAGGTCGCGATCATTGTGTCCAACGGCAGTTTCAATAATCTCTTTCAAGTGAGCACGCTCATTCGCGCGTTGACGGCGTCGCTGGAGACCTCCGTGCGCGTCTTCTTTCGCGATGAGGCCGTTGTGAAAGTCACCCGAGCGCGCATCAATGAGTTGAACTTCTCGGACTTCGCTCGCCCGATGGAGCCGGAGATCGTGCGACGGCTTCGGGAAGCCGACTTCGTGGATTTACAATCCTTCCTGCGCGATTCCAAGGAACATGGCGATGACGTGAAGCTCTTCGCCTGCACGTCCTCGATGTACATGTATGGCGTGCGGGAGGAAGAGTTGATTCCGGAGATTGACGGCGCGCGCACGCTCACGGACTTCCTCCTGGAAGAAGTGAGCGATGCGGAGAAAGTCTTCACGTTCTGACCAGCGATGGAGGGAACAAAAAGGAACTTTCGCATCGGCGACCTGGTGGTCGGGGGAGGGGATCTGCTCGTCATCGCTGGGCCTTGTGTCATCGAGAGCGAGGAGCATGCCCTTCGGATGGCTGAGCGTTTGGCGCGCGTTGTGGGGCGGCTGGGGCTCCCCTATATCTTCAAGGCCTCCTACGACAAAGCGAATCGATCCTCGATCCATTCCTTTCGCGGGCCGGGGTTGGAAGCTGGATTGAAGATTCTGGAGCGGATCAAGCGCGAGGTGGGTGTGCCCATCCTCACCGATGTACATGAGACCGCTCAAGTCGGGCCTGCGAGTGAGGTCGTAGACGTCCTGCAAATTCCCGCCTTCCTCTCGCGGCAGACGGATTTGATCGTCGCCGCCGCGCGAAGCGGGCGCGCCATCAACATCAAGAAGGGGCAATTCTTGGCGCCATGGGACATGCGGTATGTGATCGAGAAGGCGACCACGGTCGGATGCGAGCGCATCCTGGTGACGGAGCGGGGCACGACCTTCGGCTACAACAACCTCGTCGTGGACATGCGCTCGCTGCCGATCTTGCGGACGTTCGGGTATCCGGTCGTCTTGGATGTGACGCACAGCCTGCAGTTGCCGGGAGGGGCGGGGGGGCGCAGCTCTGGACAAGCGGAGTTCATCGAACCCTTGGCGCGTGCGGGCGTCGCCTGCGGCGTGGATGGGGTCTTCATGGAAGTGCATGATCAACCGGAGCGCGCGCTCTCGGATGGTCCGAATTCGCTCCCCTTGGAGCGTGTGGCTCCGCTGCTTGCTGTGCTCAAGGAGATTCATCAACTGGTTCGTTCCATCGAGGCGTTGCCTGGGGATGAGACGACGGTGGCCGTATAGGCTTGGGGTGGGGCTTCTCGCGCTCGCGCTTCTTGGAGCATTGGGACATGCTCCGGCGCAGGAGCCAGCGGCGCCGGCCTATTTGCTCTTACGGGTGGAGCGCTACGAAGGGCATGTGCGCCTCATGCCGGATGAAGGGCGTGCGGCCGCGCAAATGACGCTCACGGTCACGAATCCCTCGTCGCGGGCCATAGATCGCCTCATGCTGCGCTTAGGGCCGATCGCGGAGGTCACGGAGATTCGCCTGGAGGAGGCGCCGCTCTCGTTCACCTCGCGCAAGGACGAGATGACCGGTTTGGTCAATTACGCCCTGACGCTCTCGGAGCCTGTGCGAGCGGGACAAACCGTACGCCTTGCGCTCACCTACAACGTTCATGTGGAAGAAGCGACGCCGCGCGCGGCGTTGACGCCGGAGGAATGCGTGCTCTTGCCCGAGAGCCTCTGGCTGCCGATGATTCACACGCCGTTTCAGATCGAATACCGTGTGGACCTCTCGCCCTTCACCTTAAGCATTGAGAGCCCGGACGCGCTCTTGGGTCTCTCTTCGGGGCGGTTGATCGCGGAGAGGGTGGAGGGGGGGAAGCGCCTTGTGACGTTCGAGGAGCCGATGCTCGCGCAGCCCGTCTTCATCGCGCGCGATTTCGAGCGAATCGGAGGGGATCAGGGGGGCGTGGAATTCTATGTGCCGCGCGGGTTGCAGACGCTTCGTCCGGGGACGCTCGAACGCCTGCGGGCGGAGATCGTGCGCCTTCGCGAATTCTACACGGCGTTCTTCGGCATCCCCTTGGAGCGGACGGTTCGAGTCGTCGCTTCGAACGAGGTCCCGGCCTATGGCGCGCCGGGACTTTTGATCTTCGACGAACGCATCTTCGCCCGCGATGTGCTTGATGAGGACGTGCTCTTCTTCCTGGCCACTCAAATGGCGCGGCTTTGGATGGGCGCCCGCGTGAACATTCAAGGAGTCGGGCATGCCCTGTTGGACCAAGGGATGCCGAGTTATCTCGCCTTCCGCTATCTGGAGTGGCGGTTTGGAGCGGCCGGACGGGAGCGAGCGATCGAACGCTTCCGACGCGCTTACGCGACGCTGGTGAGTGGGGGGAGTGCCTACGATGTCCCGTTGTTGCGGCAGACGCTGCTGGCGCGCCAGTACTACACGAGCATCTTCAATAAGACGCCGATGGTGCTGCGGCTGCTGGCGCACGCGCTTGGACCCGAGCGCTTTCATGCGCTCGTGCGCGAGTTGTTCGCGCGTCCGGGCGGGAACCTCACGTTCGAGGATCTCCGGCGCGGGTGTATGGCGCTCGATGCGTCGGAGATCGTGAAGGGCATCTTCGATCAGTGGTTCGCTGATGTCGTGCTCCCGGATTTCGCCGTGGGGAAGCCCGTGGCGGAAGGGGACATGTGGACCGTTCAGGTGGCGAATTTCGGCAGCGGCGAGGTCACGGTGGACGTGGAGGCGCTCACGGTTCAGGGTCACTCGCAGCGGCAAGCGGTGCGCGTTGAAGCGCAAGGGTATGGGCAAGTGCGATTTCGCGAGGAGCCCGTGTCCGTCACCGTGGACCCGGATCGGCTTTATCTGCAGGCCGATTACACGAACGATACATGGCCTCGACGTCCTTCCGTGGATCGGTTGGTGAGCCAAGGGACGTTGGCTTTGGTGCAAGGGAGGATTCAGGAGGCGGAGGCGACGCTGCGTCAAGCACTCGCGCAGGATCCGGATCGTCCCCTCGCGCAGGCGGCGCTGGCTCGCGCGCTGGCGCTTTTAGGGAAAGGGGATGAGGCCGAGGGGTATGTGCAGAAGGCGCTCGCTCAGGAGCCGTTGGCGCTCGGGGTGTACGCGTGGGCGCAGATGGCGCTCGGCGAGATCGCGCTGGTGCGAGGGCAACCGGCGCTGGCGCTCGAGTATTTCCGCCAGGCGAGTCTTGCCTTCGCCGAGGACATCTCGGTGCTCATGGCTCGCGATGCCCTCATTCGCGCTGAGAGCGCTGCGCAGAGGCTCCCGGCCGTCGAACGTTCCGTTCAGGAGTTCATTCGTCGGCTCGACGATGCGCTCAGCAGCGGACGGCCGGCCGCCGTGCGAGAGCTCGTCACGCCGCAGAATTTGAAGCGATTCATCACGGGGGCGTCGTTCCTCAAGGGGTGGAAGACGGAGATCCTGCGCGCGGAGGCCCTTGATCGAAATCGCGTCCTGGTGGACGCTCGGATCGCGGCGACGACGATCGGCGGGAAGCAGACGTCGTCGCGCGCCCTCTATGTCTTGCGACGGAGCGATGGGCGGTGGATCTTGTACGACATTCCCGTTTTCCTCGAACGTTGAGGGCGGGGAGGGGGAACGATGGACGAGGAAGTGAAGCGTCGCACGCAGGCCATTCGCGTGCTCCTCATGGACTGTGATGGGGTGCTCACGGACGGGCGCATCATCCTGCTGCCCGAGGGCGATGACATCAAGCTCTTCGACGCGCATGATGGTCAAGGGTTGAAACTCGCCGCGCGCGCCGGACTGCGCACGGGAGTGATCACGATCCGACATTCGCGCACGTTGGAGCGACGTGCGGCCGAAGTCGCCGTCCATTATCTGTGCCAAGGCGTCGAACGCAAGCTCGACGCCTACGAACGCATCCTTCGCGAGGAAGGTGCGCGCGATGAGGAGGTCGCATACATCGGGGACGATCTCCCCGATCTCCCCCCGATGCGGCGCGCGGGATTGGCCGTGGCCGTCGCCAACGCCGTCGAGGACGTCAAGCGCGCGGCGCATTATGTGACTCGATGCGAGGGCGGACGCGGCGCCGTGCGCGAGACGATCGAGCTGATCCTCAAGGCGCAGGGGAAGTGGGAGCGCGTGCTCGCCGACTATCTCGAAGCGTCGCCGCGCGAAGAGCGTTCGGCGCCGTGAGCCGCTCGAGGGCGAATCGTAGCATCGCGCGCCCGGGCTTCAGAGGAGTATCCCGAGTCGGCTCGCGCGTTCGGTCGGCCATCCCCTCGTTCTCGGTTCGCACATGGCGTTCCCCCTGCTGCTGGTCTCGGCCTGCACCGGTATGGTATAAAGGTGGGTGAGCGTACGGGGACTCCGGTAATGAATGTGGATCGCAAACTCGTGGCGGACATCACTGAGGCCATTTTGGCCAAGCTGCGGGAACTGGATCTGCTTGAGGGACCGGGGCCGAGCGAGTGTTTCCAGCGACAACCTGATCTGTTGCGCGGCGCGGTCGCTCTCGGGGCGGAGCGATTGGGGGGGAAGCCGGAGCCAGCTGAAGCAGCGCGCGATTTGGCTCGGTACATTGATCATACGCTGCTGCGGCCGGAAGCCACGCGCGAGGAGATCATTCGGGTGTGCGAGGAAGCGCTCGCGTATGGATTCGCGGCGGTCGTGGTCAATCCTTACTGGGTGCGCGAAGTCGCGCGACGGCTTGAAGGCTCGGCGGTCAAACCGTGCGCGGTCGTGGGCTTCCCCTTGGGCGCGACGTTCTCCGACGTGAAGGTCTACGAGACGCGGCGCGCGATCTTCGAGGGCGCGCGCGAGATTGATATGGTCATCAACATTGGGGCGTTGAAATCGGGGCAGGATGAGGTCGTCGAAGGGGATATTCGCGCGGTGGTTGAAGCTTGTCATGAGTTCGGCGTCCTCTGCAAGGTCATCCTCGAGACGGCGTTGCTGACCGAGGAGGAGAAAGTGAAGGCGTGCGTCTTAGCCAAGCGCGCGGGAGCAGATTTCGTGAAGACGTCAACGGGATTCAGCAAGGGCGGGGCGACGATCGAAGACGTCCTGCTCATGCGGCGCGTGGTCGGGCCGGAGATGGGGGTGAAGGCGGCTGGCGGCATCCGCGATGCCGAGATGGCGCGTCGCCTGCTCCAAGCCGGGGCGACGCGTCTTGGTGCGAGCGCGGGCGTGAAGATCGTACAGGAGGTTGCTCAAAAGGCGCGCCAACTGTGAGCGAGGCGTCCTCCGCAAGTCGTTTGACAGCCCGGGGGGCGGGGTCTAAGATAAGTCACGTCGGACGAGCGCATGTTCAGCGAGGTGATCGGCAAATACGGTGGGATCGCGCGCGATGTCCTCGCCCGATGGTTGGCGGGCTATCGCTTGCATCCGAATCTGCTGACGGTCATCGGCCTGCTGGTCACGATCTGGGCTGCCGTGCTCTTCGCCCACGGGCAATTCATTGCCGCCGGATTAGTGCTCATCGTCGCCGGAGCCTGTGACATCCTTGATGGCGCGCTGGCGCGCCTGACCCGTCAGGTGACGCGGTTTGGTGCTTTCTTGGATTCGGTCTTGGATCGCTATTCGGACGTCATCATCTTCCTCGGCCTGATCGTCTACTTCGCTCGCCCGACGCCCGATCAGAGTCTCTTCTACGTCGTGCTGACGGGGATCGCGATGATCGGCTCCCTTATGACGAGCTATGCGCGAGCGCGGGCCGAGTCGTTGATCTCCCATTGTCGCGTCGGGTTCTTGGAACGTCCGGAGCGGCTGACGTTGCTGATCATCGGCGCGCTGACGGAGGTGCCTGGAGCGGAGGGGAGCTATTTCCTTCATAAGATGCCCGCCGTTTTGTGGCTCATCGCAATTCTCTCGCATTGGACGGTCGCGCAGCGCGTCTACTACACGTGGAAGATGACGCGGGCTCTCGACGCGGAGACGTTCCCCTCGGCGGAGGCGACGCCGCGAGCCTTCTCCCAATCCGCCTTCGCGGGAGGAGCGAGCGTGGAGAAGGAGACGGAGTTATGAAGCGAGCGTTGGAGAAAGCGTGTCCGAGCTGCGGGCGCAGGGTCGCTCTGGAAGCGACTGCGTGTGCATGCGGCGCGCGATGGGTGGCTTCTCAACCGACGGGACCCGAATTCCGAGTGCCGCGCGTGGGCATGCCCGTCGCAGCCGTGAGCGTGATCGCCTTGACCATACTCATCGAGGCGATCCTCCTGGCGCATGAAGCGTATGTAAGTCCGTTTGTCTGGGCGGAAGCGATCGGCTCGACGCTCGTCTATCTGGCGCGCTTCTTCGTGCCGGTACTCCTGGTCGCGGCCTATCTCGCTTATCGGGGGAGCCGGCAAGCGCAGCGCGCGCCCGACCGATATGGTGGTGGGCGTCTGGCGCGAGCGGGGCTGGTGGCTGCGCTGCTCTTGCTCGCCGTTCATGCGGGCGTCTTCCTGACGCGCGCTCCTCGCCTGATCGAGAACAGGCGCATCCGGCAAGAGGCGGCCACGCGGGCGAACCTCTATCGCTTGGCATGGGCTATCGAAGCGTATCGGCAGCAGTATGGTACGTATCCACGCCGGCTCATTGATCTGCAAGAGATGGATCCCCATTTGAAGCCGGCTGTGGATGCGTGGGGACGCGAGTTCGTCTATAGCACCATCTCTGGGGATGTCGCAGCGGCGGCGCCGATGCCGTTCCAACGCTATCAGCTCGTCTCGAAGGGCCCGGACGGGATTCTGGGAACGGCAGATGATATCGTCCTGCGGGATGACGTCTTGCTGTCAGGGGGAGGGAGCGGGACGCGGTGATGTTTCGGAAGATCCTCATCGCCAATCGGGGAGAGATCGCTGTGCGCGTGATTCGCGCGTGTCGAGAGTTGGGGATCTCTCCGGTGGTCGTCTATTCGGAAGCGGACGAGCGCTCGCTGCACGTTCGGTTGGCGGACGAGGCGTATCTGATCGGCCCGCCTCCCTCGGTGGAGAGTTATCTGCGCGGGGATCGCATCATCGAGGTGGCGCTCCACTCCGGAGCCGAAGCCATTCATCCCGGATATGGGTTCTTGGCGGAGAATGCAGAGTTCGCGCGCGCCGTGGAAGACGCGGGCTTGGTCTTCATCGGGCCGAATTGGCGGGCGATGGAGCGATTAGGGCAGAAGACGCAAGCGCGCGCATTGGCGCAGGCGGCGGGGGTTCCCATTGTGCCGGGGACGGAGGAACCGATTGGAGACCTCGCGCACGCGCGGGCGATCGCCGAGCAGGTGGGGTATCCGGTGATGTTGAAAGCGGCGGCCGGCGGTGGAGGTAAGGGCATGCGCCTGGTGCGTTCCCCTGAAGAGCTTCCGGGCGCCCTGGCCATGGCGCAAGCGGAAGCCCAAGCGGCGTTCAAAGACCCCTCGATCTACATCGAGAAGGCGATCGAGCGCCCGCGTCACATCGAGATGCAGATCCTGGCCGACCGCTATGGACAGGTCGTGTATCTTGGAGAGCGCGAATGCTCCCTGCAACGGCGCCATCAGAAGGTGATCGAGGAGGCGCCGGCGAGCTGGAACGATCCTGAGCTGCGACGGCGGATGGGAGAAGCCGCTGTCCGTCTCGCCCGAGCAGCTGGCTATACGAATGCCGGGACGGTCGAATTCCTCGTGGATGAGGAACGCCACTTCTATTTCCTCGAAGTGAATGCCCGCATTCAGGTTGAACATCCGGTGACGGAGATGGTCACCGGCGTGGACCTGGTGCGCGAGCAGATTTGTCTGGCGGCGGGCGAACCGCTGCGCCTGCGACAGAGCGAGATTCAGTTGCGCGGATCCGCCATCGAATGCCGCATCTACGCCGAGGATCCGGAGAACGATTTCTTTCCCTCGGCGGGTCGGATCGAGACGCTTCGGCTTCCCTCCGGACCGGGCATTCGCGTGGACAGCGGCGTATATGCCGGATGGGACGTCTCGATCCATTACGATCCGCTCCTGCTGAAACTCATCGCGTGGGGGGAGACGCGCCAGCAAGCGATCGAGCGCATGCGCTGGGCTTTGGAGGAAACGGTCATCACGGGGATTCGCACGACGGTCCCGCTCTATCGCGAGATCTTTCGCGATCCCGATTTCCTGGCGGGGAGGATAGATACGGACTATCTCGCGCGCTTCCTCGCGGCTCGGGAGGAGACGTCCCGTTCGCGCGATGATCTCCTCTCGCGAGACGCCGCCTTGATTGCGGCTGCGCTTTTCGCTGCGAGCGAGCGGGAATCGCGCGAGCCGGCGTGGGCGACGCCTCCAAGCGCCTGGAAGTGGCAGGGACGGTTGCTGCGTCTCACATCGCGGCTATGAAGGTGGAGATCGAATCCGAGACGGGAAGGCATGTGGTGGAGATCGAAGAGCGCGATGGGGGTCTCCTCGCGCAGGTGGACGGGCGCTCCTATGAACTGAGGATCTTCACGCCGGAGCCTGGTGTTTACACATTGCTTTTCGGTCCGCAGGTGATCGAAGCGCGCGTGGAGGGGAACGCGCAGGCCGGATTCGTGACGGTGACGGTTCGAGAGCGCGCGTGGCATCTACGCGTGCGAGATCGGCGGTATCGGCGACGAGCGAGCGAGGCGGGATCGGAAGGGCGCGTCGCGCTCACGGCTCGCATGCCAGGAAAGGTCGTGCGCCTGTTGGCCGAAGTGGGAAGCTCGGTGCGGGCCGGGCAGGGGATCCTCGTGCTGGAAGCGATGAAGATGCAAAACGAGGTGAGGGCCCCCAAGTCCGGGCGCCTCGCCGAAGTCTACGTCCGCGAGGGGCAGACCGTTGGAGCTGGTGAGCTGCTCGCGGTGATCGAATAGGGAGGAGCATGCCTACGAAACCGCGCATCGAGTTTCAGGTTGGCGATGAGGTCATGTACGCCGGAGCGGCGAGCGTGCGCTATGGGACGGTCATCCGCGTCATCGGGGCGGGCAACGCGCAGATGGTTGAAGTCGAATTCGAGGACGGGAAGCGAGAGCTGAAGAAAGCGAGTGATCGCGCGCTGCGCTTACTGCGGCGGAAGGTGACCGAGGAAGTGCGTCAGGAATTCCGCGATCGTGAGGTTGAAGAGGTGCGTCGCAGCGAGACCCGTCGCCGATGAAGAGGCCGTACGGCGGGCGATTTAAGGCTTCGCGTGCGCCGGAGGGGGATTCTCCGGACGCGCGCGCTCGCTGAGCGTGATGGCGATATCGCTGTAGAGGACGTACCCCATGAGCAAGAGGATGAGCGCCAACCCCACCGTTTGAATCTTCTCCCGAAGCGACATCGTCAGCTCTCTCCCCGCCAACCCCATCCCCCATTCCACGAAGAGCATGAGGATGAGCCCCCCATCGAGTACCGGGATGGGAAGGAGGTTGAAGAGGCCGAGGCTGAGGCTGATGAGGCTCATGACGACGAGCAACTCTTTCAACCCGCGTTCGGCCGCTTTCCCCGACAGATCGGCGATGCGTACGGGGCCAGCGAACGTCTCGCGCACGGTCCGTTGACCGCGGAGGACTTCGACGAGCGCTTCCAACGTGAGGCGCGCGTAGAAGAGGTTTTGCCGAAACGATTCTCGCAGTGCCGCGCCCATCCCCATGCGCACGGTGCCGCGTTGAAGCGGTTCGGGCTCCGGAGCGATGCCGATTCGCCCTCGCCCGCGGTCGTTGAAGGGGACGACTTTCACCTGTCGGCGCTCTCCCTCGCGCACGTAGGTGAGCGTCAATTCCTTCCCGATGCTCCGGCCAACGACAGCTACGAGAATGGGGAAGGTCGTGATCTCCACGTCGTCAATGCGAACGATCTTGTCTCCCGGTCGCAGTCCGGCCGCTTCCGCGGGCGATCCGCGTTCGATCTGCGCGATGACCACACCATCGGTAGTCGGAGGGGGGAGCAATCCCGATTCCCCGATGATGTCGAATCGGCCCTGAACCGCTTCAAGCGTAAGCGGGACACGCAGGCGTCGCCCCTCGCGCTCAACGACGACGACGACCGTTTGGTTCGGCTTTGCGAGCGTGAGGTCCTCCACTTCCCCCCAGGTGGGGTTCTGATGCCCGTCGAATTCGAGGATGACATCCCCCGGGCGCAGGCCCGCGCGTTCGGCGGGAGAGCCGGGGACGATCGCCCCGATGCGCGCTTTCTCGACCCGATAGGCTGGGCCCGGATAGCTCACCATGAAGAGCGTAGCCGGAAGCGCGATCGCCAGCAGTAGGTTCATCGCCGGGCCGGCCAGCGCGACCAGGAACCGTTGCCACTTCGGTCGCGCCAGGAACGCCTCCGGCGGAAGGGGCCCGAGTCGCGCTTCCTCGGGATTCTCGCCGAGCATCTTCACGTAGCCACCCAGTGGAATGGCCGAGATGCGATAATCCGTCCCGCCGCGCCGAAAGCCGAAAAGACGCGGGCCGAAGCCGAGGCTGAAGACCTCGACCCGAATCTTGAAGAGTTTGGCGACCGCGAAATGACCCAACTCGTGGACGAAGATGAGGACCCCGATGACGAAGAGGAATACGATGAGCGTCGTCACAAAGTCCAGCACGTCTTACTCCCCTTTCAGCGTCTCACGCGACAAAGTGTACTCGACGCGCGCGCCCTTGTCTATGTCAGTCGGGCTTCGGCGCCGCTTTGTCCTGAAGCGCGAGGGCTTCGTTGAGCGCTCCGGTGCGATATCCTTCCAAATCCAGTGTCACGAACGCGAAGCCGAGCGCTTTGAATTCCCGCACCAGACGCTCGAGCGTCGCCGGCTCCACGGCGCGGCCGAGTTCGTCGCGACCCAGCTCCAGACGCACCAATGGGCCGTGATGGCGAACGCGGAAGATCCGGAAGCCCAGCTCGCGCAGGACCTCCTCCCCCTGTTCGATGGCTCGGAGTTTCTCCACCGTCACCTCCATGCCGTAGGGGATGCGAGAGGCTAAACAGGCCGAGGCCGGTTTATCCCAGGTCGGCAAGCCGTGCCGTCGGGATAACTCTCGGATCTCAGCTTTGGTGAGATGGCATTCGATGAGTGGACTGAGGACGCCCAATTCTCGGGCGGCCTGGCGGCCCGGTCGAAAATCGTCGAGGTCGTCTACGTTCGCTCCGTCGCACACGGCGCGAAAGCCACGCTCACGCGCCAATCGGGTCAGCTGCTCATACAGCTCGCGCTTGCAGTAGTAACACCGATTGGGCGGATTGCGGCGATAGTTGGGGTCATCGAACTCTTTGGTCCGAATCAGCAGATGCGGGATGCCGAAGCGTCGGGCGAACGCGATCGCCTCCGCACGATGCCGCGCGGCCAAGCTCGGGCTCTCGGCGGTCACCGCGAGCATCCGATCGCCGAGCACGCGAGCCGCGATGAAGGCGACATAGGCGCTGTCCACGCCCCCGGAATATGCGACGATCGCCGATCCCAACTCGCGGAACCACGCGCGCACGCGCTGTTCCTTCTGTTCCACCTCATCCCACCTCGCCCCGCTCATCTTGGCGGATCAGTATAGCGCACTCTCGAGCGCTTGATCAACGCGCTGCTCCCGCGCAAAAATGACCAGCTTGATCTCGCGAGGCGAAGCGGAAGGCGCGAATCATTCGCCGTCGCTGGGAGACCAACTCGATGAGGGGGGACAATGGCTGCGAGCAAAAGGAGACGAATCCTCATCGTCGCACTGAGCCTCATCGGCATCGGCGCTCATATTGGGGAGGGATTGGCGCAGCCGCCGCTTCGGACCCTCCGGCAGCTTGAGCGGCGTTTCGAGGAGATCCTTCGACGACCCGAGTTCGCGACGACGCGCTGGGGGATTCTCGTGGAATCGTTAGATCGGCGGATGGTCCTTATCCAGCGTGAGGCGGATCAGCTCTTCACGCCGGCCTCGAACATGAAGCTGTATACGACGGCAGCGGCGCTGGTGCGCTTGGGACCGAATTTCCGATTCCGCACGTCGGTATATGCGCAGGCGCGACCGGATGAGCGCGGGCATGTGGAGGGAGATGTGATCCTCTACGGGCGAGGCGATCCCAATCTCAGCACGCGCACGCTCGTTGGGGGGTATCTGACGCCGTTCTTCGACCTGGCCGATCAGCTCGTGCGCGCAGGCGTGCGCGAGATCTTCGGCGATGTCGTCGGAGATGAGAGCTATTTCGTGGGGCCGCGATTGGGCGTTGGGTGGGAATGGGATGACCTGCAGTGGTATTACGGCGCGGAGGTGAGCGCGCTCTCGGTGGACGATAACTTCGTGGATGTGATCCTTCTGCCGGGCAAGCGTCCCGGCGATCCCGTGCAGGTGATCCTCTCCCCTCCGTCGTCCTACGTGACCATTCTCCCTGGCGTGGTAACGGTGGCCGAAGGGACGCCGCAGCGAATCGAGATCGAACGTGGGTTGCAGGACAATGTCGTGGAGATTCGAGGGGCGATGCCTCGAGATGGCCTGGGGTATCGGGCAGCCGTCGCCGTGCATCATCCGGCGCTGTATGCGGCTACGCTCTTTCGCGAGGCGCTTCTGCGGCGTGGCATTCGCGTACACGGGCGCGCCGTCGCGGCCGATTGGAAAGTGCGGCGCGAGCGTCCGCTTGATCTCCGACGGATGGTCGAGCTGGCGGCCGTCGAGTCCATCCCTTTGAGCGAGGAGATTCGCGCCTTGAACAAGATCAGCCAGAATCTGCATGCGGAGATCCTCTTGCGGGTCCTCGGAGCGGAGGTGAAAGGCGAAGGCTCGGACGAGAAAGGGCTCGAGGTCATTCGCGAATTCCTGCAGGAGATCGGGGCGCGGACTTCGGGCGTGCGCGTGCGGGACGGGTCGGGCCTCTCGCGCTTGAATCTGGTGACGCCGGCGACGACGGTGGATCTGCTCCGCTTCATGAGTCGGCACGAGCATGGCGCGATCTATCGGGAGTCGCTTCCGATCGCCGGCGTGGATGGGACGCTCGAGCGGCGCATGAGGGGGACGCCGGCAGAAGGGAACGTACGGGCGAAGACTGGCACACTCGCCTACACCTTCACGCTCTCCGGATACGTGACGACGGCGCGTGGAGAGCAGCTCGTCTTCAGCTTCATGGCCAATCATCACACGGGCGAAGCGACGAGCGTCCTTGCGGCCTTGAATGAGCTGTGCGCGGTGCTGGCGGCCTTCGCCGGACCGTGAAGCGTCATCGCCGTCGGATCAGGAATCGGTCCATGACCAGATAGTCCATCTCCGAGCGAAGGAAGCAGTCGACGGCATCCTCGGGCGTACAAACGATGGGCTCTTGGATGTTGAACGAGGTGTTCAGCAAGACGGGGACGCCCGTGAGGCGCTCGAACTCGCGGATGAGTTGCCAGTAGCGCGGATTCGTCTTCCGGCTGACCGTTTGCGGGCGCGCCGTCCCGTCCACATGAACGACGGCCGGGATCACGGGTCGCATCTCCGGGACCACCGGGTGCACGGTGATCATGAAGGGGGCATGCAGGCGGTGGCCGAAGATGCTCTGGACGCGCTCTTCGAGGACAGAGGGGGCGAAGGGGCGAAAAGGTTCGCGGAGTTTCACCTTCCGATTGAGCACGTCGCGGATCTCCGGTCGCCGAGGATCGGCGAGGATCGAGCGATTGCCGAGCGCCCGCGGTCCCCACTCCATGCGCCCTTGGAACCAGGCGATGATCTTCCCCTCAGCCAGAAGCTGGGCGACGCGGCGAATGAGGGCGTCTTCTTCCAGCTCCTCCCACAAGAGGGGAGCTGCGGCCAGAGCATGCTGATAATCCGCGCGCTCGAACTGAGGCCCCCAATACGCGTGCTCCATCACGAAGCCTCGGGGGCGATTAAGGAGCGCGTGGCAGATGTAGAGCGCGGCGCCGAGGGCACCGCCGGCGTCATGGGCGGCCGGTTGGATATACACGGCCTCGAATTCGGCTTCACGCTCGATGCGTCCATTGAGCACGGCGTTGAGTGCACAGCCACCGGCCAGACACAGATTGCGCTCGCCCGTGACCCGTTTCAGCCAGCGCAAGAGGTGAAGGACGGTCTCCTCGAAGACCTTCTGGGCGCTGGCCGCGATATTGAAGTGGCGTTCGGTGAACGGTTCGTCGGGCCGACGCGGCGGGCCGAGCACGCGCGTCAGGGCTTCGGGAAAGCGATAGTGCTTCGCCAGATGATGATCGAGCAGCGCCGTATTCAACTGGAAATCGGCCTCGCCCACAAGGCGCAGGACGTTCTGGCGGAAGAAGTCGTAGAATTCGGGCTCGCCGTAAGCGGCCGCGCCCATGACCTTGTACTCCTCGCCCTCGAACATGTCGAAGCCGAGGAAGTTCGTGATGGCCGAATAGAATTGTCCGAGCGAGTGGGGCAGGCGAATCTCTTTCAACTTCCGAATACGCGTCCCTTGGCCATGCGCCAAGAGCGTCGTCGTGGCTTCGCCCGTCCCATCGAAGGTGAAGATGGCCGCCGACTCGAACGGGGAGCAGAAGAAGGCGCTCGCCGCATGACAGAGGTGGTGTTCGAGGTAATGGAATCGGAAGTCGCGGCCGCCGTATTGTTCGCGCAGCAGGCGCGGCAGGCGCATCATCGGGAAGTAATGGCCGGAGATCTGTTCGCGGCCGCGCACAACGCGTCGGACGAAATGATCGGGCGAGCGCGTGAGCGCCGCGAGCGTCGTCCGAATTCGATGGCCGAGCACCCAGGGGCGCCAGTACAAGCCCACGTGCGCTACTTCGGCCATGCTGATTCGAGCTTCTTCCAGAACGTAGCGCAGGGCGTTATGAGGGAAGCCGACGTGATGCTTGATCCGCGAGAAGCGTTCCTCTTCGGCGGCGGCGACGAGGTCGCCATCGCGAAGCAGAGCGGCGGCTGCTTCTCCCATTGTGGCCAGGCCGAGGATGTACATTGGGGGCAACTGTAGTCAACGCCGTCGCTCTCTGTCAACCTCTCGGGAAAGAGAGGCTCCGCCCATTGACACTCCGGCCTTGAGTTCGCTATCTTTAGCGTTCGCCTTGAAGTCGAGCATCGAGGGAGAGCATGAAGACCTACGTTCCGAGCGGGAAGGATTTGGACGCGCAGCGGAGATGGTATGTCGTGGACGCGGCGGGCATGACCGTCGGTCGGTTGGCCTCGCGCGTGGCGCGGATCCTCATGGGGAAGCATAAGCCGACGTATACCCCTTTTCTGGATCTGGGCGATCACGTGATCGTCATCAACGCGGCCAAGGTGCAGTTCACGGGGCGGAAGTGGGAGCAGAAGGTCTATCGGTATCACACGGGGTATCCCGGCGGATTGAAGGAGATTCCAGCCAAGCGGATGCTGGCTGAGCATCCGGAGCGGATCGTAGAGTGGGCGATCCTGGGGATGTTGCCCAAAACGAAATTGGGCAAGAGGATGGCGAAGAAGCTGCGCGTCTACGCGGGGCCGGAGCACCCGCATGAGGCGCAGCGACCGGAACCTTTGACCTTGTAAGGAGTCGCCATGGCGGAGTTGATTCAATATTGGGGGACGGGACGGCGCAAGACCTCGACGGCGCGCGTCCTCTTGCGTCCGGGGGCGGGGCAGATTGTGGTCAACGGGCGTCCACTGGAGGACTATTTCCCGCTCGAGCGGCATCGCGCCATCATTCGGCAGCCGCTATTGTTGACAGATGCCTGGGGCAAATTCGACGTCCGCGTGAACGTGCGAGGCGGTGGGATCACGGGACAGGCCGAGGCGATCCGGCACGGGATTGCGCGCGCGCTGCTCGAATTCAATTCCGATCTGCGCCCCCGCTTGAAGGAAGCGGGTCTGCTCACCCGCGATGCGCGCATCAAGGAACGCAAGAAATATGGGCAGAAAGGAGCCCGAAAGCGATTCCAATATTCCAAGCGGTGAGCGCTCGGGAGCGATTCTCCTCGGACATCGTGGGCGATCTCTGGCGAGGTTCGCACGCGTGATTCCATGGGGGCCTCCGTGGGCTGTCGGACCCTGCTTGGCCGTCGCCGCGATGGGGGATCCGCGCGCGACCAAATGAGGACGGCCGGGCGCGAAAATCGTATTGAGGAGGTGAGGGACGACGGTGGTCACGATCACGATGAAGGAGTTGCTCGAAGCGGGCGTCCACTTCGGCCATCAGACGCACCGCTGGAATCCGAAGATGCGCGAGTTCATCTTCGGCGAACGCAACGGTATCCACATCATTGATCTGCAGAAGACGCAGCGGTATTTCCGCGAGGCCGTGAAGTTTGTGACCGAGATGGCGGCACAGGGCAAGACCTTCCTCTTCGTGGGGACGAAGCGACAAGCGCAGGATGCCATCGCCGAGGAGGCCATGCGATGTGGTCAGTTCTATGTCAACCATCGCTGGCTGGGTGGCTTGCTGACGAATTTCCAGACGATTCGCAAGTCCATTCAGAAGCTGCACGAACTGGAGCAGATGAAGGCCGATGGGCGGTTGGAACAGCTGCCCAAGAAGGAGGCCATTCGCCTGGAGCGGAAGCGGGCGGCGTTGGAGAAGAACTTCGCCGGCATCCGCAACATGACCAGATTACCCGACGTGCTCTTCGTCATTGATACGGAAAAGGAGGAGCTGGCTGTTCGGGAGGCCAAGCGGTTGGGCATCCCGATCGTCGCCGTCGTGGATACGAATTGCGATCCGGAGGGGATTGATTATCCCATTCCGGGCAACGATGACGCGCTGCGCGCCGTGCGCCTCTTCGTCTCCAAGATCGCCGATGCCATCATCGAGGGTCGGCAGATGATGAAGGAAGCGGCGCCGGAGATGGCCGAGGTGGCTGTGACCCCGTCGGAGGCGGAAGCCTCGATAACGAGCGACACGGAGCGCTTCCTGGGGGAAATGGAAGAGGAGATTCCTGAGCGGGAGTGAGGACTATGGCTGCGATCTCCGCAGAAGCGGTGAAAGCTCTTCGTGAGAAGACCGGCGTAGGGATCATGGAGTGCCGCGCGGCTTTGATCGAGGCCGGAGGAGATGAGGAGAAGGCCATCGAGATCCTCCGCAAGCGCGGTTTGGCGGCGGCCAAGCGGAAGGAAGGACGGGTGACCGCCGAAGGGATCATTGGCGCCTACATCCATCACGGGAGCAAGATCGGCGTCCTCGTCGAGGTGAATTGCGAGACCGATTTCGTCGCCCGTAATCCTGAATTCCAGCAGTTCGTCAAGGACGTGGCTATGCACATTTGCGCGGCCGAGCCCCGGTACATCCGCAAGGAGGATGTGCCCGAGGACGTGCTCGCCAAGGAGCGCGAGATCGCTCGCGAGCAGGCGTTGGCCGATCCGAAGATGGCGGGGAAACCCGAGCGCGTCCTGGAACAGATCATCGAGGGGCGCTTGGCGAAGTTCTATGCGGAGACGGTGCTCCTGGAGCAGCCCTTCATCAAGGACCCGAGCCGGACGGTCTATCAATTGCTCGCGGAGTTGATCGCGAAGTTCGGGGAGAACATCCGCATCCGGAGGTTCACGCGCTACAAGTTGGGAGAAGATGCCACGCTCTCGGCCAAAAGCGGCTGAGCCACTGCGGCCCCTCCTTCGCGAGGGGCTTTTTTATTAGGAGGCGGAGCGCATGACGACTCCAACGCCCATCTATCGACGCATCCTGCTGAAGTTGAGCGGCGAAGTCCTCATGGGCGAGCAGAGCTATGGGATCGACCCGCAGATCTTCCGCGCGATCGCGGAGGAGATCAAAGAGGTTTATCTCTTGGGCGTGCAGATCGCCATCGTCATCGGCGGGGGGAACATCATTCGGGGGATCGAGGCAAGCGCGCAAGGGATGGATCGCACTTCGGCCGATCACATGGGGATGTTGGCAACGGTCATCAACGCCTTAGCCTTGCAAGATGCCTTGGAGAAGCTCGGGGTGCCCACGCGTGTGCAGACGGCGATCGAGATTCGCGCCGTGGCCGAGCCGTTCATTCTCCGACGGGCCATTCGCCACCTGGAGAAGGGGCGCGTGGTGATCTTCGCCGCCGGGACGGGGAATCCCTACTTCTCTACCGACAGCGCGGCGGCGCTTCGCGCGTTGGAGATCAAGGCCGATGTGATCTTGAAGGCGACGAAAGTGGACGGCATCTACACGGCTGATCCGGCCATCTATAAAGATGCCGTGAAGCTGGACGAGTTGACCTATTTCAACGTGCTTGAACGAGGCTTGAAGATCATGGATGCCTCGGCCATCACGCTCTGCATGGATAATGCGATGCCCATCATTGTCTTCAATCTCCGGGTGCCGGGGAACATTCGGCGCGTCGTCCTCGGGGAGAAGGTGGGATCGCGCGTCGTCCCGGAGAGCGTCGCCGTCGGCCGCCCCTTGACGTCCGAGGAGCGCGTTCGATAGGAGGGAGGGGGATATGATCAAGGACGTCTTGACCCATGCCAGGACCCGAATGGACGCGGCGGTCGAGGACTGTCGGCGAAAGCTAGCTGCGGTGCGGACGGGTCGGGCGTCGCCGAGTCTTCTCGATCAGATCACCATCGAATACTACGGCACCCCCATGCCGCTCACGCAGCTGGCCCAGGTGCACGCCCCGGAGCCAACGCTGCTGACGGTCCAGCCCTACGATCCATCGCTGCTGTCGGTGATCGAGCGCGCCATCTTGACGTCTGACCTCGGATTGACGCCCTCCAACGATGGGCGCATCATTCGGATTCCCATCCCGCCGCTCACGGAGGAACGCCGGCGGCAGTTGGCGAAAGTCGTCGGAGAAATCGCCGAAGACCATCGCACGGCTGTGCGGAACATCCGGCGTGACGCCAACGAGCGCTTGAAGAAGATGTGTAAGGATAAGCTCATCTCCGAGGACGATGAGCGGCGCGCTTTGGAGGAAGTGCAGAAGCTGACGGATGCCGCCATCGAGCGGATCAACGAGTTAGCGAAGAAGAAGGAAGAGGAATTGCTTGGCCGCTGAAGGCTCACAGCCGGTGGGCTGTGCCCCTATTCGAGGCCGCGCGCGTTCGCTCCCCTGCAGCGATGGTTTCGAAGAGGGCCGATTCCGTGTTGAGGGGGGAAGACCCCACGAGTGCCCCTCCGACTTCTTTCGCGAAGACCAGTCGCGTCGGATCCTTCGCGTCCACATCCACGATCACGACATCGCCCGTCTCGATCTGCCGCGTCGCCACTAGATTTGAGAGCGGGAAGACCAGATATCGTTCCAGCGCCCGCCGGAGATGGCGCGCCCCGTATTTGTAATCGGTCCCTTCGCGCAGGAGCAATTCCTTGGCCGCCTCCGTGCACGTGAAGACGAACTTCGGCGCGGGAGATCTCATGATCCGTTGCTGAATGAGCTTCAGCTCGATCTCCAGGATTTGCCGCAGGTGTTCCTCCTTAAGGGAGCGGAAGACGATGACCTTATCAATGCGGTTCATGAACTCGGGGGAGAAGCGACGGCGAGCGGCTTCCAGAGCCGTGCGATAAATCTTCTGATCCACGACCGAATCCTGCTGCCCCTGTTTGGGGGCGAATCCGATCCCGCCGGAGATCAGCTCGGCCATCTCTTTGGCCCCGAGGTTCGAGGTCATGATGATGATGCAACGGGAGAAGTCCACCTTGCGGTTATCTCCGAGCGTGAGCGTCGCCCGATCCAAGATGCCCAGCAGAAGCTGCCAGAGTGCGTCCGAGGCCTTCTCGATCTCATCAAACAGCACGAGAGTGAGCTTCAGCGTCTCCGTGTGATAACGATCCAGGTTCTCCTGGCTCAGAAGCGGCGGGGTCTCGCGATGGCCGAGGTAGCCGGGCGGCGAGCCGATCAACTTGGCGATCTCATGGCTGTGTTGGAACTCGGCGCAGTCGATCTTCACCAGGGCGTTGGGATCGCCGAACAGGATCTCCGCACAGGCCTCGACGAGGCGCGTTTTGCCCGATCCCGTCGGTCCCAGGAACAGAAGCGATCCGATCGGCCGCCCTGGCGGGCAAAGCCCGGAGAGATAGACTTGATAGAGATTGGCCAAACGCCGCACGGCCCGATCCTGACCGACGATGCGCTCCAGAAGCTTTCGCTCGAACTCCTCGACCTTCGGGTGCCGCCGTTCGGGATTGAGCAGAACTCGCGTTGGCGCCACCATGTTGCTTGTCCTCCCTCGCCATTCTCTTCGCGCTTCACCACCGCCTTAGACGTCGGCTCCGCGCGCGATGTTGCCTTCCAGAGGACGATTATAGGAAGAGCGGTGCGCAGCCCGTCAAGAACCAAGTGGGCGAGCCGCTGTGGTGGTAAGCCCCTGGAGGGGGAATTTTTTGCTTGACAACTCGTGATCTTGTCTATAGTCTTTGCTACTCGCCGGCGTTCGGCCTCGCGAGCGCGCGGCTGCTCCGTGAACGCGCGGAGTCAAAAACCGGTCGATGGAGTGGAAAGCGTGTGTTTGCGAAAGCGACGAAGTGGGGAACCGTCCGCTCGCGGTGAGGGTCCCATTCTGATGATTCGTTTATGGAGTGAGCCTCACCCGCGGCCAGACCTTCGGCAGACGGGATCTCTCTCTCAGGAGGAGCGGCGATGATCTACACCTACGCGAACATTCCCGCACGAATTGCAGCGACGGGTTCGTACTTGCCAGAGCGCGTGATCACGAACTCGGAGATCCTCGGGCTCGAAGAATCGGATGGGCAGATTCGGCGACTCCTGGGAGCCGTGGAACGCCGGGCGGTGAATGAAGATGAGGCCTGCTCGGACATCATCGTCAAGGCGGCGCGGCGGATTTTGGAAACGGCCCGCCTCTCGCCTGAGGAATTGGATCGCATCATCGTCAGTGCGACCCCAGGCGATTACCACGAGCCCTCGACGGCCAGCGTCGTTCAATATAAGCTCGGGGCCTATTGTCCGGCCATAGACGTGGGCATGTCATGCGTCGGATGGGTTGCTGGGGTGGATTATGCCTTGCGCTGCCTCGCCACGGGAGAGCGGCGCATCCTCGTGCTGGCCGGGACGATCGTCTCCCGTGGGAATCCCTTTCGTAATCCGATGCATCGGGCGATCTTTGGCGATGGCGCTGGCGGAGTTCTGCTTGAAGCCGCCGATCGCGGACATTTTTTCTCGGGCGGGCTGTGGACCAAGGGAGAATACTACGACGTGATCACCATGCCGCATGAGACGTCCTTGCATTCGCCCCGCATTCCGCCGGAGTATCGGGGGAGTTTCTACATGGGACGGCGCGAGATCATGTTCGAGGTCTTGCGCCATAATTTGGGGGCATGCATCGAAGGAGCGTTGCAAGCGGCCGGGATCTCGCGCGAGGAGATCGACGTGGCCTTCATCCATCAACCGAGCAAGCCGCTCTTTGAGGAGGCGGCGCGAGCGGCCGGCATTCCGCGCGAGCGCATCATCCAAGATTACGAGCGCTACGGGAATACGATCTCGGCCGAACTCCCCATCTCGCTTGATGAGAACGTGCGTCGCGGTCGCGTGAAGCGGGGGGATAAGATCCTCATGGTGACTTTCGGCGCGGGATTCAATGCGGGGGTTTTGGTCTTCGAGTATTGATGCCTCTGCGGCGCTTGATGTCCGCGTCAGTCCTTAAGTCTGGGCGTCGGTCGGTCCCACCGAGGGTGGGTGAGCGTGCGGCAGCGAGCATGCGCCGGTCACACAGCGGCAGATGTCGCGCGAGTGAGCTTCGAGGGACCACATGAAGGGGCGGATCCTCTTCGCACCGGCCTCGACGGTCCTCGCCCACGCCGGACGCTGCCTGATGATCGCGCGTGAGCTGAATCGGCGTGGCCATCGCGTCCTTTTAGCAGGCGCTGCTCGTTTCCTTCGGGAGTGGGCGCTTCAAGACCCGCGTCTCGGCTACATCGAGCTGCCGGACATTCCGGCCGGCGAAGGGCTTCGCATCCTGCGGTCGCTCTGGAAAAGACCTGATGAGCGGTGGCTCCAGGCGCATGTGCGCGCGGAGCTGGAGCTGCTGGATCGCGTGCGACCGGATCTGGTCGTCGTGGATTTTCGATTGACGATGTTCATCTCGGCGAGGGCGCGAAGAATCCCCATCGTTTCCCTTCTTGGGGGGCGATGGCTTTATCCCTATGCCGCCAAACCCTATCGGGCATTTCGGACGGCGCCGGCCTTCTGGGTCCGGCGCTTGCTGGGGGAGCGCATCAGCGACGTGGTGATCCCCTGGGGCTTCCGTTGGCTCTTGCGCTATAAGATTCGCCCCTATCGGCGCCTGCTCGCGTACTACGGTTTGGAGCCTAAGCGCGATCTGTGGGAGCTTTTTCTGGGCGATCTGAACCTGGTTTTGGATAGTGAGCTTCTGGCGCCGACGCGACCGCTGCCGGAGAACTTCGTGCGCGTCGGCCCCGTACATTGGGAACCGTCGTCGCCGGAACCGGAATGGTTGGTAGAGTGGACGAGCCGACGCCCGGTCATCTACGTGACGCTCGGCAGCACGGGGCATCCCCAGTTATTTCGACGGGTGCTGGAAGTCCTCGGCCGCACACCGTATCGCGTTCTCATGACGACGGGGGGACAGATCTGCTTCGCGCCAGAGGAGATTCCTGAGAACGTGCGCGTCGAGGCGTTTCTACCCGGACGCTTGGTGATGGAGCGTTCGGATTTGGTGATCTGCCATGGCGGAGCTGGGACTATCTATCAGGCCATCGCCGCCGGGACACCCTGCCTGATCGTCGCCACGCATTTCGAGCAGGAGCTGCTCGGGCAGGAGATCGAAGAGCGAGGGGCAGGGCGGCTGCTGGCCCTTCCCGAGGTCCTGGCAGATGAGACGCGGCTTCCTCAAACTCTCGAGGAGATGCTCAGACATCGTGACGCGTACGCGCAAAACATGCAGAAGTTACGGCATGCCCATCGCGCCTTCGATGGAGTGAAGGCGGCGGCGGCCGCGATCGAAGCGTTTCTGAACGATCGGCTCAGGAATTGCGAGTCCGTGGGCGCAACAGCTCGACTTGTTCTTGGCACGGAAGGAGGATGAGGGGATGGAGGGGCTCCTGTGGGCAATCGCCACGTTCTGGCTCACGCTCCTTATGCTCGGGATGATTCTCTGGCGATATCGGCTCTCTCTCGCGCCTGCGACGCCGATGGAACGAGATCCGGCAGAGGCGACTTCCGAGTGGCCTTTGGTCTCGGTGTTGGTTCCGGCACGGAACGAAGAGCATCGGGTTTTACGTGAGGCCATCGGATCGCTGCTGCGGCAAGATTACCCTCGGTTGGAGGTCATCGTCGTCAACGACCGCTCGACCGACCGCACGTTGGAGATCCTCAGAGAGATGGCGCGGTCGGACTCCCGATTGCGCGTCATTGATGGGGAAGAGCCGCCTCCTGGATGGCGAGGGAAGCCGTTTGCGCTTCAGCAAGCGTTGGAGCAGGCTAAGGGAGAATGGATCCTCGCTGTTGATGCCGACGTCATCGCCCATCCGGCTGCCGTGCGGACGGCGCTGGTGCTGGCGCGCGAGCGCGCGCTGGATGCCGTATCTCTACTGCCGAAATTCGAATACGTGAGTTTCTGGGATCGCGTCGTTGAGCCCCAGGCGTTGAATCTCTTGCGCTTGGGCATGCTCATCGCCGCCTGGCGGGAGAAGAAGCGTGGAGCCGGCTCGTCTGAAGGAGCGCGACGATGGCGTTCGTTTCATCCCCTGGCGCTTCTGTCGGCGTATGTGGGAGATTCGGGGTTCACCATCGGCGCGTTCACGCTCATGCGACGCGAGGCTCTGCGAGACATCGGTGGATACGCGGCGATTCGAGGAGAAGTGCTTGATGAGACGATCCTCGGCATGCGGCTGAAGCAGTGCGGCTATCGCGTCTTCGCCGTGGAAGGCGCTTCCTTGGTGCGCACGCCGGCGCGCGTGACGCTGGCGGAGATCTGGGAAGCTTATAGCCGTTCGATCTGTTCGGCCGTCGGGCGAAGGTGGCTCGCCGCGCTCATCGGAGGGAGCGTGATCCTGCTGCTGGCTGTTTTCCCACCGCTGGTGCTCATTGGGGCTCTCATGGAGATCGTGAGAGTGGGAAGCCCTCCGACGCCGATAGCAATTCCGGCGGCTATCGCTTACGTGGCGATGGCCGGACTGAGTTTTCGATTGAGCGAGGCCGATCGGCTCACCCCGCTCTCGGCCGGCCTCGCTTTCCTCGGCTATGCGATCTTCGCAGCCATCGCCTTCGCCGTGCCGTGGCGCCTCTGGTCTGGCGCGGGCGTCATGTGGCGCGGACGATGCGTCTACGGGGTGGGGGAAGATGTATCGGGGTGAGGAGATGACGACCAGTCGAGCGTACTTCGAGTACCTCACGGGAGCGGGGTACCCGCGATGGCTCGTGCGCTTGGTCTTCGCCGTGTTGGAGCGGTCGTTTCGGCCTCATCTTCGGGAATTTCATGGGCGCGTGTTGGACGTCGGATGTGGCCTCGGCCATTTCTTCCGCCTCTATCCGGATGCCTTTGGCATAGATCACAACTTCTACTGCGTGCGATATTGCGTCGAGCGGGGATATCGGTGCGTGCAGGGCGACCTCTACCGCCTCCCCTTTCCGGCGGAATCGTTCGATGGCGTCCTGCTCTGCCACGTCTTGGAACACCTGGAGGCTCCGGAAGCAGCGCTGGAGGAAATCCATCGCGTTCTCCGGCCGGGTGGCGTGCTGAGCATTCGCGTGCCGACGGCGACGGGATTCAAAGTGGATCGCACGCACAGGACCTTCTTCGATTATCCGCGCCTGGTGCGCGTGCTCGCGCCGCGCGGATTCTCGATCCTCGCCAAGCGCTATTACCCGATCCCGTGGCGGTGGCTCGGCGAGTTGATCGTATACAACGAACTACGCGTTCTCGCTCTGAAACGAGACGCGACGACAGCATGAAGACGATGGGGCCACGACGTGTAATCGCCAAGTGGACGGCATGGCCTTCGGTCGCTCGGGCTTGGAGCATCGCGTCCGCCGTTATGGGAACGCTCAGAGAGAGTCAGGTCGTGTTCCTAGATGCGCGCGTGCGGCCGATCCCCCGATACGGCTATGGGAAGCCACCGCATGCCGCGCTCTACAAGGTCTTCGACCGGCAGCGGACGGCATATCGGGAGCGCTTGAGGAGCTTCTTGCGCTTCCGGGAAGAGCTGTGGGGCATCCCCATCGTCACGGGCGATCCGCAGGAACCGTGCTGGGGAGGGGGGAACCTCTGGATCCCGGCTTTGGATGCCGTGAGCCTTTACGCGTTCCTTCGCCTGTTCTCGCCGCGGCGATATGTCGAGATCGGCTCCGGATATTCGACGCGCTTCGCGCGTCGGGCCATTCGAGATGGAGGGCTCACGACGCGCATCATCGCCATAGATCCACGCCCTCGTGCCGCCATCGAAGCGGTCTGCGACGTCATCCTCCGCGAGCGCGTCGAAGATTTGGACCTTCGGCTCTTCGACGAGCTGGAGGCTGGCGATATCCTCTTCATTGACGGTTCGCACCGTTGCTTCATGAATTCGGATGTGACCGTTATCTTCCTTGAGGTCTTGCCGCGTTTACGGCGTGGGGTTCTCGTGCAGTTTCACGATATCTTCCTGCCTTACGATTATCCCCCTCATTGGGGGAAACGCTATTATTCGGAGCAGTATCTATTGGCCGTATGGCTGTTAGCGCGTGAGCCGGGGATTGAGGTTCTGCTCCCCAATGCGTTCATCAGCCAGGATCCGGAGCTGTCGCAGGTGCTGGATCCGCTCTGGGAACATCCGGGAATGAAGGGGGTGAACCGAAATGGAGCCTCGTTGTGGATTCGCATCGCGTGAGCGCGCGCCGGTGGCGAGTCTCTCGCAGGTAGACGTGGAACCCATTCGGACGTTGCAAGCGCCGCTTCTCATCCTCGGCATGCACCGTTCGGGGACATCGCTGCTGACAGATCTCCTGAGCGAGCTTGGCCTGATCACGGGGTGGAGTCTCAATAATGAGGAGTCGGCTTTTTTCCACCGCTTGAACCTCTACATCGAGCGAGAGACGGGAGGGCGTTGGGACGATCCGGAGCCGATCGCCCGAGCGGTCGAGGACCCCGCCCTCATGTCTCGCATTTTGAGGTTCCTGCGGCGGGAGGTCCTCAGCCCGAAGGTCGTCCTGTATTTCGGGGTGCGGCTCTTTGGGCGCTACCGGACGTTGGAGCGCATCGACCGGCCTTGGGGCTGGAAGGACCCGCGGAACACCTTCACTTTCGATATTTGGCGGCATTTGTTCCCCGAGGCCCGTATCATTCACATTTATCGTCATGGAGTGGATGTCGCAGCAAGTCTTCGAACACGGGAGTTGCATTCGCGCGTTCACGCCTTATCTCGCTATGCCTCGCCGCGGTGTCGTACGCTCTCTGGAGCCTTCAGCTTATGGCGCCGCTATGTGGAGAAGGCGTTCTCCCTTCAGCCGAGTGGAGGACAGAAGGCCATCTTCCACGTGCGGTATGAAGATTTGCTGAGCGATCCGGAGCCGATCCTAAAGCGACTTCTCGACTTTTGTGGGCTTCAACCCCATCCGAATGATCTCCGCAAGGCTGTGAAGAGTGTGGATGGGCGGCGGGCCTTCGCTTTCCGTCAGGATTCGGAATTGCGGGCCTTTTATGAGCGCGTGAAGGATGATCCGTGGATGCGCTCCTTGGGATACGCCAACGTGGGGTGAGCGATGGCGATTCGGTGCACGATCGTCGCTTCGATGTACAACGCTCGGCCTGATGTGTTGGAGGTGATCGAGCGCCTCTTCTTCCCGAGCTTGATCCGCAATGCGTCTTCACATTGGCAATTCCTTTTGCTCGACGATGCGTCCCCGCTTCAGGGGGAGACCGAACGCCTGGTCGCGCGATTCGCCCCGGACTTGCGCCGGGCGTTCGGCGACTTCCAATTCCTACGAAATCCTCGCAATTTGGGGTTCGCCGGAAGCTACAATCGCGGGATGCGCCGAGCCGATGGGCAACACGTGATCCTTCTGAACGACGACGTCTATCTCCCTCAGGGATCGCTGGAGGGGTTGCTGGACGTTTTGCGCTGCGAGGCGGGAGCGGGACTGGTCGGCCCGGTGACGAATTGGGTATGCGGGTATCAGAACACGCGCCTTTTCCCACGCTTGAGGGATTTCTCGCCCTCGGAGCTGGAGCGCATCGAGGCATTCGCCCGCGAGTTGAAACGTCGTGTCGGACGACGCGTCATTCCCGTCACTCGGCTCATCGGGTTCTGTCTCGCCATCTCGGGCGATCTCATTCGCGAGATCGGGTATTTGGACGAGTCCTTCACGCACGGCCTCTACGAAGATGACGATTACTGTCTGCGGGCGCGGAAGGCCGGATACCGGGTGCTTTTGGACGCTTCGACGTTCGTCGAGCATGGGGGACCGCGAGGCGGCGGTATGTCGTTTCGGCAAAATCTCCGGAAGACGCTGGCAGCAGCAGTGGCTAACGGCGTGCGTCTGGCGAAGAAACACGATATCCCCCTCTCCGCTCTCGCGCGACAGAGTCTGGAGGGCTTTTTGCAGTTCCTCCTGGATCGCCGTACCGTCACCGCTTATCTGAAGCCCTATCTGGCCGATGGGATGGAAGGGCACCATGTCTGAGCGCGATATCGTCCTCACGGGGATTCCTCGATCGGGGACGACGCTTGCTTGCTGGTTGCTCAACCAGCTCCCTGAGGTCGTCGCGTTGGTCGAACCACAAATGGGCGTACGATTTTGGCTGGGTCGCTGGGACCGAAGGTTAGCAAGCGCGGGCATTCGCCAATTCTTCAATAAGGTCCGCGAGCGCATTGCTACGGGGAGCACGGTCCCATCCTTCCACATTGATGGGGAGATCCCCACGAATCCCGTGGAGGAGCAACGCGTCGGACGGTTGCGCCGCCCTTTGGCGCGACTCGGAAGGGTTCCCGTTGCGAAATCCCTCTCCGGGCGCTTCTGGCTCATCGTGAAGCATCCTGCCCCTTTCACCGTGCTCTTGAATGAGCTTGTGGAGCATTTTCCCGTATACGCCATCGTTCGTAACCCTTTGGCTGTCCTCGCTTCGTGGAATTCCGTCTCCCTTCCGGTGAATAAAGGACATGTGCCCGCGGCCGAGTGGTTCGATCCGTCTCTCCGGAGAACGCTCTCTCGGATCTCGGATCGGTGGGAGAGGCAGCTCTATCTTCTCGATTGGTTCTTCGAAACCTATCGGCGCATGCTTCCCGAAACGGCGATCCTTCGCTACGAAGATATTGTCGCCACCGGCGGGCGCGCGCTCAGTGCGATCGTCCCGGAGGCCGCCGAGCTCAGCGTCCCTTTGCAGAGCAGAAACGCGAGCTCCCTCTACGACGCTTCGCTCATGCGCGCTCTGGGCGAGCGATTGCTCAAGACCGATGGAGCGTATTGGGATTTCTACTCGCGGGAGAGTGTGGAGCGACTGATTGCCGAGGTTAGCCGGTGATGCGCCTGGCTGTCGTGACGCGTTCGATGGATGCGCCGAGTCATCGGGTCTATCGGGAGAACCTGGCACGGGTACTTGCGGCTTCGGGGATCCACGTGATCCCGATGCGGAGGTGGGGGGCGATCCCTCCCAATTGCGACGTGGTTTGGGATCCCGGGCTGGGGATGCGCCCGATCCCCCCGATCCTGCGGGAGAGTCGCGTTCCTGTCATCGTGACGTTCCACGGCGCGCGCATCTTCTCGCCCGCTTATGTCCCGAAGGCAGAATGGATCGTCGCCCGCATTTATAACCCCTGGCTGAAGGCCCGAATCCTGCGAGATCGAACGTGGTTTCGGGAGATCGTAGCGGCGGTGATCACGCCTTCGCGGTTCGCGGCTCGGGAAGCCGCGGAAGTTTTCGATGTTCCACTTGAGAGGGTTCATGTCGTCCCGCACGGCGTTGACCACACGCTGTTCACGCCGGACGGAGCGGGGCTCGTGCGCGAGCGCCCGTATTTGCTCCACATCTTCGGGGGGAATCCGATGAAGAACACCGAGCGAGTTCTCGTGGCGTATGCGCGGCTGCCGGAGTCCTCTCGCCCGGACCTCATCGTGATCTCGCCTCGAGACTGGCGCATTCTGCGAAAATTTCAGATCCGGGGAGTGAAGCTTATCCGACGGCTTCTTCCCCAACATGAACTCGCCAAGTGGTATCGAGGGGCATTGGGACTCGTCGCACCTTCGCTGCGGGAGACGTTTGGGCTCACGCTCCTGGAAGCGATGGCCTGTGGATGTCCGGTGATCACGTCCAATCGCACGGGCTGTGCGGAAGTCGTGGGAGAGGCGGGATTACTGGTGGACCCGTATTCGGTGGAGGAAATCGCCGAGGCGATACGACAGTTGATCGCGGACGATTCTTTGCGGCGGCGCTTGCGGGAGCAGGGCATTCGTCGGGCCCAAACCTTCAGTTGGAGCCGATCGGCCGCCGAACACCTGAGGGTGTTTCAGGACATCCTGGCCGGGGCATCCTCGTAGCGTGAGTGAGCGGATTCACCTGATCTCCACCATCTTCCGCATTGGTTTCCTTATCCTTCAGTCGCGCTGTACAATTACCCTCGTGTGAACTCTGATCGAAGGAGCGTGAGCTTTGCTGCGCGTTGGGATCATCGGGCTTCCGAATGTCGGGAAGTCCACGCTCTTCAATGCCCTCTTGCGCGGGCATGTGGCCGAGGTCGCGAGTTATCCCTTCTCGACGGTGGAGCGTAACGTCGGGATCATCGCCGTACCGGATGAACGGCTGGCATTGCTTGCGCGCGTGTACAAGACCTCGGTGACTGTCCCCTCGACGATCGAGTTCGTGGATATCGCCGGCTTGGTGCGCGGCGCGCATCGGGGCGAGGGCTTGGGGAATCAATTCCTCGCGCACATTCGTGAGATGGATGCCTTGGTCGAAGTCGTGCGCTGTTTCGAAGCCGAGAGCGTCGCGCACGTCGAGGGGACGCTCGATCCGATTCGCGACATGGAGACGGTGGAGATGGAGCTGGCGCTTGCGGATCTGGCGACCGTGGAGCGGCGGAAGGAGAAGGCGCAACGACAAGCGAAAGTCGGCGACAAGACGGTCGTCTTTGAGCTGGCGGTTCTGGAGAAGCTAGAAGCGGCCTTGAACGCCGGGATTCCGGTGCGTCGGTTGGCCCTCTCCGAAGAAGAGCGAGCCGTCGTTCAGCAACTCTTCCTTCTGACGGCCAAGCCGAAGATCTACGCGGCGAACGTCAGCGAAAGGGATCTCGGGCGCGAGACCCCGTGCGTCGCGCGCGTGCGCGAGCAAGCGCGCGCGTGGGAGGCCGACGTGATCGTTCTCTGCGCGCAATTGGAGGCCGAATTGGCCGATCTCACCGAGGAAGAGGCGGCCGAGTACTTGGCGAGTCTCGGCGTCGCGAGCACGGGCGTGCGCGAGTTGATCCACGCCGCCTATCGTCGGCTTGGGCTCATCACGTTCTTCACCGGCAACGAGAAGGAGGTACACGCCTGGGCCGTGAAGGCGGGGACGAAGGCGCCGCAGGCAGCCGGATTGATTCACTCCGATTTCGAGCGCGGATTCATCGCCGCCGAAGTGATTCCCTTCAAAGATCTCATCGCCGCCGGATCCATCGCCAAGGCGCGCGAGCACGGATTGATTCGCCTGGAGGGACGCGACTATGTCGTGCAGGAGGGCGACGTGATCTATTTCCGATTCCACGTCTCCTGAAAGGGCGGAGCAGATGCCCCTTGGGATTCGTCGGTGGACGCTCAATAGACGTTGATCTCCCCCTCGATCAGCCGACGCCAAAGGGAGGGCAGCTCATCGAGCTTGGCCATCGCCAGTTGGGAAGCGCGACCGCGCAAGCCGCGCGTGAGCCGTCGCGTGCGCAGTTTCAGATTCACGACTTGGGGCTGTGTGATCGGCCGGCCAATCTGGCTGAGGATATAGCAGTACGCTTCCTCGACCTCCTCGATCTCTTCGAGGACCTGTTCGGCGATGCGTCGCGCCGTGATGTTGTAGAGTTTCCCCACGTGACTGATGGGATTTTTCCCGGCCGCCGCTTCTAAGCTCATCGGGCGAAAGGGGGTGATCAGGCCGTTGACCCGATTCCCGCGCCCAACTTGTCCATCATCACCAGCTTCGGCGCTCGTCCCCGTGAGCGTGAGATAGACCGAGCCCTTCGCCTCATCGTCGGCGGGATTGACGTGCACGGTGACCGGACGATCCACGAGCTGTTCGGCGAAATGCGCGATCTCGCCCTGAATCGCCCGCTTCTTCTCCCGGTAGTCCGAGAGATCGCGAACGTAAGCGGAGACGAAGGCGATGGCGACGGTGAGCACGATATCCTCGCCCCGCCGCATCCCCATCACCTTGACGTCCTCCCCGATCTCCGGATGGACGACTTTGAGCGGCTCTGAGTTCAGAAAGCGTTCCGTCTCATAAACCACCCGTTCGAGTCGGGTCAGCGGGGCGTAGCCGACGCCAAACGACGTATCGTTGGCAAGCGGCGTCGTCGTGGCGCGTTGGAAGAGATCCACGAGGTCGACACTTCCCGGTCGGATCACACATTGAAAGCGCATATGTCGCTCGGGGTCTAAGTGTCGAAAATGCCTCGCGACCCACGCCGTCGCGGCTTCGCGGTACAACTCTTCGATCGGGACGCGCCGATTCGCGACCTCAAGCGTCGCGCGCCCGACGAGCGTGAAGAGGATGGGGTCGAACATCTCCCCTCCGCCGAAGCGCGAGATCGTGCGCCCGCCGACGAGCAAGGCCTTGTCGAGATTGTAGTGAAGGACGCGCCCGAATTCTCTCTCATAGTAGCGGCAGAGGGCGACGCTCGTGGCTTCGGCGATCCCGTCACACATCGTGTCCGGGTGTCCGATCCCTTTCCGCTCGACGATCTCGACCTCCAACGCTTCGACCTTCGGAAAATTCAGATGGTCCACGACGATCATCGTCTGCTCTCCCGCTTCAGCATTTGCTAAACTGTATCCCATGCTCGGGGTTTTCGTCCAGGCGATCCCCACAACCCTTCGAGAGGAGGGGCTCTTTACTGCGCGCGGTGGGCGTGATAGGATATGGCGCCCTACAGGAAGGCAAGGAGGCGAGGAAGCGATTCTCCGAAGGCTTTCGAGCTTTCGGCATCTCTTAGGGGAGGAGATCGGGCGATGAGCGCGCTGCGTTGGTTCATCGGTATCTTCGTCTTCGTCGCCGTCGTCGCTGCCTTCTCCGGCGGACCACCTCCTGGATACACAGGAGCTCCGGGAGAACCGACGTGCATCTCGTGCCATCGTGGATTCTCGGTGAATCCCGACGATCGGGGGAAAGTGCGACTCGAGGGAGTCCCCATCGGCTATGTCCCCGGCGAGCGATATATCCTGAACGTGTCGGTGACCCATCCTGATCCGGATCGTCGGCGATGGGGATTTCAACTGACGGCGCTCACGAGCCTCGGGAATGCTCCAGCTGGGGAGTTCCCGGTCGTCGAAGGGGATCGAGGATTGGCCGATCCGATACGGACGCAGCGGGAGATCGGGATGAGGCAGCGACAGTACATGTCCCATACCTTGGAGAGCGCTATGGATTTCCCGAAGCCCGGAGGCGATCGTTGGTCGATCGCTTGGGAGGCGCCGGTGTCGGATGTCGGAGGCGTGACATTTTACGCCGCTGGGAATGCTGCCAATGGGGATAGAAATAGCACTGGGGACAAGATCTTCACGGCCTCGTTCGCGATCTCCGGAGTGCTCCGTTTCCTTCCGGAGGAGGCTTTCGCCCTGCCTTTCGCTCGCCCAATCCGGGCGCTCGCGTGGGGTGACTTCGATGGGGATGATTTCCCTGATCTCTTCCTCATCGGAGAGGGAGAGTACTTTCTCTTCCGAAACGATCGCGGGAAGCTCGTGGACGTGACCGAAGCCTCTGGGATCCCACGTCTTGGCCTGGGGCGTGCTGCCGCCTGGGGGGATTTCGACGGCGATGGACGCTTGGACCTCTACGTCGTCAATGAGGGGCAAGATTTCCTCCTCCACAATGAAGGGGGAACATTTCGTGAAGTCGCCGTCGCTGCAGGGATCGTTGAGAATGCTTCCGGTCGCGCGGCCGTATGGGGAGATTTCGATGGCGATAAGCACTTGGATCTCTACGTCGTCAACGATGGGCAAGATGTCCTCTATCGGAACAAAGGCGATGGAACGTTCGTCGCGCTTGATCCGACCTCGGCCGGTCTCACCGAAAATCGGAGAGGGCGTGCGGCCGCGTGGGGAGATTTTGACGGAGACGGACGCTTGGACCTTTACGTGGCGAACGAAGGGCCGGACTTCCTCTATCGCAATCTTGGCGGCGGAAGATTTCAAAACATTGCGCCTTCGGTCGGAATCCTTCAGGAGGGGATCAGCGCGGACGTCGCTTGGCTCGATTTCGATGGGGATGGGCTCTTGGACATCTTCGTGGTTCGGGAGGGGCAGGATGTCTTGTATCGAAATCGAGGCGATGGGACGTTCGAGATCGTTGATCCAGAGGTCGCTGGACATGCGGATGAAGGGAGCGATGGGATACTCGCCGTCGCCGATTTCGATGGGGATGGACGCGCGGATATCTTCGTCGCGAAGGCGGGAATCGTCTTCCTCTTCCGCAATCGGGGCGATGGGACGTTTGGCCGGATCGTAGGGCGACCCGGATTCACGATACTGCCTGTGTCTCTCCCTCGTGGGGCGGCGTGGATTGATTTCGATCGCGATGGGAGAATGGACCTTTTCCTCGCTGGCGCTGACGGAACGTACGCGCTCTATCGTGGGAGAGTCGGCGGATGAGCCGCCGTGGCACCCGGTCGCGGGCGAGTCGGAGGATACCTGCCGTCGGCCGCGATGGGGATCTCGGCGCGCGATGCATCCGTGATGGGGGGCGATATCAGCGGGATTCTCGCGCGGATCTCTTCGTATTGGGATTCCATGTCCCCTGTTCTTGAAGCGACGCGGTGGATTTGGTATTGTATCGCCCGTGATTCCGGTCGAGGAGGCGCAAGCGATCGTTTTGCGGAACGTCGCTCCGGTCGGTGAGGAGACGGTTCCGCTGGCTGAGGCTGTAGGGCGGGTCTTGCGTCAGCCGATTCGCGCCGACATGGATCTCCCCCCCTTTGATCGCGCGGTGATGGACGGTTATGCCGTGCGGGCCGAGGACACGGCGAAGGCGCCCGTGCGCTTGCGCGTGGTGGGGGAAGTGCTGGCCGGGATGGCTTTCTCCAGCTCGGTCGCTCCGGGTGAAGCGGTGAAGATCATGACGGGGGCGGCCGTTCCGACCGGAGCGGATGCCGTCGAACGCATTGAGAAGACCGAGCGCGAGGGCGAATGGGTGATCCTTCGCGAGCCCGTCCGGGTGGGACAACATATCACGCGGCGCGGGAGTCAAGCGCGAGAGGGAGAGATCGTGCTCGAGCCGGGGATTCGAATCGGTCCGGCGGAGATCGCTGTCCTCGCGGCCTTTGGATATGCGACGGTTCGCGTCGCGCGTCGGGTGACGCTGGGCGTGCTCTCGACCGGGAGCGAATTGGTGGAAGTCGGCGCGCGTCCTTCGCCCGTTCAGATCCGTGATTCCAATAGCCCGACGCTTCATGCGTGTTTGACGATGGCGGGGGTTGCGGCGCACCCCTTGGGGATCGCCGCCGACGACCTCTCGCGGATCGAATCCTCCATTCGTTTGGCGCTGGAGCGCTTCGATGGGCTCCTCATCACGGGCGGGGTTTCGATGGGCGAGGCCGATCTGGTGAAAGTCGCGCTGCATCGGACCGGTGCGCGCCTGTTCTTCGAGCGAGTGCGCCTTCATCCGGGCAAGCCGTTTTGTTTTGCCCTCTTCGAGGGGAAACCGATCTTCGCGCTGCCCGGCAATCCCGTCTCCGTCCTGGTGACATTCCTCCTCTTCGTCCTTCCGGCACTCCGTCGCATGTTGGGATGCCGAGCGGAGTGGCTTCCTCTTCTTGAAGCGACGGTGACCGAGGACCTTCAGCATTCGCCCGAGCGGCGGAGTTATCTGCCGGCCTTCGTTTGGTTCGCCGAGGGACGGACGTTCGTTCGCCGTGTCCCCTGGGAAGGAAGTTCCGATCTCGTGGGGTTTGCCCGTGCGAACGCGCTGCTCATTGTCCCAGAAGGCGTGACGTCGGTGAAGGCAGGGGAGCGCGCGCGCGTGCTCCTGCTGCCGTGGGGGGAATCGTTGTGAACGATCTCACCCACGTGGACGCCGAAGGACGAATTCGAATGGTGGACGTGGGTGCGAAGCCCGTGACCGAGCGACGGGCTGTGGCGAGTGGCTTCGTACGCGTGCGCGAGGAGACGCTGCGCGCCATCCGAGAGCGGCGGACGCCAAAGGGCGATCCGCTGGAGGCCGCCCGATTGGCAGGCATCCTCGCAGCCAAGCGGACGGCGGAATTGATCCCTCTTTGTCACCCGCTTCCGCTCACCCACATTGATGTCGAGGCCGAGATGAAGGCGGACGGTGTCACTTTCATCGCCTCGGTGGCGACGACAGCACAAACGGGCGTAGAGATGGAGGCGCTTGTGGCCGTGAGCATCGCCGCGCTCACGTTCTACGATATGTGCAAGGCCATGGATCGGGAGATGGTGATCACGGATATCCGTTTGGAGCGAAAGACTGGGGGGACATCGGGTGATTACGTGCGCCAAGAGGACGGATGAGCCGATCTCTCATCTGAGAGCCGAAGCGTCACGAAATCGCTTTGGGGTGGAGAAGGTGAAGCGAGCTTTCTTGAAGAAGAGGAGTGTTTTCGTCCGAAAGGTCGCTGCGCTCGCGGTGTTGAGCGGTACGCTCTTTGTGTGGGGCATCGGTGTGGGATGGGGGCAGCAGACGACGCCGCCGACGATTGATCTCGGCGCGCAAGGCGCCGTTCACGTCACCCTCAATGGCGCATCGAGTGGCGATCGCTTGGAGATCATTCGCGTGGCCGATGTCAACGGCGATGGCGTGGATGACGTCGTGGTCGCCGGGCGGTTGGCCAATGGACCGGAGGGGTTTCGTTTCGATGCCGGCGGCGTGTTCATCGTATTGGGAGGGGTGGACCTGATTCGCGGGACGACGCGGGATCTGCACGATCGCGCTGACATCGTCATCCATGGGGCGGATGCGAACGACCGCCTGGGTACATCGCTCGCCGTCGGAGATGTCAATGGTGACGGCATCGCGGACATCATCGTGGGCGCTCCGGGAGCGGATGGGCCGGGCGAGGCGCGATCTGGAGCTGGGGAACTTTACGTCATCTTCGGCGGCCCGCATCTGATGCGCGGAACCATACGCGATATGGCGGGGCTGGTCGCTCCCGGAGCCGATATGGTGATCTTCGGTCCGGAACCCCTGGCTTCGCTGGGTTCTTCGCTCGCTGTCGGAGACGTCAATGGTGACGGGGTCGAGGACATCATTGCGGGAGCCGCGACATCCTCTCTGCCACAGGGCGAACGCCTCTTCGCCGGAACGCTCTACGTCGTCTTCGGTTCGCGCGACTTCGCGAGTGGTCTGGCGCGCGACCTGGCCGATCCGTGGAACGCGGATGTGACGATCTTCGGTCCCGGCCTCCTCAGCTTCTTCGGATTCCAGATCGCCGTCGGGGATGTGAATGGGGATGGCGTGCCTGATATTGTGACGAGCGCGCCACTGGCCGATGGTCCGCAGAATGAGCGACCGGAAGCCGGGGAGGTCTACGTGATCTTTGGGAGCGTCCAATTGGTCAGGGGGACTGTGCGCGATGTCGCGCCGGGATCGGTTGCTGGAGCCGATGTCGTGATTTTCGGCGCTGCGGCTCAGGACCTGCTCGGATATACGCTGCTTTTAGCTGAAGTGACCGGCGATGGCGTCCTCGATCTGGTCGTCGGTGCGCTCCAAGCGGATGGGCCGGAACGAAAGCGACCGGATGCAGGCGAAGTGTACATCTTCTTCGGAGGAGGAGCGTTCGCCTCCTCGGCCGCGCGCGATGTTGCGGGACTTGTGGCGCCGGCGCCGGATGTGGTGCTCTATGGGGCCGAGCCCTTCGATGAATTCGGAGCGGCGCTGGCCGCCGTGGACTTGGATGGAAATGGCATCGCCGATCTCGTAGTTGGTGCCCCTGGAGGGGATGCTAAGGAGAATCAGAAGATCGACGCCGGCGAGGTCTACGTCTTCTTCGATCGGAACATATCCCAAAGTGGCACGGTGCGCGATGCCGGGCAACCGGATCTCATCGTCTTCGGCGCGAATAACGGAGAGCGCGCCGGCAGTTTCATCGCCTTCGGTGATGTCAATGGTGATGGCGTTCTCGATCTCCTGGTGAGCGCTCCAGAAGGAGGCGGCGTTCGCCTGAGTGCCGGATCGGTCTACATCGTCTTCGGCCCCCTTATGCCCCCTGCGGGAGGGGGATGAGTGCACGCTGCACCTGTAGATTCCCACTGAGGAGGATCCGCATGCTCGAACAGATGGGAAGATGCGCGAAGATTCTCGCTCTCATCAGTGGATCTCTCGTGGGGCTCCCTCACGGTGTCCTGCCGCTTCGTGCGCAGGAGACGCGACCGTTGATCATCGAGACGATCGCCGGAGGGGGGATCGGCGAAGGCGAGAGCGCACTCAATGCCGCATTGGCGTCGCCCTCGGCGCTTCTGGTGACCGGGGAAGGGGAGCTGTTGATCGCGGATACGGAGAACCATCGGATCCGAAGGGTAGACCGAGATGGGCTCATCACCACGATCGTCGGGACGGGAGTCACCGGATTCGGTGGCGATGATGGACCGCCGGATAAGGCGCAGCTCTGGTCGCCGCGCGGTCTGGCCTTCGATCCGAATGGGAATCTGCTCATCGCCGATACGGCGAATCACCGGATTCGCCGGATCGAGCGCAAGGGTGATGCGCTCGTCATCACGACGATCGCGGGGACGGGATCCTCAGGCTTCGGCGGCGATGGAGGATCGGCCAAGAACGCGCAGCTCAGCGGTCCGCGCGGATTGGCCGTGGATGCCGCCGGCAACATCTACATCGCCGATACGGGCAACCACCGCATTCGGAAGATTGATGGCAGCGGGAACATCTCGACGGTCGCTGGCAATGGGAGTCGTGGATTCGGAGGCGATGGAGGAGCAGCGACCTCGGCACAGTTGAACTCGCCGGTGGCCGTTGCCGTCTCGCCTTCGGGCGATCTCTTCATCGCCGATGCCGGGAATCATCGCATTCGCAAAGTCTCCGGAGGGACGATCACGACGGTCGCCGGAACGGGCCTGCCGATGTTCTCCGGGGATGGAGGTCCGGCCGCGCAAGCGGGATTGAACGTCCCCATGCATCTGGTCTTCGACAGCGCGGGAAACCTCTATGTGGCCGATTCCGGGAACAATCGGGTGCGCAAGATTGACGCTTCGGGCACGATCACGACGGTGGCCGGAAGCCGCGCTCGGGGATTCGCCGGAGATGGCGGGAATGCGCTGGAGGCGCGCTTGAACATGCCGGTGGCACTCGCCCTGGGCGCCGATGGGACGATCTTCATTGCCGATGCGGGGAACAATCGGGTGCGAGCGGTTGATCCGCAGGGCACGATTCGCACGGTGGCCGGTGGGGGCATTGGAGACGGCGGGGATCCGCGTCAGGCGGTGCTCAATCTGCCCTATGGCGTGGCCATGGACGCGCACGGCCGCCTCTACATCGCCGACACGCAGCATCATCGCATTCGCCGCGTGACGGTGGGCGAGGAGAATCCGCGCATCGAGACGATCGCGGGGACGGGCGTCTCCGGGTTCAACGGCGATGATCGGCCGGCCGTCGAAGCGCAATTGAATTTCCCACGTGGGCTCGCCGTAGATGCGCTCGGGAACCTCTACGTCGCCGATACGTTCAACCATCGCGTGCGCAAGATCACTCCCGAGGGCGTGATCACGACAGTCGCTGGAACGGGCCGAGCCGGGTTCTCCGGGGATGGGGACCTGGCTACGCGCGCCGAGCTGCGATTTCCGCTGGCCATCGCCGTGGACGTGGAGGGTCGGCTCTACGTCGCCGATGCCGGGAATAATCGGGTGCGTCGCGTGGACCTAGACGGCACGATCACGACCATCGCGGGGACGGGCAAGCGCGGGTTCGAGGGCGATGAAGGGCCGGCCGTCGCAGCAGCGCTCGATACGCCAGCGGCACTCGCTTTCGATAAGGATGGTCGGTTGCTCATCGCCGATATGGGCAATCATCGCCTGCGGCGCGTGGATCTCTCTACGGGCACCATCGTCACGATCGCGGGGAAGGGAACGCCGGGCTCTGGCGGAGATGGTGGCGCGGCCAAAGATGCCGAATTGAATACGCCGGGCGGGCTCGCCGTAGATGGGGAGGGGACGATCTACATCGCCGATTCCGGGAATCATCGCGTGCGAAAGATCGGCAGCGATGGGAACATCAGTGCGGTGACCGGAACGGGGACGGCGGGATTTGGTGGCGATGGCACACTCGCGAGCGCCGCGACCTTGAATTTCCCAACGGGCTTAGCGATCGCCCCGGACGGACACTTGGTGATCGCCGATACGGTCAATCACCGCATCCGCAAATTGCGACCGCAGCCGGAGGAATCATCGGAACCCTAGTGAGGATGGGACCGAAGTGTTCAACTCCGGTCCCACAATCCGCTCAGCGCCTTCTCGGTTGATGCGCGCGCCGCAGCTCTTCCGCCATCGCGCGGATTTCCGTGAGCGCGCGCTTCATCTCGCTCCATCCGTACCAGAGCGCGTAATCGGGATTCGCGTGAAACGTCCCCTGAAACGTTCGCATGCGATGCTCCAGATGCATGAGGAAGAGCTTCTGTTCGATCGGTGTCGGCGCATCATGAAAAGCGAGGAGGTCGGGGAAGGAATACGCATAATGGGCCGGTTTTTTCAAGATGCCGTCCTTGTAGAGCTCGGCGACGATGCGGATAGCTTCGGCCAGCAAGCGATCCGCCTCCCGAATCATCTGATCGCCCTTCTCCAACTCGGTGCGTGCGAAATGGAGCGAGTGACACTGGTTACAGATGCGAAGCATGCGCTCGCGCTCCTTCTGCCAATCCTCTTGCGTGAGACGCGCGACATCCGCTTGCTTCACCAGATCGAAGCGGGCCGTCGGCTTGCCCTCGGGATCGAGCACGCCGAGCGCCTGTAAGATCGTCGTCTGATCGGCCGCCCACTGTTTGTCTTCCGGCAGTGGCAACCGCACGGCGAGAAACCCCCAGGCTGTGCGCACGGCGTGGTCTCCTTCGGGCATGTGACAGGTCTGACAGGTGGGGGCAGCGACCGTCTCCGGCAATGTCTTGTTCTGCTTCAGGAGGTATCGAACGCCATGCTTGGAGGACGAGTACATCTCCCACTGTGGATGGTCGAAGCCCATGTGGCAAGTTTGACAGGCCTGCGGTTGGCGTGCTTCCTCCGCCGAGAAGAGATGTCGCGTGTGGCACGCGTCGCACGAGGCGACGCCGAATCCCGCGCCTTGGCGCTTCAACTCACGGATCTCGGCCTCCGTCTTCAGTCCGATCTTGTGACACCCCCCGCAGCCCTTCATCCCTTCGGTCAATGCCATCGGGAGCCAGTGCGTCGTCGGCATCGCCTTCATCGCCGCCCATCCGAGGGCATGCTTGCCCCGCTTGAATTGTTCGACTTGCGTCTCATGGCAGGGCGCGCATGTCTCCGGGGTCGGGATGCGCACCTTCTCCACATCTTCGGCCGACATGTGTTCCTCGCCGTGACAGACGGCGCAATCAATCCCGTTCCGACTGTGCTTGCTCAACTGCCAATCCGAGACGATGTTGGGCGTGATCTTCTTATGGCATTCGACGCAGGCCGCTCCTTGCCGGGAGCGCGCTTCGACGGGGGATCGCGAGCGTCCTCGCGCATCTCCTTGAGGCCCACGCACCGCTTCGCCAAAGACGAAGATCATCCCGAGCGCAACCGCGATTCCGAACATCCGTCGAAATCCAGACATAGTGCATTTCCTCCCTTTGAGAATCGCGCTACTGCGGACGCTAATTATACGGGGGGCGCAAGGAGGCATCAATTCGATCGTTCGGAACGCGCGAAGCGTCGGCGCCACTCTGCGCGAAGCCGCTCTTGCACGTCGCGGCGGACTTCTTCGGGCAACGGAGGAGAGGGCAGTTGTTGGCAGAGACGCACGGTCTCCTCCAGTGTGCGGAAGAAGGTCTGGCAGGGCGCGCATTCGCTCAGATGCGCGCGGATGTGGGCGCAGACGTCTTCGGAGAGCTCCCCATCGAGGAATTCCGAGAGGCGCTCGAAAAGTTGGCGACAGCTCAACATCGTCATCCCTCCGGATCGGGTATCGTCCGCTCTCGGCGCATCGCCAGATAGGGCGCCAGGCGCTCGCGCAGGAAGAGCCGGGCGCGATGAAGCCGTGTCTTGACCGTTTGTGGCGTGAGCCCGAGCGCGCGCGCCGTCTCCTCCGTCGAAAGATGCTCCACATCGCGCAGCAGCAGAACGCTGCGATACTTCGTCGGCAGCGCGGCGATGGCGTCTTCGAGGGCGGCGTTCAATTCGATGCGCAGGAGCCGTTCTTCGGGGTTCGAAGCGGGATCGGGAATCTCCCGGTTTTGCTCTTCCCCCGCGGGGAAGAACGCCTCCACGGAGAATTCCTGCTCGGGCTCGAACTTCCCCCGCCGGCGCATCTTGCGGCAAGCGTTGGCGGCGACGTGAAAGAGCCAGGCTTGAAGCGAGCCTTCGCCGCGATAGGCGTGAAGAGCGCGTACCAACGCCAGAAGCGTCTCTTGCACGACATCGCGCGCATCTTCATCGTGTCGGCACATCCGGCGAGCGAAGTTGTAGAGTCGTCGGCCATAGACATCGAGGAGGTGGCCGAACGCTTCCTCCTCACCGGCTTTCAGCTGCTTCACCAATTCGTGCTCTTCGACGGACATCATCGGGGGAGAAGTCTATCCGCGTAAGGGGCGCGAAGCAAGGTACCCCCTCCTCTCTCGGAGAGGAGACCGACCGAGCGCTCTAGCACAGGCGCGCGCGCAGATACCGATCGATGCCCGCGGCGGCATCGCGGCCATCTCGCAGAGCCGTGGCCAAAAGGTCTGCGCCCCGTACGACGTCGCCTCCGGCAAAGACCCCGGGCCAGGAGGTCATCTTGTTCTCATCCACTTCGTAGGTCCCCCACGGGGTCCGCTTGAGTCGCGGATCTTCGAGCGGGATAGGCGACGGATCGAAGCCGAAGGCGATGATGACGACGTCCGCCTCCAACTCGAAGTTGCTTCCGGGAATGGGGATGGGTCTTCGACGTCCTTCCTCGTCGGGCTCGCCCAATTCCATGCGAATGCATTCGACCTTGCGCACCCATCCATTCTCATCGCCGATGAATCGGACGGGATTAGTAAGCCAGAGGAATTCCACGCCCTCTTCTTTGGCGGCCTTCACCTCGCGGCGGCTGCCCGGCATGTTCTCTTCGTCGCGCCGATATGCGCAGATGACGCGCGCTGCCCCCAATCGCCGCGCCGTACGCAAGGAGTCCATCGCCGTATCGCCGCCGCCAAGGACGACGACTGTTTTTCCCGTGAGATCATCTCGCGTCCAATCGCCGGGCGGGAGAAATCGCGGTTCCACATTGTTCCGAATGAGGAAGGGGAGCGCATCGTGAATCCCTTTGAGCTCGATCCCCTCGAGCTTCGGCCGCTTCGGGATTGTCGCTCCCGTGCCCAAGAAGATGGCCGAATAGCCTTGTGCGAAGAGGTCGTCCAAGGTCACGCGCTCCCCAATGCGGGTCCCGCAGACGAATTCGACGCCCAGCGCGCGCAGGTACGCGATGCGACGCTCGACGACCCACTTCTCCAGCTTGAAGCCGGGAATGCCGTAGATGAGCAATCCGCCGGGGAAGGGCCATGCCTCGAAGACCGTGACTCGATACCCTCGCTTGACGAGCTCCTCGGCGCACGCGAGCCCCGCCGGACCGGCACCCACGATAGCCACGCGCTCGCCGGTCGTCGGCGCCATCTCCGGACGCGGGATGCCGCCGAGTTGTCGGAAGGCATACTCATTGATGAACCGTTCGATGGCGCCAATGGCCACAGGCTCGTATTTGATCCCCAGCACGCATGCGCCTTCGCAGAGCCGATCCTGCGGGCAGATCCGCCCACAAATCTCCGGCATGTTGTTCGTCTGACGCGAGCATTCGGCCGCTTCGAGGAAGCGACCTTCGGCCGTCAACACGAGCCAATCGCGAATGCGATTGTTGAGCGGACAGGCGTGCTCGCACGCCGGATTCTTACACCTGATGCATCGTGCTGCTTCGCTCTGCGCCTCCTCGGCCGTGAATTCCAATGAGACTTCAAGGAAATCGCGAATCCGCTCTTCAGGCGGACGCTTCCGTGGCTCGATCCGGGGCCGCTTGGCCGGAGCGACTCTTCCCGACATCGTCCCCCCTCCTCATCCGAAGATTCTCCCCTCCTGAGATCGCGTGCATGGAGTAGCAAATCTCATGCCACCTCCTGATACGGAGCGAAGCGCCCGTGCGCTCAATCGGTTAGTCGTCACAAGGGGAAAGCCCGATCGCGCCTGGCGCGTCAAATGCCTCAACCGGTGCGCGAAATCGCTTCGCGAGGGCGAAGCGACCAGAACGAGCCGTGACCTCCAAATGCGGACGGGGGAATTCCCCCAGAAGTGGGAGAATTCGCGCGGGGGGATGAAAGCGCGCGCGCTCATCCGGCTCTTCCCCTCATGCGGCTAAGCCTCCGCCGGACAAGTGCTTAAATCCGGAGCGCCTCGATGCGTTCGGCCCCCTCTTGGCAACACGGTACGGGATTTGCGAGAACTTGACGGCGGGGTAGAATTCGCGAGGCTGGAAGCAGGGACCGAAGGGGAACGGGAAGATGAATCAAAGAGCAGTGCCGGGGTTTCTCTTTTTGGGCTTCTTCCTGTGGGGCGTGGTGACCTTCGGATGCCGTCGTTCGGAGATGTCTGAACCGATCGTCTTTCCCGCGGGACGCTTCACTTCAGCCCAGCAGTGCGGCACCTGTCATCAGGACATCTATGCGGCTTGGCGTGGATCGCAACACGCGCGGGCGATCGAGAACCCGATCTTCCGGGAGTCCTACGAAGAGGCGGCGAAGATCGCCGGAGAATCGGCGACCCGACTCTGCCGCATGTGTCATGCCCCGACGGTCGTGCTCACGGGCGATCACACCCTCGCACAAGAAGTAACGCGGGAGGGCGTCACCTGCGATTTCTGTCACTCCCTGACGGGGATCGATTTGGAGCGACGCGAGCACCCGTTCCTGCTCGATGTGGGGGCGACTAAGTACGGCCCAATCCGCGACGCCGCCTCGACCGGGCATCGCGTGGCCTTCTCCGAATTCCATCTCAGCTCTCTCCAGTGCGCGGGATGTCACGAATATCGAAACGCGCACGGCGTGCCCATCCTCTCGACCTATTCCGAGTGGGAGCAGTATCGGCAGCGTGGGGGGGATAAGGAGTGCCAACACTGCCATATGCCACAGGTCCTGGCCAACATCGTGGATCCGAAGGTGAAACGAGTGCAAGGCGCCTTTGTGAATCTCCACACGATGCCAGGAGGACACGCTCGCGATCAGCTCGTGCGCGCGCTGGAGATGCGGATCATGGAAGTGCAACGCACGCCGCGCGGAGTATACGTGAAAGTTCGACTGCGAAATGTCGGCGCGGGGCATGCCGTCCCCACCGGCAGTCCCACGCGAAAAGTGATCTTGCGCGTTGAGGTCATGACCGGGAGCGGGCAGCGCGTTCGGCAGGAGCGTATCTATCAACGCATCGTGTTGGACCAGTGGGGCACGGAGATTCGTCGGGATAGCCTCCTCTTCACCGGGGCGCGAGCGATCGCCCGCGATACGCGATTGGCGCCTGCCGAAGAGCGCGTGGAGGAGTTCCTGCTGCCCGTCTCGGCTGATGAGAATCTCACCATCACGGCGGCGCTCATCTACCTCTACTCGCCGCACGAGCGCCCGGAGACCGAGACGCGCATCGAGTTCCTCTCCGAGAGGAGGGAGTTGTTCTCCCGATGGGTTCGGTGAGTCGTTTGTTCAGGCGTTTGATCTGGGGGAGAGCTCAGCGTGAGCCTCGCCCTACATGTGTGTCTCTTGACACCGACGGAACTCGTGATAGAACGCTTTTCGCAATTTGTTCATCACTGCGAGGAGGTGCTATGCGTCTTGGTTCTTTGAGGAGCAAAACGCGTTTCGTGCTTTTACCCGCGCTGCTCACGGGGGGATTGGGCGGGATGCCGCTGCAGGTCGCTTCGGCGCAAGGGATGATGGGACGTCCTGTGATGGGGGAAGAGACCGTCGCTGTGGGGACCGATGGGGTGATCTACGTCGTAGCCTCTCCGCCACAACGGCGGATGGGACCCGAATTCGGGCGCGTGGCGCTTTTCGCTCTAGACCCAGGGACGTTTCGCATTCGATGGGGATACGTGCTTGAAGATGAAGACCTCCTCGCCTCGCGTCCGGTTGTGGGTGCGGACGGCACGGTCTATCTCACCGTGTCTGAGACGATGGAGCTTGGTCCACCACTGGATCCCGCGACGACCTTTCGGAACGCTCGACTCCTGGCCGTTCGGGGGGGGATGCTCAAGTGGGTTTATGAATTTGACGCGCCGTTCGCCTCTCATCCCGCGCTTGGCCCCGAAGGGTTGATCTTTGTGACCGTCGGGGCCGTGGGGCCGGTTGGAATGCCAGGGCCTTGGACGTTCGCGCGCTCCTCGTTCCTAGCCCTTGAGGATCGTGGGACATCGGCCGCCGTACGCGCCCGCCTTGATCTTGGCCCGTGCGCTGTGTCTGCTCCCGTCGTCAGTTCGCATCCGACGTTGCAATGGGCGGTCTACGTGACGGGAGAAGGGACCGGCATGGGGCCGGGCATGGGGATGGGTCAAGGGACGGTGTTGTTCGTCATCAGCCCGGACTTTCGCATGACGTCCGTGCTCCTGCGTTGAGGCGTCGAGGGCTTGCCATTGGGAGATCAGGGGAGGGGAGCGCGTATGCTGTCGTGGAGCGAGCAACGTCGGAAGCTTTTGAACATCCTTCTGGGGACGAGCGTGGGGGCGACGCTTGTGGCCATCTTCTATCCGATCCTCAAGTTCATGATCCCGCCGGAGGTGATCGAAGCGACGCAGGCGAGCGTCGTCGCCGGGCGCGTGAACGAGCTGCCGCCGAATTCTGGGAAGATCTTTAAGTTCGGGAACAAGCCCGGCCTTCTGGTGCGCACGCCGACAGGAGAGTACAAGGCCTTCTCGGCCGTCTGCACGCACCTGGATTGCATCGTGCAGTATCGGCCGGATATGCGGCTGATCTGGTGCGCTTGCCATAATGGCCAGTACAACCTGAGCGGGAAGAACATCGCTGGTCCGCCCCCACGCCCCTTGGAGGAGTACGTCGTCAATATTCGCGGGGAGGAGATCGTTGTCTCCAAGGCGTAACCTCGCTGAAGAATCCGTCGGTTGCGGGCGGGGGGAGAACCGACGTGTCGAGGGCCTATGAGAGTCGAACTGCGAGTCGAAGCGTGGCGAGCGTGGTTGGATGAGCGCCTGGGAACAGACGCCGTGCGCGAATTCCTTCGCCGGAAGGCCGTCCCGATCCATCGCCACACGATCTGGTATTACTTCGGTGGCATGACGCTCTTCCTCTTCGTCGTGCAGGTCGTCACGGGCGCCCTCCTGTTGCTCTACTATCGGCCGAGCGCGGAGGCGGCGTTCGAGAGCGTACAGTTCATCATGACGGAGGTCGAATTCGGTTGGCTGGTCCGTTCGATCCACAGTTGGTCGGCGAATCTGATGATCGCGACGCTCTTCATCCACATGTTCAGCGCGTACTTCATGAAGGCCTATCGGCCGCCGCGCGAGCTCACGTGGGTGAGCGGCACATTCCTGCTGCTTCTTGCGCTCGCTTTCGGCTTCAGTGGCTACTTGCTCCCGTGGAATAAGCTGGCCTTTTTCGCGACGAAGGTGGGGACGGATATCGCGGGAGATGTCCCGCTCGTTGGGCGGTTCCTCCTGAGATTTCTGCGCGGGGGGGAAGAAGTGACTGGGGCGACGCTCACGCGCTTCTTCGGCTTTCACGTCGCCATCTTGCCGGGCATGACGACGATCGTGCTGGCGCTCCATCTCATCCTCGTGCAGAAGCATGGGATGAGCGTTCCGCCGAGCCTGGAGGGGAAGAGCCTGAGGAAGATGCCGTTCTTCCCCAATTTCCTGTTGCGCGATCTCATCGGGTGGGTCTTGGCCATCGGCGCGCTGGCGGCTTTGGCGGCGCTCTTCCCTTGGGGATTGGGGGAGAAGGCCGATCCCTTCGCGCCCGCGCCAGCAGGGATCAAACCCGAATGGTACTTCCTCTTCATGTTCCAAACGCTGCGGCTTCTTCCGGCAAGGGTCGGGATCGTGGAAGGAGAAGTGCTCGGCGTCACGATCTTTTTGCTGGGGGGGATCTTCTGGATGCTCGTCCCCTTCTTAGACAAGCCCGCCTCTGGTCGGCGGAGCCGCTTCTTCACCGGCGTGGGCGTCTTCTTCGTCCTCTATCTTGTGATCATGACCATCTGGGGGTATCTCGTCTGAAGGGGGGAGGCATAATGGCGTGTAAGTGGGGGATGCGACAATGGGCCGTCTTGACCCTGTTGCTCACGACATTCGGGGGATCCGGCGCGAATGTCGCTCGCGCGCAGAAGAAAGACTCCTGCGTCGAATGTCACGCGGCTTTGGAAGGACCACTTGCGGCTCCCGTCGAGGCGATGAACGAAGACGTCCACCGAGCGCGCGGATTTTCCTGCGCCGATTGTCATGGCGGGGATCCCTCGCGCGATGATCCGCTGGAGTCCATGGACCCGAGAAAGGGATTCCTCGCACGACCCTCGCCGCGCGCGATCCCGGCGCTCTGCGGCCGCTGCCACAGCGATGCCGAATTCATGAAACGATACAATCCCGCCCTGCGCGTGGATCAAGAGCGGGAATACTTCACGAGCGTTCACGGGAAGCGGCTTCGAGCCGGAGATGCGCGCGTGGCGACCTGTACGAGTTGTCACGGCGCGCATGGGATTCGCCCTGCCCAGCATCCGCTTTCTCCCGTCTACCCCCTCCACGTGGCCGAGACGTGCGCGCGCTGTCATGCCGATGCCGCGTACATGAAAGAGTATCGAATCCCTTCCGACCAGTACGACCGGTACAAGCGGAGCGTCCACGCGCGCGCGCTTTACGAGCGGCAAGACCTCTCGGCGCCGACCTGCAACGATTGTCATGGGAATCATGGAGCGGTACCGCCCGGCGTCGCTTCGGTCGCGCATGTCTGCGGGCAATGCCACGTGCGGCAGTCCACGCTTTTTCAAGCTAGCCCGCATAAGGCGGCTTTCGATGCCATGCAACTGGCCGAATGCGTGTACTGCCATGGGAATCACGAGGTCCTTCCCCCCACAGACGAGATGATCGGGACGGGGGAGAAATCCGTATGCGTCTCTTGCCATCCTCCGGGGGATGCGGGGTATCAGGCGGCCGAGCGCATGCGCGCCTTGTTGGATGATCTCTCCCGCCATCTGGAACGCACTTTGGCGATCTTGGATCGCGCCGAGCGGGCGGGCATGGAGGTGAGTCGCGCGAAATTCGAGCTGAACGAGGCGCGCGACGCGCTCACGCACGCCCGCGTGCTCATCCACGCCTTCTCCGTGAAGGAACTGGAGAACGTCATCCGCCCGGGACTAGAGATCGCGCGACGAGGATACCAAGCGGGGGAGCGCGCTCTCGCCGAGTTGAACTATCGGCGCAAGGGGCTCGCCGTGTCGCTTCTGTTCATCCTCTTCCTCGCCTTCTTGCTCTATCTGAAAGTTCGAGAGATCGAAGGGGCCAGCTGAGCCTCACTTCACCCGCACAGGCGTCGAGCTGGCGCGGAACAGCTCCTCTTCCGGAAGCGCGAGGACCTCATCGGCCGACAGAGCCGTCCAGCTCGGCCAGCGTCGCCCCGGCTCCAGCAGCACGTAGTTGTAGACGCGATCGTTGCGAATGAAGCGCACGAAGGGCGCACCGTGAAATCCGAGCGTCCCTCGACCCGGCGTCGCCCCGACGAGCGCCATCACGGCATCAATCACGCAGCCGGCATCCTCCGGAACGATGGCCTGCGTGCCCCAGGCTTCGGCGAAATCGAGGAAGGTCGAGCGGAAGTGTTCGACGAGGCGCGCGCCGAAGACCAATCCCCCACAGCGCTCGCCGTGAAAATTCTCCGCCTGAAGGAGTAGCGATTCCAGAAGCGCCTGACGGTTGGCCGGCCGTCCGATCTGCTCGTTGCGCGCCGCATAGATCGCGTCGCGGCTGCGAAAATATGGCTTCACGTCCACAACGGGCGTGCCATCTACGAGATCCAACCGATCCACGTAGAGGCATGTCCCCTCGATCCGCTCGATTCGCGCCGCCGTCAGGGCGATGGGATTCGGACGCGTGGGCGAGCGCACGGCGAAGACGCCGTGCAGGCCCGCTTCGCTTTTGTCGCTCACGCCGCGCGGCGTCACCAGCAACCGCGTGCGATCGGCTTCGTGCAACCATGCCAGAATCCACACGTGCGTATGCTTCTCCAGATGCCGCAGCCCGTCGGCGAATTCCGGGAAGATCTCGACCTGAGCGGGAACGCCAAAGGTCGGCATCGCCTGCCGATCGGTAATCGGACTCCGCACGACGCCAATGGGCGTGAGCACCATGGGCGCGCTCCTTGCGCGCTCAGATGCGACATTCTTCGGGATCGCATCGAGAGGCGTAGTCATAGTGATGTGCTTCCTCGTCAAGACCCAGCTCCAAGACCTGCGCCGACTTGCTGCCGTAGCGGTAGATCGTGATCCCTTTCAATCCCAACTCCCATGCGCGCCAGTAGGCCCGGGCGACATCCTCGACCGTCGCTTCTTCGGGCAGGTTGATCGTCTTGGAGACCGAATTGTCCACGGCGCGTTGGAAAGCCGCTTGGATCTGGAGATGGCGGTCGGGAGAGATCTCCAGAGCCGTCACGAAGAGCCGTCGGAGCTCCTCCGGGATATGGGCGATGTCGCACAATCGCCCTCGTGCGAGAACGGCCTCCAGTACTTCGTCCGCTTTGAGTCCATAGCGCTCCAGGTATTCGAGGAAGAGGGGATTCACTTCGTACAGCGTCTGCCCGCCGAGCACATGCGTGCGCCGATAGGCCAGGGCGAAAAGCGGCTCGATGCTCGCGCTCGTCTCGGCGATGATGCTGATCGTTCCCGTCGGAGCGATGGCTGTGAGCGTGGCGTTGCGCACTCGCCGATTTCGCGCTTCGTGTACGCTCCCCTTCCAGTTTGGGAAGACGCCGCGCTCCTCCGCCAGTTCGATCGAGGTCGCCAACGCTTCTTCGGCGATCACCCGCATCAGCCGTTCGGCCAACTCCACGGCGTCGTCCGAATCATAGGAGATGCCGAGTCGAATGAGCATCTCGGCGAAGCCCATCACGCCGAGACCGATCTTTCGATTCCCGCGCGTCATGCGCTCGATCTCCGGGATCGGATACCGATTCACTTCGATGACGTCATCGAGGAAGCGCACGGCCTTTCGAACGGTCTCCCGCAGCTTCTCCCAATCCACCTCCGTTCGCCCATCGCGCTCGCGCAACATGTGCTTCAAGTTGATCGAGCCCAGGTTGCACGACTCGTAGGGGAGCAAGGGGATCTCCCCGCATGGATTCGTCGCCTCAATGGGGCCAAGGTGCGGCGTCGGATTCGCGCGGTTGATGGCATCGAGGAAGAGCAGTCCGGGGTCGCCCGTCTGCCACGCCGCGCGCGCGATCTCCTCGAAGACGCGCCGAGCGTTCAATCGGCCGACGACGCGCTCGGTCCGCGGGTTAATCAGCTCGTAATCGTCGCCTCGACGAGCCGCCTCCATGAAGGCATCGGTCACGGCGACGGAGATGTTGAAGTTCTGAAGGGCTCGCTCCTCTCGCTTGGCCGTGATGAACTCTAAGATGTCCGGATGATCCACGCGCAAGACGCCCATGTTCGCCCCGCGCCGCTTCCCCCCTTGCTTGATGTGTTCGGTCGCGCTGTCGAAGATCTTCATGAACGAGACAGGCCCGGAGGCCTCTCCTCCCGTCGAGGCCACGACATCTCCCTTCGGGCGCAATCGAGAGAAGGAGAAGCCCGTGCCGCCGCCCGTGCGCTGCACAAGCGCCATCTGCTTTACGGCCTCGAAGATCTCTTCCATCGTATCCCCGACCGGGAGCACGAAGCAGGCGCTCAATTGTCCAAGGGGCGTACCAGCATTCATCAATGTGGGGCTATTGGGGAGGAAATCGCGCGAGGTGAGCAGCTCGTGGAACGTCTCCTCCCACCGTCGGGCGCGCTCGGCCGTTCCCAATAAAAGCTCCGCTTCGGCGATGGCTCGCGCCACGCGCGCGAAGAGTTCCTCAGGGGTCTCCACAAGGCGACGCTCGGCATCCCGCCGCAGATAGCGGGCCTCCAAAACCCGACGGGCATTCGGCGAAAGCGGCAACTCCGCCATGGCTTGTCTATCTTACCGCTTTCGCCCTTTTGCGGCAATCGGTCTCACCCCTTCGCGTCGAGCCATTCGTTCAGCTCTCGAACGAGCCGTTCAATGGCCGCCGCATCGTATCCCTTCTCCCGCGCGTTCTCCTCAAGTGTCCCCCACGACGGTTCGCCGCATTCCAAGCAGCGAATCCCCTTCTGCTGCAGGAATCGAACCGACTCCGGATATCGGGAGACCAACTCTTCGATCGTGATGTCCTTCGTGATCATAGCGGCTCAGTTCTCCGGGCTGAGGGGGATTTTGACGCTCACGGCTCCCCGCACGTCGCCGGAGCGATACCCAGTCGCTCGATCCTCGGGATACTTCTCGGCCAAGATCGCCCGCACCGAGGAGGGGATCGCTTCCTTCGGTCCGTGGCAGGTGATGCACATCGGGCCGACGAGGATCGGCCTCATGTAGCGGAGATACCGTCGGCCATCCTCGCGCACGACCTCGAAGGATTCGTCCGCGAGCGCGCGCGCGCGATGCTGCTGCTCGAATTCCTCGAGCTTGCGCCGCTCGTACTCGTCGGGGATGTCCTTCGGATTACGGTACCGCAAGCTCACCCGTCGGATCGAGACCCCCGTTCGCGCTTCGATCTCCCGCGGGATCTCTTGCGCGATCTCCGAACAGACGCGCACAGCGCCCTCGTAGCCGCCCTTCTCCAACTCCGCCGTGAGGAGCCCCCGAACCTTCTCCAACAACTCGTCTGCGAGCCGCCGCGCTTGGCGAAGCGCGGATTCCACGGATTCCTCTTGTGCCGCGCCTCCCGGCAGCTTGTCGAAATCAGCGCGCGGAGAGGCCGCGTTCATCCAGGTGAAGAACCCTATCAGGGCAGTAAGAGCGAAAAGCTTCGCCACCCACATATCCCTCCTCCAGAGGAGGTCTGCCGCTCCTTCATGACGCGCGCGAATGAAACGTGACGAGAGCGCTCGAAGAGTCCAGCGGGGGGATGATCTCCCCCCACTGCGTTGCGCTCACTTCACCTTCAATTTGATCTCCTTGCGCTTGGCCTCTTCGGCCTTAGGCAGCCGAATCTCCAAGATCCCATCCTTATACGTCGCTTCCGCCTTCTCGATGTTCACCTTCACCGGCAGATCGATCGTGCGCGAGAATCGGCCATACGTCCGCTCGGCGCAATAGTAGTCGGCCTCTTTCACCTCCTCCTCGCGCTTGATCTCACCCGAGAGCGTGATCGCATCCTCGGTCAGTTCGATGTTGATGTCATCTCGGCTCATTCCCGGCAATTCGGCCTTGAGCACGATCTCATCGTCCTTCTCGTACATGTCCACAGCAGGCGCGAAGACGCGCGTGATCTCTCGCGCCCGGCGCGGGGCCGGGAATTCCCGCTCGAAGATCTCATCAAAGAGGCGATCAATCTCCCGTCGAAACATCTCCAATTCGCGGAATGGCCTCCATCGAACGAGTGCCATAGGCGTTCTCCTCCTTCCTCGAGGGTTTCTTGAGGCCCGCTTCCTTGGGCCTGAATCCCGAACCGGAACGTTCGCGCTCCAGCTCGGCGTCTACACCGTAATGATCCACGAAGACGGCTGCGGTTTCATTCCTTCGGGATGAACCGCGCCGCCGGATTATGGACTCCGCGGGAAAGGGCCGCGCATGAAGCTGCGACTGAGACGAGCCGCTCGCGCTTGAATCTCAGCGATCGCTTTCGGGGAATCCGCCGTGATCTCCACTTCGACGCCGTTCTCCCGATGGGCGACCTTCATTCGTGCCCCTTCGACCGCCGCAGGACACGCCTGTTGATGACGAGGACCGGCTTGAGCGAACATCTGTTCGTGAGCCGTGCAGTGGGTTTGAATCCGTCGGACGAACGCCGGATCATCGCTTGTGAGGCGAATTCGCACGCCCTTCTCGATGTTCGTGACCTCGCGCGTGACCGCCCACAGCAACATCGGGCACGTCGGAGATCCACGGCGCGGCGGCTGCTGCGGGAGAACGGGCAGCGCTACTCCGATCGAAAAGCCCACGGCGATCGCGCCCATTGTTAGGGAACCTTTCGTTCGCACACCCACCTCCTTCGGCTCGGGAAGGATATACCGTCCTTCAAACCTTTGTCAACGTCGTCTTGAGGACTGATCGAACGTCCTCGCATTGCCTCCCCCTTCCCCGGTGGCCTAAAATTGACGTGCGCTCTTTGATGAGGAGGGATCGAAATGGCCGTCGTTCGCATTCATCCGTATTCATCGTCCATCCGCGAGGAAGCCGATCGGATTCGGGCTCGCATCGCCGAACGGGCGTATGAGTTGGCCGCGCAGCGCGGATATGCACCGGGACATGAATTGGACGATTGGCTGGCGGCTGAGGGCCAGCTGGTTTGGAAGCCGGAGCTGCGCCTGGAGGAGCATCCGCACGAATTCGTCTTGAAATTCCGGCTTCCTGGAGTCCGAGCCGCAGACGTGCGCGTCTTGACTGAGGCCGAGCGCGTTCTCCTTCTCGGAGAAGCGCGCCTTGAGAGCGTAGCCGAGGGCGTGCGCGTCCACGGCGATGAATTCCGCTATGGGTCCATCTTCCGCGAGGTGTGGCTCCCACAGCCCGTGGATCCGACGCGCGCGCGAGCCCGTTTGAGCGATGGTGTGCTCACGGTGACGCTGCCTAAGCCCAAGGCCGAACGGCCTCTTCCTCGCCCGAAACGTTCGCGCCGAGAGAGCGCGGCCTAGGAGGGACAGTATGGCGCTTGTCGAAGTCAGCGTCGTTCCCGTCGGGACCGGGACGCCCAGCCTGGGCGATCATATTGCCGCGGCCGTTCGCGTGCTGGAGAAGGCCGGGGTCTCGTATGAGATCTCCCCCATGGGGACGTTGTTTGAGGGGGAGCTCAAAGACGTCTTCTCCCTTGCCCGCAAGATGCACGAAGCGGCTTTTCGTCACGGCGCGCAACGCGTCATCACGACGATCACCATTGACGATCGCCGGGACAAGAGCGTGACGATGCGCAGTAAGGTCGCCTCGGTCAAAAGGCGGCTCGCGCGAAAATGAAGTCCCTCAGCCCCTGGAGCACGCTCGCGGCGGTCTCTGAGAGCGGATGGGGTCCTCCGCGATCGTGAGAGCACTCATCGCGCATTCTCGCGCCACGCGATCCGGAACTTCCCGACGAGGACCTCTCGGTGATCCGATCGAGCATTGGGCCGAATGCCGAGCTGTCCGAACCCGTAGAAGAACCCATCGGCTCCCCTCACCATTGGAGTGAGACGGCCCGTTGTGTCCACTTCACATTGCTCTCCGCGATCGTTCAAGAGGACCAGGGACGTGCGACGCGTCTTCGGATCCACACGATTCACGATGATCGCTTCATCCCCCGTGAATGCAGCATGGATGTGTTCGAAGCCTCCTGAGACTTTCAGCCATGTCTTCTTCGGACCGAGGGCTTCGATCTCCCCACCCGGCTTGACCAGCAGCAACCGTCCGGCTCCATCCGAGAGCACATGCGCTTCCGACTCGAGAGCTTCGGAGAGAACGCGCTCGGACATTCTCTCGCCATCCGCGGAGAACGTCCGAAGGACGCTCACCCCCTCGCCCTTCTCTGTCCAAACCGTTCCGATGACGCCGATGTTCGATCCAAGCCGCAGGAGCCGAGGATTCCCCAGCCCATCGAGCATTACCGTGCGCCGGAGGTCTCCAGATGTCTCAAAGATCAGCAGAGCGCTTTGCCAACGCCCTTTGTGCCATTGAGCGGTGGCGTAAACTCGGCCCTCCGAATACATGGACGAGGTGATACGCGTCCACTGTGCTTCTTCGGGAACAGCAGATGGTCGTTCGAAAACCCGGATCAACGTCCCATGTGGGTCGTAGCTCGCGAGGAACGCTCGCACCCGTTGCCCATCGCCCTCCGGTTGCCAGGACGAAAAGCTCACATACATGGTCCCACGCTCGTCCACGACCACGGCGAGGTCTTTAATGCCCGCTGATCCGGGAACGGGCAGGGAAAGACGATGAGAGGAGACCATCTCCACCGCGCATCCTTGCGGCGGGGTAGCCCAAGCCGTAGACGCGAGAAGACCGACGACACAGGTCGCCAAAATGACCTTCCTCATGGCTCACCTCCATTCGATCAAACATTCGAGGGCAAGACAAATGCTCATTCGGATCGGACAGACGCCGAAGGACCCTTGAGAATCCGGTGGGGATTCGCAGACATCGGGATCGCCCTGCGCGATAAGCTCCTTCCTTCCAGGCCCGGCGTCGAAATCGAAGCATGCCGTGCATCCCCCTTCCGAATTGCAACACAGGAAGGACGCATTCCAACAATCGAACTGGCAGGGAAATTGTACTCCACCCGATGTAGGAGTGAAAGCGACGAACGTTCGCGCCGACGCCAGATCACCGCCCGGACCTGATGTGCTTCGCACAGAGGGCGCAGCCGTGAGCGCCGCTACGATCGCCATACAAAGCATTACGACTTCCTTTCTAAGCTGCCCCAT
>Ga0209289_100089_pt1 | contig 56238 bp, 49 predicted proteins | sample GXS110809BmetaG_FD_184121 | JGI IMG/M metagenome (GOLD analysis project Ga0209289, IMG submission 184121) | Hot spring microbial communities from Gongxiaoshe hot spring, China to study Microbial Dark Matter (Phase II) - GXS 110809B (SPAdes)... ... | reverse complement strand
CTTCTAAAAAAAATAATAAAGCTAAATTAGTATACGATTCCCGAGAGATTTACTCCGCACTTGCATCGCTTCACAGGCGTAAATTCAAGCAATGGTTGATTACAAAGTATGAGACATTTTTTGCTTTAAATTCTAACTTAATTTTAACTGTAAATGAATCACTTAATAAATTTTTATCAGACAAATTCTATAATAAAAAAATTCATACTTTGCATAACTTCCCCCTGAAAAAAGATGAAACAAAATTGTTTGTTATACCACAAAAATTTTTCAGCCCAGATAGTATCTTGTTGGTTTACTTTGGATTGTTTCATCCAGGGCGCGGGTTGAATCTTTATTTCACACTGATTGAAAAACTCCGCCATGAATTTGCCAACATAAAACTTTTGCTAATTGGAAAAGGAGAACTAAAATCGGAGATAGAAAACGAAATAAAAAAGAGAAATCTTCAAAATGAGGTTTTAATTTTTGGTCCTTATTCCCCCGAACAATATATTTTGATGCCAAGCGTTAAAAAGATTATAGGTTTATGCGTAATTGAACCATTGGGGTTGAGCTACTTTTATTCATTGCCAAACAAGGTTTTTGAATACATACAACATCAAATACCTTTTATAGCAAGTGATTTCCCTGAAATAAGAAATATAGTGAGAAAATATAACCTTGGAATTTTGGTCAATCCAACCAATTTTGAAGATGTTTTCTCTGCAACATTAGAATTAATTATCAATGATGATTTATATGAAAATCTGAAACAAAACTGCAAAATAGCTTTAAATGAATTAAACTGGGAAAGTGAGATAGAGAAATTTCACGAAGTCATCAAATCACTATAACGATTTCCTTTTTATTCCCCTTTTTTCTATAAATCTTCCCACGGCAAAAAGAAAAATGCCAACACCAGCAAATAGCATTTCTTTGCTCATGCTCCCCTGTAAACCTGCAATTAGCCCTATCATCGTCTCAGCGATACCGATTGCCTGAAGAAATTTACCCAGGGTTATCATCTTTAGCTTTTAATGTTAGGTTTTAACTTTTTAAGCATAGCGACTCCAGCGATAAAAATAACAATTGAAATTAACTGGGCCTCTGAGAGACCAAAAATCAACGGTGGGTTAATGCGAATAAATTCAATGAAAAACCTTTCCATAGAAGAAAAAATTAAATATATTCCAAAAAGTTCTCCCGAATACTTAATTCTTTTTCTATAAATCCATAAGAAAGTAAAAATCAAAACCATGATTAAAAACTCGTAGATAGGGGTTGGATGAAGTTTTATAAATGTGTCAAACTCAGTAATTACACCAAATTTATCCTCTCCAACGATTTTTGATGCTTTCTCCCAATAACCATATTTTTCCGCAAGTTCAGGAAATCTTTCAAAGTAATCCCGGAGTGCGTAGGTTGGTTTTAAAGTACCATTGGCATATATAGCGCCCCATGGTAATGATGTTGGAATGCCATAATCTCCATCGCCAGAAAGGTGGCATCCTATTCTACCAATTCCATATCCAAGAGCAAGCGCAGGTGCTACGGCATCAAGAACCTTTAAAATCGGAAGTTTCTTTCGTTTTGCGTAAACAAATAGGATAATAAATGCGAGAATAAATCCTCCATACCATGTTAAGCCGCCGGCAGAAAAAAGCATTTCAAGTGGGGATGCTAAAAAATCTTTTAGATTCTCAATCAAATATAAAATTTTCGCCCCAACAATTCCAGACACAAGAGCTAGCACAACCATTTCATTAGCATAGTTTACATTCAACTTCAATCTTTTGAATTCCCTACCAAGCAAATAATCCGCAACAAGAAAAGCAATCGCCATCATAAGCCCATAGCTATAAACGGGAATGGGTCCTATTTGAAATAAGATAGGTCGCATATTAACGCTCAATTATGTTTAACTTAACAAACTTATTTTTCCTCGGCTCGTTTTCCACAGAAATATTATCTCCAGAAATTAAAATTGAAAAAATGTTTTTTAGATTCTCCTTTTTAACTATCGTTAATGTATAAACGCCATCTGTGTAATTGTAAAAGTTATATTCAAATCTTGCTGGTCCAGGACGAGATACAGGCGAACTTGGTGGTTTAAAGCCTTGAATTTTAAAAGTTATTTTTTTATCCCCAACGCTTACTCTGACATCTAACTCATAATTAAATGCAAGAAAATGTTGTGTTGTTTCAAATAAAAATTTCAAGAATTTCTGTTTTTTTAACTCATCATATTCTTTTGAAATGTGAAGAATAAAATCGTATTTTAGCTCTGGCTCAATTCTTGGCAGTTTTCTCGGCATATTTTGAGATTACAAATTCAGAAATTTTATTTAAATCAACTTCAATTTGCTTTGCTTTCTTCATATCACGAAGCACACACTTACCGTTTTTTAATTCGTCCTCGCCCAAAATTATGACATAACGAGCTCCTTGTCTATCAGCTTCTTTCATTTGAGATTTTAAACTTCTATCTAAAAGCTCAATCTCACATGGTATTAATTTCCGTCTCAAATCTTGAGTGATACTTAAAGCGATTTTCCGTGGCTCAGAACCAAGGTAGGCAACATAAACAAATGGTTTGGTGCTCTCATTAAAAGTATACTTTTTCTTTTCAAGGATTAGCATCATCCTTTCAATCCCAAGCGCAAAACCAACCCCAGGAACCTCAGGACCTCCAAGCTCTTTTGAAAGAAGGTCATATCTTCCTCCGCCAGCAACTGCGTCTTGAGAACCAAGATCAGGGCTTATTACTTCAAAGGCTGTTTTGGTATAATAATCAAGTCCACGAACAAGGTGCGGTTCTATTTCATATCTTACTCCAAGGTAATTCAAATAACTTTTTAATTTTTCAAAATGCTCCTCACAATTAGCACACAGATATTCATAAATTAAAGGTGCGTTTTCTATCACTTTTTTATCGCTTTCATCTTTTGAATCAAGAATTCTCAAAGGATTCCGGTCAAGTCGCCTTTTGCTGTCTTCGGATAAGGTATCGTAAAATTTTCTAAAATATTCTTTTAAAACCTCTTTGTATGATGGCCGACAAGTTTCGCAACCAACGGAGTTAAGTTTTAGGCTATAATTTTTTATTTCAAAACTTTCAATTATATGAATGACAAGTGAAATTATTTCAGCATCAACTTCGGGATTTGGACTTCCTATCGCTTCAGCTCCTATTTGATGAAATTGTCGCAATCTACCAGCCTGCGGTCGTTCTTGCCTGAACATTGGGGAAATGTAATAAACCTTGAAAAGTGGCGTTTGTTTATTTATCCCGTATTGAATATATGCCCTCATCACAGACGCCGTCATTTCAGGTTTTAATGTTAAACTTGTTCCGCCTTTATCAAGAAATGTATACATTTCCTTGCTAACTATATCCGTAAGTTCCCCAATTCCTCTTGCAAATAGCTCCGTTTCTTCAAAAATCGGCGTCCTTATCTCTTTGTAATTATAAACTTCAAAAATTTCCCTTACCTTTCGCTCAACATGCCACCATTTGTATGACTCATCGGGTAGTATATCCCTGGTGCCACGGATATTTTTCAAAATTTTTTTCTCAGCCAAGGTATTTTTCTTCCTCTGTTTTGAATAATTCTACAACTTCTTTTGAATCTTTCGCGTTAAGTAATCTCTCACGGAAATTGTTATCATTCATAAGTTTTGAAATTCGGCTCAAAAGCTTTATATGTGGTCCAACCATATTATCCCTTCCAACAAGTAAAAAAATTAAACGAACTGGCTCTCCATCAAGTGAATCGTAATCAATCGGTTTTTTCGTAATTGCAAATGCTGCAACAATATCTGTAACAGCATCCGTTTTCCCATGTGGAACCGCAAATCCTTTCCCAACCCCTGTTGTCATTATCTTCTCCCGTTCAAAAACCGCTTCTCTTACTTTGTTTACATTTTTAACTTTTTCCGACTTTGATATCAACTCAACAAGTGCGTTTATAGCGTCTTCTTTAGATGAGACATCAAGACCAACAACAACAAAATCTTCAGTTAAAATATCACTTATTTTCACCTTCTAAACCTTAATTTTATTTTTCAAGATTTCATCCACCGTTCAACTTTATCTGAATAAGTGGCGAGCAAATTCTCTACCTTTTTTTCCTCATCCGATTCCGCAAATAAGTGAATCTCACTTCGCTGTCTGTCCGGCAAAATTAAAATCCAAGTGAAATCATCCATAAAGATTTTAACTCCATCTATCAATTGTCGCCTATATTTTTCAGACTCAAGCGTTGCATAACGCATAACCTTTCCCTTCAAATCGCGAGAACATGGTAAAACTTTATGTCTTAGAACAAGCTTTGGCAAAGATTTTTCAACCTCGCCAATTTTTAATCCTGTTATAGATATCAATTCAAGAATTTTTGATATAGAAAACATCCCATCGGAAGCGAAAAGAAACTCCGAAAATATAAATCCTCCTTTCGTTCCACCAACAAATTTTACCTCTGGATCTTTTAGAACAGCTTCCATCATCCCGTAATGTGAGTTTTTAGTCCTGACAACCTCAACCCCATATTCACCTGCAATCATATCAACTTCAAGCGAAGCAGTTATAGGAACAGCAATTTTTTTAACTTTATCACGATTTGCTTCAAGATACAATTTTACTACAATGGAAAGAAGACGATCATTTTCAATCAATTTCCCTCTTTCGTCAACAACCCAAATTCTTTCGGCCCCAGGATTTAACATAAACCCAACATCATAACGAATTGAAGTTACAATTTGGGAGAGTTCATCAATAGCTCTTTTGAACTCCTTCTCATCTTTTGTTAATTTTGACGGATCAAGATAAGCATTTAAGGAAATAACTTGACAGCCAAGTTGTCCAAGTATATTTGGGAAAATTGTAACTGCAACACCATTTGAATAATCAACCACAATTTTAAAACCTTGTTTTCTAATGATTTCAATGTTCAATGATTCTAAAAATTTTTCAACATACCCTTCAGCTACTCTTACTGGAAAGTTAATTGTCCCAACTTTATCGTAAGGGACACGGGGGAAATCTTCACCGAAAAATAATCTCTCAATCGCTTTTGCTTTGCTCACAGGTAAATCCACTCCATTTGAATCAAAAAATATAATATCCGTTTGATGCTTATCAACCGGAGATTTTCTTACATGAAGTCCTCCTGCGTATCTTCCACTGCGAAGTTCATGCCTAACCATAGGGATTGATGCGATTCTAAGATCATCAACATCAAGTCCTGCTGAAATAAGTCCACAAATTAAAGCACGATTCATCATCCTTGAAACATTATCCACATCCCGACTCACAAGCACAGTTTTCCCCTGCCCAAGGAAAGCACCAAATGCTGCCCCAAGTTTTGCCCCAAATTCGGGCGTCATTTCAATGTTTGAAATTCCGCTGACCCTTGATTCAGTGAAAAGCTCCTTAAGCCACTTATCCTCCCAAACCAAACTTTTTGATAAAATTGAACCATCCTCAACGACCTTCCATGGCCAAAGTTTTATGTTTGACATCAACTTTGACTCTCGCCCAATCACACAATGATCGCTTATAAAAACATTTTCATTTATTTCCGCTTTCTCCCCAATTACACAATCATAGCCTATAACATCAAGCGTTAGCTTTGCTCCCTTCCCAATTTTTGTTCTATCCCAGATGACGGAATTAATAATTTCACAGTTATCCCCAATCTCGCAGTCAGAGCCAATCACAGAATTAACTAACTTCACATTTTTCCCGATCTTCGTATTTTCACCTATGACGACAATTCCTTCAAATTTACTATAGTCTTCAATCTGCGAATTTCCACCAGTGTATAAAGTTGTTCCTTTGGTTTCAATTTTTTCACCTTTAATTTCAAGATCAACCATTCCAGCAAGGCAATCAAGGTGAGCTTCAAGGTAATCACCAAGCGTTCCGATATCACGCCAGTAATTTTCCGTTAGGAAGCCATAAAATGGGATTTTCTTTTCAAGCAAAATTGGAAAAAGATTTTTGCTGAAATCAAATTCTTGTTTATAAGGAACAAACTCAAGAATAGATGGATTTAAAACATAAATACCAGTATTAATCGTATCACTAAAAACCTCGCCCCAGCTTGGTTTCTCAAGAAAGCGTGAAATTTCGCCTGTGTCTTTAACTATTACAATTCCATACGGAAGCGGATTTTTAACCCTTGTTAGAACTATTGTGGCTTTTGCTTTTTTATCAAAATGATAATTTATCACCTTTGAAATATCAATATCAGTTAAAACATCACCACTTATAACGATGAACTCATCGTCACCAATCAAATCAGCTGCATTTCTAACGCTTCCTGCGGTTCCAAAATCTGCTTCAGCTCTGACATATGAAATTTTCACTCCAAAATCTTTTCCATCTTTGAAGTAATTCATTATAACATCAGGGTAATAATAAACAAGCGCAATTATCTCAGTGATCTTATATTTTTTCAACAAACTTATTATTCTATGCATTATCGGGATATTGACAACTGGAACCATTGGTTTAGGGATGTTCATCGTCAAAGGTCTTAAGCGAGTTCCAAAACCTCCGGCCATTATAACTGCTTTCATAAAGCCGAACACCTGCTGTAATTTTCATTTAGGTTAAATATAACATAAAGAAAGTAAATTAACAATCTCGCTTATGGTTTCATCTCGGCAGCTATTTTACTGAATTCAATTTGCTATGTTTATAACCATAGACAAAATAAACCACAAGCCCAATGAGAAGCCACACAACAAAACGAATCCATGTTATCAACGGCAAACTTATCATCAAGTAAAAACAAGTAAAGATGGCAAGTAAAGGAACAAACGGAACAAGTGGAGTTTTAAAGGCTCTCGGGGTGTTTGGATCAGTATATCTCAACACAAGAACTCCAGCTGAGGTCAGGACGAAGGCAAAAAGTGTCCCGATGTTTGTAAGCTCAGCTGCTTCTCCAATATCTGCAAACGCCGCTGGAATCGCAACGAAAACACCTGTTAAGATGGTAGTTACATACGGTGTTTTAAACCTCGGATGAATTTTCGCAAACCACTGAGGCAAAAGACCATCTCTTGCCATAGAGAAGAATATCCTCGGCTGTCCCAGCTGAAATACAAGCAGGACAGCAGTAGTTGAAACAACAGCGCCGAAAGAAACTATCCCAGCAGCCCAATTTAAACCGATAACGCTAAATGCTTTTGCGAGTGGCTCGGGAACATTTAATTCTGAATAATGTATCATACCAGTAAGAACAATAGCAACAGCAATGTAAAGAATTGTCGTGATAATAAGCGATGCGATGATCCCTATTGGTAAATTTTTTTGGGGATTTTTAGTTTCCTCAGCTGCTGTTGATATTGCATCAAATCCAATGTAAGCAAAGAAGACAAGTGCAGCACCAGTCATTATTCCTTTCCATCCATTTGGAGCAAAAGGTTGCCAATTTTCAGGCTTTACATAGAAAGCTCCAACAATGATAAAGAAAAGCAAAATAACAAGTTTAATTGCAACCATAATTGCGTTAAAAGCCGAACTTTCCCTTATCCCAATAACCAAAACCATCGTTATAACAGCAACGATACCAAAAGCTGGAAGATTAAAAATTATGGGTATAGTTTTATTTAAAATTGGAAGTGTAATATGTGGTGCTGAATTTAAAATTTCAGGTGTGTTCACAGCCCTTACATAATCTGTAGCAAGCCACGCTGGTATTGTAAGTCCGAAACCGCGCAAAAGTTCAACAAAATATGCTGACCAGCTGATTGCAACAGCGATATTTCCAACCGCATATTCAAGGATTAAGTCCCATCCAATTATCCATGCAATGAATTCTCCAAACGCTGCATATGAATATGTGTAAGCGCTCCCCGAAATCGGAAGCATTGATGCAAGTTCAGCGTAGCACAGCGCAGCAAAGCCACACGCCAATGCAGTGACAATAAAGGATATAACTATTGCTGGACCAGCCCCAATGTGATGAGCTCCCCCGGCTGAAGCTGTCCCGGTAAGAGCAAAAATCCCAGCTCCAATAATTGCACCAATCCCAAGCGCAGTTAAATCAATTGCATTCAAAGCTCTTTTAAGCCGATTTTCACCGCTTTCAGCTTCCATTAAAATTTGAGAAACTACTTTCTTACGAAATAAATTCACCGTTTCCCTCCATGAATTTTATTTTTTAATTGATAGGTTCAAATCTCGCTGTAAAATGTCTTAAAAGTGGAGCCTCCCAAACAATTTTATAACCTTTCAATTTATCTCTATTTCTGTAAACCTCGGTTATCACCTCAACTACATAATCAATATGGCTTTGAGTATAAACTCGCCTTGGTATAGCAAGCCGAACAAGCTCCATCGTGTGAGGGATGAATTTACCTGTTTCCTTATCTCTTCTCCCAAACATTACACTTCCAATTTCCACGCTTCTTATACCACCAACCCTGTAAAGTTCAACAACTATTGACTGACCCGGAAATTGTTCTGGGGGGATATGTGGCGCAAATTTCTTCGCATCAAGATAAACGGCATGACCCCCTGGAGGAATCAAAACAGGGATACCACGCTCTATTAATTTCTCAGCAAGATACTCAACTGACCTTATCCTGTAAAGCAGATAATTTTCATCAAGGACTTCCTCAAGCCCTTGAGCTATTGCTTCAAGGTCCCGACCCGCAAGCCCCCCATAAGTTGGAAATCCTTCTGTAACGATAAGAACATTCCGTGCTTTTAATGCAAGTTCATCATCGTTCATAGCAAGAAATCCGCCGATATTTGCAAATGCATCTTTTTTAGCGCTCATCGTACATCCATCAGCATATGAAAACATCTCTCTTGCTATCTCAAAAATTGTCTTATTCTCATAACCCTTCTCCCTCTTCTTTATAAAATAAGCATTTTCGGCAAATCTACACGCATCAAGGAAAAGTGGAATACCATATTTATCACAAACCTCCCTAACCTCACGAATGTTTTGCATTGAAACTGGCTGACCTCCATTAGAGTTATTTGTCACAGTCAGCATAACAAGCGGGATATTTTCAGGACCCTTCTCCTTTATAAAATTTTCAAGTCGCTCAACATCCATATTCCCTTTAAAAGGATGCCATAAATCTGGTTGAATTCCCTCCGGAATTGGCAAATCAACTGCATTTCCTCCAACAAATTCAATGTTAGCCCTTGTTGTATCAAAATGTGTATTGTTTGGAATATACTTCCCGGGTCCAGCAACGATTGAGAACAAAATTTTTTCTGCAGCTCTTCCTTGATGCACGGGAATGATATGTTTAAACCCAGTTATCTTCCTTACAACACTTTCAAACCTAAAAAAACTTTTTGAACCAGCATAGGATTCATCGCCATCCATAATTCCCGCCCATTGTTTTGAACTCATTGCGTTTGTCCCGCTATCAGTTAAAAGATCAATTATGACATCTTCAGCAGGGATATTAAAAACATTATAACCCGCCTTTTTTAAAATTTCCTCCCTTTCCTGCTCGGTTGTAAATTTAATAGGTTCTACAACTTTAATTTTGAACGGCTCAATTATTGTTTTGAATTTCATACTTCCCTCCACTTCCTTTATTTTATCAGAATCATTTTCCTAATTCTGCTGTATATCTGGCGTCCACTATCAGAAATGGTCAACTTGTAAAAATATATACCTGATGGAATTCCATCAGCTACAAAATTAATAATATATCTCCCTGCACCAAGCCTTCCACTGAAAATCTTTTTGATTTCCCTACCAAGCACATCAAATACAATCACCTCACACTCGTAAATTTTCCCATCATTGGCGATCTCAAATGGAATTTTCGTAATTGAATTAAACGGATTCGGATAATTTTGATGGAGATCAAAGTTCAAACTCAAAGGAGATTGAACATAGGTAACAGAAAGAATATTTTTTAAAATTTTCTCGTCTGGATCAACTTGAATTTCTATATTTCCAGAAGAAACTGAACCGCCAAGTGTTATAATGTATATTGTGTCCGCTGTATATGTCCATAAAGTTAAAAGTGTATCAAAGTTTTGGTTCCGAATTCTTACATCAATCGGAAACTTAAAAATTCTTGCGTTTTTCTGAATCTGCCTTAACTGTAGAGACAGCTTTAAATTATCTTGATCTATTGAGGTGATGCTAAAATCAAGCACAGGATACCCAGAATCATAAACCCACTGCTCAAAAAACCATGAATAATCTCTTCCTGTAATATCATTCACAACATTAATAAATCCTTGAGTTGTCCCTGTCCCGTAAGCATATCTTCTTCCCCATTCTTTCAATACCTGAAAGAACAATGAATCTCCAATTAAATTTCTTAACATATGCAATACCCAAGCTCCTTTGTAATAAACCGCTGTCCCAAAAAGTTTTGCGGGTGGCGGATTATAAATTGGATATCTAAGCGCTGAATCCTCTAAAAAATAAGCCCTTGCCCAACTTTTAAGTTTCGTTCTAAAGATCTCCACACCATATTTATATTCTGTGTATAAAGCATCGCTATAGGAAGCAAAACCTTCATTAAGCCATATTTCAGCCCAGTTCTCACATGTGACAAGATCACCCCACCATTGATGGGCAAGTTCATGAGCTATCCCACCCTCAAAATTGCCATCAAGCCATCTTCTATGAATTGTCGTCATAGTTTGATGTTCCATACCACCATAGCGAAATGGATAAACCGCAACCATACCATATTTTTCAAACGGATACTCACCAAATTTCTTTGAGAAAAAAGTCATCATATCAACAACATTTCTAAACGCAAGAACTGCTTTTGACGAGTCCTCACGCCAGACATAGTATTTAATTTCAATTGAATCAGACGGATTTGAAACTTTGCGATACCAATCGGAAAAGGTTATATATTCAGAAGTTGCAAAAGCAATTAAATAAGTTGACATTGGATATTTTGAACGCCAGTGAAAAGTTCTTTCTTCACCGTTAATTTCATCACGGATCAACAAGCCATTTGAAGCAACAAGAAAATTATTTTTAACTTTTACAATGATATCAACGCTTGCCTTGTCCCAAGGTTCATCATAGCAAGGAAACCAGTATCTTGAGTCAGACGGTTCCGTCATCGTATATGCTATATCAGATGGAAGGTTCGGGTATAATTCATCGCTTCTGTAAAAATAGAAACCACGATCAAGATTTGATTCACGCCTGAAGTAAATTAACACATTTGAGGTTTCACCTTGTAAAATTGTTGATGGAAAAATAATTTTTAAGTTTTCATAACTTTGCTGAAAACTTAACCTTGAATTATTAAAAACAATTGAGTCAATTTGAATAACATCGCCCCCAGAGTGAATGGCAATTTCACTTAAATTTTTATTTGCAAGAAATTTTATCTTAACATATCCCTTGTAATAACCAGTGCGTTGTTTAAGCCCGTTGAAAAGGTCAATATAAATTTCATAATGAAGAACATCAAAATCGCTCTTAACCTGCGAGAACACAAGACCACAAGTTAAAACCATATTTACAATTAAAAAACTAAAAATCCATCTGCTCATATTTTCCCATTTAAAAATTTTTTGAACAGGAAAAATGAATTAACTAAAAGCATCCCCGTTAGCACGAGTAAAGCACCAAACAGAACATTTGCAGTTATGCTTTCTTTCCCAACAAACACTCCAATCATAACAGCGAAAACTGGTGTGAGAAAAGCTGTCAAAGACATTATAACAGTGGATATCTTTTTTAAAAGCCAGTAATAAACTGTAAAGGTTACTATTGATCCAAAAATTCCAAGATAAATTACACTTCCGACCCCTTTTACTCCAAATTTAATTGTGCTCCAATCCTCAAAAATGCCAGATAGGATTAAAAGAATCAAACCGCTCAAATTCAACGGGATAAAATTAATCGCAAGCGGATGGATATCAGCACCATACTTTTTAACCATTATCAACACCGATGCATTAAGAAAGGCACTGGCAACGACAGCAAACATACTTATAAAAAATTTTCTATTTTGCAAAGATAAAACATCGCCAAAATCTAATGTATCTGTTTTAAAAATAAAAACAACCCCGATAAAACCGAGGATTAAGCCAAATCGTTGAAGCGAATTTAAACTTTCTTTTAAAAAAATTCTTGAAAAAATTGCAGCAAAAAAAGGCATTGTTGAAAAAAGAATACTCGCAAGATTGCTCGGTATCGTCAATTCAGCCCAATATACAAGCAAAAATGGAATTAAAAATGAGAAAAAGGTTAAATAAAGATAAAGAAATAATTGCTTATCATTTACTGGAACTTGAATGTTGAAAGTTTTCAAGAGCGTCAAAAGAACAAGCCCTGCAAGAAGAAAACGAAGTGACAAAGAAAACATAAGGGGCAATTCTTGCAACCCGAGCTTTATCGTAAACCATGTTGAACCCCAAATGAAACATATAAAAACGAAAAGAAAAACTTTAACAGCGCTTTTATCAAGCAACCTTCGCAGTCGCATTAAATTTGATAATTTGTTTTAAATAATGTGCTTTTTTAATTCAGAAGCGCATTAAATATAAATTTAAAAGTTGCCCATGTCTGCGATCTGTGTTGTGGTCTAAAAGCAAACATTATAATTTTACCCTTTTCATACGGAACCTCACACAAAGCTGGTTTTCCCTTTATTTTATCCGACCCCAAAAGATAACCACTCAATAAAACATTCGCATCATCAAAACATGCGACGGACGAAATCTTATCAAAATACGAAGCTGTTGAAAAAGCAATTGAATTGATAATATAAGCTGGGACATATTCCCTGAGCCCGTAGGTGAGCGGATTATCAACATCGCTGATTTTCAACTTAACAATTGTCCCAGGTGCAAAAAACTCTTTTATACTTGTATTTTTCAAAACATTTCTCACAGGAACCCCAATCTGTTCAATTACAAAATCGCTTGCCTCACCGAAAGCAAGAAGCACCCCACCTTTTTTGATGAATTCCTTTATGTTATCAACTCCCTGTTTCCCAATCCCACCACTGTATTCCTCTGGCATTTGAGGAAGATCAATCCTCTGCTGACCTCTAAATTCGCGACCTTCAACAATTGCATTTGTTCCCATGCTCGGCAAAATCAAAATATCAAGTTCATCAAGTGTTTTTTTATCTTTTATGTCTTGATTGTGAAGAACGCTATAACTAAAGTAAAAGCTATCAAGCACAAGACGAGTCCATCCCTCGTCCATGCTTGTAATCCAGGGTTGATAAATTCCGATCTTTTTTAATTTCACCTCTATAAGATCTGCATCTTTAAGATCGTCAATAAGTTTTATTTCAAGCCCGAGATTTTTCGCATGTGAACGAACTTTGCCTGAGGTTTCTTTCTCATTTTTTACTATAAAGCTTCCTTTAAATTTTTTGTCACTACTATAAAAAACCTTAACCCCATCCTTCAAAAGCAAGTTGACAAGACGATACGAGTTTATAAACCTTCTATCAATTACAAAATAACTTCCTCTTCCAACAAACTTTGAATCACCAAAATTAATTGTTTCAATTTTCTCAAGTGGTATTTCAACTTTTTCTTTCAATTCAAAAACATCTACTCCCATTTGCAATGGCAATGTCCAAGCGGTCACATCATAAGGTCTTTTCGGCGGTCCATCTGGATAAAGCCTAATATCTGGATAATTTTGGATTTCCATAACATCTTTGATGAAAGGTCTACAAGGTTGGGCAAGCGGAATTACAATCGTATTTTCGGAAAAGACAAGATTACCAACCGAAAAGCTTTTTTTAGCCCTATAAATCTCAACTCCAGCAAATTGCAACCTCTTAACAAGTTCAATTGCGGAATTTGGATCATGCTGTGCGTTTAGATCAATAAGGTAAGCAAATGGTGGTTCTGTTAATCCCCTTTCAATTGATTTTTTATTTGCACTATAAAATGTCCACAAAATTTTATCCCTGTTAAGAGCTGAAAAATTTAAAATTGCGTATGTTGCTGCTTTCTCATAGTCAATTATATCTCTTAATCTCCACCAGCCTTCTTCAAATGGGTTAAGATTATTGTTTGATAAACTATTATCGGGGATTTCATCACCAAGCCCCTCAACGCTTCCATATGGAAGATAAATTGGTGTTGCAATTCTCACACTTGCTGCTTCTGAAAGAATTCCAACCCTGTTATGCCACAGTGGTGTCTTTGACATAGTCCCTTGAAAATACGCATTAAACCTTCCCCCAGTCACAACCCCCTTAAAACCTTTCTGAATCATATCAAAAACAATATATTTCCCGAAAAGATTTGTAAGAGCCATTATCTCTGGCAAAACATTTGGGTTTACAGGGTCCGAATAAGGAGGCACGAAAAGACGAGGACCATTTGAACCCATCTGATGTTGGTCATAAACAACTTGAGGAAACCAATCATGATACAAAACCTTTGCAGTTAACCTTGTTTCAACTAAACTGAAAAAGTGCCAGTCGCGATTATTGTCATGCCCAGCATAATAATGATAAAGCCACGGCATAGGTGAAGCCTCATATTTCGTCCCAACATATTTCTTATACCAATCTACAACCATCTGCTGACCATCTGGATTAAGCGACGGGATTAAAAGAATTACACAATTATCAAGTATACTCCTCATTTCATCGTCATTTCGGGTTGCAAATTCATAAACCAGTTCAACTGATTCCTGACTTGAGGCTATTTCCGTTGAATGTATATTCATCGTGATGAGAATAAAAACTTTCCCTTCACGAATTAAATTTTGGGCTTCCCTTTCATCAACGCCGTATGGTTTTGCAAGCTTTCTCTGGATTGACTTCAGTTTCTGTATTTCTCTCATATTTTTTTCTGATGAAGCAATGACAACGAGAAATGGTTTCCCAAGCGTTGTTTTACCAAGTTCCTCAATGATAATTCTATCTGAATTTTTATCAACATAACTTAAGTATGAAACAATTTCATCCCAGCCGATTAGTTTTTTATCTTCACCGATTTTGAAACCGAAAAATTTCTCAGGCGACAAAACCTGTCCGAAAGATAAATTGATGACAAAGATTAAGACAGTTAAGAAGATAAGATATAAATTTCTTCTCATATCTTTTGCACCTGACTTTGTTTTAAAATAGAATTTCAACTTCAATCCCTTTAGACGAAAATTGTCTTGATATTTCTTCAGCGACCGCATTGAAATATTCATCCCTTGTAGCAAACTCAAGCGAATTCGCCTTGTAAATTTTCTCCGTTTTCCATATGTAATTCATCCTATCAACAAGAACATAATCAACAAGTCCATCTAATAAATTTGATAGCTTTTTCGCATCCATTGGGAGAATTGGACCAACGAAAGCAAATGTCTTTATGTTATTTTTCTTTAATACTTCAAGTGTCTTTATCCTGCTTTTAATTGATGGCGCCTTGGGTTCAAAGATTTTCCTAATGTTCTCATTATCTGTTGTTATAGTTATTCCGATTTCAAGATCTTCAAACCCAACAAACAAATCAATATCTCTCATAACAAGCGGGGAGCGTGTGAGTATGCCAGTGGGATACTGAAACTCAGCTAAAACTTCAAGACATTTTCGTGTTAGCTTAAACTTTTTCTCAATGGGTTGATAAGGGTCTGTAACTATGCTTAGCCATATATTGGGTTTTCTTGTTCTTTTATCTGAAAAGAGAGCAATTTTGCTTTCAATTTTCAAAATTTCCTCTCTTAACTTCTCGTGAATGTTAATTTTCACCCCAACGAACTTGCCCCATTTGAGACCAGGAAAGTGGACTGAATAATTTTTTGAAAATCTCGTCATGAAATCAGCATAACAGTATATGCATCCGAACTCACACCCGAAATATGGATTGATCGTATAATCAATCCCAGATATTCGTGATTTTGAAAGGGCGTTTTTAATCTCTATGATTTTAACAGTCAAATTTTTCATTTTTAAAATTTCCTCATCACAATTCCAGATAATAACTTCGGATAAAAATAAGTTGATTTTTGAGGCATCGTTACCCCCGATAATGAAACATTTTTAACATCCGAAACCGAAGGAGGATTCAGAATGAAAGAAATTTTATCAGATTGTTTTGAAAGCTCAACTGCGGTTTTAAAATCGTGAGTGTAAATAATTTTAACTCGTTCAAGGTCAAATTGAAACAATCTGAAAATAAATTCGTGCAAAATTGTAACATCAAGATTTTTCACCGCCTGCGGAAGCTCAGGAGCCAAGCTTTGCTCTATCACATTATAATCTTTTATTTTCAACACGATAGATTTACCATCTATTTGATGAACCCCGAAAACACCCCTCGTAAACTTCCTCATGAAGCTCTTTAACTCATCAAGCGTATCAATTTCTGCAATATCAAAAAACTTGCCGAAATCTTCTGAAAACAATTTCTTTTTTAAGTTTTCCTTATCAACTCCCGTTAAAACCCTATGCGTTGGAAGTATCATCAAACCTTCCGATTCCATATTTGTAAGATACATCAGGATGTAATTATGTTCATCTCTTTCAAGCGATAGAGACCTCATGTAATCCCTAAACATCAATCCCGTTTCATATCTATGATGCCCGTCAGCGATGAAAATTGGAATTGTTTTAAAGAAGTCAATAATACTGTGAATGAAATTTTCATCTGTGATTTCGTATAATTTATGCTTGATTTTGCTTCCTGCTGGAAATTCAAAATCAAACAATGGTTGTTTTGGTTTATGCACTTTAATAATGTTTTCCACCACAAAATTTGGATCTGAATAAATTCCGAATATATGATCAAACTGTGCGTTAGTTGCTTTTAAAAGGTTGAATCTGTCCTCCTTTGGTTTAGGTAGTGTTTTCTCGTGCGGGAAAACATTTCCTTTGCCCAGTTCTTCAAGCCTCATCAAACAAATAATCCCGCTTCGTGTATAACTTTTCTCCTCATATTCAAATTCCTGCTCATATACAAAAATTGCTTCCTTTTCCCTTTCAACAATGATACCATCGTTTAACCACTTTTCAAAATAACCCTTTGCACTCTCATATCTATTTTCATCTTTGTTCAGGATCAATCTTATCACATTATAAGGATGAAGCATGTATAAACTATCTCTTTCCTCATCCGAGATGACATCGTAAGGCGGAGCGACAAGTTTATGGATTGGTAAAGTTAAATTATAAATCAATCCTTTAAATGGTTTTATCTCTGGCATTTTAACTTGTGTTAATTTTTAATCAACTGTATAACCCAATCTTTTAAGCCACGCTTTGCTATCACGCCATTTCTTCCTTGCTTTTACATAAAGTTCAAGATAAACAGGTCTTCCAAGAAACCACTCAATCTCTTCCCGAGCCAGTGTCCCTATTTTTTTCAGCATTTGTCCATCTTTACCAATTATAATTCCTTTTTGTGATTCCTTTTCAACATAAATTTCAGCCATTATATAATCCCTCTCCCCTTCGTTCTGCGCTTCTCTAAACTCTACTATTGATACCGTGGTTGAGTAAGGTATTTCCTGTCTGCAAAGCTGAAAAATTTTCTCACGAATTATTTCAGCGACAAAAAATCTCTCTGGATGTTCCGTAATCATATCCGGTGGATAAAATGGCGGGTGATTGGGAAGATATTGAATCAAGACTTTTTTAAGCTCATCTATGTTTTGACCTTTCAATGCGGATATTGGAACGATCTCCTTAAACGGGAAAACCTTACTAAAGAAATCAATTATCGGAAGCACTTCAAGCTTATTGATAAGATCAACTTTGTTTATCACGAGAATTATGGGTTTTTCATCAACATACCTTTTTAAAATTTCAAATGGTAATGTTTTAGCGATTGCTTCATTTGTTTTAACTTTTTTGACATCAACCATGAATGAAATTATGTCTGCATCCCTTAAAGCTGATTCAGCGTATTCCATCATCACTTCCTGAAGTAAATATCTCGGTTTGATCAACCCCGGGGTATCAAGAAAAACAATTTGATAATTTTCACCGGTCATTATTCCAACTATTTTATGTCTCGTCGTTTGAGGTTTCGGTGTAACTATTGAAATTTTATGTTGAAGTAAAGTATTAAGAAGGGTTGATTTTCCCACATTCGGCTCACCAACAATTGCAACATAACCGGCTTTAAAGTCTGGCGCTATTTTGTTTTTTACTTCACCTTCAACGAATTTATCCGGCATAATTTGATATCGCTTGTTTTTTTAAATTTTTCCCATTATAACTTTTACATCACAAACGCTTCCTTTTTTAAACAAAGGCAAAATATGGTCGGAGTGTCTCCTCCCGTTAACCCATATTTCTTTAACGCCTTTATTAACCCCATCAGGATTTAAAAATTCAATTTCATATTTTACTCCACGGAATAACCTTGTAATTTTAAAGTTTTTCCAAACAGATGGAACACAGGGATCAACTAACAATCCAGCATAAGTTGGTCTCACTCCAATCATATACTCAACTACACTCTTAAAAAACCAATCAGATGAACCAGTAAGCCAGGAATGACTTGCTTCGCCGAAAGTTTGATGATCAGGGCTTGTCACATATTCGGAATAAACATATGGTTCCATTTTGTAAATGTCAGCATCAATGGCATTATTAAGTGGCAGTGTGGCGTGGTAGATTTTATAAGCTCTTTCGGCATCTCCAGCAATAAGTTCTGCAAGAAAAACCCAACTTGCTACATGATTGAAGATAGCTCCATTTTCCTTTTTACCCGGAACACATCGGGTTGCAAGTCCAATGCTTGGGTCTACTTTTGTAAATGGTGGATGTAGTATTTTAGGACCTTTTGGTGTATCTAAATACTTTTCAACCGAAGCAAGGCAAATTTTTGTTCTTTCTTCATCTGCAACTCCACTTATCACAGCCCATGATTGAGGGTTGGCGAAAATTTTCCCTTCTTTATTTCTTGAAGAACCAAAAGGCTTTCCATCATCCTTAAAACCTCTTATATACCACTTTCCATCCCAGCAAAATCTATTTATATTATTTGCAATTTTTAGATAAGCATCAAGATATTTTTTCAACAATTTCTTAAAGCCAAGATAGTTGAAGAGTTCTACCATCTCTTTTAAAACATAAGCAAGAAACTCCGAACCCCACACGGTTTCTCCCTTGCCTTTTAAGCCTACATAATCCAAAGTATCGTTCCAATCTCCGCGCCCAAATTTAAGTAATCCATGTTTACCAAGGTTGCTCAACGAAAAATCAACAGCTTTTATCAAATGCCGTAAAACAGTTCCACTTCCTCCATCATAAAACTCAACTTTCTCATCAAGCAAGCGAAAATCGGCGGTCTCTTTCAAATAGGTTATGATCCCAAATGGCAACCAAAGAGGTGTATCAGAGTGTCCCGTTTTCTCCCCGCTTTTTGAAATCCTAAAAAAGTTATGTAGCATGCTACCATCTTTAAATTGATAACCACAAACTTCAATTATCCTATCGCGGACTTTTTCAGGATTTGCAATCAGCTCGCCGAAGATATCTTGCATTTGGTCCCGAATTCCAGTTCCAAATAGTAAACCACCGTGATAATAGCCAGCATTTCTTGACATATCAAAAGTTACAGCTATCTGATACCGATTCCACACATTAATGAAAAGGTTCAGCTTTTCATCTGGAGTTTGCACTTGAAGAGTTTGAAGATAATTATCCCAGTATTTTTTTAATTCTTCAAATTTCTTGTGCACATATTCAATATCCCTCAACTTACCAATGGTTTCAACTGCTTTTAGATATGACTTAGAACCCTTTTTTAATCTTTCATTTGTATGTAATGAAGGTTTGTCAACAAGGAACATGAAAATTACAAATTCTTTTTCTTCCCCAGCTTCAAGTTCAATTTCGGATTGGATAGACGCGCAAGGATCACCAGCTGTTATCTCGCTATTGAAACATTGCCCAAGTTCTACCGCTTCAGGGTTAGCGTTGCTCCTCCACCTTCCAACGAATTTTTCTTTATCCCCATCAAACCCTTTAATTTCAAGCGAAGTTGAAAAAACGAGATAATATGGCCATGCGTGATTCGGCTGAGAGACGCTAACACCCCTATTAGTCACCCAATACCTTCGTGTTGCTATAACTGCATTTAAATCCTCATCAAAATACACATCGGGAAAATGTTTATCATTTGGTTGGTTTATCAAATCGTTAAGGGCGTTTCCCATAACAAGCTCAGCGTAAGAAAACACATCAATTTCTCTTCTCTCATTTGTTAAGTTCTTTAACTTGACGAGCCAAATTTCAGCATCAAGATCACGAGGGACAAAGTAAGTAATTTCACCTTTTATTCCCAAATTTTCTGTTGTTATTTTAGTGTAACCGAGTCCATGTCTGCATTCATAAAAGTCATAATTTAAGTCAATTGTAGGTGCCCAGCTCAAGGAAAAATATCTTTGCAATTTTTTATCTCTAACATATACATATCTTCCGGGCTGATCCCATGGAAGACAGTTATATCTATATCTTGTGATACGATTATCACGAGGTGTTAAATAAAAGCTATAGCCTCCACCTGTGTGGCTTACAAGACCAGCCCAGCGCCCGTTCCAGATATAGTTCATCCACGGAGCCGGGGTTTTCGGGTTAATTATAACAAATTCTTTCCCATCTTCGGTGAAATATCCATATTTATTGACTTGAAAAATTTTCATGATCTTGCTTTTTATATGTTTGAAATAACTTCAACAGCTGATTGAATAACTGAAATTTTTATCCATCTTAAGGTTGTTCCAATTATTTCTCCATCAGCATGCATTGTGAGATTTGAATTTGAACGAATTTCAATTTCCATCGCTTTAAACATTGATACCTCTGGATAATGAGTATGTTTTCCTTTTAAAACCGTTGGAAGAACCTGAAGAATTCTAAAAATTGACAAATCTTTAACAAGACATACATCAAATAACCCATCGTTAATTTTTGCATCTGGCGTGAGAAGAAATCCACCACCTGCTGAAACACCGTTTCCAACCGCAACTAAAAAAATTCTATCCTTTATCAACTTGCCATCAATATAAACCTCCATTTCTGGAGTTTCATATTTTCGTAATGTTTTAAAAAGAGCAAACAAATACAAGGGGATGCCACGAAGATGTTTTATTTTTCTGCTTTCGTTGGCAACCATTGCATCAAATCCAATCCCGACCCCATTTATGAAAAATCTTTCACCAAATTTGCCATACTCATCAATAAATTTAATCATTCCAACATCTGATGCTATTACCTTTCTTCGTTTCAATGACTCAAGCGCAAGTTTAATCTTAAACGGTTTTAAATTCAGCATCTTTGCGAAATCATTACCAGAACCGATCGGGATAACTCCCAATAATTTTTCCTGATTACTTTGCAAAATTCCATTCACGACTTCATTTATTGTCCCATCCCCGCCAGCTGCAACTACAAGCTCAGCTGATGTATCCCTTGCAATTTTAATAGCTTCACCAGGAGCTGTGGTTAGTTGAAATCGTTCAAGATAATTTAAATGTCTCGCATATTGAACTATCTTATGATAAAGTTTCGCTCCTTTCCATCTACCTGCATATGGATTCAAAACTATATGCGTTTTAAGTTCATTACCGAGAGTGAACCATTTTGATAAAACGAATTTGTATGACAACTATAGCTCCATTTTTATTGTTATTTTAAAAAACCATGTGGCAAGCCAATATCAGCCATTGTTAAAAGCCCGGGTTTTGAATTGAAAATTAAATAAGCACAGTTAATCAAACTTCCAACAGTTGCCATATCCCCGAAAACACCGTTTAAAATCTTCATATTTATTGGTGGCTCCCCATCAATGTAAACCGCATCATAATCTTTATGATCACCCACATACATTTTCAAATCAAGAACGATAACCTCTTTACCGTCTTTAAATCCAACTGCTGTATGATGTATTCCAGCAACTCTTCCCTTTTGAATTGTTAAGTATTCAGTTTTCAAACTTTTCTTTGTAACTATTGGATTTAAAGTTTCCTTTATCTCATCAAGCTGTATATTTAAAATATAAGCCAAAAATTGCAGTGATTCAACAAGACCGATATGCCCAAATTTACCAGTTGCCTTTTTAGTCTTAAACTCTCCAACTTTTAGACCTGCTCCAATTTTTAATTGCAATGGCAATCTTCTCTTTGATGCATTTACAACCCTTTCAACTTTTACCTTTTTAACATTGGTGCAAACTTGAGTTAAAACAGCAGGCAATACATCCATTACAAAACCAGGGTTAACCCCAGTCCCAAGAACTCTGACTTTAAATTTTTTCGCAAGCAAATCAATTTCCTGTGCAATTTCGCGATTTCTAAACCACGGGAAAAATAATTCCTCGGTTGATGAAACCACATTTAATTTTAACTTTATCAACTCAGTAAGTTGATCCTTTACTTCTTCCATAAAGGATGTAGTTGTATGAAAAACGAGATCAACTTTATGTTTTTTGAGAATTTTTTTAATATCATTCTCAACAATTATTCCCGTGCTGTTAATTCCGATTAACTCTCCAACATCTTTGCCAACTTTGGAAGGATTGATATCAACAGCTCCAACAAGATTAATTTTGTCACTGTGTTTTTCAATTATTGTTTTCGCACAAAGTTGTCCTATTGGACCAAGCCCAAACTGAACTGCGTTGATTTTCTTTTTCATAACTTCCTCTGTTTTTGTTTTTAGATATTTCCACGTGCTTTTAATTTTTTGTAAATTATTTCATAAGGGACACGCCTGACATCTCCATCAAATCCAACTGCAAGTCCTGCTACTACACCCGCTGCCTCACCTGTTGCTGCAGATGTCGCTTGAATTCTCAAAGCCGAATGTCCTTCTCTTGTTGCAGATATACATTTGCCAGCAACAAGTAAATTCAGGGCTTTCTTAACTATTAGGGCTCTTAAAGGAATTTCATAATATTGTCCTTCTTTCAAATGTTCAAGCCGTGATTTTTCCTCCCTTTGCCCGTGAATGTCAATCCCATAACAAGCTCTTGCAACCGCATCTTCAAACTTTCGTGCCCGCAATATATCCTCACCAGTTACAATGTATTCACCTATTGCCCTTCTTGTTTCCCTAACACCAACTTGAATTGCCGATTCAATCAAATACGAATTCTCAAAACCTTGAATTTTTTGCTTCAAAAAATTGAATATCTCCCACATTTGAAAACGCCCTCTTATCTCTGCCTCAGTTAAATCAAATGAACTTGTCCCATCAAGCCCGAGTATATTTGTAGTATTAAAAGAAGCTTCACCTTCTTCTGGCAAAGTTGTGAAGAATATATATTCAATCTCCTCTGGTAGTAAACCCTTCTCTTTTCCCTCTTTTACAAGATCAAAATAACCAGCGATTGAAACTATTTGCCCGGGAACATATATAGATGTTGACCATGGGTAAAATTGTTCGGGGTTATCTCTCACAAATTCAATCGCTCTTATTACATCAATTCCTCCAACCCTGAAAAAAAGCGTCATCGCCTGCGTCAAACCTGTTTTTTCGTCACCTTTCATCCAACCAGCATTTGCAAGATAAACAATTTCCGCATCACCAGTTGTGTCAATGAAAACCTTTCCAGATATACGATAAAATTTTGAGTTACGATTTAAAAGCAAAGAAATAATTTTTCTTTTCCTATTGATATTTTCATATTCAACACCAAACAAAAGCACATGTCTTATAGTTTTAACTCCAGCATCATGTAAGAGCTCGTTAACAACTTTTCTGAAAGCCCATGCACTGAACCCGTTATCTATCGTCCCACCGATTTTCTCCATCCCTCTTACAATTTCTTCAAACACACCACCGACAAGAGGTTTAACTTTGTTATCAAACTCATCAAAAATCCAATACTTCATAAATGGTGAAACCATTCCAGCGGTGGACATTCCGCCGAAAAATCCATATCTATCAATTAACACCGTCTTCGCACCTTCTCTTGCAGAGGCAATTGCCGAGCAAACACCCGCTATACCAGCTCCAGCAACAACGACATCGGTTTCCCCAATTTCAATAATATTTTGTAGAATCCTTTTCATTCCCTCATTTTTTTAATTTCTTCAACAAACCTTTGAACAATCAACCTTGGTCTTGTAACTGCAGAGCCAATCACAACAGCATATGCACCAAGTTCAAACATTTTCCTAACTTGTTCAACAGTCCATATGCGTCCTTCAGCAATAATTGGGATATTAAGCAAAGCAGCAAGTTTATGAACAAGTTCAAAATCAGGTTCATACTTTTTAAATGAATATCTTGTGTAAGGAGTATACCCAGCCAATGTCGTAGCAACAAGATCAGCGCCAAGTTCAGCAGATCTAATTCCTTCTTCAAATGTTGAAATATCAGCCATCAAAATTTTATCTTTATAAGCTTCTCTTATCTCCCTGAAAAATTCAAATCTTTTGTCCCTTGAGGTTACATCAACAGCAACTATATCAGCACCTGCTTCAATTATTTTCTTAACAGAGTCAGAATCTGGAGTTATAAGAACACTCCCATCCGGATATTTACCCTTTATAAGACCAATTACTGGAATTTTAACCTTGCTTTTTACAGCTTTTATATTCTCCACGCCTTCAGTTCTTATTGCAACAGCTCCGCCAAATTCAGCTGCAACTGAAAATTCAACAATAAACTTAACATCTGAGAAAAGCCCAACTTCATCAGGTTGACACGAAACTATGATGCCATTTTTCAACCTTTTTAAAATTTCCTCTTTCAACTTATACCCTTGCTTTGATTCTGTTCAAACCCAAATTATTTTTATATGCAAATGCGATAAGATTCCCAATGTTTTCTGATGTTTTTATTGCGAATGGGAAAGAATAAAGTATAAATTTTAAATCATCATCTACATCAGCAATTCTTCCAACTGCAACAAGATTTTTTATATCTGTTAAAAAAGATGAAAATGGAATACGAATTACGAGCTTGTTAAATTTTCCATCAGGAGAGAGAACACATGGAAATAATTTTTCACCTAACACAGATATTTTGACAACAGCAACTTCATCATCAAAACTTTTATCACTAAAAACATCACTGGAACTCAAAGAGTAGTGCCCGTTTATTCTATATCCCTCGGTAAAGTAAATTTGCGCGGGAAACATTGAAACCCTCGCTTTTTCAAAAGGTTTAAATTGCCTCAAATATTCAATAAAATCGTAAACCTTCAATTGTAAATTCTCTTCCATTGCGCTTATTGATAAAACATCATCTAAATCCACTTCACCATCACCTAATCCGAACACGACACAGTGATTCTCTATCGGTAATTCATAAATTGCATATTTAATCCCTTCCTTCTCAACAACACAAGCGTGATATGTTTTGTTTATAGATTCATCTACCACAATAGATTTACATATAATTCTACCATCGTTTTTATTGAAGTCACATCCACCCAGAACGAAGTTATATTTCGGGATTGATTTAACTTTTCTAACTAATTTTTCATCTATCGCTTTGAAAACCTCGCAATTTCCAGTCGCATCCACAAAATACCTTCCCCTAACCTCAATTAAACCTTCTTTTCCAAGGACAAGGATTGATGTAAGAGAGTCACCTTTCAACCTCGGCTTTACAAATGAGGCGTGGAGAAGGAGATTAACTTTAAAGTCAAGCAAAATTTCAAACATTGTAAATTTAAATCTTTCAAAATCAAATGGAATCACGGTTTCTGATATTCTCAATGGATCTGGATACGGGTGTTGAGGTATCGCTTTATTTTTTAAGAGATATTTTATCAAGGTTGAAAAAATTGGGTATTTTATCGTCTCCGTTTCTTCATCTGTGAAAAGTTCTGAAAAATTTTTCTGAACATTGAAAACTCTCAAAGGAAATGCAAACGAAGTTGTAATAAGCCCACCTGGAAACCCATATTTTTCAATCAAAAGAGTCTTTAGTCCATTACTAGCGCAGGTAATTGCTGTTACAATCCCACTTAAACCGCCACCAACGATGACGACATCTGATTCAATTGTTTGAACCTTTTTGTGTGTCTTTAAAACTGTTTTCTTTTGCTTCACCATTTTTCAGATAACATTTTTAGAAAATTTTTTATCTCACTATCCCAGAAATACCAGTTATGTCCTCCCGGCAACTCATGATATTCATAACTTATCCCTTTGCGTTGAAACTTTTCAACAAGTTTTCTATTTGATTCAAGAAGCCCCTCAATTTGATCATCCTTCCCACATGATATATAAAAGTATGGCAAGTTAAAGGACTTAAGGCTATCCACAAGAACATACACATCATTCTTATTCCAATGTTCATCTTTCTTTAAGCCAAATGCATCTTTCAAGCTCTGAGCTAAATGTCCTCCATCTTTTTCAATTAATCTCATCCAATCAAAAGCGCCACTGAATGATCCAACGAAATGAAACAAATCTGGATATTTTAATGCAATTTTCACAGCTCCATAACCACCCATTGATAAACCCGCAATCGCTCTACCGTGCCTCGTTGAAAGCACACGATACTTTCGCTCAACATATGGTATCAGCTCTTTAACAATGTAATCCTCATAATTTCTGTTTCTCACAACCGGCGAATTTGAATACCAGCTATTGTCCGCCTCTGGCGTCACAACTATAAATGAATAATTCTTAAGATACTTGACAAGAGAAGTTTTGTATATCCAATCATTATGACTTCCTGAATAACCGTGAAGCAGAAAAATCACCTTATATCTTTCTTCGTTTGAGTTATAATTTTCAGGTAGCACCACATTGAATTTTTTATATCCCCCAACCGATTCCGAATAGAGACTATCAAGAATGACAGAAACTTTCCCTTGTGATAACAATATCTGAATTGGCAAAAAAGTCAATAGAAAAATAACCTGTGTCAATCTCATACAATTGATATTAACCTTCATTTTCTTTCCTCAGCTATGATTATAATTTTATTGTCAAGTTGGTCTGAACTTCTCAATTCAGCTCGTGCAACCGATAGCATTTGCTCTTTAAACATAACTCCTGTCAGATCAATTATCTTAGGTCCGTAGATTAAAAACACATCTGGTGCTATTGCTCCAGCGTCGCCATAAATCGTGAAATTATCAATCACCTCTGATAAAACCTTCTCAATTTTGTCAATATCAACCTCAAATACTTCCGCATTTGAAAGTTGAAGTTTTATAGCACCTTCTATATCAAAAACTTTAACTGGTTTGATTTTTTCTTTAAGAATGAAAAGTTTTTTTCTTTCAAGCTCAACGGCAAAAACTTTATAAAAATTATTTTCAGCGATCTTCCTAACATTTATACTTTCATTTCTCTTGAATTTCTTGGATAAACTTTGAAACATTTTCTTAGCTATTTCAAATAACTCGTCATCACTTAATTGCTTTTTTAATAGATCACCTGTTTTAAAATCAGGGGTTCCAGTTGCAACAGCTGTAACTCGTTTTGTCTGTCTATCAATTTCAATTGATACTTGAATTGTTTCGGGTTTTGCACCCATTTTAACTGCGGATGAAACCACCTCATTTCTTAATTTCACAATATCATCTTCAGTTGGATTTGGTATAACCCTTTCAACGCTTTCTCTTATCATTCCAAGAGCTACTCCGATAGCAGATATAACTTCAGCATTTTCGGCAATTTTATATTCAAAATTCAATTTCCTTGCAAGGTAAGGAACTATAACTTCAGCGCCCCCTCCACCGCCTACAAGAGTTATAAGATCAGGATCAAGTTTATACTCTTTCATCAAACCTAAAACTATATCTTCAACTTTTGAAACAGCTATATCAAGTATTTCCCTTGCAATTTGTTCAGGTGATTTTCGCATTAAAGTGGAAAGCTTTGTAAAAACTTTTTCAACGGATTTATAATTTCCCTTGCTGTATCCATTGGGGCTTATCAAATTTAAAAAATTGGCAGCATCCGTTGTTGTGATTGTAAACTCTGGCTTGTTTGAATTTTTTCTCTTAATAGCAATGTAATCTGATGGATCGTTTGGCTTCGGTTGTATTAAAACAAATTCAATTTCATCAAAATTTTCTGGTTCAGAGAACGAAACATATTTTAACCCTGCGATGTGCGCACTTCTTGGTCCAACATCAATTATATTTTTAAAACCATTTGATACCCGCAAGATTGAACCTCCAGCAATTCCAACAGTTCTGACATCAAGCGTTTTAAGATATAACCTATTCCCTCCAACTTCGGCACTTTTAACAATTGGCTTCCCATTTTTTATAACCGATATATCAGTGCTCGTTCCACCAACTTCAATAAAAACACCATCCGATATTTTAACATACATAAGAGCAGAGGCAACACCAGCAGCTGGTCCAGAAAGTATAGTCATTATCGGTCTTTTTTTCATTTCATCAATGCTCATAATCCCTCCATCGCTTCTCATTATCATCAAAGGCGCTTTCACCCCAGCACTTTTTACGCTGTTTAATGTCATTTCAGCAGTTTCAATCATTTTGGGAAGCATACTTGCGTTCACAACAGCCGTTCTCGTCCTGATCTTTAATCCATAAAGCTGGGAAATAAGGGAAGCAGGAGTCGCAATACAACCCATATTTTTTATTACTTCAACAACCTTTTCCTCTCTATTTGGCTCATCAACTCCAAAAGCTTCGCTTACAACGAAAACTTCAGCACCTTCAGAAGCCAGTTTCTCCACAGCCTTTTTTATTTCGTCCTCTACATTTCCATCGTCAAAAATTTTGGAATTAACGAAAACATGAGAAGTCTCAATGAATTTTCCCCCACCGAGCGAAATTCTTCCAATTTCTGTTTCACCTTTTGCTCTTATAGCATCAATTCCCGTCCCCATTCCGATAATACCGACCTTTGCGATATCCCCCTCAAGAAGCGCATTTGTTGCCTGCGTTGTACTATGTGCGATCAGAACAACATCATCAGAATTTACCGCTCCACTTTTTAAAATTTTATCAATAGCTTGGATAACTCCGAGTGCCACACCCTCACTTGCAAAATGGGTTGTTGGAACGCAGCTTTTCGCCACTATTTCAAGTGTATCCACATCAATTGCCACCGCATGTGTAAATGTCCCGCCGACATCAATTCCTATTTTTACTTTTCGTCCCATAATTTCAAAGTACGATTTTGATAGCTTCTGTTAATAAATTTAGTAAAACAAATGAACAAATAGAAGTCAAAATCGCAAAAACAAGCCCCTTCCAAAAACTTTCTGTTATGTGCTTTAACCCGGATATCAAGAGAAAGAACGAATACACTTTTAAAAGCCAGTTTGTGACAGAGAAAATGTAAAATGCCAATGGCTTGAGCTCATTAGCTTTAGGCGTTTCAGTGAAATAATAAATTCCAAAAACGGCGAGAATTGATGGCAGGAGAAAAAATGTAGACAAAGCTATTGGAAACATTGAATAAGCCACAATAGCAAAGTATGCTCTCAACCCCACGCCCTTGAACCTGTAAAGAAAAATTTTAAGTATAATTGCCATGGTTAAAACAAATAAAATGCCAAGTGGAACTCCAAAATACAATGCGTTTAAAAATAGAAAAACTAAATTCTCATACTTTTCCCCTGCCCTCGCATATCTAAAAATTTCAAATGTAATCGCTATCCCCGAAAGAGAAGAAAGAAAAATTGAAAAATTTTTCCTCTTTGATATAATTATCTTGTGAAACCCTTCATCTGGATTGAAAATGAGCAAACTTAAAATGTCAAATAAATTCAACACATACACGGGATTTTGAAGATACGCGCCACATGATTTGCATTTAACATCAAACTTTGAATTTTTAAATCCACATATTGAGCAATACATGATTTTTATTGGGAAATTTTTTACAAAAACAAAATAGCGGAAACTATCAATCCAGATGTTGCAAGAACCCAAACGTATGGGAATGTTTTCTTAAGGATTTGATTAACATCTATTCTTAGTTCATTGGCTATCCAGATATTATGTGTATTCGTCGGGTCGCAAACTCCCTGAATTTGACCAACTGAAAGCAACATCCCCATAACAGATGCAGGGGGAAGCGTCCCAACGGGGTGTGAAATGAGCGTTGCAATTCCATAACCAAGCCCCCATACATTTAAAGGACCACGATAAAGCGCAAGTGGGCTTAACAGCGAAAAAATTAACACAAATAGAATAGGTGAATTAGGAACAATAGCCCTGAATAAAGGTTTTAGCTGAGAATATACTTTCCATTCGCCATTTTCCCAGTTTGATGGACCAAGGATTGCATTCAAGAGCATACCAATTCCGAACATAAGAACGACCGCTGGAATCACACTGCTTCCACCTTCAATGATTGATTGCATTAAAAGATTCAAACTTCCCTTCCTAAATGTTGTTATAAATCCATAAAATAATCCAGCTACAAAAGCGAAGATGAAATACTGACTTCCAAAGATAAAAATTATAATTAACGGTATGATCGGCGTTAAAAAAGCATACCACTTTAATTTACCCGCCCTTGATGGAGATAACAATTTGAATAAAAACTCAACGAAAATGTAAATTAAGAAAAGAATAAAGACAATTTTCGCAACTGAACTAACAAAGCTCTTCACCGCATCTGGAATTAACTGGTCAGATCTAAGTAAAATTGAAAACGAAACAAACATCAAGCCAAGCGCTATAATAGTAAGTAAAAATTTAAAATTTAAAACATATCTAAAACTCTTTATCAGCCCCTCACGCTTCAACTCCACAACAATGAAAACAACCGATGTAATCAAAGATAGAAAGAAAAGATAAAACGCAAACATCCGAACTGTTTCAAATTTAATCTTTAAAACGTTGATGTATAGCGCCCAATTTTGAGCATTTAAAATCCCACCCATGCTCAATCCAAACAGGAAAACACCAGCTATTACTGTCGGACTTATTCCAACCGAGCTCATTATTGGAAGAATAATTGTGCCAACCATGATGATTGCCCCAAGACCACCAAGTGTTGTAAACAAAACAGCTGTCAAGATCAAGATAATTAGACTTACATAAAAAGGTTCATCTCCCGCAAGCTCTGCACCTTTTCTTATAAAGTTTTCGGCAATTCCGGATTTTTGCATAAAAATGCTGAGCATACCTCCAAAAATTACCACAGTATATGCTTGATGCAATCTAAAAGCTCCATCGCCGATTACATATACAAAAATGTCATCCAAAGGAATCCCACCAATCAAAGCGATAAAAAATGCCATTAATGGAAGGGCAATAAGTGCTGGTATAACACGAAAAAACATAAGCAAAGCCATTACAATAAATATGGCAATTATTCCAATGATTGAAAGCATTTTAGAAGCGTTTATTTTTTAAATACGCTTTAAGTTCGTCCTCACTTAAAACCTTAAATTTTTCTCCCGTTTCAACCTTGAAACCTTTTAGAAATTCCTCAGCATTTAGTTTTTTCCTTCCCTCAACTTGAATTTCAATTACCTGAACAGGATTTAAATCCGAACATATAACATACAACTTATCTCTTTTCTTCGTTGTAAAGATTTGCCCGGGTTCGGCTTCTATCGCTTCAAATTCAAATGACTCTGGTATTTTAGTTCTGTAAATTTTCACAAGTTTTTCGTTTAGAAATGTAAAAGCACCGGGATTTGGTGAAAGACCGCGAACAAAGTTATGAACCTGCAAGGCGCTTTTTTTAAACCAGTTTATCTGACACATCTCTTTTGTAATTTTTGGAGCGGGTGTAGCAAGCGAGTTATCCTGTGGGAATGTTTGAACCGAACCCGTTTCTATTAATTTTACTGTCTCAAGCAATACCTCTGCTCCAAGTTTTGCAAGTTTATCATAAAGATCCCCCGCTGTTTCATCCGGATCTATTGGAATTTTCTTTTGTAAAATTACATCTCCAGTGTCAACTTTTTCATTTATGAAAAAAGTTGTAACCCCAGTTTCTGTCTCACCGTTAATTATCGCCCAATTTATCGGTGCAGCACCCCGATATCGTGGCAGAAGTGAGGCGTGGACATTTACAGTGCCAAGCGGTGGAATTGTGAAAACTTCTCGTGGCAATATACGGAAAGCTACAACTACAATTAAATCGGGAGATACATTTTTTATCTCTTCAATGAACCTCTCATCTTTCAAATTCTCTGGCTGAATAACTCTAAGCCCATTTTCTATCGCAAATATCTTTACAGGTGGGGGAGTTAGCTTATAACCTCTACCTTTTGGCTCATCAGGTGCTGTTACAACTAACGGGATTTTGTAATTATTCTTCAATAGTATTTCAAGTGATGGTATCGCAAACTCTGGAGTTCCCATGAAAACAATTTTCATTAAACCGATACATAAATTTTAAATTAAAGTGCCTCTTTCAGATTGAGCTTCTGGAACAACGATTTTCTTTGTTCCGGGCACAATAACCGGATAATGAGCTTTGATTTCACCTCTTTTAATCTTCGTTAATTTTGGCTTGAGAGCTTTTAAACGAACAGGGGATAAATAATCAATGAAAAATTTACCATATAAATGATCAACCTCATGCTGAACAACTCTTGCAAGCAATCCCTCGCACTCAATTTCATTTACCTTAAAATCAATATCATGATATCTCAGAACAACCTTTGCAGGTCTTATTATCTCCGCTCTTATTCCCGGGATACTCAAACAACCTTCTTCCATAACATCTTCTCCACTTGAATAAACTATTTCTGGATTTATTATCACCATCCTCTTAAAATCTTTATATTCTTCATAAACCGAAACATCAATCACAGCAAAAGAATAAGGAATCCCAACTTGAGTTGCTGCAAGTCCAATACCATCTGCCACTTCCATTGTTTCAAACATATCCTTTAATGTTTCAATAAATCTATCGTCAATCTGCTTAACTTTTTGAGCTGGCTTTTTAAAAATCGGATCACCGTAAAGATATATCGGTAAAATCATCACTGCCTCCATTGATTTTTTTAACTTTCATGAGTGGCTCGTTTAACAGGAATTCTTTCAAGAGCAGTTTTAATCCTTCTTATTGTTGTTTCTTTTCCAAGTGTTTCCATCACATCAAAAAGCCCAGGACTTACCCTCATACCTGTAATTGCTAATCTTATCGGGTGTATTAACTCGGAAGCTTTTATACCCTTTTCATTTGCAAAACTTCGTAATTCCCTCTCTAAAATGGATGCAGTAAAATCATCAATCTTCGTTAATCTCTCGGTAAATTCAATTAAAAGCTCATCGGTATTAAACTTCCAGTATTTTTCAATTCCTTCACTGTCGTAATTACTTGGGTCTTCAAAGAAATATCTTCCAAAAGTAATGAAATCTTCAACAGTTTTGACTCTGTCTTTCATCAAAGATATCACTTTTAAAAGATATGTTTCATCATCAAATTTGTAACCATATCTTTCCACAAACGGTTTTACGAATTTCAAAAGTTCTATATTTTCTTTCTTTCGTATATATTCACTATTCATCCACTCAAGTTTCGCCTGATCAAAAATAGCGCTTTTCCTTTGAATTTTCGTTATGTCAAAAGCCTCTATTAACTCATTAAGGCTCATTATCTCTCTGTTATCTCCCGGTGACCAACCGAGTAAACAAAGATAATTGAACATTGCATCTGGAAGGAAACCCTTATCTCTATATTCTATAACAGCGGTCGCACCATGTCTTTTGCTCAACCTTTTTTTATCAGGTCCGAGTATCAACGGAACATGAGCAAAAACAGGTATATCCCATCCAAGCGCCTGATAGATTAAAATTTGCTTTGGAGTATTTGAGATATGATCGTCACCTCGGATTACGTGCGTGATTTCCATATTATGATCATCAACAACAACAGCCATATTATAGACTGGCGTGTTATCAGATCTTAAAATTATAAAATCATCAATTTCTGAATTTTTAAACCTTATTTCACCATGAACAACATCCCAAAAAACAGTTTCACCTTCGGGCACCTTGAACCTTATCGTTCTACTTCGCCCTTCCCTTTCATATTTTAACTTCTCTTGTTCACTCAAATAGAGGCATTTTCTGTCATATTTATACGGTACCCTATTTTCTTCCGCTTCCTTTCTTTTCGCTTCAAGTTCTTCTTCAGTGCAGTAACAAAAATAAGCATAACCTCTTTTCACAAGTTCATAACACGCAGATATATGCTCATTTATGTGATGTGATTGAAAATAAATTTCATCATCCCAATCTATCCCAAGCCATTTCAATCCGTCAATGATAGATTGCACCATCTCCTCACTTGAGCGTTCTTTATCTGTGTCTTCTATTCTTAAGTAAAAATAACCTTTATTTTTTCGGGAATAAAGCCAATTAAAAATTGCAGTTCTTGCTCCTCCTATGTGTAGGTGTCCTGTTGGACTTGGGGCAAATCTTGTTTTTGTTTTCAATTTGCAATAACGAGTTAATTTTTATTTTTTAAATCAAGGCTTAGGATATGAGGAAAGTTTTCGCGTTAGCTCATTAACATCCTCGTCAGTCAAAACCACATCTTCAAGAACGCCTAAAATATAATCATTATAAGCACTCATATCAAAAAATCCATGACCAGATAAATTGAAAAGTATAACTTCTTCTTTTTTCTCTTTCCTTGCCCTTATAGCCTCGTCTATAACTGCTCTTATCGCATGTGCTGATTCTGGCGCTGGAACTATTCCCTCAGTCTGGAAAAACTTCATAGCCGCATCAAAGATTTCATTTTGAGTATAAGCCCTTGCTTCAACAAATCCATCAGCATATAACTTACTTATAATCGGGCTCATTCCATGATACCTTAAACCACCAGCATGAATCCTTGGTGGGATGAAATCATGACCAAGCGTATACATTGGAAGAAGGGGTGTTAATTTACTCGTATCTCCATAATCATAACTGTAAATTCCTTTAGTTAGAGTTGGACATGCCGCTGGCTCAACCGCTATTAAACGAAGTGATTTTCTTTTTTCATAAAATTTATCAAGCAAAAATGGAAAAGCAAGCCCTGCAAAATTTGAACCCCCACCGACACAACCTATAACTATGGTTGGATATTCTTCAACCTTGTCAAGTTGTTTTTTTGCCTCAAGACCGATGATCGTTTGATGGAGAAGGACATGGTTTAAAACACTTCCAAGCGAATACTTCGTTTTATCATCGGAGATAGCAACTTCAATTGCCTCACTTATAGCTATTCCCAAACTTCCAGGGGAATCTGGGGTTGATTCAAGGATTTTCCTCCCAACTTGCGTTTCCTTACTTGGGCTTGGAACGACATCCGCCCCCCACATCTGCATGAGAACCTTTCTATACGGTTTCTGTTCATAGCTTGCGCGAACCATGAAAACTTTACATTTTAAACCAAAGTAGCTACATGCGAAAGCTAATGCGCTTCCCCACTGCCCTGCTCCTGTTTCAGTTGTCAATTGCTCAACACCTTCAATCTTGTTATAATATGCCTGCGCAACCGCTGTGTTCGGCTTATGGCTACCAGATGGGCTTACGCCCTCATATTTATAATAAATTCTTGCCGGTGTCTCAAGCGCTTCCTCAAGAAACCTTGCTCTCACAACAGGTGTTGGCCTCCACAACAGGTAAACTTTCAAAACCTCCTCAGGTATATCTATCCACTGTTTTTCGCTTAGCTCCTGTTCAATCAAACCCTTGGCAAAGATAACTGCAAGCTCATCAATTGAGATAGGTTCAGCTGTTTTGGGATTAAGTGGTGGCTTTGGCTTTTCAGGCATATCGTGAAGTATATTATACCACCGTTTTGGAATATCGCGCTCACTCAAATAAATACGATTACTTTGCAAGCCTACTCGCTTTTTTCTCATTTCACATTGAATTTTATTTATATTTTAATGATTCAGCCATCGCTGTCAACCATAAAGTGGCAAGCCTAACGGAAGCCAAGGTCATCCTGCCGTGGACAACTTCACCCAATTTTTTTGACATAATTGAATAATACTCATCTGAATAAATATATCTCGTCCTACCGTTTCTCTTCTCAACCCTATAAAGCTTCTCAGGTGGAATTTGACTTTTCGCATAATTATCAGCACTTAAAATCTCCTCAAGAAATCTATAACTTTCAAGAACAATGTCAAATGCAAATTTGACCCTGTCTTTTATGATTGAACTTTCCTTCAAATTTTCTTTAATTTTCTTTATATCAAATTTTAACTCATCGTTTTGCATCATATATCGGACAAGCTCTGTTTCAAATCTTGAATGAATCCCAGGCTGACCTGTTAGCTGACCATCGTAATTTTCAGTTACATGAAGGGGCTGATGTGCATCTTCCACATAATGAGCAAGCCATGAAAGATACTTTAACATTTTATCCCTCTCCCATTTGGAAATTGAATAAGCCAAACTGTCCGTAAAATCACTTATCCTCCACGGAAGCAAACCGTTTTTCTGCACCGTCTCAAAACCAAACTTCTCTATTGCCTTCTGCTTATCTCTTGGCAGTTCATCAAATGGATATTTACCATACCTGTCAATGTCAATGAAATGATTAAATTGTTCCTCCTTATCCTCATTTCTTATCATATCTGGCTCAATACATCTTTCAATTATTATACTTCTGTTTTCAGAAAGAAATTTCTTTAGCGAGTTTAACTTTGATTGGTCAATTCCATTAAATTCATCAATACTTAAAATCAAATCAATGGCGAGTTCAGTTATCTTCTTATGAGCATCAAATCCCCAAGATTGCGCATTTTGAAATTTGAGGACAAAGAAAATTAAAATGACGGAGATAAAATAAACAATAAAGTGAAGGTTTTTATATTTTCGCATTTTGTAATTTTTTTAGTTTGCAATAACGGATAAATGTTAAAAAGGTTGCCCAAGATGGGCAACCCCAATCATTAATTATCTAATTTTCTTTTTGTGCCTCATCTTTCTTCTTCTCTTTTTCCACTTATGTTTGTTCATTTTCTTTTTTCTCTTCTTCCTGAGATTTGGCATAATTATTTCACCTCCAAATTAAGTTTTTGTTTTAAAATTTGTGCTGTTCCAACATACGCTTCGCCTTTTGCGCTACATCAGCAGATGGATTAACATCTATACAACGTTTAAAATAATCTTTTGCTCTCTCAATATTTCCAGATGCTAAATTAACAATCCCAAGATTATACAAAGCAAGTTGATGATTTGGAGAATAACTCAGGGCTTTTTCCATTTCTTTGATTGCTTCATCAACACGCCCTAATTCAAAAAGACAAATTCCCATATCAACCCTCGCATCAGGATCAGTTTCATTTTTCTCAAGATACCTTCGGTAATATTCAACTGCCTGATCAAATATATGAACATCGTGCAAAAGATTAGCCAACCTTAAAGTTGAAGTCATATCATCGGGATTTGAATTCACCCTTTGACGCAATTTTTCTATTTCAGCCATGATTTCCGTATTAACTTCAGGATGTTGATGAACATCTGGCTTTGTTTTTTCCTTACGGATTATCCCATAAGCAATCAATCCAACAAAAACAACCACAATTCCAAAATAAAAAACTTGGTAAAAGGACAATTTTATAAATCCGCCTTTTTTCCTCGGCTTTACCTTCGCTTCTGGTTTTTCCTTCTTAACTGCTTCAGGTTCAGTTATCTTATAATCAATTTCCACGCTTCTTTTCACTTCGGTTGACACAATCTCTCCGCTCAATTTAGAACCGCAACTAACACAAAATTTATATTCAGGCTGATTTTCAAAACCGCAAATTTCACAGATGATAACTTTTGCTTGTTCTTCGCTCAGCCTTGCTCCACATTTGAAGCAAAACTTTGCCTCCTCTGGTAAAATTGTGCCACAAACTTGACATTTCTTTTCTGCCATAGTTAAATATAGTTTAGTTTAAACTTTCACCTTCACCCTGGTTCTTGATACCCTTCTCCTCAAGGATTTTGTCACGCAAACTTTCAATGACCATCTGTTTAAATTCTCTTGTTGGTTTAAAATCGGGAACATACCTATCATCAAGTGGAACTATCTCGCCTTTCTTCGGATTTCGTGCAATTCTTGCCTTCCTTTTAACAACTCTGAATGTCCCGAATCCTCTTATTTGAACATAATCACCTTTTTTAAGTGAATCCATGATTATTGCGATAGCTCCATCAATTACCCTCTCAACCTCTTCAACTGTTAAGCCAATTTGTTCCGCCAGAATTCGGACAAGTTCTGTTTTTGTCAATTTCTAATCCTAATTTTATTTTAAAATAAATTCACTTCTATATTGCAAAATAGGTTGGTTTAGAAGCAAACTTTTTATCTCCTCAATATTTTCAAGAGTTTTTGACTCCAAGAGAATATCCATAAGTCCAGTTTTTTTCTTCTCTTTGACAATTTTTGGCTCACCTTTTATCCCAGCCATATTAGCAGCGATTTTTATAGCATCCTCAAGTGTTCCAAGTGTATCAACAAGCCCTATTTCAAACGCTTGTCTTCCTGTAAAGATTCTTCCATCAGCGATTTTTAAAACATCTTCCTTTTTCATCCTCCTCTCATCAGCGACATGATTCACAAATTGTTCATATACATCGTTTATCACACCCTGAAAATATCTTTTTTCTTCATCTGTTAACCCGCGATATGGATTCCCCGAATCTTTAAATTTTCCACTTTTTATAATCTCAAATTCAACTCCAATTTTATCAAGCAATTTTCGCAGGTTTGGGAACTGTGCAATCACGCCTATACTCCCAGTTATAGTCCCCGGGTTTGCAACGATTTTGCTTCCACCAAGGGAAACATAATAACCCCCGCTTGCTGCAACAGAACCCATTGAAACAACCACAGGTTTTTTCTCTCTTGCCTTTTTCAACTCCTGATATATTTCCTCGCTTGCAGAAACACCACCGCCTGGAGAATCAACATAGAAAACGATCGCTTTAACCCTTGAACTTTTCACATATTTTTTAATTTGTTTGACTATATCTTCCGAGCTCAATATAACTCCCTTCAATTCAATCAAAGCAACCTTATCCTTGCCAGTATCAGTTTCCTCATCTTCAGAAACAGGTTTTAGTGAACTCACAAGTGTAAAAAAACCAAGCGACACAAATAAAACTGATAGTGCCAATATAATTCCAATTATTCCGAGAAACCATCTCGCTTCTTTGCTCATGTTCAGACGATATTTATTTTAATCTTGATAAATTTTACAAAAAATTTAATTAAAAATCAATTAAAAAATTTCAACCGAAACAAGAGACCGAAGGGCAAATTTAGGTAGATTATTTTGCGTGAGATATACAAAACTTGTATATTTTCTTAAAAACAAAGTTTTCTCAACTTGCATTAACGAATCTATGTCAGAAAAAATTTTTAATTACCTAACCAAAATACTTGACCCCGAATCGGCAAGACTCGTGTTAAAGATGTATAAACTTAATATACCGCTTACAATTAGAACTAACACGCTTAAAATATCTTCCTCAAAATTAAAAGAACGCCTTGAAAGCAAAGGCTTTAAACTTCGTGAAATTGCTTTCATTCCAGATTCATTCATTGTAGTTGAAGAGCCTTTCCCTATTTCAAAAACACTTGAGCATTTTGCTGGTTTTTTCTACATGCAAAGTCTATCCTCAATGCTTCCTTCTCTTGCTCTTGAGCCAGAGCCAGATGAATTCGTACTTGATATCGCCTCAGCTCCGGGTTCAAAAACGACACATATAGCGCAACTTATGAAAAACACAGGGATAATTATCGCAAATGATATCTCCTTTGAGAGATTGAAAGTTGTCGCTCATCAGATAGAACGACTCGGAATCTTGAACACTGCCATAACCTCAATTGATGGGAATAGATTTGGGAATCTTCTTCCTGAAGTTTTTGATCGTGCCCTCGTGGATGCCCCATGTTCAGCCCTTGGAATAATATCAAAGTCAAATGAAGTTTTAACCTGGTGGAACATTGATGAAGTTAGACGATTGAGCAACAAGCAATACCAGCTTCTTACAAGCGCAATCAAATCCGTAAAACCTGACGGAGTTATAGTTTATTCAACCTGCACTTTAACCGTTGAAGAGAATGAGCTGATGATAGATTCAGTTTTAAAAAAATTCCCCCTTGAAATTGAGGAAATAAATTATAAGACGGTTGATTTTGATGAAGGAATAACTTTTTATGATGGGCTTCCGCTTGATGAAAGACTAAAAAAAGCTGTTAGAATTTATCCGTTTAAATCAAATACGGAAGGTTTCTTCATAGCAAGGTTAAGGAAAACCGATTCAACTTTTTCTAAATCCCCTGAATTTTCCGATATAGGTAATAGAGTAGCTCACGAAAAAATGCGTTTTTTAACCGCCGATGATAAAGATTTAAAAGAAGCGCTTAAATTCTTAACTGATGAATTCGGAATTGACGAAAATATATGGAGTAAATTTGTATATTATTTCAAGAATGATGAGATATGGTTTTGCTCACCTGGATGGAAAAAATTCCTAACACTTGATTTTTCAGGCATAGATAAAAATTTCAAGCATCACCTTATGTCAAGCATAATTCAGAGAGTTGGGCTGAAACTTGCAAAATCAGTTAAAAAAGCGCAGTGGAAAATTTCAACAAGTGCGCTTCAAATTTTATCACCATTCGTTGTTAAAAATATAATTGAACTTCAAAACGAAAATCAAGCACGCATCTTCATAAATGGCGGGGTTGTCAAAAACCCAGATTTGAACTTTAGACCTGGCACATATACAGCCGTAAATTTTGACGGAATAACGCTCGGTTGCGGGCTCGTGACAAAGGAAGGATTGAAAAGTCAAATTCCAAAAGGAAGACGAACCGTGGAGGTTGAGGTGATGTGAAATGGATGAGTTAATTTATGGACATAACCAAGAGAAAAACATAGTTGCGGTTCAACAGTTTGATGAATCAACCGTCCGAATTTACATAAGGGAAAAAGACACCGTAAGAGAGGAAATAAGAAAATTTTATCCATTCTTTTTCTTAAGCGATAAATCTTATATTGAGGGGTTTAACAAAAAATTTTGGCTTAAAAAACTTGCCGGTAACAACTTCTATCAATACGCCTGTGCCTTTGAAGATTTAACCGATATGTGGAATGCGATAAGATACATTTTGCGAAATTACAGCAATAAACATATGATAAAGGTTGAATCATATATAGATACGGATATAATTTACCTTCGTCCCGACCCAGTTCATCAATTTTTGCTTCAAACTGGAATCACCCTTTTCAAAGGGATGGAATTTAATGATGTGTATCGGATTCAACTTGACATTGAGACATACTCAAAGCATAGATTCAGTAATCCAGAAAGAATTGAAGATAGAATCATTCTCATTTCATTAACTGATAACAGAGGATGGGAATATATAATTGACGGTCGCAAAAAATCAGAAAGACAGATGTTAATTGAACTTGTAGAGATAATACGCAAGAAAGACCCTGACATCATTGAGGGGCATAACATTTTGAACTTTGACTTGCCTTATCTCATAAAAAGAGCAGAATTAAATGAAGTTGATCTTTCAATCGGAAGAGATGGAAGCAAACCCAAAATAACAACAACGACCTATGACCGTGAAACGGTTTTTACAGGAATTGAAATTTATGGAAGACATATAATTGATACACTTATCCTTGTTCAATTGTATGATTTTGTAAAGCGTGAGTTTGAAAGTTATTCACTCAAATATGTTTCAAAGTATTTTGGCATTACATCCGAAGATAGAATTTACATCCCTGGAGAAAAAATTGCGTGGTATTGGGATAATGACCCAGATAGTTTAGTAAAATACGCTCTTCAAGATGCGCACGAAACAAGAAAACTTTCTGAACTTCTCACACCCCCATATTTTTACCTTACTCAGATGTTGCCATTTTCTTTTTGGCAAGTAATAAAATCTGGCTCCTCATCAAAAATTGAATCATTACTTGTTAGGGCTTATTTGAAGAGACGACATTCAATCCCCAAGCCTGATACGGGATTTCAAACCACAGGTGGTTACACGGATATATTTTATACTGGGGTATTTGAAAATGTAGCCCATGCGGATATTGAATCGCTTTATCCATCAATCATGATAAAGTTTAAAATTGCCCCACAAAAAGATGAACTCGGGATTTTCCTTCAAATGCTTGAAAGTTTGACAAAGATGCGCCTTGAGGCAAAGCACAAGATGAAAAACGCAACGACACCTGAAGAAAAATCAAAATATGACGCGGTACAATCCGCATTTAAAATTTTAATTAATTCATTTTACGGCTATCTTGGATATAGCAGAGCTATTTTCAATGATTACGAAAGCGCCGATAAAGTAACCACAACCGGGCAGAAAATTTTGAAAAAACTTATACTTGAAATAACAAATAGAGGTGGGAAGGTTATAGAAGCAGATACGGATGGGATTTACTTTATCCCGCCTGAGGAATTTAGCACAGATGAAGAAAAAGTTAAAGAATTTGTCAAAGATATCGCTTCAACCTTACCTGAAGGAATAAACCTTGCCTTCAACGGTATTTACAAAAAAATGCTAAGTTATAAAAAGAAAAATTATGCCCTGCTTGACAAGAACGGAAACATAGAAATTAAGGGTGCTTCACTTATCTCAAGGGGAATGGAACCATTTGCAAGAAAGTATATAAGTGAATGTGTCAAATTTTTACTTAACAATGAAATTGAAAAAATCCATGAACTTTATAAATCCCTCTTTAAATCAATCGCCGAAAGAAAAATTGATATTTATGAGCTTGCGAAAACAGAAACATTGCGGGAACGACTTGATAGATACCAAGAACTCGTTAGACTTGGGAAAAGGAATAGAAGTGCAGCTTACGAGCTTGCCATTGCAAGTGGGCGAAATTACAGACAGGGGGATAAGATAACTTATTACATCACTGGCTCAAGTCCCGATGTTCGGTCATTTGAAAATTGTAAACTTGTTGATGATTGGAATCCATTAAGAAGAGATGAAAATGTTCAATATTACCTCTTTAAATTGAATGATTACACAAGAAGATTTGAAGTCTTCTTCAAACCAGAGGATTTTAAAAAAATTTTTTCATTAAAGGATGGGCTAAATTTTGACGATGTGCAGATAGTGACCAGAAAAATTTCAAGGGAAATTGATTTTGATTAAGCGACTTTTTGCTTCTTGTTTTTTTCAAACCATTCTTTAATAAAATTAACGATCTCTGTTGTCAGAGTCCCAGGTGTAAAAATTTCAGCAACACCCATCTCTTTGAGCTTTGGTATATCTTCATCTGGTATTATCCCCCCACCGATTAAAAGGACATCATCAAGACCCTTCTCCTTCATCAATTTTATTATTTTAGGAAAAATCGTCATATGCGCCCCGCTCAAAATACTAATGCCGATAACATCAACATCTTCCTGAATCGCAGCCGAGACTATCATCTCAGGTGTTTGCCTCAATCCTGTATAAATAACCTCCATTCCAGCATCTCTCAACGCAGCTGCTACAACCTTAGCTCCTCTGTCGTGACCATCAAGCCCTGCTTTTGCAATCAATACTCTTATCTTTCTCTCCATTTTCTCTTCGGTGGTTTTGTTTTTCAGTTTGCAATAACAATTTAAAAAACAAGCTTGATTTTTTCAAACCTTGAAAATTTAATCATGCTGAATGAAAACGAATTACAAATTTATTTCCAACTTGTTCAGAAGGCTCAACAATGATATGACCACCGTTCAATTCAATAATCCTCTGAAAAATTTTCAAGGCAAAAAGATTATAACTGGGTTTATATTCAGAAAAAAGGTATGGGCTAAACAAAGTTTTGGCAGATTCAATTGTCAACTTTTTTGCTTCATCACGAATTCCTACAAAAACAAATTTACCATCACTCCCCGCCCTTGTAACTTGAGAGATATGGATTTTTCCATTAAATGACATTGCCTCCGCTATCGCCTCAAAAAAAGTTAAAAACCCTATCTCAATCCAGTTCTCGTTTCCCTTTACGAGCGAATCCCTCCCAAAACTAAACTCAAAATTCACACCAGAAAATTTTTCCCTTATTTGCTCTGCAACTTTCTTAAGCAATAAGTTAATATCAAAAACTTTGATCTCAATCTCCTCAACCCCAGCTGAAATATCGTTAAGCCGTATAAAATATTCCGAAAGCTCAAACCATTTTCTCATTCTATTATAGTTCTCACGCAGGATATTTTTCATCTCCTCCCCGATTTCTTCACCTTCCAATATCATTTCAATAATTCCCCTTATAGATGAAAAGAGCTCTTTAACTTCACTTATAAAGAATTTTTCCGTCATCAATTGAACTTTTTTCGCTTCATTTTCAAGCGAACGCATTCTTAAAACAGATTTTACACGAGCGACAAGTTCCGTGAACCTTATTGGCTTATAAAGATATTCAACAGCACCGAGGTTAAAGCCACGCTCAAGATTTTCCTCGTCAACATATTGCCCAGTTAGAATTATAACAGGAATTTCTCTTGTGATGGGATTTTGCTTAAGTTTGAAAAGAGCAGTGAATCCATCCATAACAGGCATGCTTATATCAAGAAGTATAAGCTCTGGTTTTTTCTCCTGAGCAAGGGTTAACCCCGCAAGTCCATTATCTGCTGTTATGACATCATACCCCTCACTTTCAAGTGCATTTTTAAGTGTTTCTCTTAGTTCCTTTTCATCATCAACTATAAGGATTGCCATTTTTAAAATTTTATTTTGTTTGGGAAGAAACGGTTTGTTCCTGTGCCGTTCCCACTCCCGCCGTTTCTTCCCCGATGACAATTTTCTCCTCAAACTCTTTAACTTCCATCAGAAGTTTCTCTATTCTCCTGCATCCCTGTTCTATCGCCTTAACATCTCTCAATGTCTCATTATCATATGGGAATCTTCTCTCTATCCTCGCAGAAGCGCTCATTATTATGGTCAGCGGATTGTAAATCAAATCCCTCAAAGAGAAGGTAAAATCCTTCACTGCTTTTAACCTCGCAATTTGAGTTTCATACTGTTTAATCTGTTCCATCCTCATTTTTTCCTCTCTGTGTCTCTGCTCCTGCAAATTAACAAGCTTCACAAATAAATAAGATAATCCCCATATCCATAACAGCGAATCAAAATGAGTGAATATATCAGAAACTGATACTATCCCCTCTTTTACCCTCTTAAAAAGATCAAGTGTCGTGAAAAGGTAATAAAGGTAAATTATAACGGCTGAAAAAAGCGCGGGATGTTTCAATATAAACCCTTCTACAAACTCACGCCATATTTTTTTCATCTCTTAAACCTCCGTTTGATTTTTAGAACTAACGAGCGGAATTTCAACCCTAAAACTTATTTCCTTGTCAATCTTCCTATCATGCTCTTTAATTTTTTGCAACATATCAATTCAAGGATCTACTGTTAATGTAAATTATTTTTTCGTCAAGGTCAAGTGAAATTGAAAACTTCCTCAACTCCAAAAGCATTAAAACTAAAGGAAAATTAAGAAAATTTAACTTAACATTCAATCTTTTTGGGCTTTGGAATTGAAAAAGTTAGGGGTTAAATTTTAAAAAAGGAAACATAGAGATTTAAAAAATCTGACAAGGTTGAAACTAAACTTCAAAACTATAAGATGTCGTTTGAACTTTTCATTACAAAAAGATATATCAAATCAACACGGATAACGGGCTTTATTTCACTAATCACTTTGATTTCAATTGTCGGGGTAATGCTTGGGACATCTGCTTTGATAATTGCAATTTCAATTTCAAACGGTTTTGAAAGAGAACTGAAAGAAAAAGTAATAGGTTTCACATCCCACATCCAAGTTTCAAAATTTGATGTGAGATATTTTGATAAGGACGACTGGCAAAGTTTTGAAAAGATAAAGATGATCCCAAATGTCAACGCAGTTTCTCCTTTCGCAGGTAGAGAAGCAATGATAAGATCAAAATATGGAATTGAAGGGGTTTATTTAAAGGGGATTTTACCTGAATATGATTTTTCAATAATAAAAAGAAGCATAATTGAGGGTGAATATAATTTTAACGAAAGCGACGGCATACCGAAAATAATAATTGGGAAAAAACTTGCTAATAAGCTCGGAGTTGAATTAGGTGATAAGGTTATAATTCTTGCAATTGACCCCGACAATCCTTATTTTTCCGCTCCAAGAATTGAACAATTTAAAGTTTCTGGAATTTATGAAACAGGGATGGCTGAATATGACGATATTTTCGTTTATGTTTTACTTAAACATGCGCAGTATTTGTTTGACCTTGGGAATAAGGTCAGCGGTTTTGATGTGATGGTTAAAAATGTTGATTTTATTAACGAAACAGCCATTTCAATTCAAGATAATCTTGGTTATCCATACTACGCAAGGACAATGTATCAAATGTATAGAAATCTTTTCGCTTGGCTTGAACTTCAAAAGAAACCCGTTCCAATTGTCCTTGGGTTGATAATAATTGTTGCGGTTTTCAATATAATTGGGACTCTTCTGATGATGGTTCTTGAAAAAATGAAAGAAATAGGTATTTTAAAGTCAATGGGGGTGAATTCAAAAGGTATAATGAAAATTTTCGTTTATCAGGGTATGTTTATTGGAATTGCTGGGACAACGCTTGGTAATATTCTGGCGTATATTTTATGTTCAATTCAATTGAAATATAAACCTTTATCTCTCCCTGAAGATATTTATTTTATGAATTCTGTGCCTATTTTACTTCAATTTGAAACTTTCACAATTGTATCCATTGCTTCACTTATTCTTTGCTTTTTTGCGACGCTTATACCTTCAATGATAGCCTCACGAATTCAACCAGTTGAAGCAATAAGATTTGCGTAAAATTTGAAACTTTCCCTAAAACTGATTAATTTTTGATAAAAAACTCTTCAAGGCTTTGAAGCAAACGCTGAAAATAATTTGGAGACATGAGCTATTCAGGATTTTATTTTTGATAACTTTGACATTGTTTTTCACTTCATCAATAATTTATCTTATTGAGAGATCAAAAAATGAGCAGTTTTCCTCAATTTTTGATGGTTTATGGTGGGCAATTGTTACAATGACCACGGTTGGATATGGTGATAAAGTTCCAGCGACAGCGCTTGGAAAGCTCATTGGATTTGTTGTGATGTTTTCAGGGGTTATTTTGGTTTCAATGTTTACCGCAACAATATCATCAATTTTTGTCACAAAGAAAATAAAAGAAAGAGAGGGACTTGAAAAAGTGAATGCCTTGGGACATATTGTGATTTGTGGATGGAATAAAGATACCGAAAGGATGATAAAAGCCCTTGACAATCTCGGGAAAAAAAGAAAAATTCAAATTGTGCTTATCAACAACTTACCGCCTGAAAAAGTTGAACAATTGAAGAACACATATAGAAACATTGAAATAAACTTCGTTCGTGGCGATTTCACACGTGAATCAATTCTTGAAAAAGCCAACATAAAACAGGCAAAAGAAGTTGTAATACTGCCTGATGAGACACTTTCACCCCTTCCATCGGATGAAAAAACACTAATAGCCACGCTCAACATAAAATCGTTAAATCCAAAAGCGAAAGTTTATGCTCATATAATTGACAGAGACAACGCTGGCAACCTCAAGAGAGCGAACGCAGATGAAATAATTATAAGCAATGAATATCTCCCATCGCTAATTGCAGATCAAATTGTTTCCCCTGGGGTTGTCCAAATTTTATCTTTGTTATTCAATGAAGATTCAACCATAAGGATATTTCGTATGAAGATTCCACCGAGGTTCATCGGGAAAAATTACCTTGAGCTTTTCAATTATCTCAAAACGGAGAAAAATTATCTTTTACTCGGGTTTATCTCAGATGAGGAAGGGATAACGCTTGAAAACATCCTATCACATGATTACACGGAGATTGATGCATTTATTGAGAAAAAACTCAAAGAGGCTGGACTAAGTATAAAATCATCTTACATCAAATTGAATCTAAATCCACCGCTTGATTATATTATCAGTGAAAAAGACGATGCGGTTGTGCTCGGCAATATAACTGAATAAACAAGAATGGAAATTGAAAAAGAAACACTAAAGAAAATACCGCTTTTTAACGGACTCAAGGAAGAACACTTTGAACTTTTAAAACAAATAATTCGCATCAGAGAATTTGATGAGGGAACGGTTGTGATAAAGGAAGGTGAAAGTGGAGAAGAGATTTACATTTTGCTTGAGGGGGAGGTTGAGGTATCAAAATCACTTGTCCTTAAGCTCCCTGGCTATGAGCTTGGACAAAAGGAAAAGTCGCTTACAAGACTTACCTCTGCTACATTTCCATTTTTCGGTGAGATGGTTTTATTCAATGATAAAGCTGAAAGGACCGCGACAGTGGTAGCAGTCAAACATTGTAAATTTGGAATTATTTACAAAAGCGAATTTATAAAACTTGCTGAGTCAAATAGTGAAATAGGTTATATCCTATACAAAAACATTGCAAATGTCCTTGCGGAGAGATTGAGAAAAGCAAACAATGACATTTTAAAATTAACAACCGCATTAACTCTGATTTTGAGCAAATAAAAGTGAAAAAATTATGCTTGAATTTAAAAATAAATTAGCTGCGAAGAAATACGGACTTGACCCCGACAAAATAGCGATGAAAATCAACGCTCAAAAAAACATAGAACTTCTTGGAAACGATTTGACATTTATAGGTGTAAGAGAAAAAGAAAGAACAAAACATGTTCATCGTTTACATCCTTATCTTGGCAAATTCATCCCTCAACTTGTGGAAGTTTTTCTTAAAAAATTTTTCAAACCCGGACAAACTGTCTTAGATCCGTTTTCTGGTTCGGGTACAACCCTTATTGAAGCAAATGTTCTTGGAATAAATTCAGTGGGGATAGAGCTATCTTACTTCAATGTTCTGATACAACAGGTTAAAACGAGGAAGTATAATTTAGAAGAGGTAGAACATGAGATAAAAGATGCCTTAAAAAGACTACAAAGGTTTTCGCTTGAGTTACAGAAAGACGATCAAACACTTTTTAAGACCGCTTTCCCGAGATTTGAAACGGATAACGAGTATTTAAAAATGTGGTTCTCAGAAAGGGCTCTTCAAGAAATACTATTTTACAAGTCTATTATAAAGGATTATAAGAATCAAGATGTGCTTATGATTATCCTATCAAGATCTGCAAGGTCTGCGAGATTAGTGCCTCATTATGATTTGGCTCGACCAAAAGAACCTGTTAGAGAAAGATATTGGTGCATAAAACATAAAAGATATTGCGAACCAATAAATGAGGCGTTTAAGTTTATAAAAAAGTATAGCTATGATACTATAAAAAGGCTTAAAGAATTTGATAAGATAAGAACTGATGCTTTCATTAAAATAATTCAAGGTGACGCAAGGTATGTAAAATTGCCTGAAGAAATAAAAATAGATGGGGTTTTCACTTCACCTCCATATGTCGGACTTATTGATTACCATGAGCAACATAGATATGCTTATGAGCTTTTTAACTTCCCGAGGTATGACGATCTTGAGATAGGACCTGCATTTAAAGGACAAAGCGAACAAGCAAGAAAAGAATATGTGGAAAGCATGATCAGTGTGTTTAAAAACATATCACAAAATCTTGAAAAAGGCGCCCCCATATTTATAGTGGCTAATGATAAATTCCAACTGTTTCCCGAAATTGGGCTAAAGTCTGATCTTGAGCTTGCAGAAGTATTCCATAGACCAGTTCTTATGCGCACCGAAAGGGACAATGGTGAATTTTTTGAATCTATATTTTATTTCAGGAAAAAATGAAAATCGAGACAAAGGAAGAAATAAAAAATCTTTTACTTGATGTGGTTAGGCGAAAACTCTATGAATACAAACCAGAAACAGAGCATATGCCTTTTCATTATAGATTACTCGGGAAAGATAGGTATGCCATGTTTTCGTTTATCCAATCAATGAACACAACTTTTGGCATCTCTATATGGGAACAAGTTGCTGTTATTTTAGCTAAAGGTGCTGGTTACCATGCAGTAAGGCAATACAAATTGCTCGGTGAGATAGATAGAAAAACCGAAAAAATCATAAATGAAATTCACTATAGATTAAGAAAAGGAGAAATACCCGCAAATAAGAAAAGTCAGACAGAAAAAATCAGAAAAAATATAAAGAAAGGGCAACCTAAAGAGGATCCAGATTCTACAGTGGATTTGTTTGTGAAAATTAGAGATGAGGAAAATTATTTTGATATTACCAGCGCCAAACCAAACATAAAAGAGTTTGTATCACTAAAACTCAAGCTTCTCAGATGGACTGCCTTAAGGTTAAGTCAGGATAAAAATGCTAATGTCTCTACAAGATTAGCAATACCTTATAACCCATATCATCCGCAACCTTATGAAAGATGGACATTAAAAGGTTTATATGATTTAGAAAATGGAGAGGTATTGGTTGGAGAAGAATTTTGGAATTTCATCGCGGGTAGCAACATATATAACGATTTGCTTGATGTATTCCAGGAAGCCGGAGAAATTCTAAGGGATGAAATTGACGAAAAGTTTAAGGGATTGAAATAGTATTAAAAATAAAACACGAAAAAATCCAAATATGTCAAAGCGTGAACTTGCTAAAGCATATAACCCACATGAGGTTGAGGACAAATGGTATGAATACTGGATGAAAAACGGATATTTTTACGCAAAAGTTAACCCTGAGAAAAAACCTTATACAATTGTAATGCCTCCACCAAATATAACTGGAATGTTAACTCTTGGACATGTTTTAAATAATACAATTCAAGATATTTACATCAGATGGAAAAGGATGCAAGGATTTGAAGCTTGCTGGATACCTGGAACTGACCACGCTGGGATAGCAACTCAAAATGTTGTTGAAAAAGCCCTCGCGAAAGAAGGATTGCGAAGAGAGGACCTCGGAAGAGAAAAATTTTTAGAAAGGGTATGGAAATGGAAAGAGGAATACGGAAACACAATAATAAAACAACTGAAAAAACTTGGTGTATCATGCGACTGGAAAAGAGAAAGATTTACAATGGATGAGGGACTTTCAAATGCTGTTAAAGAAGTCTTCATCAGACTTTATGAAAAAGGTTTAATTTACAGGGGGAAATACATAGTTAACTGGTGTCCAAGATGCCATACAGCCCTCGCTGATGACGAAGTTGAATATAAAGAGCAAGTCGGGAAACTTTGGTATATAAAATATCCAATTGAAAATTCAAACGATTTCATAGTTGTTGCAACCACGAGACCTGAAACAATGCTTGGCGATACCGCGGTTGCCGTAAATCCGAAAGATGAAAGATATAAACATCTTATTGGCAAATATGCTATCCTACCACTTGTAGGTAGAAAACTCCCCGTAATTGCCGATGAAATCGTTGATATGGAATTTGGAACCGGAGCAGTAAAAGTCACACCAGCTCATGACCCCAATGATTATCTAATGGCAACGAAACATGACCTTGCTTTAGTTGTTGCGATGGATACATACGCAAGAATGAATGAAAATGTCCCAGAAAAATATCGCGGGCTTGATAGATATGAAGCAAGACGAGAAGTTGTAAAAGACCTTGAAAAACAAGGATATCTTGTAAAAGTTGAAGATTACACCCACGCTGTTGGAAGATGCTACCGGTGTGATACCATCATTGAACCATATTTATCGGACCAGTGGTTTGTCAAAATGAAACCGCTGGCTGAAAAGGCTCTACAGGTTGTGCTTGATGGAAAAATTAAATTTTACCCTGAGAGATGGATAAAAGTTTATGAACATTGGATGAGAAATGTGCGAGATTGGTGTATATCAAGACAGATTTGGTGGGGTCATAGAATCCCTGTTTATTACTGCGATGATTGCGGTGAAATTATGGTTGAGAGAGAAGAACCTAAAAAATGTAAAAAATGCGAAAGCACCAAGATAAGACAAGATGAAGATGTCCTTGATACCTGGTTTAGCTCCTGGCTTTGGCCATTTTCAACATTGAACTGGCCCGAGGATAATCCCGATTTGAGATATTTCTATCCAACGGATCTACTTGTCACAGGACCTGATATAATATTTTTCTGGGTTGCAAGGATGATAATGGCTGGACTTGAATTTATGGGTGAAATCCCATTTAAAGAAGTTTACTTCACGAGCATAATTCGTGATGAATTTGGAAGAAAGATGTCAAAATCTCTTGGTAATTCCCCAGACCCTCTGGATGTGATAAAAGAATACGGAGCAGATGCACTTAGATTTACAATTGTATTCCTCGCCCCACTTGGTCAAGACATACTTTTCTCAACAAAAAAATGTGAAATAGGTAGAAACTTCGCAAATAAAATCTGGAATGCAGGAAGATTTTTAATAATTAATTCTGAAGGAATTGAGATAAGAGATGAATTGAAATTTGAATACCTTGATCTTGCAGATAGATGGATTCTAAGCGAACTCAACAAAACGATAAATGAACTAAACCGTGCTCTTGAAACCTACAGAATAAACGACGCTACAAGGATAATCTACGACTTCCTATGGCATGATTTCTGCGATTGGTATCTTGAAATCATAAAGGAAAGGATTTACTCGCCCGAATCAGAGGAAGAAAAAATTTCCGTATTAAGCAGAGCAATTTACATATTTGAAACAGCATTGAAACTCTTGCATCCGTTTATGCCTTTCATCACAGAAGAGATTTGGCAAAATCTTCGGGAGAGAAAAGAAGGTGAAAGCATAATGATTGAATCATTCCCCGTTGCAGACGAGAAGTGGATTGATGAAGCGATCTCAAAAAACATGAAATTCGTCCAAGATGTGATCATCGCCATAAGATCAATTCGTGGCGAAATGAACATTCCACATACAAAACTTTGTGATGTTATAATAAATATCTCAAACGATGAAAGAAAGAATTTGATAAATGATTACATCACATATATGAAACGACTTGCAAAAGTTCAAAATGTTACCGTGGGTTCAGGCATTAAAAGACCAAAATTTTCCGCAAGCGCTATCGTCCTTGGAGACGAAATTTTTATCCCCCTTGAGGGCTTGATTGATCTTGAAGTTGAAAGAAAACGCCTTGAAAAGGAAATAAGAAGATATGAGACGATGCTTATTGAAACCGAAAAGAAACTCAACGATCAAAACTTTATAAGCCGTGCCCCTGCTGATGTAATTGAAAAGGAGAAGCAAAAGTATGAAAACTTCAAACTTACACTTGAAAAACTTCGCCAGAACTACGCTTATCTTGTTGAATAATTTCATGAAATTCTTTAATTTTTAAAAAATTCAACAAAGTTTTCAAAATGGATAGAGAATATCTTGAGAGGATAATTGAAGAGCTTTTACTTGAAGTAAAGAAAAATTATCCTGCCCCTGAGATTCCAGGGGGAGTTTGTGATCCAAGGGAACCCTGCGCAGGTTGTGGCTATTGTGTAGTTCATAAGAAAGAATCTGTTGAAAATATAATTTCAAACGGTGCCGAAAGAATAAGCGCAACGCTTGGGGTAACAGACCAAGGACCAATTGATGACAATATCGCCAGAATGATTGACCACACACTTTTAAAACCAGAAGCGACGCCAAAGGATATTGAAAAACTTTGTTTTGAAGCAATCCAATATCAATTCGCAAGCGTTTGCGTAAATCCGTGTTATGTTAAGCTTGCTTCAGAAATTTTGAAAGGAAGAAAAGTTAAAGTCTGCACAGTGATTGGATTTCCACTTGGTGCAAATAGAACAGAAACAAAAGTCTTTGAAACTGAAAAAGCCATTGAAGACGGGGCTCAAGAAGTTGATATGGTGATGAACATCGGAATGTTGAAAGCTGGATATTATGATTATGTTGAACATGATATAAGAGCAGTTGTAAATGTTGCACATAAACATAATGTTCTTGTTAAGGTCATACTTGAAACTGCGCTTTTAACAGATGAAGAGAAAGTTAAAGCCTGTCTTCTCGCAAAACGAGCCAATGCTGATTTCGTAAAAACATCAACCGGGTTCAGCAAAGGTGGAGCAACAGCTGGAGATGTCGCTCTAATGAGGAGAGTTGTAGGAAGCGCAATGGGTGTTAAAGCAAGCGGTGGGATAAGAACCTATGAAGAAGCTTTACAAATGATAAGAAGTGGCGCAGACAGAATCGGAGCAAGCGCAAGCGTAAAAATAGTAAGTGGGATTAAATCTGAACAAACATTAACAACATATTAATAAATGAGCGTGAAAAAGATTCCACTAATTTATCTTGCCCTTTTGATAACATCCTGCGCAGGAAGCAGGATGGAAATTAAACCAGAAACAAACAAAAGCTCATTGCAAAATGACACAATATATGCCAAACCCAAGGAAATATTCAGTGCTCAAATGACTGAATCCACAATTGACTCCGTTGTAATTCCAAAAAGGCAAAAGCAAGAAAAAACACCACAAATAATTGTTGCCCCGATAATTCTACCAATCACAACATATCCAACTCAAGTTCCCGAGCAAAAATTTGAAACTAAAAAAATTGAACAAGCCGAGCCGATTTCGGAACCAAAACCTGAGGTAAAAACACCACCAGTTCAACCCGAAATAAAAGAGAAAAAAATAGAACCAACAGCTGAAATAAAACCACAGCAAATAGCTCAAAGGTCAAAATTTTTCATTCAAATAGGTGCATTTGTCACACAAAGTTCCGCAAATGAACAATTGGACAAATTTAAAAAGTTATATCCAGATATAAACGCAGAGGTGATTTTAGACTCAACGCTAAATTTATATAAAGTTCAAACAAACGGAGTTGATGACTCATTAAAGATCGTTCAAACCCTTGAAAAAATTCAAGCAAATTTTCCAGACGCCTTTATAACTTCACGAACTGTTTCAACAAATCAAAACATAATGATCAAAGAGCAAACGAGTTCAACATCAAAGCCACAACTTAAAATTCAAATTGGCGCATATTCCAAACTCTCACACGCTCAAAAAATCAAAGAATACATTCAATCAAAGTTCAAAGTTAAATCTGAAATCATTGAAGAAAAAGGCATTTTTAAAGTTTTCATTCTCCTAAACGAAGATGATATAACAACTTTGAACGAAATTAAATCTGAGTTCACCGATGCCTTCATATTAAAATAAATTCAAATCCCGAAACAATGTTGCGTAAGCCTCTGATCATGCTTCTTATCCTAACGAAATTTGTATTCTCTCAGAAACCAGATTCGCTTTTATACTACGAAAAACAATTTAATCCGTCAGCATACGATATAAAAGAACTTATTTTCCCCCATAGACTTTTCCTCACCGAGGACGAAGAAACAATTTCCGGGTTTAGAGTTCAAGTTCTTGTCACAAACCAATTTGACAGCGCAAATACCGTTAAAAATCTTTTACAGTCGCTTTTAACTTCGTCAACTTTTCAGAATGAAAAGGTTTATATTATTTATGAACCTCCAAATTACAAAGTCAGAGTTGGGGACTTTGAACGCCTTCAAGAGGCAAGCATATTGAGAAAATTTCTAATTGAAAATGGATTTAAATATGCGTGGATAGTCAATGATAGAATCAAGAAAAGATGATCAAAATCCCACTTTTTTGATATAATAACTTTCTTTTCTTCTCATCCTCAATTTTTCTGCGGTAGTTTTGTCATCATATCCAGCAAGATGTATCAATCCATGAGCAACGAGACGAGCAATCTCATTTTCACGGGTAACTTTATAAAATCTCGCCTGTTCAATCGCTTTATCAACACTTATATATATCTCAGCAACTTTATCAACAATGGGTATTTCATCCGAAAGTTCAAAAGAGATCACATCGGTTGGATAATCATGATTTAAAAATTCCCTGTTAATTTTATGGATCATTTCATCATCAGTAAAAATCACATTTACCTCCGTATAATTAAGTTTCTCTCCGTTAATAATTTCCATAACGAGGGATTTCAATTTTCGGGTGGGGAGTTTAATTTTTCTGCAAGTCTTGGTTATGTTAATTTTTACCACGCTATTTTTTAGATTTCTTTTCAAGCAATAATTCCCCAAGTGAGAGAGCAATTCCTGAAATCATTATTTCAGGTTCAAGCTTCGTGAAATCCGATGATAAAATTTTAGCATCAAGGTTTGCATAAAGATGACAGCCTCCATTTGTTTCAACAATCAATCCCGATACTTTACTATTGAATTCCCCCAAAAAAGCAACCTCTCCTAAAATTTCACTTACCACATAACCGGTACAAAAGTGGAGTTGGAGATGGGAATAAGGGGTAAAGACTGAGATAAGGGTTCCAAATTTTTCACCAATTTTTATTCGCGGATGTATTTCAAGAATTGTTTTTCCAATTTTGAAACGATAAAAATTTTTTACTTTTTGCGCTTTTGTTTTTAAAATTTTCGCAATCTTTTGTGCGTCCGCTTTAGTAAATTTCATGGCAAAATTTTCAAATTTAATTTAAACTAAAAACCCCAATTGCCTGTTCAATC